>Ga0116159_1005258_pt1 | contig 10500 bp, 5 predicted proteins | sample AD_JPNAS1_MetaG_FD_89878 | JGI IMG/M metagenome (GOLD analysis project Ga0116159, IMG submission 89878) | Active sludge microbial communities of municipal wastewater-treating anaerobic digesters from Japan - AD_JPNAS1_MetaG | ecosystem: Engineered > Bioreactor > Anaerobic > Digestate | place...
GCCGGTCCAGAGCTTGCGGTCCGGGACATTGGGGGGCACGACCAATTCGTCGTTCGGCAGATTGTTGATATTGAGGGCGGCCACTTGTGGGTCGCAGTCGGCGTATTCGTTGTAGGTGCAGCCGGCCCGCACCAGGTAGGTCGGGACGATCTCAGCCAGACGGAGCAGGATGGCGCGTACTCCGGCGGCGTACTCGGGGTTCTCGTGCAGGGTGTATGCAGTGGACAGCGGCTCCACCAGGTCGATAACATAGCTGAGCTTGCGGGCGCGGATGACGCCAGCCGGATTGGCCCGGCAGTGTTCGTAGCCGAAGCAATGGAAGGTCGGCCCTTCGACAAACCGGAAGACCTGGCGCGGGTCCCAGGTGCTGGTAAGCACGACGGTTTCCGGGTAGTCCGGATTAGGAAAGACAGTGCCGCACTGCTGGCAGATGATTTGGTCTGGATTTTCGACTGTCCACTTCCAGACATTGTGAGGGAGCCAGCGCAGGCCCTTGTCTCGGCAGGCCGGACATGGGCTGTGGCAGCCGACAGTGGTGACTTCGACCATGCGGGTGAGGAAGTCAGGGGCAGCCAACCTGGCGAGGGCTTGGTCAGCGCTATTTCGGACGGATTCGGCGTATTTTGCTGCCCAGGGATAGGCGGCAATGTTGCGCCGGGCCCGTTCAAGGTCAGCCGGCTTGAGCAAGCCGACCGGATGCGTGACCTGTTCGCGAAAAGTCTGCCAAGGGGATATGTCAGTCGGGTCGCCATAAACAATCCGAACTGCGGTGGCCGCCAGGGTTGCGTTCGCCGAAGAAAGAACCGTGGCAGACACGCTAAAAGAAAAATCACGGTGCATGGCGTACGTCTTTCCCAGTTAGAGGCCAGCGAGAAAGCCTTTTCCTACAGGCTCATGTTCATTCTCATCGCCGACCATGGCTTCCTCGCGCGCGACCATTGGATGGTGGCCCCCTTAGGGTGGGGGGGCTCGATTTCTGGAACCCGCAAAAAAATAGGCCGTTGCACGCCCTTTTTCAAGTGGTTTTGGGCAGAATCATAGTTATTTTGTGCTTGAGCGTGATTTTGATAGCACGCAAGGTACGAGCTTTCCATTCCCAGGCATAGCGCCAGGATGCACCTGGATGAACCGCCAAGAAGCCTGCCCTCGCCCCGCTGTCCGCTCCTGTCCACGTCCGTCCACGTCTACTTTCCACTAACGTCCACTCCTGTCCACAGTCCATCGTCTACTGGTGTCCATTAGCGTCCACTTCCGTCCATTGTCCACTGTCCACTAAAATGCTTTACCCTGGGCGCCAGCTCGGCAGTTCACTGGAACTCCACCCCATGTTCCGCTTCGCTGCACCTGGGGTTACTCATGGTGCCGCCTCCGAGGCGAGGGGCGAGGGGCTGAATGCAGAATGCTGAATGCTGGGCGCTGAGGCGCATTTGTCATTCATCATTCGTCATTTATCATTCGTTAGAGGCGAGGGGCTTTGTTTAGGTTTACAGCCCTATTTGACCGCAAGCGCGTACAGCCGCCAGGTGGTTGCTGGCCGCGCCTGAAAACCCTGGTATGACGCCCGTGTATAAATTTTCAAGGTCCCTCGGTCAGTGCTTTCCACGCGGATGACAGGATAGGCGCGGCTGATGGCGTCATCGCCGGTGACGATCAGAGCCTGTCCGCGGAACTGCTCAGGCGTTGGCAGGGCAGCTCCGGCCAGTTCAAACCAGCTGTCGCCGTCTCGCGATGCCTGGGCCGCGATTGTCCCAGACCACTCGGCCCGGGAATTGTTCAATGCCACCCCTGGCGCTTGCAGTTCAGCGCCGCCCAGCAGCAGAGCGGTCGGTTGAGTCGGCGGGGATTGGCCCTGCGCTGGCAGGTCGGCGACCACGGCGAGGACGCCATCGGAAACAACTGGCGCCGAGGTCAGCTCCAGGCGGTCGCCGTCCCCAAAAAGCACGATGTCGCGGCCGCCAGCATGGGTGATTTCAACTATGACAGCATGGTCGCGCGGAGTCGTCACCGTGACGGATTGCACCAGCTCGCGGCCTTCCTCAAAGCCGGCGAACACTTGCACGAACGCATCAACTTGCGCGCCGGTGCGGCGACGGAAGAAATACGGCAGGGTGGCGCCGCGGTCGGCGTTGCGGCTATCACGCTGGCCCCATTCGTCCGCAATCAGAAGAGTTTCGCCAGGATGACCGGGCGAGTAAGCGGCGAAACGATAGGTATCGGAAATTTTCCACACGGCTTTCCAGGGGCCGTTGGCGCCGGTGTCACGGAGAGCGGCAAGGTTGTCCTTGTCTGGCGGCGGGCAGGCGGCGCCCTCTAAAACATAGTTATGGCTGGGGCCGTGGAACAGGTAATCGCGGCGTTCGCCGCCTTGGGCCCGGAACAAGTCAAGCCAGTACGCGCCCAGGTCGCCGTGGTCGACTTGAACTACGGTACGTTCGTAGACCGTGGCCGCATCGTACGCCGTCGAAGAGGCACGCATCGCTTTCAGCCGCGGCGACAGTGCAAAAAAGGCGAAGGAGCCGCCGCGGCCAGTTGTCTTCTGATCCTGCCCATCGATCAGAACGAGGTTGTGCGCCAAGGTACGCACCGTCATATTCTTGTCCGGATGGTCCCAGAGGTAGCCGAGGTCGGAAAGCAGTTCATGGCCGTCTTTCCAGAGGTAGAGGTTGAGGGAGTCGCGGTGATGGTGCCCGCCCCAGTTGGAGGCGTCCAGCAGGGCCAGGCCACTCCGACCAGATTCGCCCAGGCGGAGGAGACCTTGGGACAGGAACGGGAACACCATATCTGGGAGCGTCACTTGGACTACTGGGGCGTCGTCAGTTGCGGGGGCGGCTGGCTCACGGTAGAAGAGCGCTGAGCGTGCTGCCCAACCGGTCGGATTGTCGCCGGACCTGGCCTTGACCAAGGCGAAGTGCTCTGGAGTTGGGTAGCAGAGGGCGATCAATTCGGCGTAGGTGGCAGAAATGCCGGTGGTGACATAGCTGTCTGCCAGGGGCGGGAAACGGAGGTCGCCCTGCATAGTCCAGAACAGAGCCTGCCAGGCAGCGCCGTATTCAGTGTCGCGGCAGACGTTGAAGCCGCTCAGGCGGGGCGCCTGGTCGGGCGGCGTGAAGCCGTCCGGCTCGGTGTAGGAGCGGAAGGCGTAGGCGAACGGCGCGATGCAGCTCATGGTCATCATGGCGTAGGCTGCCGATTCCGAGGTGCCGCCGTCTGGCAGAAACCATTCGTCCACGGTTTTCACAAAGCCGTCCAGGCCGAAGCGAACCATGAGCGGATGGCCGGTGACCAGGCCGACGATGGCAGCGCCAGCGCGATTGCCGACCGATTTGTTGTTGATCGCGGTGTCGCCCAAGGCCAGGTAGGCTGCTTCCAGGAGGACGTTCTTTTCAATACAGAGGCAGTCTTCCGCGGAATAGACAGGCGTTCCGTCGGCATGGCGGGCGGTGCAGGTCAGGTCGTATGCATTGGCCAGGGTGACGGCGACCGTGCCGTCCATGCCGGGTGTACCTAAGCGACCGGCTGACCAGTAGCCGGTCCAGAGCTTGCGGTCCGGGACATTGGGGGGCACGACCAATTCATCGTTTGGCAGGTTGTTGACATTACGGGCGGCCTCCCGCGGGTCACAGTCGGCGTATTCGTTGTAGGGGCAGCCGGCTCGCACCAGGTAAGTCGGGACGACCTCAGCCAGACGAAGCAGGATAGCGTGTACACCAGCGGCGTACTCGGGGTTCCCGTGCAGGGCATAACTGGTGGATAGCGGCTCCACCAGGCCGATAACATAGCTGAGCTTGCGGGCGCGGATGATGCCAGCCGGATTGGCCCGGCAATGCTGGTAGCCGAAGCAGTGGAAGGTTGGCCCTTCGACAAACCGAAAGACCTGGCGCGGGTCCCAGGTGCTGGTGAGCACGACGGTTTCAGGGTAGTTTGGATTAGGGAAGACGGTGCCGCATTGGCGGCAGGTGATTTGATCCGGGTTTTCGACACTCCATTTCCAGACATTGTGAGGGAGCCAGCGCAGGCCCTTGTCTCGGCAAGCCGGACATGGGCTGTGGCAGCCGACGGTAGTGACTTCGACCATGTGGGTGAGGAAGTCAGGAGCGGCCAACCTGACGAGGGCTTGGTCAGCGCTATTCCGGACGGATTCGGCGTATTTTGCTGCCCAGGGATAGGCGGCGATGTTGCGCCGGGCCCGTTCAAGGTCCGCTGGCTTGAGCAAGCCGGCCGGATGTGTGACCTGTTCACGAAAAGTCCGCCAGGGGGATATGTCAGTCGGGTCGCCATAGACAATACGAACTGCTGGCGGCGCCGGCAAGGCTTCGGCTGCCGGAAGAAGAACCGTGGAGAGCAGGCAAAAGAAAAAATTACGATGCATGACTTACGTCTTTCCTGGTTGGGGGCCAGCGGGAAAGCATTTTCCTACAGGCTCATGCTCATTCGCAGCGCCGACCATGGCTTCCTCGCGCGCGACCATAGGATGGGGGCCCCCTCAGGGTGGGGGGGCTCGATTTCTGGAACCCGCAAAAAAAATAGGCCGTTGCACGTTCCTTTTCAAGCGGTTTTCAGCAGAATCATAGTTATTTTGTGCCTGAGCGAGATTTTGCCTGCACGCAGGCATCATGCTTTCCATGATTTCCGCTTCAGCCCCAGGGCGTTTCCCTGAACTGGTATGATATGCCTTTTCAGGACTCGCGGGATAGTAATTGGCCACCGATTGATACTCAGAGTTCCGGCAAGCAGCTGCGTCAGGCGCCCAGGGTAAGACACTTTAGTGGACAGTGGACAATGAACGGAAGTGGACATTAGTGGACTTCAGTAGACGATGGACTGTGGACAGAAGTGGACTTTAGTGGACAGTGGACAATGGACGGAAGTGGACATTAATGGCACAATGCGGCGCCCCTGGCCTTTTGCCTTGCCGCTCAAGCCAATCTTTGCAAATACGTATCCTGCCAGTCGCCGCTGACCTGGAAACCGTGCTGGGCAGCTTCGACGAGCAGACGCTGACACGCTGACCGACAGCCGTCATGGAAGTGATTCGCCAAAAAAATCGTCCCTCCCGGACGCAAGCATTGGCGGCAATTTTCCAAAAACACAGCGATATCCTGGCGTTCATGCAGAAATTGTCCACCGGCCAGGCCATTGCAGACGATAATGTCAAACGTCTCTTCGCCGCTCAGTTCCTGAAAGCGTTCGGCCCGGAAACGGACCGGCAGGTCAGCAGGATATTGACGCAACCTGAGTTCACGAATTGAATCGTGCGGCAAGCGCCGGCGCTCCGCCATCCATACCTCCAGCGGTTCTGACGTCATTCCCAATATACTCAGACCAGAACCGAGATGCTCCACCCCCAACGCTGCAATTTCCAGCGTGTTGAGGCCGACCCCGCAACCGATGTCCAGCAGCCGCAATGGCTGGGCGCCAGAGGGCCATTGGCGGAAGCAGTCGGCCAGGCGCGACAGCTGGGCAGGATACCGACTTGAGTCCGTGCCAAAACGCGGCAAATCAGCCAAGGCGCAGTAAAGAGCCAGAAGCTCTGTCGCCACAAAAGTCACCCGGCCAGAAAAAACTGAGGGCAGCGCAGCCCAGAAATCAGGCAGTGACGCCGGCGCCGACAAGCCAACAGACGTGGCCGTGTGGTGCTGAGAAACGCAAAAAACAGCTGGAAACCACGATGGCGCTGGCAGAAAATAATTGCCCAGACAGCGCAAGTCGGCATAAAACAACGCTGCCGGCAGATAAACCTCATAGGAAGCCCGCAGGAGCGGCGAAATGACTAAGCCCTCGCTCCACCACGGAGGAGGCGCATAACGCCGCCAAATCGCCATTCTGGCGCCCCAGCGGCGATTGTGGATGGCCAGGCGAGCCAGCGCGTCATCAGATGGCTGCGGGAACGTCATGCTGCTGCCCTGCCCTACCCTGCCCTGCACTGCCCTGGTTTTAATTCGCCTGGTCCGGCATTTGCCAGTGCATTTGCCAGCGGTCGGTTTTGTCATCGCCAGCAAGGATGCGAAAGAGATCTGTGCGGACGTCGCCCTGGGTGCTGGTCCAAAATGGAGCTGGCGGCTGGTTTGGGATAGTGCTCAGCTGTGCTGTCCCGGCCGGTTCTCCCTGGGCGGAAAGTCCGGCCCGGCACTGGTTAGGCGGATAGTCTGGAAAGCCGGCGGCGATTTTCCAGGTCTCTGGCCCGAGGCTGGCGACGATGAGCCAAAGCAACGGTGTGCGGGCGCGGCGAGCGTCGATTTCAGCATAGCCGCGCCGTTCGATGCCGCGCGCCATGACGCTCAATTCTGTGTTGAGCATACCGGCCTCCTGCAGGAGCTCCAGGCAGCCGGTTCGGGCGAGAAGAGCGGCGACCTGCTCCGGGGTCGCGGGGCGAGGCTGGAACGACTGCAAACTAGACATGGGCATCAAGGTTGGAAAAAGATTGGCCACCGGGCGTTCCGGCGGCCGCACCGTGGTTCGGCAGCCGCTGCTGAAAAAAAGCGCCAAGACGCCCACCCATAGCAGAACCCACGTCCGCATAATGGTCCGTCCTCCTCTTTTTCTAATTTGGCCGGGATTCGGCGATGCAGCCTACGCCAGGGTCTTGCCGTCGATAGTGCCAATAGAGACTTCGAATTCGCCTTTTCGGGCGACGCGGTCAGCGCGGCCGTCCTTGATCCAGACGACCGTGTCCGACGCGCTCAGCATTTTCATGTCATGGGTGGCGGTGATGACCGTGATGCCGAATTTTTCCTTCATTTCACCGAGCAGGTTGATGATTTCCTCACCGGTTCTCAGGTCGAGGTTGCCGGTCGGTTCGTCGGCAAGGATAATGCTGGGCCGGTTGACTAGGGCGCGAGCAATGGCGATGCGCTGCTGCTGGCCGCCGGAGACCTGGCTGGGCAGGTGAGTGAGGCGGTGACCAAGGCCGACGACGGTGAGAATCTCAGCGGCAGCCTCACGGGCCTGGGCCGGCGTCTCACCCGCGAAAATGCGCGGTATAGAGACGTTCTCCAGGGCTGTCATAGTCTGGATGAGGTTGAAGGACTGGAAGATGTAGCCCATCTTGTGGCAGCGCACCCAGGCCAGCTGCTTCTGGTTGAGTTCTTGCAGGCAATAGCCGTCAACCACGACATTGCCCTCGGTCGGTCGATCCAGGCCGCCGACCATATTGAAGAAGGTCGACTTGCCGGAACCTGAGGGGCCGAGAATCGACAGGTATTCGCCGCGCCGCACCTCAAGGCTGATGCCGCGCAGTGCGTGTACGGCTTCCGCCCCCAGCTGGTAGACTTTGGTGACGCCGCTGGCCTTGATGATGATGTCCTCGGAAATGCTCATTCTTCTACCCTCATCGCGTCAACGGGCTGTTTTTTGGCGGCTAAGTAAGCCGGCAGGATGGCGGCGACCACCGACAGGAGCGTGCCGATGAGCAGGGAAATGACCAGCGAGCCTGTCGCGCTCAGCCAGGGAAAGCACTTCATCACATAGCCGTGGTAATTGGAGGTGGCAGCTGCCAAGGCGACTATCAGCCCGAGGATGCACCCGAGCACTGTCCCGGCCACGCCTTGCAGCGAGGATTCGATGAAGTACGACCGGATGATGAAGCCGTCCAGTGCGCCCAAGCATTTCAGGGTACCGATTTCCTTGATTCGCTCGGTGACGCTCATCAGCATGGAATTGATAATGCCGACCAGGCAGGCCATCAGTGACAGGATGATCAGCAGGATCATCATCCGGTCGCTGGAATCTGCCGCGTAGATGTCAACGCCGGCTTTCTGCAGCATGGCGTTCAGGACAACGTCATTGGCCAGGATCAGGCTTTTGACGATGTCGTTCATGACCTGCATATAGGTCAAAAACGCAATCGCCAGGACGACCCCTGACATAGTGATAAGGGAGCGGAAAAAGCGCCGCTTGATGCCGGCCCAGCTCACTTGCAGGGTCACCGCCCAAGTGACGTGGCGCTGCTCAGGAATAATCGGCGGCGATGCAGCCGCGGGTGTCTGCGTCATAGTCGTCATAAAATTTGGTCCAAATACGTTGCTGGCAGTGCGGTGGCGCTTCGCAGCGCCGGTCGTCCGCCGGTTTTACTGCACGTTCAGGGTTATGCCGAGGTTCTTCTGCATGACCAGGGACAGGATCATCGCCAGGGCGACGATGAAAAATTCTCCAAGGATGAGGCCAATGAACAGGCCCCGCACCTTGGTGTAGGTTTCTTTGTTGGCGTACTTAGTGACCAGTGCCTTTGCCAGCCAGCCAAGCAGCAGCGAGAACCAATAGGCGCGCATCAGCGGGTTGACCAGCATAATCATGCCGATCGGGTGCGGCAGCCAGAACATCGTCTGGCGGAAATAGAGCAGTAGCGCCATGATGATGGCTCCGGCAATCAGCCATCCGCGCCCCATCGCCGTCGCCGTTGGTGGGACTTTGGCCATATCTCCGATCCTGGCGAAAGTCGACTTAGGGAAGGAGGTGTAGAACCAGCCCTGCATGGCGTCCGCCCCGATGTCATAGCTGAGCATAATCGCTACTGACAGCGCCACGACCACGGCTATGCCGATGCCGACGACGATACCGATGTGGTAGCGCAGCCTGGATAGGCGCAGGTCATCACGGATTTTCAGCGCATTCGCCATAGCTGGTGCGATGAACGTCTTGATGTCAAGAAACAGAATTGAATAGAAGACCATCAGCGGCGCCACGAAGTGTGGCGCTGTAAACGACTTGTCAAACCCGAACAAGTTGCGGATGTAGTGGAACGGGCTGGCGTGAGCCTGGAAGCCCGGGATGCCGCCTTCTGCCACGGCTCGGATCAGGCCGATGGTGGTGACCAGGATGATGGCATACCCAAAGGCCGCATAGAAGAAATTGATGTGCATCAGTCCCCAGAGAGCGAGAACCAGGGCCGCGGAGCCAAGCAGGAACACCGCCGAGGAGACGCGCAGCTCGCGCTTTTCGTCTGGACTGACGTTTTCGAGCTTGCTTGGTCGAATAGCGCACAGCAGCATGTCGCGGCATTTCCAGAGCACCAAGGAGGCGAACACCAGCATGGCGCCAGCGCCGGCTGCGGAGCGGAAATTAAGGGTGTACCACCATTCAGTCGGGAATGACGACTCATTCTGGCCGAAGCCGAGTGCGACCAGGATCAGCAGCGTAATCATGTACAGGACATGGAAGAACCACAGCGAGAACGAGACTTTTTGCGGAATCAGGAAGGCCACCCCGATCATTGTGAAAAAAACAGTCGAGCGACCGCCGTAGAGCAGCCCCTTGAACATGCTGTTCCTGATGAACGGCGTCCACGAATTGATCAGGTCAAGCGGCTTCAGACCCGGCATCAACCCAGTGTAGCAGAGTAGGTTCCAGCCCATGACCCCGCCTGCGATAGCAAAGCCTACCCAGAACAAGCCATTCTTGAACAGCGGCGGGATCAAGCCAGGGTCGGCCTTACCGCTTTCCAGTCCGGTCATGATCTCCGGCAGCTCGGCCAGCGGGAAAATCAGCTTCTCATGGTAGGCCCACTGCCGGAAGATCAGGACGTTGAAGCACAGCAGGATTATATAGGTCAAGCCGATCAGGACGCTCCAGTGCCCGAGCGGCCGCGCCCAGTGCGCCCAAGGCACGTCGCCGACAAAGTACCGCGCCAAAGTGGCGTCAAAGGACGGAAAAGTCGCTAAGATGGTCTCGACGCTGGTCTGCCGGGCGCTGTCATCCAGCCCTGGCCAATCCGTCGCCAACTGCTCGATCGCCGTCTTCGCTTCCGCGACCCGGCCGCAAATCTCGATTTCATTGCGGACGCGCTCCTGCTCCTTGGCGTTTCTGGTCTGCTCCTTGTTGATCTTCGTCCGCCGATGGTTCATCTTCTCGATGTCCCTTTCCATCCGGCGGATTTCCATCTGCGGGGCGCTGCGCTTATCCTGGTAGCGGGCGATCAGCGCATTGTCAATATGGCTGACTTCTGCAGCCAAGCTTTCTCCAATCCCAGTCAGGGCGGCGAGCTGCTCCTCGACCGTGTCGGCTGCGGCTGAGGGCCCTAACAGCGCAGCTGCGGTCTGGAGGGTTGGCGGCGCGACGTCGCCGGCCGCTGGCGCCGCCCGCAGGATACGAGCGGCCTGGCGGCCGCGGCGGAGGCGTGCCAAGCGCCGGAAATAGCTGCTGGCGTCGTCGTCACTGGTAAACATCACGCCCGGAAAAGCGCGCTTGTCCCGCGGCAGGCCGCGGCGGTACACCTGGACTTTGGCGAAAGCCAGTTTTTCCAATTCACGCAGCGCCTCTCGCTTTTCCTGGACGACGGCTGTCTGGGCGTCAACAGCTTCCTGCCATGCGGCGCGTTCTGAGGCTGGGGTGGTCTTGAGCTGCGCCTGAATGCTATTCAGTTCACGAAATGCCTCGGCATACGCCTGGGCAGCCTTCTGAATGCCCGGTTCAGCGATGAAGAAATTGTCGTTCAGGTACGGATCGACATAGCGGTTCCACTCTGTCTGGTCATTGTTCCAGTGCTGGTTGTACAGGCCGCCGACA
>Ga0116159_1005266_pt1 | contig 10490 bp, 12 predicted proteins | sample AD_JPNAS1_MetaG_FD_89878 | JGI IMG/M metagenome (GOLD analysis project Ga0116159, IMG submission 89878) | Active sludge microbial communities of municipal wastewater-treating anaerobic digesters from Japan - AD_JPNAS1_MetaG | ecosystem: Engineered > Bioreactor > Anaerobic > Digestate | place...
GAAGCCTGATTGCTGGCCTCGTTGAACCACTTGCTGGCCTTGTCCGCGCTCTGCGAGGCAGCCCCGAACCCGTCGGCCAGCCGGTGCGCCGACTCGGCGTTGTCCCGCATCCCGGGATCGAGCAGCGCCATGAAATCCAGCACCTTCGCCACCGCGACGATCACATAGCCGAACGCCTTGATGACCACCGACTGCCACTTCAGGAAGATGCTGATCACCTTGAACACCACAGAGATGATCTTCTGCAGCACCGAAACGATGTCGTCCTTGTGCGCCCTGATCCACTTCGTGGCGTCCTTGAGTGTCGCCGCCAGGTCGAATCCCGTGGACGACGACATCAGCGTCTCGCCAATGGCCTCCTTCAGATTGCCCCAGGCCACACTCGTCTTCGCGATCCCGTCGGCCTGCGCCTTCGCGGACCCCCCGACCTGCTTCGTCAGCTCGGCCATGATGATCTTCTGCGCCCCGGCCACATCCCCCACGGCCATCATCGCCTTCACCTGCGACTGCTGCTGATCGGAGAACTGCACCCCGATGCGGGTCAAGGCGGACAGCCCCTTCGCCGGGTCGTTGAGCGCCTTGCCGACCATCACCGCCGACGACTGCAAGTCCTTACCGAACGCCACACTCACATCCAGCGCCAGCGCGTTGGCCTTCTCGAACGTGTCCCCGGTGACGTTGCCGAACGTGAACAGCACGTTGGTCATCTCCAGAATGTTGTCCCCGTCGATGCCCGACAGTTCCTCCAGATCAGCCACCATCCGGCGGATCGCCTTCGGTGACTCCGTGCGGCCCATCGAGCGCATCACGTTGGCCATCTGGGCGGCAGCGAGGCGCGCCCCGCGCGCCTCATTGATCGAATCGCCGAGGAACGCGAACGCGCCCGTCAGCGCGCCGATAGCCGCCGCGGCGGCCGCAGCGGCCCCGGCCACCTTCCCCACCCCGGCGGCCAGAAAACCACCCTTGCCCCCGGCCCGATCCATCGACCGGGACGCCTGCGTGCTCTTCGCGTCCACCTTGTCGAAGGCGCGGCTCCACTTGCGGGAGAACTCGTCGGCGTTGTCGTCGAGGCGCTCCAGCTTGGAACGCACCACGTCGGCCTTCTCGCCGGTCAGTCCGAGCTTGCGGCTCACCGCGTCAAACGCCCGCGACGCCCGCCGCGACGAATCGACCGCCTCGTCACCGAGACCCTTGTAGTCGCGCTTCAGCGCAGCCGACCGGCGACCCATCTCCACCAGCTCGCGCTGGTTGCGGACCAGATCGCGGCGGGTCGCCTCCAACTGATCCTGCACGCCCTCCTCGCCGCGCTCCTGGCGACGCGCCAAGTCCACGACATCGGCCTTCAGCGACCGGATGTTCGCCTTCGTCTGCTTGATCGTCTGCGAGATGTCGTCCTGGGCGACCAGGTTGATCTGGAGACGGTTGCCGGCACCGGCCATCTACGCCTCCTCGTTCACGGCCCGCAACCGGGCATTAGCAACATCGAGCACGGCCAGCATCACCGGCAGATCCTGCGCGGGACGGTCAAGAAACCCCATCGGGTCCACATGGAAGACCAGCCCCCACGCGGCAGCGGTCTGCACGACCTCATCGCCGCGCAGACCTAGATAGGGTCCGCCTCCAGGTCGTTCTCCGTGCTGAGCTTCCCGGCGTCCATCAGTGTCAGCATCACATTCGAGATGTCACCGTCAGACCCGATCAGCTCCACCACCGCACCCTTCGCGTCGGCGACCTTCAGCTCACGCTGCAACTCCAGGTCACGGAAGCACACCGGCTGCCCGTCGACCTCCAGCACCACCCCGGCGATGCGGATCTCGCGGACCTGATTGGCGACCAGGGCGCGAGCGAAATGCACACCCTGCGCCCGACCCTTGTCCACCCGCTTGGCGGCATCCTGCATCCTGGCCACCTCGGTGCCGTCGGTCGGCACGTCGCAAATCAACTCCAACTCCAGGTCGGGGATGTCGATCGACACCTGACGGCGGCGGCGGGCGGCGGCCCGCTCACGGGCTTGATCCAGCAGCGACGACATGGCTAGTCGCCCACCGCCCACTCGATGACGAGTTTGGCGGCATCCTCACCGTTGCTGTCGGCCTGCGGCGGGCTGAACTTCGCCACACTGCAATTCGTCCACACCATCGTGTCGCCCACCTGAACCCCGGCGTTGTCGATGAACTTGACGGTGATCGAGGTGCCGTCGAACTTGCTGCCGTCCTTGAGCGCCTTGAGGAACGCCGAATGCGCGGCGGCGTCGATGAACGCCTCGGTGACAATGTTGTCGACCTCCGAGTCGCCGGTCAGAACCTGCTTCTTGCCCCCGGCGGTAACGCGGACCTTGCTCACCGAATGAGTGAGGTCACCGCCGGAGAACTTGTCCCAATCGGCCACCGAGATCGGCGAGCTGTCGTTGGTGACAAGCACCTTGACCTTGTGTTGTGTGAGAAGTGGCATCAGTAACTCCCTCAGATTGTCTGGTCAGCCGAAGCGGCATTGACGGTGAAATCCACGAACCCGATCTGCTCGGAGAACCGCAGCGAGATCACAGCCGTGATCCGGTTGTCGGCCACATCCGTGCCCGCCGAGACCGCCACCCGGTAGCCGGGATCGGCGTTGCCCCGATCGGTCAGCCACGGGCGGTACCGCTCGCAGATGCCCTTGAGCACCGACTCGGCCTCGGTCAGCACCGAACCCGTTGCCGGGCGGCCGACGAACTGGTCGAGCGCGCGGGCGGCCTCATCGGTGACCGCGTTCACCAGATCACGGAACACGCCCTCCTGAAGCTTCGCGTTGCCACCGACACCGGCAGCCACAGCCCACACGTCGGGGCCGACCCCGGTCGGCAGGGTGCGGATCGTGACAACGCCGGCGGCCAGCAGCGACGTGTGCGTGGCATCGTCCACCTCGACCAGCGGGCGGAACTGGGCCGGGGCGGCCAGGGCGTGCGCGGCACGGCGCAGCGGGGATTCGCCCACCCCGTAGGTCCGCATGACCACCGCACGCACCCCAGCGGCATAACCGCAGCCATCAACCACCTTCAGGCCACCGGCACCGTCGGGCACCGTGCCCCAGTTGAGAACGTACGACGCCCACTGCTGATTGGCCGCGGTGATACTGCCCTGCGAGCTGATCACCGTCGCAGCAGAATCGGTCTGCACCGGGGTCAGCAGCCCGAACCGGCGGAAGGCGGCGGCATGAGCGGCCACCGCCGAGGCGGCACCATTCACGCCCGGCACCGCCACCGCACCAGGACCGGCGGCAGCACCGATCCGGCCCAGCACCGTCGCCCACACGACATTCGCGAAGTCATCGGCGCCGCTGGCCAGCGCAGTCGCCGACACGTTCGAGGCGGGCAGGCTGGACACGGTGACCGTCACATCCGGGTCCACGCTGGCGGCGGCCTGCAGGCTCGCCGCATCCGTGCCGGTGTAGGTAACCGTCCTGGCGCCCTTGACGATGGTGATCGTCTTGCTCAAGCTCGCAGACGTGTAGGCGACCGTCCAGGCGTTGTAGTACGCGCCCGGCGCGCGGGCCGTGACCACGATCTTGTTCGTGTCCAGGCTGATCGCGGCGTTCACCGCAGACGGGCCGAACGCACGCTGCACCACCATCTCGGCGCCGCCCGCGTTGAAGAACACCTCCGCGGCGTCGTACAGGTTCGCCCCGCCCGAACGGGCGCCGAACGTGTTCACGTAGTCGCGCATGTTGCGGACCACGCGGGGGGCATCGGTCGGGCCGAACTGGGTCTGCCCAGCGGCGATGAATCGGGCGGCGCGAGGCCCACCCGATGCGGACGAACCGGCCACACCGCCGGTCGTCACAGTGATTCGATCAGCCATTGTCGGCCTTCTCCTTCTTGCGGGCGGGCTTCACCGGCACAGGCGCCGGATCGGATACGGGCGTGCCGGGCACGCGAACAGACACACGCGACATGCGTGCTCCTTCGGGGGGTTGGGTTGGTGGATCAGAATGACTGTGAGGCGTCACGCGCCGGTACGGACACATCCGCGGCGTCGATGTCCAGCGGCGAGGACAGCACCGTCAGCGACTCCAGCACACGCGCCGTGAACGCCACCGTTCCCGCGGCCAGCGGAACACCCGCGCGGGTCTCCACCGCCGCGCCGGTCTGCTCGACGCGCTTGGCAGGCGAGATGTCGATGTCGTTGGTCAGGCCAGCAGCGGAGTAGATCGCTTCACGCACCGCGAGCAGCAGCCGGTCACGCTGCACACTGGCGCCCTCGTAGTCGCCATGGACGCGATGATCAACCGCGGCGATGACCTCCAACTGGTAGGCGACCAGAAACACGCCGTCACCAGTGCGCTGATCGTCGGACGCATCCGTGGAACGCACCACCACAACGGGAAACGCGGTGACCTCCTGCAGCCCATCGGCCAGGACGAACGCCACGGCCAGCGGGTCGGGTGCGTCCATCCCGATCTCGGCCAGATGCGCCGCGAGATAGGCGGGCACAGACGCTTCGAGATAGGTGCGGACAGCCTCGCGGATGTACTCGTGGCCGCGCACCTAACCCACCGCCGCGGCGCGCATCAGATACCCCTCGATGATCCCCAGCCACTGCTTGACCTCGGACGGCCTCAACGGCGGCACGACACGGCGGGCCGGGGTGTGCGGGTTGCCCCGCGGCGAACGGTGCCCGACCGTGTTCAGAACCGCCACGTTCATCACCCGCTGATCGGTCTTGTCCGCGCCGTACGACGCCGACTTCGCCACCTTCCAGATCGGGCGTCGAAGGGTCAGGCCCTCCCTCATCACGCCCTCATCGACCAGCGGCGACTGATGTCCCGCGATCGTGGACGCAGCGTTGATCTGCCACGACCCGTAGCCGTTCGTGGCGAACACATCCTGCATCCTCTCCGCGAACACCGGGCCGAGCTCGTCCCACACCGGCCGCAGGTCGCCGGCCGCGTCCTGCACCTCGCTCAGGCGGTCGATGACCTCCTCCAGCCCTTCGACCAGCGTCGAGCGGCCACCGCGCTTCGTGTTGACCGAGAACGACGCGCCAGCCATCAGGCGAACCCCAGCGGCGCGAAGATCCGGTCCAGCGCGTCCTTCTCGTCGCTGGTCAGAATCCGCGCCGACACGTTCGGGCTCATCGTGAAACTCAACCCCTCCGGCCCGGCATACGACGCGCGGTCCTGCGGATTGGTGAAGAACCGCACCGCCACCCGCTTGGCGACCTTGCGGATCGCCACCACCTGCAACGCGGCCAACGGCGGGTCGACCAGCGGCTGACCCTCCGACCCGAACAGGTAGCCCAACGTCATCGCCCAAGCGTCCTCGCAGGCGGCCTGCGCCGCATCCAGCGAACCGGGCGCAAGCGCCTGGCCCAACTCGGCGATCAGATCATCGGTCGTGATCGGGTTCAAAACGCCGGGGACGATGATCGGCATCTAGACCTCCTCGGGTCGCTCAGCGTCAAACATCGACTCGGTCAGCACCAGCGACTTGTGGTGCCCGACACGAATACCCGTGTGCACGAAGATGGGAAAGCCGCAGATGCCGGCACGCAGGCAGAACGTGATGTCCTCGCCCACCGGGTCCGGGCCGTTGTGCGTCTCCTGAAACCACGGAAACGCCTCGTTGAAGTTCCGGTCCTTCATCGCCTGCAGAACACTGCGGTGGATCAGCAGCCACGCCGCACCCGTCGCCGCGACCTGCACCAACGCGTCCCGCTCATACTCGCGCACCCGGATCGTCGTCAGACGCCCACCGATGTCGGCGAACTGGTAGATCGTCGGGAACAGCGCGCCGTGCGCCATGCCGAACGCCAGGCCGCCCAGCACCGGGCGGGCCGACTCGTCGGCCGCATCGAGGATCACGTCAATGTCGCGGGGGTCCCACTGCATGTCGGAGTCGATCCACAACAGCCAGTCGGAGTCGTGGCGGTCCAAGAACCGCTGCGTGACGATGTTGCGGGACTGGGAGACGTTCGCGCTCGACCACTCCTGGTAGATGTTCTTGATCCTGCGCCGGCGGTTCTGATCCCAGAACAGCGTGGCGACCAACGACTCGGTGAAGTAGGACGACACCTGGCCGGGATGGATGTAGGCGATGCAGACGGTCTTCTTGGCGCTCATGCCGGCCTGCCCGTTGCGGGGTCAGTCACGATCAGGTAGCCGCTCGTGCGCACTTCTCGCTCCTCTGTGTAGTTGTCCTCTGCTGGCGGGGTGGGGGCATGGCGAAGGCCCCGGGTCACAGAGGAAACCCGGGGCCTTCTCGGCGGTCGCTTATGCCGCCTGCCCATGTGTGCGATCAGGCCTTCAGGGCGCGGAACGCATTCTGGTCGGAGACGTTCGAGCCAACCCTCTTGTACGCGACCAAACCGCGCTTCCCAACAGGCAGGCCGTCGCCATCGACCACGTTCTGCACGAACTCGACGTTCACGCCAAGGCGGTCGTAGATGACGAACTGGCTGAAGTCGCCAAGCACGATCAGGTGGTTGCCCGACGTGGTGGCAGACGCCATCGCGGACGCCTTGACCACCGGCAGCTCCAGCAGCTCGCGTTGGCTGGTCAGCATCTCGGAGACGATCACGGCACCAGTGCCGATGATCTGCTGGTTGATGGTGAGGCGGGTCGCCTTGTTCATCAGCCAGGTCGCGGTGTCCTCGTACCGCACCGGCAGCGCGTTCAGAAGAGCGAGCGTGTCGGTACCCGAGGCGCTGGTGAAACTGCCCCGCGTGGTCGCGGTGACAGTCACGCCGGCGGTACCCGACAGGCAGGTGACGATGCCCTTGGGGGCGTCGCTTCCAGAACCCGAAACGAAGGCATCGGACTCGGCGAAGTCGATCGCCTCGCCGATCAGCGTCGGGATCTGCGTGAGGAAGTTCGAGTCTTGGAAGATCTCGAACGAACCGGTCACGTACGCGGTCAGCATGGCCGCATCGACCACAACCTCGCCAGTGGTCGGGCTGCCGTCGGTGAACGCCGAACCCTCGCTCTTCCACGCAGTGGTGACACCTGCCACGGTCACGCCGTGCCACTTGTCCTGAGTGCCGGACTCCACCCGCGAGATCCGGCGAACCGGGTTCTTGCTGGCGGTACCGGTGTGGATCAGCGTCGGGTCGAGCAGGAACGGCAGCGCGTATCCACCGTTGGCGCTGGTCAGCGACATCGAGGCACGAACGGACATCGCCTCTTCGGCGGTGTAGACGGGGCTGCCCTGTGACTTCATGTAGGACCGGAAGGCCTGCATGTAGTCCGGCGAACCGGTCAGCATCATGCGCCGCGCGATCTCCGGGTGATCCTCGACCAGGACGGTCGCCTGCTGGCGAGCCTCATCGCTGACGCGGGCCAGGCCGCGGTACGAGGTCTGCTCGATAGCGGTCAGGGCGCGCTCCTGCACGTCTAGCTCGGAAGCGAACCGCAGCGAATCAAGGTCATCCCACGGATTCTTGCGGCTGCCGACGGACAGGCTGCCCCACTTGGCGCGGGACTCCTTGGTGCGCTCGGCGCGCTCCTCGGCGATCTGGGCATCAGCGAGGTCGCGGCGGAGCTGGTCGTGCTCGGTGTCCAACTCGTCCCAACGGGTCTGCTGATCTTCGGACAAAGGCTGCTCTCCGGCTGCCTCATGGATGCTGCGGCGCTCGGCGTCGATCTCGTCGAGCCGGGCACGCAGTTGGGCTGAAGTCTGCACTTCAGTTCTCCTTCGTGTAGTTGAGAAACGCCTCGCGCCTTTGCGCGTGCGTCAGTCCCACCGGGTGGCTCGTCGCCGGCGCGGGGGCGGTATCTGCGGCGCCTTGCTCCGAGGTGCCCGAGCGGGCGGCGTCGGAGGGAAGGGGTGCAGTATGTGGACGAGCGCGGCTCACCGTCTCGACCCGCTCGGGGTCACGGGAGCGCAGCCGCTCGTAGAACTCGTCGGTCGTTGACCGCTGCATGGTCGCCGACGTGTTCGGGTTCGCGGGGAAGGTGACAGGGCCGAACTCGATCAGGCGGACCTCTTTGATGCGCCGCTCGGGCAGCCCCTTCGGGTTGTAGTCCGACGGCTCGGGTGCGTCGTTCCACTCGTCACGCACGACAACCATTCGCATGGAAGCGCCGTAGACACCGGCCTCAAACCCTGGCAGCAGGTCACGGTTATAGGACGTGTCGAACAGGTCAACCACGCCCACGGCTGCGTCGGCGTCCTCCCGAAGGTCGGGGATGCTGCCGAGCACCTTGTCGCCGATGCTCGGGTCGAAGCCGTGATCGAACAGCGACCTTACCCGGTCGCCCGACTCCTTCATCGTCTTCGCAAAGGCGCCACGGTCAACCGACTCCATGAACTCGCCTTCAAAGAACGAGGCGATGGGGTACCAGTTGCCGAACTCGCAGAAGCGCACGTCCACCGTGCCGAGTCCGGTGTCGCTGCGCTTGGCCTTCAGGCTCCCCGACGGCGCGAAACGCACCACCTCGAAGCCGGTCAGGGTATCCATCAATTGCCTCCCGAAGTCGGGGTCGTTGTGGTCTTCTCGTTCGGAACATCGCCCCACGCCACGGGCGGCAGATCCTCGATCTGGCGAACCTCGTTGACGGTGCGCCAACGATCGGCCAACGCCTTGCTGTGCGCCTCGAAGCGCGCCAGCGTGGTTGATTCGAGGAAGGCGTCGCGGTTCAGCCGCGCGTACTGCGGCGCTGGCAGCATGCTGGTCAGCACCCGGTCGGCCCGGCGCATCCAGCGGTTGAGGGTCAGCGTGAGGAGATCCGACCTGCGCTCCTGAACTGTCGTGTAGGTCATCGAGCCGCCGGTCTCGTAGCCCAGCGTCTCGGCCATCGCAGGGCCGAAGATCCGGGCGCACTGCGCCTCGGTGAACCGCTGCGTCTCCAGAAACTGCGACTCCTCCGGCGTGATCTGGATCGGCTTGTAGTCCCACCCTTTGCCCAGCACGGCAGGCTCGCGTGTGCCCTGGAACAGCGACATCCACCGCTGCTTCACAGTCTTGGCCTGCTCCTGGTCGAGCTGCTGCTCGGAGTTGACCAGCAGCGCCGAAGGGTGGCCGCCGTCACTGAACCACTGCGAGCCGTACTGAGATGACGCGAGCGACGTTCCGATCTGCACCGCGTGGCGCTCGATCGGGGACTGCCCGAGGAGGTTCCCGGTCATCGGGTGCACCCGCAGATGCACGAAGTCGGCGGCAGTCTCGAACCGCTTACCCTTCACCATCCAGACGACTTCGCCGTCGATCTTCATCGGACGTACGTCGTCGGGGTGCAGCCACGAGATGCCGATCGGGCGCCCCGTGCGGTCGCGCATCGTCACGACGCCGTAAGCGTTGCCCCGGTACAGCCACGAGGTCAGCAACTGATACATCCAGTCCTCGATGCCCTGGCCGTCGCCGCCTGGATCTTCGAGCCAGCCCGGGAACGACAACTGCCGGCGGTCGCTGCCGGTGCCACGGAACACGTCGATCGGCAACTCGGACGCAACCGAGCTGATGAGGTCGATGGACGTTCCGACCGCGATCGACCGCAGAGCGGACTCGCCGTTAGCGTTCACGCTGGCGAAGTTCACCGACGGCACCGGGTAACTGTCGGGCCACTGGAACGAGCGCGGCTCTGCTCCGCGACGAGGCGCCGAACGCGCCCCACTGAACAAACCCATCACAGCCGCCGATCGAGAGCCAACAGGAACCCGCCGGCGGCGATCACGCCGAGGCCGGGCAGAATCCACGCCGCGCCGGCGATCACCAACAGGGCGCCGAGGACGCCGGGGATGTACCTCACGCGGCCTCCTCTCACGTATTGGACCGCCGCTGAGCATGTACGGTCATTCATGTTGGCCTCCTAGCGCAATTAGGGGTGTCACCAGGCCCTCATCGGTTGCAGCCGATGGGGGCCATTTCATTCAGAAGATGTTCATGAGGGGGTCGTAGGGGTCTTCAGCGGTCATTCCGTGCCGCAGGAACAGGGCGTGCGCGCCGGTCACCAGCCGCAGCGGCATCGAGTCCACATCCACCCGTTCGCGTTCCCACGACCACGCATCCACGACCTTGTGCCGTTTCGCCGCCGCGAGCGCCATGTCGATCCGCGGGTCGGACCAGTGCCGCAAACTGGCGGCCATCACAGCGTCGTAGAAGCCGCCACACATGCCCGCGAAGTCACCACTACCGGCCTTCACGAACGTCACGCCTGCGGCCTCACAGATGCCCTTGAGGTCCGGTAGCAGCGACGCCACCGGGCCAGCGCTGGTCGCGCCGACCGCCACCACGTCATGCGCGGCGATCATTGCGTCGAGCTTGTCCGTCACCCAATCAGTGCCAGGCTCAACCGCGGCGAGTTCCACCTGCGGAACACCGTCGGCGTTCAGCCCGCACACCCCGATACCGGACTGCTTGCGGTCAAGCGTCACGTCCACGAACACAGCGATCGGGCCGTCGATCATGCCCGGGGAGGTGCCAAGCGGGGCCCACCGCGTCATCGGGATGACGTTGCCGCCCTTCGGCTCGTCCCACCAGCCCGCACGCTCGCGCCCGAACTCCTCCGGCGACAATGCC
>Ga0116159_1005267_pt1 | contig 10490 bp, 9 predicted proteins | sample AD_JPNAS1_MetaG_FD_89878 | JGI IMG/M metagenome (GOLD analysis project Ga0116159, IMG submission 89878) | Active sludge microbial communities of municipal wastewater-treating anaerobic digesters from Japan - AD_JPNAS1_MetaG | ecosystem: Engineered > Bioreactor > Anaerobic > Digestate | place...
CTCTCGCTGCAAATCGCTGCGCAGTATTTAAACCTCAAACCGCAAGATATAAAAGTACGTTTAGGTGAGGGCCTTGTGCTGGGTAAACTCAATATCTCCACCGATAGCGCATTACAAATGAACACGTTTTTTTATTCAGATAAAGACGGTAAAGCACCGTTTGTAGCAGATTCTTTTTATGATGTGTTGAGCGGCAAAATATCAACCGAAAAATACAAAGATAAAATTGTGTTAATTGGGATGGCAGCAACTGGCGATGGCAGTGATAATCAAATCACGCCAATATCATCTCACATGAAACCCATTGAGACACTCGCACATTCTGTGGCGAGTATTTTAAATGAAGATTTTTTTGTAATGCCTGCATGGGCCATTTGGGGACAACTAAGTGCTTGGCTGTTAGTCGCCATGTATTTGAGTGTTTTGTTGCCTCGACTAGGGGTAGGGCGCGCGGCAATGACAACGTTAAGTTTTTTTGCAGTGTTGGTTACATTGCATCTTTGGCTGATGACGCAAAAGGGGTTGTGGTTACCATTGATGATGCCCGCGGCCCTGTTGGTGGTTGGGCATGCCGTTTTAACGACCAAACGGTTCTTTTTAACGGAGCAAGGTAAGGCTAAATCTGATGCTGACTCAGCCGAAAGTAACCGAAACTTAGCCTTGATGTTTCAAAGTCAGGGTCAGTTGGATATGGCTTTTGACCGTTTTCGTAAATGCCCGATGGATGAGAGTGTGATGGAAGGTATGTATACGTTAGGCCTAGATTTTGAGCGCAAACGCCAATTCAACAAGGCTGAGGCCGTGTTTGCCTACTTGGCCAAGCATGATGCAGATTACAAGGATTTGGCGCTCCGAGTTGCACATGCTAGAGCGATGGCTGAAACGATTATTGTCGGGAGTGGTGGAACTCGAACAAACGCAAGTACGCTGATATTAAATCAAGAGGGCATTGAAAAACCAATGTTGGGGCGTTATCAAATTGAAAAAGAACTCGGTAAAGGTGCAATGGGCGTGGTTTATTTAGGTCGCGACCCCAAAATTGGCCGAGTGGTGGCGATTAAAACCATGGATTTGTCTCAAGCATTTGAAGAAGATGCAATTGATGAAGCAAAACGGCGTTTTTTTCGAGAGGCAGAAACGGCTGGCAAACTCAATCATCCGAATATTGTGACCATTTACGATGCAGGTGAAGAGCATGACCTAGCCTATATTGCAATGGAGTTTTTAAAAGGTAATGATCTAACTGCATATATTAAGCCGGATAATTTACTGCCTTTAAATACGGTCACTGAAATTATTTGCAAGTTGGCGGATGCCTTGGACTATGCGCATACACAACATGTGGTGCATCGTGATGTTAAGCCCGCAAATGTGATGTATGCGCCTGAAACGGGTTTGGTTAAAATGACAGACTTTGGCATTGCCCGTATTACAGATGCCTCTAAAACCAGAACAGGCCTCATTCTTGGCACCCCTAGCTATATGTCGCCAGAGCAGTTGTCCGGCAAAAAAATTGACGGGCGTTCTGATTTATTTTCATTAGGGGTGATGTTTTACCTGTTAGCCACGGGGCAATTGCCTTTTGAGGGTGAATCGATGGCTGCATTAATGTTTAAAATCACCAATGAGCCACAAGTGAGCGCACATCTTCTGAATGCCGCAGTGACGCCATGTTTATCTGCGGTAATTGATCGTATGCTAGAAAAAGACATGGATAAACGCTATGCCACTGGCCAAGAAATTGTGCGTGATATTAAACGTTGCCTGCAAACAGGTTAATATAGCAAACTGATGAATATGAGCTTAGCAAACGTGCTTGAAAGTGATGTATTAGAGATAGTCCGGCTTACTGACGTTGGTTTGTTGCGTGAGCATAATGAAGACACCATCGCCAGTGATAGTACTATTGGCTATGTGGTGCTGGCTGATGGTATGGGCGGGTATAAAGCAGGCGAGGTCGCTAGTGAAATTGCCGTGCTCAGCATTGCCGCTGAACTCACAGAAGTAATGCTCAATCAGCCCCCCTTAGAGTCAGATCAATATCTGCAATATCAAGACCAAGCGCTTAACGCCATGCAGCCAGAGGCGCAGCTGCTAGTAGATGCGGTAAAAAATGCCAATGATGCCATTTATTATGTTTCGCAGACACAGTCGCAATGTGCTGGAATGGGAACGACATTGGTCTTGGGGTTGTTTATCAATAACAGATTATTGGTCGGGCATATTGGTGATTCACGCATGTATCGCTTGCGCGGCCTTGAGTTTACGCAATTGACAGAAGACCACTCAATCCTGCAAGAGCAGCTCAACGCCGGATTAATCACTGCAGAGCAGGCAAAATATTCAGTGAATCGCAATTTGGTCACGCGCGCTTTAGGCGTAGACCCTGAAGTGCCGTTAGAATTAAGCGAGTTTGATGTGGAAGTGGGTGATATTTATTTGTTATGTTCTGATGGCTTAACGGATATGGTGGACGACAATCAGATTCAATTGATTTTAAGCATGCCCGATATAGGCTTGGATAGCAGGGCGCAACGCTTGATTCAACTGGCAAACGAGCATGGCGGTAAAGATAATATTTCTGTCATACTAGTGCGGGTTAATAAAACTTTTGAAAAAAAGCGTCCAAAGCGCAAAAATTTGGGGTTAAATCACCACATGGATAACTTTTTTGGTTGGTTAAAATAGCAGGATTATAAAAAATGGCGAAATTAATACTTTATTTGGATAACGCGATATTAAGTGAATTTTTTCTAAAAAAAGAGCTAACGACGATTGGCCGCAGACCCAACAATGTGATTCATATGGATAACCTCGCTGTGAGCGGTGAGCATGCGGTGGTCGTAAAAAAAGGTAACGATTTTTATGTAGAAGATCTAGGCAGTACCAATGGCACTACCGTGAACGGGCAAGTGATAAAGAATCATTTATTGCGTCATGGCGATGTGGTTGAAATAGGCAAATACCAATTAAAGTTTATTGATGAAGAAGTATTGAGCCACATCGGTACCGAGCAAGCCGAACACGCCGGTTTTGAAAAAACGGTGATGGTGCATCCGTCGGCATTGCAAGCATTTGAGCGCCAAGCGAAGGAAACGGCCAATCAGGCGTTTGACACCACAGCCTCTTTGGAACAATCGCATACTGAAGTCGTGGCGCCAGTTGCGGCAATTGCCAGCCCAACGGTAGGCAAAGTACAGGTGCTTAACGGCCCAAGCGCTGGCCGAGAGTTGGTACTCAATAAAGCGCTCACAACACTGGGCAAAGTAGGGGTGCAGGTGGCCGTGATTACTAAGCGTGCGAATGGTTATTTTATTACCCATGTTGAAGGCAAAACTTACCCCTTAGTGAATGAAGTTTCTACCGGTGCGCAGGCTTTTGCCCTGAACGACCAAGATGTGATTGAAATTGCGGGTGTGAAGATGGCGTTTTACCTTGATGCAGCTTAACAATAATTTACACGAAACACATTTTCAACATGCTATCTTAACGATTGATTTTATTTTTCTAATATGATGAATTTACCAGTATTTCTGTCTTTTTAGCCACCTCATATGACGGATCAACAGCACGCTTATTTAGTCACACGGCTTGATCGCCTAAACGACATTGGCATTGCGCTTTCAGCCGAGCGCGATACTAAACGTTTGCTAGAAATGATTTTGTTTGGCGCAAAAGAAATTACCAACGCTGATAGCGGCACGTTGTATATATTGTCTGAAGATAAGCAGTTTTTAAAGTTTGAAATTTTAAGTAACTCAACGCTCAATGTGCAATTGGGCGGTACCACAGGCCAAGAGATTCCTTTATTGCCGATACCGTTATATTTACCTGATGGCAACCCGAATTTAACCACCATTGCTGCTTATGCAACCCTGCAAAGTAAAACGGTGAATATTGTGGATGCTTATCAAACTGAAGATTTTGATTTTTCTGGCACGCGCAAATATGACCAAATTGTCGGCTATCACTCACAGTCATTTTTGACAGTGCCGATGAAAAATCATGAAGATGAAATTATCGGCGTGTTACAACTCATCAATGCGCTAGATATTCATAGCGGGGAAATTATCCCGTTTTCTGAAGCCAATCAAAGTTTGGTTGAATCGCTGGCTTCTCAAGCTGCAGTGGCAATGACCAACCATAGTTTGATTGAAGGTTTAAAAGATTTGCTGGAGTCTTTTGTGCAGCTCATCGCCGGGGCGATTGATGCAAAATCGCCTTACACTGGCGGCCATTGTCGGCGTGTACCTGAACTAACCCTCATGTTGGCGCAAGCCGCGATTGACACCAAAGAAGGCCCGCTCAAAGATTTTACGCTTAGCGATAAAGAATTTTATGAGTTAAAAATCGCGGGCTGGCTACACGATTGCGGCAAAATTACTACGCCTGAATATGTGATGGACAAAGCGACGAAGCTTTCAGCCATTTTTGACCGAATTGATTTAATCGCCCAACGCTACGAGTTGCTAAAAAAACAGGCTGAGTGTGAAATGCTGGAGCAGCAAGTGGCAGCATTGCAAAGTGGTGAGGCGTTTGATTACACAAATTCCGTGCTGAAACTGCAAACATTTAAGCAAAAATGTGATGCAGATTTAACTTTTTTGCGCAATATTAACTTTGGCGGCGAGAGCATGACCAAAGTAGACCAGCAGCGCGTGCGCGATATTGGCGCAACGCCTTTTGTAAATGCAGACGGCCACACCGTGCCATTTTTAACCGATGATGAAATGTATCATTTAATGGTGGTACGAGGCACGCTTACGGCTGAGGAACGTGCAGTGATTAACAACCATATCACGGTGTCTATTGATATGTTGGAGTCTCTGCCTTATCCCAAAGGGTTTCAGCATGTGCCTGAATACGCGGGCGGACACCACGAGCGCATGGACGGGCGCGGTTACCCAAGAGGGTTGCGGGGCGACCAAATGTCGGTGCCAGCGCGCGTGATGGCGGTGGCAGATATTTTTGAAGCACTCACTTCAAAAGACCGTCCTTATAAACGCGCCAAAACGCTCACAGAATCACTTAATATTTTAGGAAAAATGAAGCTGGATAATCACATTGATCCGGATTTGTTTGATTTATTTGTGCGTGAAAAAATCTATCTTAAATACGCGCATCAGTTTTTAGAACCAGAGCAAATAGACAATGTAGATGAAAGTAAAATCGTTGGTTATCAGCCTTAATAATGGCCTGATATATAGCATAACCTTTTTCGATGCTCTGCAAGCCTTATAAATAAAGGCTTGCAGAGCATAAAAAATTCCTCGGGCGTTTTAGGTAGTGTAATTGTATTTTTTCGTAGTGAACGGTATCAGTTTTCCGTTGCTAACTTCACGCTGCTAAAGCCTTCCTTGTTGCACATCAGGTAACTTCCCTGTTCGTACCAATCGCCTAATACCCAGCGTGTGATGTGATGTCCGTTGAGGTGCAGGTGATGCTGATTAGGTCGGTGAGTGTGGCCGTGTACAAAAAACGCGGGGTAATCAAATTCGGCTAATAGTTCAGCTAGCGCATTCTGGTTGATATCCATGATTTCAGCCGTTTTTTGCGTTTTTTCCTGTTCGCTGCGCATGCGGATTGCTTCGATTTGGCGTTTTCTTTCTGCCAATGGCAGGCTTAAAAAATCAGCTTGCCATTGTGAGTTGCGCACTTGCTGACGAAATTGCATGTAGGCGGCATCGTCCGTACATAAAGCGTCCCCATGGCTTAACAGCACTTTTTGGTTATATAGCGTAATGAGTGTGGGGTCTGCCAGCAGTGTGATATTGGCGGCATCGCAAAAGCCATGAGCGACTAAAAAATCGCGATTACCATGCATAAAGTAAACTTTGACGCCAGTGTTTGCCAGCACTTGAAAAGCACGAATGATGGCATCATGATGCGCATCTTCTATGGCATCGTCGCCTGCCCAGTATTCAAATAGGTCGCCCAAAATATAGAGCGCATCTGCTTTTGTGGCAGTGTGTTGTAAAAACTGTAAAAAAGCCGCAGTGATTTTGGGGCGGCTCACGCACAAATGCAAATCGGAGATAAACAGGGTGCGGCTTGCTTGATCTCCGATGTTGGTCATGCGTAGGCTGGCGTGCGTAAGCTAATCGCGTGATGGATTAGCTACGCGTGGCTTTTTCAATCACAACGTTATCAACCGGCACATCCTGGTGGCCCTTGCGATTGGTGGTAGCCACTTTTTTGATTTTATCAATTACATCAGCGCCGGCTGTCACTTTGCCAAACACGCAATAACCCCAGCCGCTACTTGTTTCAGCGCTATGGTTTAAAAAAGTATTATTGGCGACATTGATAAAAAATTGGCTACTGGCAGAATGCGGTGCTGATGTGCGTGCCATGGCGATGGTGTATTGCTCATTGCCTAAGCCATTGTTAGCTTCGTTTTGAATTTCAGCAACGGTGGCTTTTTGGTTCATAGCCGCATCAAAACCGCCGCCTTGAATCATAAAACCATCAATCACGCGGTGAAAAATCGTGCCATCATAAAAGCCATTATCAACATACTGTAAAAAATTGGCGACCGTAATGGGTGCTTTCTCAGCGTTGAGTTCAATGGTGATGTCACCGAAATTGGTTTGTAGTTTTACCATGTTGAATGTTCCTATTTAACGATTTTAACTTGTTTAATGATGATGGGTGATTTTGGTACATTGCCGTGTGGGCCAGCGTTACCCGTATTGACAATGGCGATTTCGCGCACCACATCCATGCCTGTCAATACGCGGCCAAAGACGCAATAGCCAATTTCTTCTGGGCTATCACCGCGATAATTAAGTGCGTGATTGTTGACTAAATTAATAAAAAATTGCGCAGTGGCAGAGTCAGGGTCAGACGTGCGTGCCATGGCAATGGTGCCTTTGTCATTGGTGAGGCCGTTAGCAGCTTCATTTTTAATGGGTGCGTTGGTTGGTTTTTCTTGCATATCTGCCGTAAAACCACCACCTTGAATCATAAAACCGTTAATAACACGGTGAAAAATAGTATCTTTATAAAAGCCAGACTCTGCATATTGCAGAAAATTGGCGACCGTTTTTGGCGCTTTTTGTGGGTAAAGTTCAAGCACAATGTTGCCGTGTGTGGTTTCAAATGTGACTTGCGGGTTTGTTTTAGTATCTGCCGCTAGTGCACTGTGGCTGAAAAATACCAACATTAAGAGAGCAAAAAGATGACGCATACATGTCCTTAGTTAAAATAAAATGTAAAAAGTAGACCGCAACGGTTGCAGATAATTTCAAGTCAGGCGCCATTTTACTTTAAAATTAGCGAACATTTTATTTTTAACGTTATTTTATCGTTTGACTCATTATTAAGATTTTTCATCATTACTATGCTCAAAATTTACAACACCCTCGCACGTGAAAAACAAGTTTTTACCCCTATACAGGCTGGCAAAGTCAGCATGTATGTGTGCGGCATGACGGTGTATGACTTCTGTCATTTAGGCCATGCGCGGGTGATGGTGGTGTTTGATATGGTAAGCCGCTGGTTGCGTACTTCTGATTACGAGGTCACTTATGTGCGTAATATCACTGATATTGATGACAAAATCATTAAACGTGCCAATGAAAATAATGAAACAATCAGCCAGCTTACACAGCGCTTTATTGACGCCATGGATGAAGATTCAGCCAGATTGGGGGTAATACGCCCAACGCTAGAGCCCAAGGCTACCGAATATGTAAGCGGCATGGTGGAGATGATTCAAACGTTAATTAACAAAGGCTTTGCCTATACGGCCGCGAATGGCGATGTGTTTTATGCGGTCAATAAATTTGACGGTTATGGCAAATTATCGGGTAAATCGCTTGAAGACTTGCGCGCGGGTGAACGCGTGGAAGTTGACAGCTTTAAACAAGACCCGATGGATTTTGTACTTTGGAAGGCGGCAAAACCCAATGAACCGAGTTGGGATTCACCATTCGGTGGGCCGAATAACGGTAAAGGTCGTCCGGGCTGGCATATTGAATGTTCGGTGATGAGTTCGCATTTATTGGGCGCGCATTTTGACATTCATGGGGGCGGGCAAGATTTACAGTTTCCGCACCATGAAAATGAAATCGCCCAATCTGAGGCCGCGCACGGTGGAGTATGGAATGGCGAAGCCACGCACAGCCATGATGGCCAGCCTTGCCAAATGGTTAATTACTGGATGCACAACGGCTTTGTGCGCGTGGACGATGAAAAGATGTCGAAATCACTGGGCAACTTTTTTACGATTAGAACCGTATTAGAAAAATACGATGCGGAAGTGGTGCGTTTTTTCATTTTGCGCGCGCATTATCGTAGCCCGCTGAACTATTCAGATCAGCATTTAGATGACGCGAAGTTAGCGCTTACTCGCTTGTACACGGCCTTGCGTGGCCACGACGTTGCAAGTAATACGATTGATTGGCAACATCCGCAAGCAGTACGCTTTAAAGCCGCGATGGATGATGATTTCAACACCCCAGAAGCCATGGCCGTGTTGTTTGATTTGGCCAACGAAGTAAATAAATCGAAATCTGCCGAGACTGCCGGATTGCTTAAATCATTAGCAGGCGTATTAGGCTTGTTGCAACGTAGCCCCGATGCGTTTTTGCAAGGTGAGGCAACGCAAACGCTTAATATTGATGCCCTGATTCAGGCGCGTGCAGAAGCAAAAAAAGCCAAAAACTTTGCTGAAGCGGATACCATTCGTAAGCAATTGTTAGAGGCAGGTGTTGTATTGGAAGACAGTCCACAAGGCACCACTTGGCGACGTATTTGATGTCGGATTTTATCCAAAAAAATGTAAATTTAAGTTACAACCTTTTTTGATGCTCTGTGAGCCTTGCAAATAAAGGCTCGCAGAGCATTATTTTTTTCTCGTATTGAAAAGCAACAGTTAAAGCAACAATTTAAGTTAAATTAAACCACTTCATATTCCTATTTTTTTAACCAATTTTTTAAGCAATGAAGTGCGATGTTTTCATTCATAAGCAAAATTTTCATACCAGAAAAAGCGCCTGACCAACACCCATTTTATGGTGAGCGTTTGGTGATTGACGGCCATCACTTTCGCCTCATTCGCCATCATCATGATAACAGCTAGATTCACTTGAATGACGTCGATTACATCACGATTTATCGGTTTGATAATCTTGACGCGCATGACCGCTGCTGGCTAAATTTGCGATCATATTCCGCTCAGGCGCTTAGCGTTTGTACGTTGGCAGGCAATTTTGCAGCCTTAGAGCGCATTGTCACCCAGTTACCAAACTTTGATGTTGAGCGTTATACGGCCTTTAGAAACGCCAAGGTGGACATGGCTGAAGCAGTTCTTTGGCAAAAAGTGCACACGGCAGATTTTGCGATTTCGCCGACAGATGTTGCTGATAACGGAAAAAGTGCACTGGATTTGCTACAACAAGGCTTGTGGCTTGAACATCTCAATACCTTAATTGCTTGGGGCACTTACGAAGATTTACAAAACAATAAGCATATTAAAACACAACGAAAAGATTTTCCCAATCCATCTTTTCATGCCACAGAATATTGCATTACAAAACCGACCATTTTTAATGGGTTAAAACTTCACAGCCTTTATACCGCTTGCGATAGCGCACAAGGCGCACTCAAACTGCATTTGCCCGCGATTGAATATTGCGCAGAAATTTCACTTGGCGCAAACCGACAAAAAAGTTTTGATGCCATAAAAACGCATTTAGATCATTTTTTTCAAAATAACGCGCTTAGCCAAATTGATTACAGCGTCAAAGACACTTGGCGCGTCACTTGGCAAGTTCAATCGGTCAGCGTTGAGCTTTATTGTTTTTATCGCGAAATGCCCGATGGTTGGGATAACGTGGCGTGGTTACGCATACGTTATGCGCCAAATCTAGACCGCTTTTACCGCACTGATTATCAACGTAATTTGGTGCTAAATGCAGCCATTCAATATGCTACGTTTGATTTTGCGATTGATTTAAATGCTAATTATCGGCAAGTTGAAAATGCCATTTATACGCCAGATTGCTTTAAGCCGATGATTACTGAAGCGCAGCCGCTGTTGATTTGGCATGATACACAACAGAATGTGATTGGCTTTGCCGATGCAACACTTGCATTGATATTTAACGTGAATGAAGTGGAAAAATTAACGTTGGCGGTGCAAAACTTTAGAGGTAGCGAAGGCCGCAATGGTTTGGAAGTGCATGTTCAACGCGAAACTACCCATTTAGGCGGTGTTTCAAACGTAGCTAAATTCAAGAAAAACATCAAGAAAATCACAAAACTCATCGATAAAGAAGTGAGCACTTATACTTATGATGAACACTATTAGCGACGTGACTCAGCCCTAAAAATTAGCGCCAGTTGGTTTTCACAAGTGGATGGGCAATTACATTTCTAAACAAATTTTTCCAAAATGCTGGTTGGTTTCTTGGTAGCGAAAAGCTTCCACAATATTTTCTAATGCAAATACCTTGTCAATCACAGGGCGCATGTTGTTAGCATTA
>Ga0116159_1005271_pt1 | contig 10484 bp, 12 predicted proteins | sample AD_JPNAS1_MetaG_FD_89878 | JGI IMG/M metagenome (GOLD analysis project Ga0116159, IMG submission 89878) | Active sludge microbial communities of municipal wastewater-treating anaerobic digesters from Japan - AD_JPNAS1_MetaG | ecosystem: Engineered > Bioreactor > Anaerobic > Digestate | place...
CAGTTTCCGCTATAAATTCATTTTCCTCCCTTACCACCTCTCCGCTTTTTTTGTTAATTTCTACCCCTTGGCTAAATATATTTTTTGGCAGCAATATTCTTGTTTCCACTCCCTTTCCTATATTCAATTTATCTACCTCAAAATTTACCAGTTGATTGGTGACAATCGAAACCATCCCGCCGCTTGGTCCATGTCCCCAGGCTCTAATTTCGTCTCCCTCAATCCCCGCCGGCAGCTCAAAATCAATTTTTATATTTCTTTGGCTCACCTCCCACTCATCGCCAATTGCTTTCCAATAAATTTGACCAAAATCCTCACCCAAATCTACCGCGTTTTTTATTTTATATCTAATCTTAAAAGTTTTTTTCTCGTCTCTGGCTTTATAAAACCATTTTAAGTAATATCTCTCCCTCTCATCTCTGACCAAAAAAGTTTCCGGTGTATTTATATCCTCATTTTTTTGTTCAAAACATTTGTTTTCATCACAAACTTCAAAATTTTCCAATCCGTAAGGCTCATCTCTTTCTCCTTTTTTATTTATATATTGATAAGCAAATGAATACGATCCCTCAAAATTGTAAATTCTTTCTTCTTCTACATTTATCGACCCGTCTACACTTACTACATTTTTGATATTTACCCTATCAATTGAATAGTCCTTTGCCAAACTTGGTTTTGACCAACTCAAAAATAATCCCGCAAACACTATCAACCACATATCTTAATTATACAAGATTACTTTATCAAAATGCTTTCACCATCCATTTCTTTGGGTTTATCTATTCCCATCAATTCCAAAATTGTCGGCGCCACATCCTTCAACCCCCCATCTTTTAGTTTTATACCAACCAAGTCTTCCTTTTTGGCCACCAGCGAATATTTCACCGGATTAAACCCGTGAGACACGTCCACCTCACCGTTTTCATACAGTTTATGTTCCGCATTGCCATGATCCGCCCCCACTATTACATAATAACCAGCCTCAACTGCTGCTTCCACAATTTTTCCCACCCACCCATCCACCACTTCGCAAGCTTTTTTAATCGCTTCAAACTTCCCGCTGTGTCCCACCAAATCCGCATTGGCAAAATTAACCAGAATAAAATCATATTTCCCTATATTTTCCAGCACTTTTTGCCCCACTTCCGGCGCCGACATTTCCGGCTGCAAATCATAAGAGGGGACTTTTGGACTTGGCACCAACACTCTATCTTCATTTTCCACCGGCGTTTCCACCTGCGAATTAAAAAAGAAAGTCACATGGGCATATTTTTCCGTCTCGGCAATCCTGACTTGATTTTTCCCATTTTTCGCCAACACTTCTGCTAAATTATTGTCGACTTTTTGCGGCAGGTAAGCCACTGGCAAATCCCAGGTATCGTCATAACGCGACATACACCCCCAAAACGGCTTAACATTACCCCTAAATTCCGGCGGACACATTTCCTGTCCCGTAAACATCGCCGTAATTTGTCTCGATCTGTCAGTTCTAAAATTAAACCAAATAAACGAGTCTTCATTTTTTACCAAAGCTATTGGTTGATTATTTTCCTTGATCACGATTGGTTTGACGTAATAATCGGTTTCGTCTCCCCGCAAATAAGCCTGTTGGATAGCTGCCACCGCTTCATCTGCCTCAAATCCCTTCCCCTCAGTCCACAAATCATAAGCCTCTTTTGTTCTCTCCCAGTTAGTGTCTCTGTCCATAGCATAATATCGACCACAAATTGAAGCTATTTTTCCCACCCCGACTTCTGCTATTTTTTCATTCAATTTAGCCACAAAACCGGCAGCTGATTTCTCTGGCACATCCCGACCATCCAAGACTAAATGCACAAATACTTTATTCAATCCATTATCCTTAGCCAATTTCAGTAACGCAAATAATTGGTTGATATCCGAATGGACTCCGGCATCGGAAAATAACCCCGCCAAGTGCAGCGCCGAATTATTTTTTTGGCAGTTTTTTACCGCCGCCATCAATGCTGGGTTATCAAAAAAACTTCCATCCATAATTGACCGGTTGATTAACTCCTGCGGCTGCCACACTATCCGCCCCGCTCCCAAAGTCAGGTGACCGACTTCACTCCCGCCCTGAGCCGATTGAGGATTGCCCACATCTTCCCCGGTGCATTTCAATATCGCGCTGGGGTATTCTGCTGCATATTTATCCGCATTTGGCGTCTTTGCCTCCATGATCAAATTGCCATACGGGTTCTCCGACCACCCCCATCCATCCCTTATTATTAGTATTACTTTTTTATGTTTCACTAATCTAACTTGATAAACTTTATAACTTTCAAACTTTATAAACTTTTGAGTTCTTCTTCAATTCTCATCAATCGATTATATTTGCAGACTCTTTCTCCTCGGGTTGGTCCTACCTTTATATAAGCTGACCCCACCGCTACTGCCAGATCCACCAAAAAAGTATCATTAGTTTCTCCGCCGCCGCGATGACTTGGCATCGTCATCAAATTATGTTCCCGCGCCAGCAAACAGCAGTCCACTGTTTCCGTCAGTGTTCCCGCCTGATTTAATTTAATCAAAATTGCTGTCGCCGCCTTCATCTCAATTGCTTTTTTCCACAAATTTGTATTAGTTACCGTCAGGTCATCCGCAATCAACGGGAATTTACCCCCGATCGCTTCTACCATTTTTGGCCAATTATCCCAATCAAATTCCGACAACATATCTTCCATCGTCGCCATCGGATATTTTTCTATCCATGGTTTATAGTAGGCGATTAATTCTTCTGAACTCAACTCTTTGCCTTCCAGTTTTAAACTATATTTTTTGGTTTCTTCACTATAAAATTCACTGGCCGCTGCATCAATTCCTACCCCAGCATCAACTCCGGGAGTGTAACCAGCCGATTTTATTGCTTCCACTAAATATTCCATCGGTTTTTCGTTTGATGAAATTCCGTTAGGGGCAAACGCGCCTTCATTACCCACATTCGTCGATAATTTTTCCGCCTTCAAAATCTTTTTTAAAGCCTCATAAATTTCCATTTCCATTCTTACGTTTTCCGCCGCCGTTTTGTCTCCCATTGCCCCCACCATAAATTCCTGCAAATCAGTCGTTTCATCCGCATGTTTGCCGCCTTCAATCATAACTATCATCGGTTTTGGTAATGTCCAACCGATATCTCCAATTCCATAAGTTTTTCGTAAATATTTATACAACGGCATTTTTTCCTCTTCAGCCTCCGCTCGGCAAACCGCCAAACTTACTCCCAACATCGCATTGCCGCCCAACACTGCTTTATTCACCGTTCCATCGAGATCTATCATTTTCTGATCAATTTCTCGCTGGTTAGCAGCTTCCATTCCCACCAACACCTCTTTAATTTTTGTATTTATATTATTTATCGCCGTCAACATTCCTTTGCCGTTGTATCTGGCTTTATCGCCATCCAACAACACCGTAGCTTCTTTTGATCCCGCCGACGCTCCATAACTGACTGATGCCTCACCCACCGCTCCGCTTTCTAAGGTCACCGTCACCTCTAAACTTGGCGCTCCGCCTGATGCTAATATTTCCCGGGCAAAAATATTTTTTATTTTTGACATATAAAAAAACTAAATTTTAATTTACTCCCCATTATAACTTAAACCACCGCTTTTTAATCGCTTGTTTTAATTTAAAATCTATTTTGCTGTTAATCAAATCTTTACTGGTATTTCTTGCTTTCATCCACAAGTCGGCATAACCGGTTTTGTTGGTGGCACAAATTTTATCAATTTCTTTTTGGTCTAAGTTTTTGTAAATATACAACCATTCATCAATCCACCAAATTTTTCTATAAACTTTTCTCAAAAATTCCATCATCCTTTTTCCACTCATTCCTGCTTCTCTGTAGCTGGCGGGGGAGTATTCCAAAAATATCACTGGTTTGTTTTTTTTAATCATCTCTTTTGCTCCCTCAATCACTTCCGGTTCCCACCCTTGAGTGTCAATTTTTATCAAATCCATTTTTTCTTTTATAAAACTATCCAATCTTACTATCTTTACTTTTTCTCTTTTCTTGGCCGGAGTCTTAGGTTTATACAGCTTATGATCACCCAAATTTTCTTCCGATTTATACAAAATTTTGCTTTCATTTTTACTTCCTATCGCCGCCTTTATTGCGACTACATTTTTTAGCTTATTTTCTTTTATATTCTTTTCCAAAATTTCGAAATTAATTTTATCCGGTTCAAACGCATAAACCTTTCCATTTTTCCCCACCTTGTCAGCCAAAATCAAGGTGTAATAACCAATATTTGCTCCCACATCTATCACTGTCCCTCCAACTTTTGCTTGTCTCAAAATCAACTGAGTTTCGTAGGGTTCATATTTTCCCACCGCGGCTCTCTGACCAATGTATCGGTCATTTTCCAGATAAAAAAAATTAATTTTTTCCCCAATTTTTGCCCGCCTTAATTTCACATCTCATTTTATCAGACAAACCCTTGACCAAACCATTTTCTTGGCTATAATATTAGCAGTCGATTAACAAGACTGATAATTATTAATTCACCAAAATTTTATGTCTCACACTATTCATCCCGTCCCTGGTTACCTTTTAATTGAGCCCCAAAAGCAGGAAAAAACTACCGCTTCCGGCATTGTCCTCCCCGACAATCATCAGGACAAACCCCAACAGGGCAAAGTTTTAGCCGTTGGCGGATCCATTATTGATGATGGTCACGAAATTAAACCTCCTTGCAATATTGACGATATTGTCATTTACCGCGAATGGGGCGGCAAGGAATACAAACTTGACGACCAAGAGCTTTTGCTTCTTAAATTTGACGACATCATGGCTGTTATCAAATAACTTTTAATTTTACAAACTTTATAACTTTATAAACTAAATCTATGGCAAAACAACTAAAATTCGGGCAGGACGCCCGCCAATCTTTACTCAACGGTATTAACACTTTGGCTGATGCCGTTATTACCACTCTTGGTCCCAAAGGCCGCAACGTCGCTATCGACAAAAAATGGGGTGGTCCCACCGTTATTCACGACGGCGTTTCTGTCGCCAAAGAAATTGAATTGGAAAACCCTTACGAAAATATGGGCGCTCAGCTTATCAAAGAAGCCGCTTCCAAAACCAACGATATTGCTGGTGACGGCACCACCACTGCTACCGTTTTAGCTCAAGCTATTGCCAACAAAGGTCTCCAAAACGTTGCTGCTGGTGCCAACCCTATGATTATCCGTCGCGGCTTGGAAAAAGGTTTAGCTGCCGTCATCAAAGAGCTTGACGGTATGAAAAAAGATATCAAAGCCGATGATAAAGATTCCATCGAGCAGGTCGCCACTATCTCTGCCGGCGATGCTGAAATTGGCAAACGCATTGCCGAAGCTGTCGTTAAAGTCGGTCGCGACGGTCTGATTACCGCCGAAGAAGGCAAGGGTTTATTTTTAGAAACCAAAGAAACTTCCGGCATGGAATTCGACCAGGGCTTTTTGTCTCCCTATTTTGCCACCAACACCGAAACCATGGAGGCTATTATCGACAACCCTTACATTGTTATCACTGACAAAAAAATCAGTTCTATCCAAGAAATTCTGCCGTTTTTGGAAAAGTTGGTTAAATTGACCAAAAATTTTGTCATTATTGCCGACGATATTGATGGTGAGGCTTTAGCTACTTTAGTTGTCAACAAAATTCGTGGCACCTTCAACGTTCTGGCAGTTAAAGCTCCTGGTTTTGGTGATCGCCGCAAAGCTATGTTGGAAGATATTGCCGTCCTTACCAACGGTCAGGTAATTTCCGAAGACTTAGGTATCAAATTTGATACCGCCGAACCCTCAGATTATTGTGGCCGGGCTGATTCAGTTACTGCCGACAAAGACAAAACCCGAATTTTGGGTGGTGCTGGTGCCGAAGTCGACATCAAAAATCGGGTTTCCCAGCTCAGAGCTCAGATGTCAAAAACTGATTCTGACTATGACCAAGAAAAATTCCAAGAAAGAATTTCTAAATTAGTTGGTGGCGCTATCGTCCTTCAGGTCGGCGGTGCTACCGAAGTCGAAATGAAAGAGAGACTAGAGCGGGTCAAAGATGCTATCGACGCTACCAAAGCCGCCGTCGAAGAGGGGATTTTGCCCGGCGGCGGTGTGGCTCTTCTCAAAGCTTCTCTTAAGCTTGATGAAGTCAAAGCCAACAATGACGAAGAAAAAGTTGGTCTTGATATTCTCAAGTATGCCCTGGAGCAGCCCATTCGAAGATTGGCTCAAAACTCAGGCGAAGATGCTGGTTATATTTTTAACTTGATCAAAGACAATGTCGCCAAAGATCCCAAATCGGATTACGGCTACAACGCCGCTACCGGCAAGATGGAATCCATGGTTAAGGCTGGCATTCTTGACCCTGCCAAAGTTACTAAATCAGCTCTTACCAATGCTGTTTCCGTCAGCACCATGATTTTGACCACCGATGTTCTTATCACCGATGCTCCGGAAAAATCATCTCCCGCTTCTCCTGCTGCCGGCATGGGCGGTATGGGTGGCATGGACGGTATGATGTAAGTTAAATTTGTTAACTAACAAAACCCGCCACCCCGGCGGGTTTTTTGTTAAAATAGGCTTACTTGTTTATCCGACCCGGTAGTCAAGCGGTTAGACAGCGGTCTGCAAAACCGTATAGATGGGTTCGACTCCCATCCGGGTCTCACTTATTTTAGACAGTCGTATCTTGTTATATCCTATAATTTGAAATTATTTAAATTGTTTGGTAGAATCCTTTAATTTATAAAGCTTATAGCTGCTTTTTTAAATTAGCACTTTTTCAGTCAGTCAGACAAAAATTCTTGCAATTTTAATTGCAATTAATATATTTTTTGTCGGTTTCCCAAGAAAGGAGGTTTCTATGTCTACCTGCGCTATTATTCCCGAACACGATCTGACCTCTTACCAAGAATTTGGCGGTCTGGAAACAGGGATTGCCACGTTTACCAAATGGGTTGACATCCGTGACCAAATGACCCGACCACTGCGTCGCCAAACCCTCAACCAAGACCTTCTCAAGTTCAGCGATCAGCTGGTTTTAGATGGCGCCGACCGAAAAGACCTTAACCGTATTGCCGGTTGGACTGACTGATTTTAACTTCTCGGCAGGTGACTGCATTTTTACTAACCTAAAAATGTTTTCCCTGCCTTTTTTTTAACTCCTGTCTTTAAAATTCTCCCTTCTCCCGCTAAAATGAGTCTATGACTCGCCAGCGGGCCCCACTCACTTGTTTTGTCGGCCCTATGAATTCCAGCAAAACCCGCCGTCTGCTTGATCACCTCTCCGAATGCCGCGACGCTCTCAACTATTCCATCAGGGTCTACAAACCCGCCCTTGACAACCGGTTTGATCTCAACGAAATCCGTTGTCGCAACGGTGGCTGCTGGACGGCCATTCCGGTTCCCAGTTCCAAACCCAGTCGGGCCGATTCCTTGTTTATTTTCAAAGATATTTATAAATTAGCCTCCCGCCGCCGCCCCAATTTGGTCGCCATCGACGAAATTCAGTTTTTTGACAAAAATATCAAAGAAGTTGTTAAATGCCTGCTTTACGATAATATTGAAGTCGTTGTTTCCGGTCTCAACCGAAGCTTCCGCGGTGAACCTTTTCCCGCCATTGAATCTTTGCTGGCTCTGGCTAGCAAAGTCGAAACCCTGACTGCCCGCTGCACTTACAAAGATGGTCATGGCAAAACCTGCGGCGCTCCCGCCACCATGACTCAACGGCTTATCAACCGCCAGCCGGCGCCTTACTGCAGTCCTACTGTTGTCATTCAGCAGATTGGCGACTCTTCTGTCACCTACGAAGCCCGTTGCGCCGATCATTGGTTTTGTCCCGGCGTTCCCATTTCCAAATTAAAAAAGACCTCCAAATCTTCCCGTGGCTAATATTATTGTTGCCCAACCGCATGGTTTTTGTTTTGGTATCAATCGGGCCATTGCTCTTGCCCGGCAAACCGCCCAAAAATTCCACCAACCGATTTTTTTCCTCGGTGAACTGGTCCACAATCAACACGTTGTCAGTTGGCTGGAACATGATTTAAATATAAAAACCGTCACCGACATTAATCAGATTTCCCCTAATTCTATCGTTATTATCCGCGCCCATGGCGCCGCTCCTCAGGTTTTCCGCCGCCTTCGGAGTCGGGGGTTAACCTTGGTTGATGCTTCTTGTCCTTTGGTTCTAAAATCCCATCAGACTGTCCGCCGTTTAGCCTCAGCCAAAAAATCAATCATCTTTCTTTGCAACAAAATCGACCACGACGAAACTGTTGGTGTTGTCGGTGAAGCTCCCAAGTTTGTTACCCCGGTAACCTTAGACAATATTTACCAACACTCCATTTCCCATCCTGACCAAACCGTGGTTATTACTCAAACCACTCTTTCTACCACTGAGACCAAAGCCGCTCTTGATTATCTCAAAAACAAATACCCTGGTATCACTATTCTGCCCCACATCTGTCAGGCTACCACCAACAGACAACAATCAATTATCAAGCTGACCAAAAAGTATCATTTTGTCATTATTGTTGGTTCTCCTACCAGCGCCAATTCCAACAGTCTTCGCCAAGTTGCCGAATCTGCTGGCGCTACTGCTTATATTGTCGACAATCCTACCGAACTCAAACCCGAATGGTTCCAAAATATCGATAATATTGTTGTCAGCTCCGGTGCTAGCACCCCCGAAGATATTCTTTTGTCGGTTATTGATCAAATCAAAGACTTTACTCGCCCATAATTTGGACTACAATTTCCCGTTCCCGGCAGCAATCCAACTCAATTGCAAAAATTCTCTGCCATACCCCCAAAGTCATTTTTCCCCCTATCACCGGGATTGCCTCTGAGTTTCTCATCATTAGTTGGGTGCAGTGAGAGTGTCCGTTAAGACAGTCCGATTCTCCCGACTGACATACCAAATTTTCTGTTCTTATTTTCAAATCATTGTGACAATAATACCCGTCTTTTGGTAAAATTGTTTTTAACAGGTTTCTAAAATCCTCCACAATTCCTTTTTCTTTTTCATTTATACAAATTGCCACTGTCGTATGTTTTGAAAACACCAATATTTGCCCTTCTTTTATGTCGCTGTCTTTCAAAAATTTTTCTATCTCCTCGGTTATATCCCGAAATTCTAAATATTCTTTGGTTTCAAATTTGACTATCTTATGTTTAATCATAGTGATAATTAAGTCGCGGCCTTTTTCAAATTCCTGCGTTATTTTCTAACTGCTTTCAGCACCCAGTAGCCTATATACAACAACAATCCTATCTGCACCGCCACCGCCGCCCCAAACCACCAGCCCACATCCTTAATTACCACTCCGTATCGGTAATAATCCCAAACTATTCTTGCCAAAAAATATGAGATTATCGGCATTAATAATACCATCACCACCAAAAATATCTGCGATTTATCCCGGCTTTTAATTAGGCTTTTTATTACCACTACCGGCTCTCTGATTAAGTTATAAAGGTTGCACAACAACTTCCATATCTGTCTGGCGGCAATCAAAATTGTTAGTTTTAAAATTTTTTTAATCCTTTTTATTATCATAAACCCAAGCTTCCCGAAATTGCTTTTTTGCCCTTATCAGCCTTGACTCTACCGCTTTAATTGTTAGGTTGGTTTCTTTGGCAATTTCGGCCACTTTTTTTTCTTCTATATACTTAAGTCGTAGTAAATTTTTATATCCTGTTTTTAAATCCGACAAAGTCTTTTTAATTTCTTTTTTTAGTTCATTTTTTAATGCATCCCGTTCCGGGGTTAGAGCCTTGTCGGCAATTTCTTCAAATACCGGGCTGACGGAAAATAAAATTGTTTTAATCTTTTTTTTACGGTAGTAGTCAATAATTTTGTGATTAGCAATACTGCAAACCCAACTAAATTCACTGCACTGCCCTCTAAAATTTTTCCACGAACTCATGGCTGCCAACATTACATCATTGGTAATTTCTTCCACCACTCCTTCATCATCTATTTTCTGCCGGATAAAGTTTTTTACCCCCAAACTATATTTTTTGTAGCAGTCTTCCATTCCCCTGATTATATCTTATTTTCCCTTTTTCACCCTGCCTTGCGTTTTTTTACTGGTAACCGTATTAGCTTTGCTTTATACTTAATTAATGCTCACACCTAACCTGCCGTATTCTCATCTCAGCCGCAATCTTCGTCTCCAGCTTTTGGATATGATTTATGAGTCCGGTAGCGGTCATATTGGCGGTTGTCTCTCTTCACTAGACATTCTCATCAGCCTTTATTTTTCTGATCTTTTTAATTTCAACCGAGATCACTTTATCTTGTCTGCCGGCCATTTAGCCTGTGCCCTCTATACCGTCCTCTCTGCCAAAAATTACTTTCCTTCCCGGCTTCTTTCCACCTATACCGATTTTAACTCTCTGCTGCAGGGTCATGTTTCTACCGATGTTCCCGGAGTTGAATATTCCTCCGGTTCTTTAGGACAAGGCTTGTCTTTTGC
>Ga0116159_1005278_pt1 | contig 10474 bp, 9 predicted proteins | sample AD_JPNAS1_MetaG_FD_89878 | JGI IMG/M metagenome (GOLD analysis project Ga0116159, IMG submission 89878) | Active sludge microbial communities of municipal wastewater-treating anaerobic digesters from Japan - AD_JPNAS1_MetaG | ecosystem: Engineered > Bioreactor > Anaerobic > Digestate | place...
TACCCCCAAAAAGTGTAGTGCATCGACAACTACCAATTCGACACATAGGAGTCGGCTCCTGCCGGGCAATATGAGGTTTGTCGCTCTGAAAGCGCTCATCGCGAGATAAATGTTGACGGATGTGCAGGAAGGAGTTCGCCAGTGAACAGCGAAGTTGTATGCGTCCAACAACCTACATGGGGAGGATGGTTTTATGAAGCGCACTCTATCATTGGCACTAGCAGTCGGAATGCTGTTCGCGCTGGTAGTACCGGTGTTCTCGGCTGCGGTTCCCAAAGTCGGGATCGTCTTCGACATCGGAGGTCGTGGCGACCAGTCGTTCAACGATGCGGCCTATGAAGGACTGATGATGCTCAAGAGGGATCTCAGCGCGCAGACTACCTACATCGAATCCAAGACCCCTTCCGACTACGAGCCCAATCTGGCTTCGCTTGCGAGAGAGGGCTATGATGTGGTCTGGGGCATCGGTTTCCTGATGGCTGACGCCATGAAGAAGGTTGCCCAGCAGTATCCCAACGTCAAGTTCGGCATAATCGACTCCGGCTACTCCGACGAGGAATACAAGAGCATGAAGAATGTCCTTGGCGTGCTTTTCAAGGAGCACGAAGGATCGTTCCTCCAGGGCGTACTGACTGCACTGACCACTAAGGTAAACAAGGTTGGCTTTGTCGGCGGCATGGATTTCCCTGTTATCGAGCGGTTTGAGTCTGGTTTCAAGGCTGGCGTCTGGACGATCAACCCCAAGATAGAGATCTTCGTCAACTATACGGGCGCGTTCGACGATCCGGCCAAGGGGAAGGCCGTCGCTTCGTCGATGTTCCGTCGCGGCGCTGATGTTGTGTTCCACGCTTCCGGGGCCTGCGGAATCGGAGTCATAGAGGCCGCTGATGAGGTGGGCAAGTGGGCTATCGGCGTCGACTCCGACCAGAATCACCTTTCTCCGAAGTATGTGCTGAACTCAATGATCAAGCGAGTTGACCTCGGGGTTTTCAACGGCACCAAGATGCTACTGGACCCGAAATTCGCGGGCCATACAGTGATCCTTGGCATTGCTGAAGACGGCGTGGGCCTAGCCCCAGAGAAGTCGAACAACGCGTCCAAGGAGGCCACGGCAAAGGCGCTCGAGTGGGCCGACAAGATACGCAAGGGCCAGTACGTAGTGCCGGAGTTCAGGGCTGACGCCGACAAGCTACAGTCCAAGTAGCATGGACCAACAGAATCCCCGCATCTGAGTTCAAGTTCGAGTTGGAGTTCGGGCGTCCGGGTGCAGGCTCGGCGCCCGAACTCGCATGGAGGGACAGATATGGCGCAGTCCCAGAGAGTCCCTGTGCTCGCCATGAAAGGGATAACAAAGCAGTTTCCCGGAGTATTGGCTAACGACAGGGTCGACTTCACTCTTGAGCAGGGCGAGATACACGCCCTCCTGGGCGAGAACGGAGCGGGCAAGTCGACGCTCATGAAGATACTGTACGGCCTTTACGCGGCCGATTCCGGCACGATCAGCGTCCGAGGGCAAGAGGCGCTGATCCGAGAACCCAACGATGCGCTGCGCCTGGGCATCGGAATGGTGCATCAGCATTTCATGTTGGTCCAGCAATTTACCGTGGCGGAGAACCTAGTGTTAGGATCCGAACCCCGCAAGAGGGGAATATTCCTGGACATGAATACCGCGGTCGCCAAGGTGAAGGAAGTGTCGGAGCAGTACGGCCTGGCGATCGATCCCAACGCCAGAATTACGGACATCTCCGTAGGCATGCAGCAGCGTGTGGAGATACTCAAAGCCCTTCTCCGCGGCGCTGACATCCTCATTCTCGACGAACCCACTGCAGTGCTGACTCCGCAGGAGGTGTCTGAGCTTTTCACGATAATGCGGAACCTCCAGGCTCGCGGCAAGTCTATAGTCTTCATCACTCACAAACTCAAAGAGGTCATGGCCATATCTGAGCGAGTGACAGTGGTTCGACGGGGACGGGTCGTCGGGTCGCTCGACACGTCGAGCACGGGCGTCGATGAACTGGCAAGGCTAATGGTCGGCCGGGACGTTGAACTCGTGGTCGAAAAGGGGCCTGCTCACCCAGGCGAACAGGTCTTGGTTATCGATAACCTGAGCGTGCTCGACGCGAGGCGGTTGCCGGCTGTGAGAGGAGTCTCGCTTTCCGTGAGAGGCGGTGAGATACTCGGAATCGCCGGGGTGGACGGCAACGGCCAAACGCAACTGGTGGAGGCCATCACAGGCATGAGACGCTGCGCGTCCGGCCGCGTGGTGCTGGCAGGGAAAGACATAACAAACTCTGAACCTCGCAGGCTGTTCGAGTCGGGCATGGTACACATTCCCGCCGACAGGCAGCGACACGGGTTAATCCTGGATTTCTCAGTAGCCGAGAACATGGTGCTCCAGACGTACTATCATCCTCCATTCAGCGTCAAGGGCAGGCTAAACTGGGAAGTGATTAGGAGCGAAGCCAGGCGGTTGATAGAGGAGTTCGATATCCGCACTCCTGGCGAGGACGTACCTGCAGGCTCGCTTTCCGGGGGTAACCAGCAGAAGGTCATTGTGGCCAGAGAACTGTCGCGCCAGCCTGAGCTGGTGATTGCGGCCCAGCCTACCAGGGGCCTCGATGTTGGAGCCATCGAATTCGTCCACAGCAGGCTCGTGGAGGCTCGAGACGCCGGAAAGGCTGTCCTCCTAGTTTCGCTGGAGCTTGATGAGATACTCGCCCTTGCCGACAGGATAGCGGTGATGTACGAGGGCGAGGTCGTGGGCGTGCTCGGCGCAGATGAGGCCACGGAGGAACTCCTGGGGTTGATGATGGCTGGAGCGGCGCGTGGATCTGACCCCGATGCATCGGAGGTGGCGACCGGATGAGTCGACCTGGGAATAGAAGCCTATGGCAGGAACTGCGCGTGCCTGCCGCCGCTGTGGCTATCGGTTTGATCATAGGCGCCCTGTTCATGGCAATGACCGGCGCGAATCCTCTCACGGCCTACGGGGCACTCTTGTCGGGATGCTTTGGAAAGCCCGTCAACATCTCTGAGACCCTGGTGTACATTAACCCGCTCATCTTCACCGGCCTTTCCATAGCCGTCGCGTACAGGGCGGGCCTGTTCAACATCGGGGCGGAAGGGCAGATGATTGTGGGGATGCTTGCCGCGGCGGTAGTGGGTTACGCCGGAACCGGCCTACCTCGGGTGATCCATCTGCCGCTGACGATTCTTGCGGGCGCTCTCGCCGGAGCTTTGTGGGCCGCGGTACCCGGCTACCTGAAAGCGCGCCTGGGAGTGCACGAGGTAGTCAACAGCATCATGATGAACTACATCGCGCTTTACTTGTCGCACTACCTGGTAAACGGTCCAATCAAGGACCCTCAGGTGATTGCGCCCTATAGCCGGGAGATCGCTGACTCCGCCAAGCTCTTTCGCTTTTTCGGCGGCTTTCGCAGTGAGTTCAGAGTGAACACCGGCATATTGATAGCCGTTGCCGCGGCTGTTCTTGTGTACTACGTCCTCTACAAGACTGCTACAGGTTACGAGATCAGGGCAGTAGGGGCAAACGCGGACGCCGCGCGTTACGCCGGCATCAACGTGCCCCGGGCCATGGCTGTGTCGATGCTTCTGGCGGGTTCCATGTCGGGGCTGGCAGGGGCGGTACAGGTGTGCGGAATACAGTACAAATTCCTTGACTTGTTCGCATTCGAAGGATTCGGGTTCGACGGCATTGCCGTGGCGCTGGTGGGAAAGATCAACCCGTTCGGAGTGATCGGGGCCGCCTCGCTCCTTGGGATACTGTCGCGCGGCGCCCAGATGATGCAGGGCATAGCTCATGTTCCCAAACAGGTGGCAGGGATAGTGCAGGCCGCCATTGTGTTCATGATCGCGGCTGAGGGGCTTGTCGAGGGATGGCTCAACATACCGGGCCTGAAGAAGGCAGGCAAGCCGAAGAAGGAGGACGCCTGATGTCTTTTGACTTGGAAACCATCAAGTTCATCACCATCGACCTCCTGGCGTCCGCTGTGTTCCTTGCGGCGCCTCTGATACTCGCGGCCGTCGGCGGAGTATTCAGTGAAAGGTCCGGAGTAGTAAATATCGGTCTCGAAGGCATGATGCTCACCGGAGCATTCGTGGCAGTGCTGTTTTCCTATCTCGCTCACAATGCCTGGCTGGGGTTTTGCATGGGAGCTGTGGCCGGAGGTGCGATGGCCGGCCTTCATGCCCTGGTGTCGATCAAATACAGAGCCAACCAGACTGTGTCCGGCGTGGCCATAAACATCCTGGCTACTGCGCTCACCGGCTACCTGTTGCGTGCGATATTTGGCCGAGCAGGTCAAACCGAGCGAGTGACCAAGCTGGCCAACTGGACCATACCCTTCCTGCGTAACGTGCCTGTGATCGGCGACATCTTGGGCAGAAACACTCCGCCGGTCTACCTCGCATTCGTAGTGGTCATCATTGCTCATATCGTGATGTTCCGAACCCCTCTGGGGCTCAGGATACGAGCTTGCGGCGAGCACCCTGAGGCAGCCGATACCGTAGGTGTCAATGTTACGGGTATAAGGTATCTGTGCGTGATTCTCTCCGGCTTTCTGGCCGGCATGGGGGGGGCGACGCTATCCCTTGGCCAGCTCTCCATCTTTCGAGAGGGCATGAGTTCGGGGCGAGGCTTCATAGCGCTGGCCGCCGTCATATTCGGCAAGTGGACGCCTCTGGGAGCTATGTGGGCGGCGCTGCTTTTTGCTCTGGCCGACGCTGTCCAGCTCACCGCTCAGACGTGGGGATTCACGGCAGTACCGCAGGAATTCCTGCTGATGTTTCCGTACGTGTTGACAATGGCCGCCTTGGCGGGAGTCATAGGACGGTCCACCCCGCCTGCAGCCAGTGGCAGGCCGTATGTGAGACGGGGGGCGTAGACGCGAGGGCATGTAGCTGTCTCATGCTCCAGAGCTCGATTTCGGAATGGGCGGCCCCGCGCACGGGCCGCCCATTCCATGATAGACTGAATCAGAGGAATTCTTGCGATTTGGTGGAATGATTAGCACCGTGGACATTAAGAGCATGTCGCGTGATGAATGCAAAGCCTTCTTTGAGTCCATAGGGGAGCCTGGATACAGGGCTGACCAGATCCTCGAATGGCTCTACGGTCGTCGGGTTGCATCGTATGAGGGAATGACCAACCTCCCCAGGCTGCTTCGGGCAAGGCTCGCGCAGATTGCTCCGCTCAGGCCGCCCGAGGTACTGGCCAGGAGCGTCTCGCCGGAGGGTGACACCGTCAAGTACTTGATGGGCCTGGCGGATGAGGACGCGGTGGAGGCCGTGCTCATGCGGCACGACTATGGCTTGAGTCTCTGTGTTTCGTCACAAGTGGGATGCCCAATGGGCTGCGCGTTCTGCGCGTCGGGCATCGGAGGGTTGGTACGAGATCTGACATGCGGCGAGATGATCGACCAAATGCTGGCCGCGAACAGCGACGCCGTAGAACGTTTCGACGGAGCCCGGATCAGTTCGCTGGTGGTGATGGGCAGCGGCGAGCCGCTGCTCAATTACGATAACGTCATCAAGTTCATTAAGCTCGTCAACTGGGACCGCGGTTTCGGCATAGGTTACCGACACATCACGATCTCCACTTGTGGGATAGTCCCGGGCATCCTGCGTCTTGCCGGCGAGGGCTTGCCGCTGACTCTGTCGGTTTCGCTGCACGCTGCGGATGACGAGACTCGATCGTCGATCATGAAGGTGAATGCGGTTTTCCCCATAAGTACTCTGGTGAAGGCATGCAACCAGTACGCCAAGATCACGGGCAGACGCGTTACCTACGAGTACGCGCTAATAGCCGGGGTGAATGACTCGCCGGCTCACGCAGAGCGACTGGCGGGCATGCTCCGCGGCACTTTGTGCCATGTGAATCTGATACCTATCAATCCTGTGCCGGAAACCCCGTATGCTCGTCCGCCGTCTCATGTGGTAGAAGCGTTCGCCGGCGCGCTCGAGTCGCGCGGTATCGAGGCTACCATAAGGAGGGAGATGGGATCCGGTATCGATGCTGCATGCGGGCAGCTTAGGCGGAGATGGGCGCCTCGGAACGGCGCAGCCGAGGGGGCCGGCCCCGGATGATCCGAACAGCGTTGGTCATGTTCAGGCTGGCATGTCTGGCCGTGCTTTACTGGTTTCTTTATCGGGTGTGCGCATGCCTGGCCTCCGATGCGCAGGCCTCGTCGGCCGCCTGTCGCGAAGGAGAAGAAGCGGAAGAGGATACTGACGGCTAGAAGCGGTCGTGGATGGAGTGAGCGCCATGAAGTGTGTGTGCGCTACAGACGTAGGTCTGGTCCGGGAGCGCAATGAAGATGCCTGCTTCGTCGGAGAGAACTGCTGCGCTGTGGCTGACGGCATGGGCGGCCACAGGGCCGGCGAAGTTGCCTCCCGCATAGCCATACACGCTGTGGAACAGGAACTGTCGCGTAGCGGGCCCGCCGATTTCGACATTCGGCGCTGCATCGAGCATGCTAATGCCGCCGTTCTGGATGCGTCTAGGCATGCCGACGCACTGGAGGGCATGGGCACTACTCTGACGGTTGCAACTGTAAGCCGCGGAGTGCTGAGAATCGGGCACGTGGGCGACTCCAGGGCGTACCTTGTGACTGCAGAAGGGATCGAGCAGCTGACTGATGACCATTCAGTTGTGGGCGAGATGCTTCGCTCTGGGCTGATTACTGCCGAGGAAGCTGCTGCTCACCCCAAGCGGCACGCCATTACCAGGGCCCTGGGCTTCTTCGACGATCTCGAAGTGGACGTGGGCGAGCGGCCCGTTCGCCCAGGAGATGTCGTGGTTTTGTGCACCGACGGGCTCCATGACCTGGTAGGCCCTGAGCAGATGTGTGCGGCGTTCGCGGAGTCGCGTGATCCATCGAGCGCATGCGATGACCTGGTGTCGCTGGCCCGTTCGCGCGGCGGCCACGACAACATCACCATCGTTGCGTGTGTTGTAACGGAATCGGACATGCCGGAGCCTTCGCCGGCGTCGGAGGAAGCGCTGGGGGGCACTGAGCCATGATCATGCGCGGCTTGCGCTGCCGCCGCGACACTGAGCGTTCTCTGGTGGGCATTGTTATGCTGCTTGCGGGGCTTTCGGGGATATCGCTTTCGCTCGCCAGATCCGGCAGCATATTCGGGTGGGATACGGTGCTGTGTTTCGCTGCAGCGACGGCCTTTGCCGTGGCTCACCTGCTGCTCGCTGCGGCGCGATTCGATGGCGATCAGGTCATTTCGGCGCTGATTGCAGCTGCTGCGGCGCTTGGGTACGCCTCGATACTGAGGCTCCGGCCTGATCTGGCCCTCCGCCAGCTGTCGTTCATATGGATCGGCGTCGGAGTGATGGTCGCCGCGGCGCTCTGGCAATCGAAGGGCAGGGCATCGGGCTCCGGAATGGCGCTGGCGGCGGGAGCCGCAGCCCTGCTCCTGGTCACGCTGGCCTTCGGGCAGGAGCGCGGAGGCGCCAGGTCATGGGTATTCATCGGCGGCATGGGTTTTCAGCCCTCGGAGTTTGCGAAGATCGCGTGCGCGTTGGCAGGGGCAGACGCCCTGTCGGCACTGCCCGCATGTAGAAAAGCGCCGTTGCCATCAGCAGCGCCCCATCGCGCCAGCCTGGGCCAGATGTGGGCATCGAGGCCGGTTAGGGCGGTCTTCGTGGTCTGGTTTGCGATCGTGGCGTTGACAGTGCTTCAACGCGATGTAGGCACCGCGGCGATCATCTACATATCTTGCGTCGCCCTCGCCTATGTAGCCTCGGGCAACCGACATCTTGTGCTTGGCGCAGCGGCGCTGGGAGCGGCAGGCGTGGGGCTGGCTTGCAGGTTCTTCCCGCACGTGGGAGCCAGGTTTGCCGCGTGGTCCAATCCGTGGGCCGACGCTGCCGGGTCGTCCTATCAGGTAGTTCAGGCATTCTACGCGCTGGGAAGCGGAGGCATGCTCGGCCGGGGTTACGGCTCCGGCTCTCCGTGGCTGATTCCAGCGGCGCCTACCGACATGCTGTTCGCCGCGTCAGCCGAAGAGATAGGGCTGGCGGGGTCGCTCGGGGTCATCGCCATATACTTCCTGCTGGTGGGCCACGCCTATGCGTGCGCCATGCGCGGCCGGTCGCCGCGTCAGCAGTTGGCAGCAGTGGGCGCCGCCAACATCCTGGCAGTGCAGGCCTTTGTCATTATCGGAGGGAATCTGGGCGTCTTGCCCCTAACGGGGGTTACGTTGCCATTTGCCAGCTACGGAGGGAGCTCGATGATCTCAAGCCTGGCTCTGGCGGGAATCCTTTTGGGCTCGACGGTCGAGTGTGAGTCGGCGGCGGATAAGGCAGCGAGCGCCAGCGCAGGCGCCGCCGGCGCGACCACCGACGTCGACCACGGCAGCGACGGCAACGACGGCAACCGTGGCGGCGGTGACGGTCGGTGAACCACAGGATAAGCAGGTTGCTCGGAGCATGGATGGTCGGTTGCGCTGTGCTGGCTCTGGCCGCCACTTACTACCAGGCCGCTATGGCCGACAGGCTGGCGGCAAGCCCGGCCAACCCGCGCATAGCCAACGCTGAGAAGAGCATATGGCGCGGAAGCATTTTGGACCGGAACGGGGAGATCCTGGCCGAATCGCTCGAGCGTGGGCTAGACTCGCGGGTGTATCGCGGGCCCGGCTCTTTAGCCCCGCTGATTGGGTACGCCCACCCGACGCTCGGCAAGTCGGGGCTGGAATCGGCGATGGACCAATGGCTTTCGGGAAGGGGTTGGTCGTACAGCCGCACCGGCCTGCTTTCCACTATGTCTCGGCAGCCGGATAGGGGCTACTCGGTGCGGCTCACCATCGACTCGCGCGTACAGCGCGCCTGTGAGGCAGCGTTGGCAGGGCGGCGCGGCGCCGCGGTGGCAGTGGACGCCGCCAGCGGCGAGGTGCTGGCCGCGGCCAGTTGCCCGTGGGTTCATCCCGCACTTTCCGAATCGGCGTGGGATACTGTGATAGCTCGCGAGGATTCCCCGCTGATATGCAGGCCGCTCGTCGGGCTGTATCCGCCGGGTTCCACCATCAAGCCGGCGATAGCGGGGGCTGCCATCGATATGGGTTTGGCGGGCAGTGGAACGGTATATGATTGTCGAGGTTCGATCCGAGCGGGCGGCACTATCATCAGCGACGCTGCCGGCGCGCACGGCAGCATCGATCTGCGCACTGCTATTGCGCTCTCGTGCAACACGACTTTCGTCCACTTGGCGCTGAAGGCGGGGCCGGGTCTTCCTGAAGCCCTTTCCGGATTTTACCTGGGCAGGGCCCTGCCGCTGGACGCGCCGACGGCAGCGGGCATGCTTTCGAGCGAAGCCGGCGACGACGCCCTGGGCCAGCTGGCTATCGGCCAAGGCGATCTGGTTGTGACGCCGCTTCATGTGGCGATGATCGCGGCCGCTGTCGTCAACCATGGTGTGATGATGCGCCCCCGGCTCGTCGCGGAGATCCGCTCCGCCGACGGAGCGGTGGTGACGCGCTCCAGTCCTGGTGTGCTGTGCGTGCCCATGTCGGCCGATGCCGCCCGAATTGTGGCTGCCGGAATGCGAGACGCAGTCGAATGGGGTACCGCCCGGGCGGCGAACCTTCCGGAATACGCAGTGGGCGGGAAGACGGGCACGGCGGAGAACCCCCACGGGGCGCCGCACGCATGGTTCGTAGGCTACGCCCAGCATGCGGGGAGGAAAGTGGTCTTGTCTATCATAATCGAAAACGGGGGCTCCGGCGGGCAGGCGGCAGCGCCTCTGGCCGGCGGCATTTTCAGGGCAGTCTTGAGCGGGAGGTGAGGGAGTGACCGGCGAACTTCTGGGTGGTAGGTATTCTATGCTTGACACAATAGGCGAAGGCGGCATGGCCACAGTCTACCGTGCCAGGGACGGATTCCTAGAGCGGACAGTCGCTATCAAGGTGCTTAGGCCGCAGTACGCATCGGACGCCGAGTTTCGCGAGAGATTCAGGCGCGAGGCCCAGAGCGCGGCGGCTCTGTCTCACCCCAACATCGTCAATGTGTACGATGTGGGCAGGGAAGACGGATCCAACTACATTGTTATGGAGTGTGTGGACGGTCGCACACTCAACGATATCATAGTCAGCGAGGGCCGGCTCAGTGTGGACCGGACCGCCGACTACAGCATGCAGATACTTGACGCGCTAGATCACGCGCACGCCAACGGAGTCATCCACCGCGACATAAAGCCGCATAACATCTTGATAACGCGCGACGGGCGCGTCAAGGTGACTGACTTCGGCATAGCGCGGGCGGTGTCGGCGAGCGCTCTCACCGAGACTGGCAGAGTGATCGGTACTGTGAACTACACCTCGCCTGAGCAGGCGCGCGGGGCGCCGGCCACCGCGGAGTCCGACATCTACTCGCTGGGCGTAGTGATGTACGAGATGCTCACCGGCAAGCTGCCTTTCGCCGGCGATACGCCGGTGTCGGTCGCGCTCA
>Ga0116159_1005283_pt1 | contig 10467 bp, 5 predicted proteins | sample AD_JPNAS1_MetaG_FD_89878 | JGI IMG/M metagenome (GOLD analysis project Ga0116159, IMG submission 89878) | Active sludge microbial communities of municipal wastewater-treating anaerobic digesters from Japan - AD_JPNAS1_MetaG | ecosystem: Engineered > Bioreactor > Anaerobic > Digestate | place...
ATCGGATGATAGACCTGCTATGCCTCAAAAACGCACAATTGAACGAGTGGCTACGACTGACGGTAGTCGCTTAGAAAAATCGGCGATTGTCCAATTCCCGCTGAACCGGGACAATACAACCGGACAGCGTTGTGATGCAGCATATCCACCGCCACAACCTCCGCCTCGGAGGGACGAATCCCCAAGGCCGATCCCTCCTGCGCGAGCACGTCCCCAAGAATCCGCCGAACCATGCAACATGCCCCCGCCGCCATCTCCACAGATGTCGCATCATGCCCAACCGAAAGCTTGTGCAAGGGCACGTACCCCAGCCATTCGCGAAGCGCCCTCCGAAAAAACTCTGGGTTCAAAATAACCTGCCAACACTGATCAAGAAACACATTCGCATACCGTCGGGCAAGCCAACCGGCCTGCTCAAGATAAGGCCAAGCATGCAGCAATACCAGCTTCATGCCAGGATACCGCACAGCAACCGCCTCAAGAGGAGCAGGATTCGAATGCGGGAGATTATGCGTGCCCACATGACATTGGTGGGGCCACCCCCACGCCTCGGTCCGCCGAAAACACTCGTGCATCACCCAATCCTGCCAGCGACGCACCTCCTCCTGCGTCCGCGGACCAGACCACTTCACGTCCGCCTCCGCCGTCTCCGAAAAATCAAGCGGCCGCCAATACGCCTGCGCCTGCTTTGTGCCCAAACACCCATGACGCCGCGCGACATCAAAGACCCGGTCCAAAAAAGCGCGCCAACTCTCCGCATCGACCGGTTCGATGCCCGTCAAAGCGACCAGATCGCGACCGCGCGGATAATCCTCGCGCCACATCTCCATAAACGCGTCCACCCGCATCAACGTATGGATAACGCCTTTTTCCAGAACGGCGTCCGCGGACCGAGATTCCGCCCAATACATCTCCGGCCACACCGGACGGATCGCCTGCGTCAATCCCATTGTCTCCATGACAGACGCATGCCAGGAAAACATCTGGCGATAATTCTCGCGAACGCGCGCATCCAACTGCACCCATGCCGCTGTATCCGCCGTGAAAATGTCAACGCCGTACAACGCCTCGATTCCCCTTTGAACGGACTGCGCCGTCCCCGTCAAACGCAACGCGCGCAAAGCAGGCGCCAGGGCCTCGCACGCCCTGGCCGGATCCGCCACCGCCCACGCAAAACAATCCGCATGCCCGCCAAGACGCGCAGCCCGATGCGGATCAAACCCGGCATCCGCAATAGCGCCGCCCAAATACGGATCAAGAATCAAGTCCACAACGCTCACATCGCGCCACGGCGCAGCGCCCCACTCCGCATCCGCCCGGAACCCATCATGATGAAGACCAACCGCCATAATGCTCCCCCAATGTTCATGGGAGCAAAAACTCGGAATCAAGGAATCTCCCCCCGTTGCCATGCCTTCCCTTCCGGCCCTTCCTCAAGGCCCTGTTCGCCAAAACAACCCTTGCCGTCACCCCCGCAGAAATCCCAGTATACCAGACCCCCTTCGCTTCGGATTCGTCCCACAACCTGGTTTTGTTTCGATCCCTTGAAACGCGCAGGGCGGGACTGTCATGATGCTGTATCGATCGTCTGAGGCGTTTTATGCTGCGCATGGCGGATCGCCGACCGCTGATCTCCGGAAGACGGCGCGGGGCATCCGGCATCCAAAGCGAAGTATCGCATATAGTATGCACGCGCAACCTGAAGAAACAGAGAACCAGGAAACGGGACATCCCCTCCCCGACGAGGAGAAACGCGTCCTCGACGCCCAAAGCGGCGGCGGTCAAGACCTCAACGCCGAAAACGCCCTCCGCCTAAGCGAAGCGCGCTACCGAGAACTCTTCGAAAACATCGGAAGCGGCGTTGCCGTCTACGACGTCGTCGGCGACGCCGAAGACTTCATCTTCAAAGACCTCAACCGATTCGGCGAAAGAATCGAACTCGAACCCCGCGAAGCTCTTATTGGACGAAGCGTGTTCGAAGCCCGGCCCGGCATCGAAAAATTGGGGCTGGCCGAAGTATTTCGGCGCGTCTGGCGCACCGGCCGCGCAGAACACCTTCCTATCTCCCTGTACACCGACGACCGGAGGTCCGCCTGGTACGACAATTTCGTATACAAACTGCCCACCGGCGAAATCGTGGCCGTGTTCAACGACGTAACCGACCGCAAAATGGCCGAAAACGCCCTGCGCCACAGCGAACGATTCAATCGTCAACTGTTTGAAAAATCCCCCGCCGCCCTGGCCCTAAGCCGCCCCGACGGCGTCATAATCGACTGTAACGAAGCCTATGCCGCCCTGCTCGGACGCTCCCCCAACGAATTGCGCGGCCTTCATTTCAGCGCCATAACGCCGCCCGAATACCACAAACAAGACGCCGAAGCCTATCTGCGCCTCCTGCAAACAGGGCAATCCCGCCCCTACGAAAAAGAATGCATCCGCGGCGACGGAACCCGCATCCACGTCCGCCTCTGGAGCGCCCTCGTCGAAGAAGAAGGCGGCGGCGCCTTCGTCCTCCGAAGTCTCGAAGACATCACCGAACGCGTTCAAACGCGCATCCGGCTGCGCGAACGCATGGACCGAATCCAACGTCAACAAGCCGCCGTCATCCGGCTCTCCACCGAACCGGCCATTTTCTCTGGCCAGTTGCAACAAGCCGCCCACATCATCCTCGATGTCGCCGGCGAAACGTTGGACGTCTCCCGCGCAGGCTTATGGCTCTACGGACCCGACCGCAAACAACTGCAATGCATCACATGCGTCAACGCGGAAGGAGACCCGTTGGACAACCTCCTATCGCTCAATATCGATCTCTTCCCCGCCTACCGCGACGCCCTCGAACACAATCCCGTGCTGGCGGTCTCCAATACAGATCACGATCCCCAAACCGCCGAACTGCGCGCCCCCTACCTCGTCCCCCGCGGCATCGTCGCCCTACTGAGCGCCCCCATCCGGGTCAGCGGCAACGTGGCCGGCATCCTGCAATTCGAACACACAGAAACAAGCCGATCCTGGCACGACGACGAAATCCTCTTCGCCGCGACCGCCGCCGAGCAAGTCGCCCTAACCCTGATGCACAAAGCGCGCACCCAAGCCGAAACCGCCCTCCGCGACAGCGAAGCCCGCAACAGGGCCTTGCTGAATGCCATTCCAGACACGATATTCATCGCGACCCAAAACGGCATTCTCTTGGACTGTCACGCGCCGGACCCCCATCCATTTTCCTGCCCTCCCGCAGAAACCATCGGTAAAAACTGCCATGACGTCTTTCCGCGGGAACTCGCGGACGGCATCGCCGACCGCATAGAGATCGCCTGCCAACAAGGCCACATGCAACTCTTCGAATACGCCGCCCGACTCCACGGCCAACCACGCGAATTCGAAGCCCGCTTCGTGCCATGCGGCCACGACCGCGCCCTCGGCATCGTGCGCGACATCACCGAACGCAAACAGGCCCAGGCAACGCTCCACGAATACCAAGCGCGGCTCCAAGCCCTGCTAGACCACTCCCGCGCCGCCATCTACATCAAAGACCTAGACCGGCGCTTCCTAATCGTCAACCAAGCCTTTGCCGCACTCGTCGGACTGCCCTCCGAATCCATCGTGAACTACAAAGACGAGGACATCTTCAGCCTCGACGACGCCGCCACATTGCGCGAAAACGACCAGAAAGTCCTGGACGACGGAACAGCCCTCGAAACCGAGGAGACCGTTTGCCTGCCCGACGGCCCCCGCACCTTCATGAGCATGAAATTTCCCTTGCGCGACCAGGCAGGACGCGTCTACGCCCTCGGGGGCATCAGCACCGACATCACCGCCCGCAAACAAGCCGAAGAAGAACACAAACGCCTCGAAGCCAAGGTGCAACAAGCCCAAAAACTCGAAAGCCTCGGCATCCTGGCCGGAGGCGTCGCACACGACTTCAATAACCTCCTCACCGGCATCCTCGGCAACGCAGACCTGGCGCTCTACGCCATCCCAACCCATCTGCCCGAACGCGCCCATCTCGAAGAAATCATCGCCGCCGCGCGCCAAGCCGCCGCCCTATGCCAGCAGATGCTCGCATACAGCGGCAAAGGGAAAACCCGAGAGGAAGCCGTCAACCTCAACGAAATCACCCAGGAAATGCTGCACCTGCTCGAAGCATCCATCTCCAAAAAAGCGCGCCTTCACTGCCAATTCGAAGCAGACTTGCCCCTGACCTTGGGAGACCCCGCCCAACTCCGCCAAGTCATCATGAATCTCATCACCAATGCCTCCGAAGCCCTCGAAGACCAAGAAGGCGACATTTTCCTCACGACAGGCGCCATGCGCCTCACCCCCGAAAACGCCGGCGAATTCCTCCTCGCGGAATCCATACTCCCGGGAGAATTCGTCTACATAGACGTCGCCGACACCGGATGCGGCATGGACGAAAACACCATCGCCCGCGTGTTCGACCCCTTTTTCACCACCAAATTCACCGGCCGCGGCCTGGGACTCGCCGCCGCCTTGGGCATCGTCCACAGCCACCACGGCGCCATCCGCGTCAAAGGAACCCCCGGACAAGGATCCGCCTTCCGCCTTGCCCTTCCCGCCGTCGCCCACCCCGCAACATCCCTGTCCTCCAACCGCTTTGCCTGGCCAGCCCGGCGCGGCAACGGCGCCATTCTGGTCGTGGACGACGAAGACATGGTCCGCGAAGTCGCCCGCAAAATATTGGAGCGCGAAGGATTCAACACCGTCACCGCCCGAGACGGAAAAGAAGCCGTCGCCCTCTTTCGCGAACGCCCCGACGCCTTCGATCTCGTCGTGCTCGACATGGCCATGCCCCACATGAACGGCGAAGAGACCCTGATCGAACTCCAACGCATTCGGCCAGACGTCCGCGTCCTGCTCTCCAGCGGCTACGACGAATCCAGCGTCGCTGAACGCCTCTCCCAGAACGGAATCATGGGGTTCCTGCAAAAACCCTACAAAGTGGCGTTCTTCCTCGAAACCATCTACCGGGCGCTCGGACGATAACGCGCGCTATAGGTTATACCCCGCCTCATTATGCTGGGTGAGATCAAGCCCCTCGACCTCTTCCTGAGCGCTGACGCGCAGACCGATCGTCAAATCGATCGCCTTCAGGATGAGATACGACACCACGCCGCTCCACACCAGCGTGACGCCCACGCCGATGCACTGCGCCATGAATTGCCCGGCAATGCTCACGTCTTCATGACCGCCCATGCTCTTCGCGGCAAACACGCCGGTTAGCAAGGCCCCAATGGTGCCGCCCACGCCATGAACGCCAAACGCATCCAGCGAATCGTCATACCCCAGCGCTCGCTTCATGCTGGTCGCCGCATAAAAACACACAACGCCCGCCACAAACCCAATCGCCAGCGCACCCATGGGGCCAATATACCCCGAAGCAGGCGTCACCGTGGCAAGCCCCGCCACGGCGCCCGTCACAAACCCCAACACGCTGGGCTTGCCATAGCGTTTCCACTCGACGAACATCCAAGTCAACGCCGCCATCGACGCCGCAAGCTGCGTGGCCAGCATGGCCATGCCCGCGCGATCATTCGCGCCGCACGCACTGCCCGCGTTGAACCCAAACCAACCCACCCACAACATGCCCGCGCCAACCACCGCCAACGTCAAGCTATGAGGAGGCATCGGGGTATCGGGATACCCCTGCCGCTTGCCCAACATGACAGCCGATACAAGCGCCGCAATCCCCGCGCTCAGATGAACGACAATGCCCCCCGCATAATCCAACGTCCCCAAATCCGCCAAAAACGCCCCCGGACCGCCCCACACCATATGCGCCACCGGCGCATACACAAGAAGCGACCACGCCCCCATGAACCACAACATCGCCGAAAACCGCATGCGCTCGGCAAACGCGCCAATGATCAGACCCGGCGTGATAATCGCAAACGTAAGCTGGAAGCAAGCATACACCGCCTCGGGAATGCTCCCCGCATTCGGATGAACGCTCCCCCACGTCACGCCGCGCAAAAAGGCCCGCGAAGCCCCCCCGACAAACGCCGCAAGACCCCATTCGCCCTGCGCCATGCCGTCCCGACTAAAACTCATCGAATACCCAATCACCGCCCACAACACGGTGACCAGACACGTGATCACAAAACACTGCATCAGCACGGACAACACGTTCTTGGCGCGCACAAGACCGCCGTAAAACAACGCCAACCCCGGTATCGTCATGAACAACACCAACGCCACCGACGTCAACATCCAGGCCGTATCGCCCGAGTCAACCCCCGAAGCCTCCTGCGCCCACGCCGCCAACGGCCACGCCGCCAACGGCCACGCCGCCAACGCCGCAACGCCCCGCCGCATCCAACGATTCCCGCGCGCCACATTTCCGCCCACGCCCAACCCCCTTCCTTGCGGCGCCGTCCGGCCCGCCACATTGCCGCCACACGCCTCTTCCCCAGCGCTCCCTCACGCGGGAACCCTGGAGAATCCGCCACGCCTGCCAAACCTCCATCGCGCCACAAGGCGCACGTCCACACCGCCGGAAAAGCAAGAAACAGGCCATGCCGCACATTCTCGAACGGACGCCCCCGGGATCCCCGCACCCCCTGCCGCCTTCGACCAAACTAGAGCCGTTTAGCTTTTTATGCCTACGATCAATCTTGTGAAAGCCTTTTCTCCAACGTTTCGTGAACGTACATGGCGCAGGCATAATTGACGAAAATGCTCTAGCCCAACATCAAAATCGGCCGCCGTTGAGAAGAGAAAGACCCCTCTCGTATCACGGCGGCCGCAATAGATTCCCTACAATACAGTATGTCAGCGCGATGGATTTCTACGCTTTTGTACGGAAAACGCTTGGCGCGCGATTCGCGCACCCCACAAAAAAAACGTGCCCGTGGGTTTCCCCACGGGCACGCAAATCGCCGATATCGACGTTACCCTCGGTTAGAAGGCAAGCTTCGTCTCGACATAGACATAGTCAGCGTCATCGTCGCCGGTGCCGCCGCTAAAGGCAAGGCCATTGTTCGTCACATAAGCGCCATCGGTCAGGCCCTTGCCCGAGAACAGGTGCGAATAACCCACCTTGAAGGACAGGTCTTCGCTGTACTTGTACTTCGCGCTCAGGTCAACTTCCCATCCCAGGTCCTTGTCGTTTTCGCTGGTCGCGAAGCTCAAGAACGGCAGGATCGGCACGCGATAACGGCCAAGCTTCACATGGAGAGGAGCGTCAAACGCTTCGATCGCCTGGAAATACGTGGCCATCAACGCAACTTCGACGGTCTCCATCGGCTTTATGCTGACGCCGCCCTTGGCCAACCAAACGTTGCTCAGCGCGCCATCCGCATCGAAGAACGGGCTGTACTGCCAGTTCGAGAACAGACGGTTGAAGCTCACGCTCGCGCTCGGCTTGTAGAACGGATTCAGCCACTGAAAGAAGGTCAGGTCGCGGTTGTCTTCGCCGCCGAAATAGGCGCCGCCCAAGAAAATGCGCGGCTGCACGGCGATGTCGAAGGTGTACCCGACTTCAAGATTGCCGGCCCACTGGCCGAAATCGGCGTCGGCGTCGCCGTACACAAGCGGATTGAACATGAAACCGACTTGATCGGCATCGCCCCACTGATACGCAAACTCAGCTTCGAAATCGAACTGGCCCAACGTCCCGGCTCCGCGGAGGCCGACGGTGTACAGATTGGTCACATCGTAGTCGTCAAGGCCCAGTACGTTCTCGATCCACTCGCCGAACCAAATGAGATTCGTGTCGTTCAGGCGCTGAGCGTCACGAAGCCACAGGGCATAGCCGTCCAAGCTGACGTTCTCGATGCCCTTGAAGCTCGCATACAAGCCATACAGGTCGATATCGCCGTCCTGTTCGACCACGCCGTTCTCGGCCAACTTCGCCATGAACGCATCAACGCTGAACACGTCCACGCCGTAGCTCAGGCGCACGCCGTCAAAGGAAAGACCGGTCGGATTGATGCCGCCTTCGTTCGTGCCGACAAGCCAACCGCTGCCCAGGGAAATCTCCTGGCGACCGATTTTGGCGCTCAGGGGAATGCCCCACATGTTCTTGGCTTCAATATACGCCTGGTACAGAACCACGTTGTCGCCGAGACGGTTGTCCGCGCCGGTGACGTAATCGGAGCGGAAATTGTCGCCCCAATTGTTGTACGCATCGAGTTCGATGAACGCGCTGACGTCATTCGTGAAATCCGCCTTCACGTTCAAGCGCGTGCGCTGCGAAACATACTTGGCGTCGTTGCTGTTGTCTTGATCCCACGCAAAATCGCTGAAAATGCCAGCGTTGCCGCCGGACCAACTACCCAGCGGGCGCTTGGCAAGGCCGAGTGCCGACCAACGCAGGTAATTCGCGAACGGAACCGGAGAAAGAGAGGTCGGGTCAACCGGAACATTCATCATCCAATTGCCGCGAATGGTGATTTCACCGCCGACCTGGACGGTCTGCAGTTCGGCGAACGCCGGCATGGCCAACGTCGCGCAAACCGCTACAAGCGTGATAAACATGGTTAAACGCATTGTGCGTATCCCTTCTTGTTGCTGTTACATTTCGTTCTGGGGGGCGAAGCGCGACGCCTGCCGCTACTCCTGCCGCCTCGGGGCGCACTTTATATCGCTCTTCCTGTGCGCCGCCCTGAGACATCATCCCCGTGTTATCCAACACATCGTGATTGCTGTGGCCCGCGGAGGTAATTACCTCTGGCTTGTTGCATCCCTCCTTCCGCCTCCGGAGTAATGGCCACAAACGATGCTATTGTCGCTACATCCCAACGTCACTCACTAACGAAGAAAACCTTTCGGCTATTCCGCCCCCGACTGTCACCCTGAAGCAAATAGCGGTTTTCTCCCTAACACAGGAGGAAACATACCACGCCCCCAACCCCTTTGTCAAGCCATATTTTGCAAAAGACACACAACCAAGAGCCATTGTCAAGCGAATACCCGATATTTTTATTCTACGATTTTATTCTTTTCCTGCCGCATCTCGACGTCGACCGGATTCTGAGGCGAAACGGACATCTCCGCCTGCGTATCCATCCCGGGGAGGGTCAACGCCTCGTCCAGGAACCGGAAAATGCGCAGAACCGCCCGGCGACAGGTCTGCACGGCCCGGCGCTGATCATGCGCCACTCCCCCGAGTTCCTCGTTCAACAGCAGTTCCAGATAGCCCAGCGCCGCCGACAACGGCGAGCGAATGCGCTGAGAAATCGTCACCAAAAAACGGCTCTTCAACTCATCCACCTGACGGAGCTCGCGGTTCAAGCGCTCCAGGTCCAGGTTAGCCAAACGCGTGGCCTCGCGAAGATTTTTCTGATCGGTGATGTCGTGAAGGAGAGCGACATAGTAGTTTTTCCCGTCGCGGATAAACGCCCGCAACACAAAATCCACCGTGTGTTCCTCTCCCTCTTTCGTGACGACAATGACCTCGCCCCGGTATTCGCCCCGCGACATCACCATCGCCGCCTTGTGCGGCAAGGTGCCGTCGTCGAACAAGAAACGCCGGAGACGCAGCCCCAACAGGTCTTTCCGGGCAAACCCGAAAAATTCGCACGCGCGATCGTTCGCCTCGACAATGAGCTCGCTCCAATCGAATACCACGATGGGATCGGCTGCAGAGTCCAGAATGGTGCGCAAGGTCGCTTCGGAAGCGGCAAGGGCTTGGGCGCGAAACAAAGAAGACTCCTCGGTGCGGCGCAGACGCTCCGTCAACATCCCCACCAGCCAAGCGCCCACCAGGAAAAAACCCAGCCGGACCGCCAGCTCCCCCACGTCAAGAACATAAGACGCATGCCACCGATGCTCAATCGCCGCAACCAACGCAAAACTCAGGCAACACAACGCCGCTGCGGCAAGCGTCTTGCGCAGTTCCGCACAGTACGCGGCAAACCCGATTACAAAAAGATAATACAAAGCAAACACTTCGCTATTGGCGGCTCCTGTAAACGCCACCACCACCGAAATTTCGATGAAATGAACGATGAAATTGGTCCATCCCAAAAACCACTCGTACCGGCGCGAGGCAAAAACCCAGTGGACAAGAAGATTGTGCGTCAAGATGGCGGACGTGATGGCCGTAATGCGCAGCGGACTGGATTCCAGCTCCCCGGCCAAGAACAGCGTGGCCGCCAGCACATACAACGCATACCGCCCCGCTAACGCAAGCCGCTCCACCGCCAGCACCAACGAAAGGCGAGAATCCTCCGGCGTTTGCGTGCGCATGCTCATGCTCATGCTCATGCATCCTCATCCCTGGCGGCCGCATACACTGCGTTTCGCGGAACCCGGAGTTCCGCCGCGACCCGCCGGATCGCGTCGCGACGGGAAAGTCCATCCCGCCGCATCGCCGCACGGACCAACTCCCTCAGGAGATCCGGATCGGGAGCGGGAACCTCCCGCGTCGGAGGCGCATACACCACCACCACGCACTCGCCGCGAACCGGAGCCGCCGAGAAATGTTCGACCAAACAGGCAGGCGATCCG
>Ga0116159_1005288_pt1 | contig 10465 bp, 7 predicted proteins | sample AD_JPNAS1_MetaG_FD_89878 | JGI IMG/M metagenome (GOLD analysis project Ga0116159, IMG submission 89878) | Active sludge microbial communities of municipal wastewater-treating anaerobic digesters from Japan - AD_JPNAS1_MetaG | ecosystem: Engineered > Bioreactor > Anaerobic > Digestate | place...
CCCCGTGTACATTGCGCTATAAGCTATGATTTATGAAGCATCTTTGGCAGATACCTGCTGCGCTGGAGCTGCTCTTCTTGCCCCGACTGGGCAAGCAGTGCGGGACGGATTGACGCGGTCAGGCTCGCTTCACTCAAGCACTACTGACGCTTTGCAAATATTGCTACCGTACCCCACCGAAACTTGGTGGCGTTTACACCACCAACGCTTTGGTCAACTCATGCTGACTGTCATTGGACCCAAGCTTGAACACCGCCACCGTGTCCACCAGCTCCTGTGCCTGGGTTTTGAGGCTGGAAGTAGCAGCCGCCATTTCTTCGACCAGAGCCGCATTTTGCTGGGTGGCCTGATCCATCAGCGCCACGGACTCACCGACTTGCGACACACCCATGGTCTGCGCGGAGCTGGCGGAACTGATTTCGCCCATGATGTCGGTGACGCGGCGGATACTGTTGACCACCTCGGTCATGGTCACGCCTGCCTGATCGACCAGGGCTGTGCCCTGCTCAACCCGCTCCACGCTGGTGTTGATCAAGGTCTTGATTTCTTTCGCGGCATCGGCGCTTCGACTGGCCAGGGACCGGACTTCGGATGCCACCACCGCAAAACCGCGGCCCTGCTCGCCGGCCCGGGCCGCTTCCACCGCCGCATTGAGGGCCAGGATGTTGGTCTGGAAGGCAATGCCGTCGATGACGCTGATGATGTCCGATATCTTTTTGGAGGCATCGTTGATGCCTCTCACGGTATCGACAACCTGTGCCACAACGGCACCACCCTTGACCGCCACGGTAGAGGCGCTCTGCGCGAGTTGACTGGCCTGCATGGCGCTGTCGGCGTTTTTCCTTACCGTGGCACCGAGCTCTTCCATCGAGACGACTGTCTCTTCCAAAGCGCTGGCCTGCCGTTCGGTGCGGGCCGCGAGGTCGTGATTGCCCCGGGCGATCTCGGATGAGGCAATCGCCACACTTTCGGAGCCCTGGCGCACCTGGCTGACCACCTTGGCCAGTCTGGTTTGCATGTCTTTGAGCGCCTGCAAGAGTTGTGCGGTTTCATCGCGCCCCTGCGGTGAAATCGTGTTGCCCAGATCACCCACTGAGACCCGCCTAAGCAGCACCGCCGCGTCTGACAGCGGGCCGGTAATTCCGATGGTCAGCAGCCACGCAAACGCTGCCCCCACCGCAATTGTCAGTAACGTGAGCGCAAGCAGATTGGTGCGGCTGGTCTGCTCAATGTCGGAAATGCGGCTCGCCTTTTGATCAAGGGTTTTGTGTTGAACTTCAAGCAGTTCACCCACCAGCTTCAGGTAACTGTTCGAAAGCGGAATAAATGCCTTTTCCAAAGTGTCATTCGCCTCATTGGCCCGGCCCTCCGATTTGAGCTTTGTAACCTGGCTTCGACTTGCCAGATAGGCTTTACGGACCTCCGAAATCCTGGTGAAAAGTTCCTTCTCTTCACTACTGGTCATCAAAGGTTCGATGGCATTTTGCAGCTCTGAGGCCATCTTGGTGGTTTCGGCGGCGTTGTCAGCAAAAAAAGGCACCAGGGCAGGGTCAGTGCTTTTTGCAATCGCCGAAGTGCGGATCACCGCCACATTGATCACCCGCCGCCACTCGCTGATATGGCGCTCTTTTGCCAGCGGCTCCTGCATCATTTGCCGCGCCTCCTGCGCCACGGCATGGAGTTCCCAAATGGCGATCCCGGATATAAGCGCGACAAAGGCCAGAACCAGAGTGAAGCCCAGACCCAGGCGGGGACCGATTTTCAAAGAAGTGAATAGCTTCATGACAACTTCCAGAGCAGGTTCTACTCACGGGAACTTTAACCGAATCACCCCAAATGTGGCAGGGTTGGAAATGAAAAGTTGGTCGAATTCTGCCCGGTGGGTGACGATGGGGCTGATATTGGCGCAGTTCCGGATTGCCAAATTGCTTGCACGCAGCAGCGCATCAGGCTCGCCACGCCGCGCGTCTGGCCGACGCAATGCAAATGATGGCGAAAACATTGGCATCACGAACAATGGGCCAGGCTGGCATTGTTCAATTTGTTGCCAAGGGCGAAAACCATCACGCCGGGCCGGGCTTACATGAGCCGACCGCAGCACCTGCCCCCGATGCAATGTCATTGCCAAACCAGCCATGTCGTTGTTAACTCGATCGGCCTTGTTTGTGCAATGTCTGTGCCAGGGTGCCCGGACACGGATGAGTCAAAAAAATGGAAAGACGCCAGCGGTGCCAAACCGGCGGAGCAATGCAAGCCAGCTCAGGCCACCACGACACCCTCAAATGCCTCGTACAGGTTGTCAACCCAGGACTCGACTTCAGCCATGCTGACTTGCAGAAATGCCATGCTATCGGCACCGTGGCGATCCCATTCACGCTGGACCTTCATGCCTTCATGCTGCGCCACCAGGTGGTCGGCAATGGCGGCAATGGCGACCAATTGGCGTACTTGCAGCGCGATGCCGGTGTCAGCCAGCACCGAAAAATCATGGTGCAGCCGCACCGCATAGGCGATAACCGCCGGCAGCCGCCAGGTCTTGGCGACGATGGCACCAACCACCGCATGGTCGGTTCGGTGCGCGGCGTTTTCAGTCTGGATAAAGGTGCGGTCTTGCCGAGCCATGGCTTCCACCAGGGTGCCGCTGTAGCCGCGCACGCCCTGCAGCATGACCGGAATGCCGACATGAAAAAACAGCCCGCAGGTTTTGGCCACTTCCACATCAACGCCATACATCTGGCTGGCGATGTGCGCCATGGCGAGCGAGCGACGCGTCGAGGATTCCCAAAAATGCTCAATCAGGCTAGCGTCAAGGCGAATCGAATTGCGCAGCAAAAAACCCGTCAGCACGTTAGCAGTTGGCTTGACCCCCAGCATCGCCACTGCCTGGCCGACCGAGCTGACCGGTTGCCTGCGGGCATACAGCGAACTGTTGGAGATGCGAATCAAGGCGGCTGCCATGGCCACATCGCTACCGGCAATGTCGGCCACCACCCGCGGGTCGGGGTCAGCCTGGTTGAGTTCGGCTTGCAACTGCACGAGCAACTGTGGGCAGGGTGGAATGAGGATGTCTTTGACCGGGCCAGAATCGCGCACATGATCGAGCTCGCGATTGATCTCTTGGACATTCATGCAAAGGTCTTTCAGTTTTCATTGTTCAGCACAACTTGGCCCGGCCCATCGCTCTGGCACATCGGTTCAGTGCAGCGCCGGTAGGAATCGACGATCCACCGGATGCGAACCATCCGAGAGCCACTGCGCCAGCGCCAGGGCGCTCAAGGGGCGGGAGAAATAATACCCCTGAAGTTCGTCACAACCCAACTGCCTGAGTTGCCCGGCCTGTTCTTTTTGCTCCACGCCCTCGGCCACCACCGTCAGGCCCAGCGTATGGCCGAGCACCACAATGGCCCGGACAATCGCCATGTCGGCCGGGTCGTCTAGCATGTCGCGCACAAAAGACTGGTCAATCTTCAGCTTGTCAATCGGAAAGCGCTTCAGGTAGGCCAGGCTGGAATAGCCGGTGCCAAAATCGTCAATCGAGAGTTGCAGCCCGAGCGCCTTGATGGCTATCAGCTTTTCGTTGGCAGCCACCGGATCGGCCATCAGGTGCGACTCGGTGATTTCAAGCTCCAGCCCACTCGGGTCGCAGTGATGCCGCTCGATGCATTGGCGCACCAGGTCCACCAGGTCGGGTTCGGCCAACTGGGCCGCCGACAGGTTGATCGACATCACCAGGGAGGCCAGCCCCTGCTGCTGCCAACTGGCGCGCTGGCGGCAGGCCTCATCGAGCACCCAGCGCCCGATCGGGTGGATCAGGCCGCACTCTTCGGCCACCGGAATAAAGCGCCCAGGCGGGATCGAGCCGAGTTCGGTACTGTGCCAGCGGATCAGCGCTTCCACCCCGAGCACGACACCGCTGCGGGCATCCAGCCGGGGCTGGTAATTCAGGCTGAATTCGCCGCGTTCGAGTGCCAGCCGCAGGTGCTGCTCAAGCTCCTGGCGTTCGCGGATGACCTGGTCAATCGACGAATCAAATACCCGCGCCGCATCGCGACCGCCGGCCTTGGCTTCGTACATCGCGGCATCGGCGCGGCGCATCAGTTCATCAAGGTCCAGCCCGTCGGTCGGATAGACCGCAATGCCGACGCTGCACGACACATTGAGCGCGTGCCCCTGCACGCTGTGGGTCTGGCGCACCAGCGGGATCAGGCGCTGCTCGACCTGCCAGCGCGCCTGCTCGCCGGTCTTGATGTCGCGCAAAATCACCACGAATTCGTCGCCGCCGAGCCGACTCACCAGATCGCCAGCGCGCACCGCCTGCTGCAGGCGCTGCGCCACCGAGCGCAACAAGCCGTCGCCGATGTGGTGCCCCAGGGTGTCGTTGATGACCTTGAAGCGGTCCAGATCAATGAACAGCACAGCCAGGTATTCACCGCTGTTGCCAGCCTGTTTGAGCGCGGCCTGCAGCGTTTCGACACACAAGGCGCGGTTCGGCAGCTCGGTCAGCGCGTCGTGTTTGGCCAGAAACTGCACCCGCGCCTCGGTGCGTTTGCGGTCGGTGATGTCGATCGAAATGCCAATGTAATGCGATACCGTGCCTTTTCGATTGGATTCGCGCACCGCCGAGATCATCAACCAGGCCGGGTAAGTCTGGCCGCTGCGCTTGCGCAACAGCACTTCGCCCTGCCACTCGTGGCGCTGCGCGATGGTGCGCGAGATCTCGCCAGCCAGTTCCTCGTCTGATTCGGCGGCGGTGTTGCCCAGCAGCATGTGCAGGTGTTCGCCGATCACCTCATAAAAGTCATAGCCGGTGGCCTTGCAATAGGCCGTGTTCACGCTCAACACCTTTTGCCCCGCATCCAGAATGATGATGCCCTCGGACGAAGCCTCGAACACCTTGGCCCACAGTTCCAGCCGTTGCTCCATCAGCTTGAGCACATTGATCGGAGTGAACGTGGTCAGCAAGGCATCGTGGCCCTGAAAGCTCAGGCGGCGCGCCGACAGCACGGCCCATGACGGCTCGGCACCGCCGAGCCAGCGCACCTCGAATTCATCGACCCGGTCATGGTCTGACAGGCGCTGGAAAAACCGCACCCGCACGCCCGGTTCCAGGCCGTGTCGCCAGGGGTCGGTGCTGCGCCCGGCCAGCCAGGGTGCGGCCGGTTCGTTGGCGTGCAGCACCTGATGGTCGGGCACTGAAGTCACCACCATGGCAATCGGAATCGACTCCAGCAGTTCCAGTTGGGCCTGCGCGGCGCGCGTGCTGGCGGCCAGTTCCTGGCGCGCATCGCGGTCGCGGTCAAGCTGCGCCAGCATGCTGTTGAAAGTGGTGACCAGGTGACCGATCTCGTCCTGGCTGGCCCAGTGGGCGCGCAGGTTGTAGTCACCGGTCTGGCGCACCGTGTTGGCAACACCGGCAAGCTGCTTGATCGGCTGGGCAATCAATCGGGCCACCGTATAGACCAGGCTCAGAATGGCCAGCAGCAGTGCCAGGGCGGTGCCCAGATGCAGCCACATTTTCGCAAACAGGCTGTCAACGCGCTGTTGCAGCAGCGCATTCAAGGCACCTGATGTCGCTTGCCAGGCCTGCGCAAGTGCATCAATGGTCTGTCCCTGGAGCAGCGCCAACTGCTGCACATCAGTCGGCAGGATGTTCTTTTCTGAAAAAGTCTGCACCATTGACAGCAGTTGCAACAACTGGCGATTCAGTGCAATTTGCTGGTCAAGCAGTTGGCTTCTGAAGGCCGGACTGCCAGCCGCATAGGCCTGCTTGTAATCGGCCGTTATGCCCTGGTGAATGGCGTCGAGCCGACCCGCCAGAATCAGCAGACGAGTGCTTTGCAAATCCACCTGGCCGCGGCCCGCGCGCGGCTGGTGGTCAACCAGGCGAATCACATCGTTGAGGACCTCGACCAGTTCGGGAAACCGCAGCACCACCAGCGACATGCTGTAGTAACTGTCCAGATCAGGGTCCAGAATCAGGTTCGACTGGTTGCCCACGGTGGTGATCAAATTGCGCGCACCCTGAATCACTGGCTGCAATGCATCGGCCGACGGGTTGCCGCCGCCTTGCAAGAACTGCCAGCTTGACACCAGCGCCGCGCTGTCGGCCTGCGCATTCAGGGTGGCATCGTGGCGTGCCCGCTGCAAACCAAACTGCTGCAGCACCGCCTGCGCCTCGGCCGGTGCAAGCGGTGCTGGCCGGATCGCCGCCATCAGCAGCTCACGCACGCTGTCACTGTAAGCAATGCCGACAATTTCCTTGCGGGCAAAGTCGATTGCCAGGTATTTTTCGTGAATCAGGATGCCCGATATGTAGATGACGGCGGTCAGATCGAGCAGGTAAATCAGCGTCAGTTTGCGGCTGACGCTAAGGCGTCCCAGCCAGGCCGCAATCGGTTTGAAGAAGTTCATGATGGGCCAGGCTGGCGGTCACGCCAGTACCGCTCGGGCATGAAAACCCGAGCGCATCATGATGCTGGATTCCTCGGTTGACCGTTTGCTTTCATCAGTAAGTCCTTGTGATTATTTGCCAATTTGCTTCGATGAGGTTCACCTGTCGGGTGACTGCGCAACGCACCTGATTGAGCCGCTGGCAACGCACCTGGGGGTGTTGTCCCATTTCTAAATCATCCCTGTCGTTGCTATCTCGCCTTGCCTTGTGTTTCTGCTGGCAGCGCACCTGGATATGTTATTCCTCCTGGCGGGCAATGCTGTGCGCGGTCATCACCCCTCGCAGCGTGCTGCAGCATGGCGGGCGCAGCCACGCCACAAGGCTGGCCTGCTTCAAGAAGTCCAAACATGCGCAGGCACATTTGGCGCTGCGGCTTTCGCCCTGCCCAGGCGCACCGCCGGTAGCCCACCGGGGCGGGTCCAACCCGGCCATCCAGGACGATGCTGGCGCGACTCAGCTTGGCATCGGCACCAGGAAGTCGCGGCTGATGTTGGCACCGAGGTCGTTGATGCGGTCAAGAAACTGCGTCAGGTAAGCGTGCAGCCCGGTGGCCAGGATTTCATCAATGCGGCCGTACTGGAGTTCGGCGCGCAGTTTGCCAGCCCGGCGGTGCGTTTCACCCGACTGGTCGTTGGCCACCATCTTCAAATTGCCCACCACCTCGTTCAAACAGGCATGCAGGGAGCGCGGCATGTCAGCACGCAAAATCAGCAGATCGGCGACCCGCTCAGGCCGGATCACATCGCGATAGACCTTGCGGTACACCTCAAAGCCGCTGACGCTGCGCAAAATGGCGCTCCAGTGGTAGAAGTCGTACTCTTGATCTTTCTCATTGGCGGCACCGTAAAAGTCGGTTTCGACCGCGTGAAATTTCACATCGACCAGGCGCGCCGTGTTGTCGGCACGCTCCAGAAAAGTACCCAGGCGCATGAAGTGCAGCGCCTCGTCCATCAGCATGGTGCCCACTGTGACCCCGCGCGACAGGTGCGAGCGAAACTTGACCCACTCAAAAAACTGCGCCGGGTCTTGCTCGAACTCGCCGTCCTTGACCATCCGGCGCACTTCCAGCCAGGTCTGGTTCAGGGTCTCCCACACTTCAGTGGTCAAGGTGCCGCGCACGGCACGGGCATTTTCACGCGCGGCACTCAGGCACGACAGGATCGAGGACGGATTGCTTTCGTCCTTGACCATGAAGTCCATCACCTCGGTGGCCCGAATCTCGGCGTGTTTCTTTTTGTAGGCGGGCAGCAGCTCGCTGATGGAAAGCAGCCCCTGCCAGCCCGCCAGCGCCACCCCGTCGGACTGGGGCAGCAGCGAGGTCTGGTAATTCACATCGAGCAGGCGGGCGGTGTTTTCGGCCCGCTCGGTGTAGCGGTTCATCCAGAATAGGTGGTCGGCGGTGCGTGACAACATAAATGCTTTCTAGTAACTCAGTTCAGATAACGGCCCTGTTGAGCAGGGTTTCAGGCTGATTGCGTTTGCGTTTGCGTTTGCGTTTGCGTCTGTGACTGCAACGGCTCGGCAGCCATGGCCGACGCCGCAGGTGCCAGCCCGGCTTCCAGAATCCAGGTGTCTTTGGTGCCACCACCCTGCGACGAATTGACCACTAGCGAACCCTCTTTCAGCGCCACCCGGGTCAGCCCACCGGGCACCATCTGCACCGTTTTGCCGCTGAGCACATAGGGGCGCAAGTCGATGTGGCGCGGCGCAATGCCGCTCTCGACAAAGGTTGGGCAGCTTGACAGGCTGAGCGTGGGCTGGGCAATGTAACCACTCGGGTTGGCCAGCAGCGCGGTGCGGAAATCTTCGATTTCGGCGCTGGTGGAGGCCGGCCCGACCAGCATGCCGTAACCACCGGCACCATGCACTTCCTTGACCACCAGGTCTTTCAGGTTGGCCAGCGTGTAGGCCAGGTCGTCCTTGTTGCGGCACATGTAGGTCGGCACATTGTTCAAAATCGGCTTTTCGCCCAGATAGAACTCGATCATCTTGGGCACATAGGGGTAAATTGACTTGTCATCGGCCACGCCGGTGCCGACGCCATTGCAAATGCTCACATGACCAGCGCGGTAAACATCTAGCAGGCCAGGGCAACCCAGCGTCGACGTCGGCCGGAACACCTTGGGGTCGAGAAAATCGTCGTCAACCCGGCGGTAGATCACATCAACCCGCTGCGGCCCACGGGTGGTGCGCATGTAGCAGAAGTTGTCCTTGACAAACAGGTCTTGCCCTTCGACCAGCTCGATGCCCATTTGCTGTGCCAGAAAGGCATGCTCAAAGTAAGCGCTGTTGTACATGCCCGGCGTCAGCACCACCACGGTCGGCTCGGCGGTAGTGGCCGGGCTGCTTTGCCGCAAGGTTTCAAGCAGCAGGTCGGGGTAATGCGCAATTGGCGCGACGCGGTGCGCATTGAACAGGTTGGGAAACAGCCGCATCATCATCTTGCGGTCTTCGAGCATGTAGGACACGCCCGACGGCACCCGCAGGTTGTCTTCCAGCACGTAATACTCGCCTTCGCCGCGGGCGTTGGGCGCGCGCACGATGTCAATACCCGAAATTTGCGAATACACCTTGTTGGGCACCTCGACCCCCATCATCTCGGGGCGAAATTGCGCGTTCTGCTCGATCTGCTCGCGTGGGATATGGCCCGCCTTGAGGATGTCCTGATCGTGGTAAACGTCGTACAAAAAGCGGTTCAGCGCGTTGACCCGCTGCTCCAGGCCACGTTCCAGGCTGGCCCATTCCTGCGCCGGAATGATGCGCGGGATCAGGTCAAACGGAATCAACCGTTCGGTACCGGCACCGTCCTCGTCCTTGTCGCCATAAACGGCAAAGGTGATGCCGACGCGGCGAAAGATCATTTCAGCCTCTTCGCGGCGTTTGGCCATCATGTCGCCAGGTTGGCGCGCCAGCCATTCGTCGTAGATCTTGTAGTGATCACGTATCTGCGCCCCATGGGTAAAAAACTCGTAGGGCAATTGGGTGTACATCTCGTCAAATTTCTGCATGAGTCATTTCTCCTGCTTAAAGCTTAGCAAGCTTTGGGCCAGACCTCGGGTCTCGCAGGCGGCTTTGTGCCCGCGAAGGTGTCAAAAGGCATGCCAGCCGCCCGCCCGAGTGTGGGCATCCGGGTCTTGAAATCCACCGCCAGGTGTTGCTGTCAGTGCGTCGATGTTGCCGAAAAGCAGCCCGGATGAAACCGTGGCCGATGGCCCGTGAAGCGCTTAAAAACAATAGCTGCCAGCGCTTATTCCACAGGGGCTAGAGGCCAATTTGGCCTGAAATGCAATTGAAAGCGCGGCCTGGCGTGGCGGCATCATCGGTAGCCCTGTCGTACTCGCGGCCATTAAAGAACGAACTGCCCGCAAAAACGCCAGCGCAGCAAGTTGCCCGACCAGCATCCCACGCGGTGGCCCGTGAAATGGGGGTCAGAGCCCAATTTCCTGTGCGGCCATGCTGCTTGCTTTGGGCTGGTGAGCGGGAAATTGGGATCCGACCCCAATTTCACTACACCTGTGCTCCCTTTCAGCACTGCAACAGTGGGCGCAGACGCAGTGATTTTGGGGTCGGACTCCCATTTCACTGCGCCTGTGCTCCCTTTGAGCACTGCATCAGTGGGCGCAGACGCAGTGATTTTGGGGTCGGACTCCCATTTCACTGCACCTGTGCTCCCTTTGAGCACTGCATCAGTGGGCGCAAACGCAGTGATTTTGGGGTCAGATCCCCATTTCGCTGCGCCTTTGCTCCCTTTGTGCACTGCATCAGCGGGCGCAGACGCAGTGATTTTGGGGTCGGATCCCAATTGCTTGCCGATTCTGTCAACCATTGCTCCAGGCGCCAAAAAGCAATTGGGCTCAGACCCCAATATCACGGGCCAGGCCCTGAGTCGCCTAAAAACAATAGCTGCCAGCGCATATTCCACGGGGGCTACAGGCTAATTTGACATGAAATTCAATTGAAGGCGCGGCCCGGCGCTGCGGCATCATCGGTAGCCCTGTCGTACTCGCTGCCAGC
>Ga0116159_1005308_pt1 | contig 10442 bp, 9 predicted proteins | sample AD_JPNAS1_MetaG_FD_89878 | JGI IMG/M metagenome (GOLD analysis project Ga0116159, IMG submission 89878) | Active sludge microbial communities of municipal wastewater-treating anaerobic digesters from Japan - AD_JPNAS1_MetaG | ecosystem: Engineered > Bioreactor > Anaerobic > Digestate | place...
CGAAGGTGGCCACCGCCTCGCATACAATGTCGGCGCCCACGCCCCACAGGCAGGCGAGGGAATAGCTGGCGACGCCGATCTCCTCGGCCACGATGCCGTCATCAACCCAGCTGAGTCCGCGGCCCCCCAGTTCCTTCGCGATCCGGATGCCCAGCAGGTTCCGCCTGCCGCACTCTTTCAGATATTCATGGGGGAAATGGAGCTTTTCCGAGTCCATGTCGAGGATCATCTCCCGCGGTACCCACCGGGTAAACTCGCGGGCCTCGTCCCGGAGTTTTTTCTGCTCCTCGGTCATTATAAAATCAAACATGATGGACCTCCTGTTGTTGTTCCGTTTATTTTTTCGACAGTTCCCGCCGCCGTTTCTGAAGCCTGCGCTTCAGCGCCTCGAGGTCGGCCTGGAAGAGGTCGAGATCCTTTCTCTGCCTGATGATGTCGTCCATTTTCCGGTCAATGTAATAGAGGCTGGTGTCGATCTGGCTCTTCTCGCTTATAATGTCGTCCGCCATGCCGATCATTTCCGCGATCTGGTCAAGGGTGGCGCCGAACCGCTTGCCCCGCAGGATCAGTTTGAGACGCCCGCGGTCCTGGCGGGTGTACACGCGCTGGTTCCCCGTGGTCCTTCCCGGGGTTATGAGCCCCTTCTGCTCATAGAAGCGGATCGTCGAGGGATTGATGTCCAGCTGTTCGGCGAGCTCGGATATGGTGAAGGTCTCGTCCGGCATGGGAGGAATCCTTAAACTTAAAGTTAACTTTAAGTTATGGCATGCGCCGTTTTTTGTCAAGTGTTTTCCTCAGAAAAGGCAGGACGCCGAGGCCTCGATGCCGCCCCGGATGGTACGCCGCCGGGTGAACTGGTGGTTATATCCGACGGATAGGCGGCACCCGGCGAAACGGAGCTCGAGACCGCCGGCCAGGATATTTGAGGAGGATGTGACGGCCGTGCTGCGGCTTATGGAGCCGGTCCGGCGGGGTGCCGCGGCGTAGAGTGAAGCGCCGGAGGCGATAAAGAACCGCGAATAACGGAAATGCAGCGTCGCGGCGTTGAACAGGGTGAACCTGATCCCGGTGCTGAGGGACCCTGAATACCGGCCCGGTATCCTGCGCTGTACGGCTCCGCCCAGGGTGAAAAGTATCGATCTCATGACGTAGATTCTGGATGAGGACGATATACGGAGGTGGCGTTCCTTTTTATCTTTTTTGTCCCATTCCGCGAGGGCCGCCCTGATCGAACAGGAGCCTTTCAGTCGCGAATCATATTTTAAAAAAACCTGCTCGCGGCGGGTAAAGCGGAGATACTGCTCGTTTCCTGACGGCATCCTGTTCTTTTCGGTGAAAAAAGACGCTCCTATCGTCAGATTCCTGACAGGGTTGACCGAGAAGGCGGCGGTGCAGGCGGTCTCGGGACTGCTCTTTCCCGAGCTGTAGGGAGAGTAATAATTCTTATCGGTCTGCTTCCCCGTGAAGGAGAGCGAACAGGTCCTGTGGCGGAACGCCAGGCTGTACATAATGCCGAATCCACGGACCGTCCTGGTCCGGCCGTCGCCGCAGGATATCACCCGGCTGGGAAAACAAAAATCGACAAAAATCAGTATGTATTCGTCGCGGTACTGGAAGTAGAATCCGTATCCGTAAAAATTCTTTTCACCCCCCGGCGCCGGGCGGGCATCATAGTTCCAGACCAGGTTGTGATTGCCGGAGCGTTTTATGAAGGAATAGATGAAATAGGACTGAATGGTCAGGTGCCCGGCAATCCGCACCATGAGACTGTATCCGCAGTCATTGATCTCCACCGGCTCGGAATAGCGATAATCCTTTTTGACCCGCATGAGGATGGCATTGAAGGATGACCCGGTGCGGTCGGGAAACTGCCGGTCGATTCTCGCGAAGCGGTTCCTGAAGGAGTAATACCCGTCGAGCGACAGGGACACGCGTTCCGATGAATAGCGCACCCCAGCGGCGATACCCATGAAGGAAAAGTAGGGGTTCCCGCTGCTGCACGGAGTAAAGGGACTGCCCAGCGACACGGCGAGGGTCCGTCTGAAGAGGTCGGGCGAGAGGGCCATCTTCCTGCCGACCAGGAGCCCGGCGCCGAAATTGGCGTAATAATTCCCGACGACGGCTTCAAAATAGGGGGACAGGCCGCGGAGGCGGATGTTCCAGGTGAACCGGTTTTCAGCCGTCATGCCCACGTTGATATGGGTGAAGCTGGCGGAGCTTGTGCCGAAGGTGAGCCGCGCCGATTCCCGGAAGAAACGCTTTTCCACGTCGTCATAATCAATGGTATCCTGCCGGTATTCGGCGGTTACCATGAACCGGGGCGCGGACCCGGCATTTTTTTCCGCTCCGAAGAGCGGCGAACCCAGCCCCAGGAGCGCGATGATTACCGCGAGCCGTCGCATAATTTCAGTACCTGCTTCTTTTTATCCGGCGGAAAATCCGGGAGGGCATTGACCCGTTCGGCATAGCTTCTGTTCTTTCCCATCATGATCATGTCGGAAAGCTCAAGTGCCGTTGAAGCCGGGACGCCCAGGACAATGAGCTTTTTGAAAATTTCCTTCTGCGCCTGCTCGTGGCGCCCGCTGCGTTGCCGGGCGGATTTACCGCCGGTCTCGTCAGGGAGCAGCCCGGTTATGTGCTCCCGGAGGCCGTCGATCTCCCCGGTGCTCAGGCCGATCTGGAGGAGGGAGCTGCGGGACAGGGGGCCGATGCTCCGGCGGTGTTTCATGATCCGCTCCGCCATATGCTGCTCCATGCCCGGTATGGCGGCGAGCTGGTCCATGGAACAGCTGTTGATGTTGACGGGGGGCCTGTTACGGGCCTCCCTGATCCGGGAGAAAATCGAACCGTAGCTCAGTGAATCGATATGCATTTCCGAAACCGAGAGGGTGACTCCGGCGGTATGGGTATAGCCGAGGTGAGGATGATATTTGATCCCGTAGGATACGGCCACGTACTTGTACACAAAGGCAAGGGCTCCGGAACAGGTCGCGGTCTCCCGGGCGTAGCCGACCCTGATGGAAAAATATTTCAGCACATTGGCCGTTGCCGCTATGGTGTTCACGTATCCGTTTGAGGTTTTGCTTATGTTGTAGAGCAGGGAGAACCCCCTGAAGGGCTTGAGGGCGGCCCCGGCGATCCATTCCGGGAAGAGGAGGTCGCGCCTTTTTTTAATGAAGAGTGAAGCCATGTTCTCCTGCTGGAAGGCGATCTCGAACCATTCACAGGGGGCAATGAGCAGCGAGGCCCTGCAGTCGGCCTGGTGGGTCTTCAGCGATGACTCGGCCGTGCTGATGGCGAGGTTCAGATATGTCGCGCCTGCCCCTATGGACACATACCGGACCGGCATATAGGCGAGATTGAGCTCCACGACATTTTCCATGTACTGCGCCGTGCCGAACCGGTCCCACAGGGCCTGGACGGCGAACCCCTTCACCGCGTATCCCGCCCGGAGGGTGGTGGCGTAGAGGCCGTCCAGGGTATAGGGCCGTCCGCCGGAGCAGTGAAGGTAGGGATAAACGATCCGCGGGAGATACGCAGGGTTCGAAACCGAATCCGGTAGCGAAGCATCGTTGGCGGACTGGCGGAACGGGAACAGGGCCGCCGGCGGCGTCACCCGGTAGTCAAAGGCGCCCATGACGTTTCCCGAAATGCACAGGATGACGGCGATCTTTATCATTGGTACCTGTTCAGCACGATATAGATGATCTCTTCTCCGGTAAGGCGAAGCGACGGGTTCACGGCCTCTATCTTGCACAGGTACAGGCCGGTCGAGGCGCGGGTGTGCTGGAGCGCCGGGATCCAGTACAGGTTGAAAAAACCCGGATTGACCGAAACGAAGAGGGGGGACTCGTGGACCATGACGCCGGTCGCGGAAAAGACGCGGAGCTTAAGGCAGCAGGGAATGAAAACGAAGAGCGGGATGGCGCCGCTGCCGAAGAGACGGTGCCCGGGGATAATGGTGACGGTCCTGCGCAGCGGCTTGAAGAGGCGCCTGCCCATGAACAGCGGAATGGTCATGTTCTCCTTCCCCGGGGTCTGGTAATTGGTAAGGGCGAAATCAGACGGCCCGTTGGAATCAGCCGCGCTTTTCCTTGACACGCTCATGTGGGACATGAGGCCGTCCTTGCCGATAAAGACGGCTCTTTCCTGGATATTCTGCGCGGGGCCGGCCTGCCACTGGCCCGCGCTCCCGGCCCGTTCTGCGTAGGATGCCACCGTATCATTGGGGCTTCCGTCGCGGTTGGAGTAATAGACGAAATCGATGATGCCGCCGTTGCCGGGGTCGTCGTCCGAGTCAATGGCCACGACGCCCTCGGTGTTCCAGAGGCTGGCGTAGTAGTTGTCGCAGTAGACGTCGATGTGCCCGTTGCCGTTGGTGTCGCCGGTCAGGTCCGTCTCGTCCGGTTCGCCGGGCCTGACGAGGTGCACGACGACAAAGCGGTCATCGTAAGGCGTCTCCGGCCTGTCATAACTGTATATGGTGACCGGGTCGGCGCTCAGGGGCTCGTTGCGGCCATAATAGGCGGTCACGTACAGCCGGGATATGTCCAGCTTTTCCTTCGCGGCGCCGGTGAGGGTCAGCTCGACCCAGTCGGAGGCGGTACTGGTGACAAATTCGCTTATCATGAGGCCGGCGGTCAGGCGCGTTCCGGCCAACAGCAGTAAAAAAATGATGCAGAAGCATGTCCGTTTCATGGCGTCTCCTCATGGGGGGATACGAAGTGGAGACGCGGATGTTAAAAAATTTTGCTGGAAAATTATGAAAAATATCGGGAATGATCAGGGCAGTTATCGATAGCCAAATAAGTGATCCTTATGACCCCCTGACACCCTGAGGAGGCACGTATCAGATGGAACACCCCCCAAACCCCCCGGAGGGGGGCTTTTAATGCAAGTTCTACTTTCATAAGTCCCCCTCCGGGGGATTCAGGGGGCTTATGGGAACGCGCCTTCATGATGTGGGTGCCCCCCCGGGGGTTCAGGGGGGTCTATTAATTGCAGTTGTTAAGAGGTTTACACAATGCGGGCTTGAAAGGGCTTTCTCAGGGCGAGCCTGTCGAATTTCACGTCAGGATGCCCCACGGCGAGGACGGCGTAGATCCTGTCTGCCGCCGGTATCCCGAGATAGTTCTTTATGGATGAGCTCCGGTTTATGGATTCGACGGCGTAGCCGATATAGCAGGTGCCGAGGCCCAGGGCGTGGGCCAGGAGGGTGATGTTGTAGGAGGCGTACTGCGCGTCCTCCAGGGGAGTGCTCCCCTCATTCCCTCCATGGATGATGACGAGGGCCGGGGCCTCGTGAAAGAGGATGTCCCTTCCCTCTTCGGCGTCCTTAAGGCCCATCTCCACGCTTTCCATGTGCTCGTTGTAATAACGGACCAGGGCGGTCCCGATAAAGGGAACGGACAGATAGCGGACCAGGGGATTTTTCGCCAGGCGGTTGAGTTTAATGAAGAATTTCCGGATTTCCAGGGCCAGGTTCCATACCTTTTCACGGCCGTTGACGGCCAGGAATTCCCAGGTCTGGCAGTTGCTGCCGGAGGGGGCGGTCACGGCGAAGGTGATAAGGTCTGACAGGACAGCGGCCCCCACGGGATCACTCTTGAATTTTCTGACGCTCCGCCTCGATCGGGCGAAATTGACGAGGTCTGACGGGCTGAAGGAGCCGGGGGCGATGATCTTTTCGTGATACTGAAAGGTTTTCATTGAGATGCCGGCCAGGGCCCCGGGATCAAAACGTATCGCCCCGAAAGAGCACACCGCGTAGCAATGGGAGCAGAGCATGCATTCGTCCTCAACGGTTTTGATCGCGTCATGCTCAATGGTCAGCACGCGCTGAGGGCATACTTTTACGCACCGCCCGCAGAGGGTGCATTTCTCGTGGTCAATAATCGGGACTGAAATCATTGCTTTGTTCCCCGATGCATACCACGGCCGTCCGGATGGCCGGCTGTCAATTGTTTTATACACGTTGTGGAATTATTGTGCATCGAATTATTTTACCGCGAAATAAAAAATTCTCGACATCCCGGCGGTGGCGTACCAATTGGATTGAAAAGAGAGCGTTGCATTCGTTTCCGGGGTTGTTATGAAGAGTGGGTTACAGTTGCGGGGGGAGCAGTTCGGGGAATTCGCGAATTTCTGTTATGAGAAAATATCCCCCGCATCGTCAAAAATAGAGGCACTGGGCATCGTTGCCGGAATCGCTTCCTCCCGGATAGACGAATACGCGCTGAAGGCCCTTGAAGACCCCGATGAAGCGTCGATGCTCTTCGTGGAACTCCTCGACCAGATCATTTTCGAGCTTACGGAAAACATGCCGGCGGACGCCATGGTTAGCGATTATCTCGCCGAGGACCTTTTTGCCCGCCTTGCCATTTACCTTGATATTTTCAGGAGCCGTGAAATCTACGCCGCGTCGCTGAAAAAAAGGCTCCTGACCTTCGACGATACCGTGCTCATGCGGCGGTTCGGCATGAAGGAGTACGCGTCCCTCCTCATGAGCGAATACTACGAGCAGCCGGTGCTGCAGAGGCCGATACTGCACACGCTGGCCACGTTTGACAACGAGGAGCTCCTCAATTTCTTCTATAACATAGCCAAGGAAACAGGCAATATTGAGATCAAGGCCCTTGCCGTCGCCGGGCTGAAGCGGTGCGGGTCGCGGTTCACTTCGTGGCGCCAGCTTGCCACTGACAACGAGCAGATCAACCAGATGCTGGCCTATGCGCAGCGGTTCTACTGCCCGGTGGTTGAGAAGAACGACATCCCGCGCGACCTCTACTCGTCCATTTTCGTTTTGCAATACGTCGAGTCAAACCGGGACCTCCTGATGCGGCCGCGGAGCTTTTCCTGGGTCATGGACCTTGTCCGGTCCATGCTCGATATCGGGTATTATAATTCCTACCTGACCGACTTTTACCTGTCCATCTGCAACATAATCATATTCGCCGGCACCGACATACTCAAGGAGCTCCTGTCCGCCGACGCGCAGGTGAAAACGCTGGTGCAGGTGATCGATTTTCTTCCCCGCGAATATTTCGACCGTATCATGCCGAAGCTTTCCCTGCTGGGCAGCGACTTCATCCACAGGGTCAATTTCATGCTGTCCGCCGGCAGGATGAAGCTGGACAGCCGCGAATCCAACACCTATTCCTATTTTCTCTGGAAGACCGGAAACAACCTGTAGGCAAATCAGAAGGTTCTGGCGCTGTCAAGAAGGATGGTTACCGGGCCGTCATTGACAAGGGACACCTTCATGTCGGCCCCGAATACGCCCGCCCTGGTTTTTTCATGGCGCGCCCGGCACAGCTCGATGAAGGCGGTGAAGGCGTCGCGGGCGGTGTCGGGCTTCATGGCGCTTGAATAGGACGGGCGCTTGCCCCTGCGGGCGTCGCCGTAAAGGGTGAATTGCGACACCAGCAGTATCTCGCCGCCGGTGTCCGCCACGGACAGGTTCATGACGCCGGCGGCGTCATTGAATATCCTGACCCCGACCAGCTTGCCGATGATGTATTCCATGTCCCGGACCGTGTCTGATTCATGGAGCCCGGCAAGGACCAGGAGGCCCCTGCCGATGGATGCCACGGTCTCCCCCTCGACCAGGACGGAGGCCTGCAGCACCCGCTGGATGACCGCGCGCATGGCCCGGCCTATTTCATCAGCTTCTGCTTCAGGACGGCTTCGGGCTGTACCCCGACGAAACGCTCGACCTCGGCGCCGCCTTTCATCAGGATGAGGGTGGGAATGGACGAAATGCCGAATTTCTGGGCGATTTCGGGGTTCTCGTCAGTATTTATTTTGGCTATGGTCGCCTGGACGTCCGGTGACTGGGCCAGTTTCTCGAGGATGGGGACCTGCATCTTGCAGGGGCCGCACCAGGGGGCCCAGAAATCTATCAGGACCGTATTGCTTGATTTCATGACCTCGGCGTCAAAATTGGAATTATTGACCTCGATCAGCTTCGCCATAGTCTCCTCCATGTTGCTGCTGAAAATGATATGTGACTCATTGGCTTATTTTTGATGAATATCCGCGATGAGTCCACTATTTTTTAATAATTAAACGGCAAATTTGCCGATAAAAGAACTGATGTGGTGGGCTGATAGTCGCCCGGGCCGCGGGTTCCGGGACCGGGAGCGAGACGGTTGTTTCGCGTCAATTCTGTCGCTTTTTTGAGGTATAGCTATGAAACGGTTTTTTCTCATATTGATCCTTTTCCTCGTGTCAGTGTCCTACGGACAGGATACCATGGGAACGAAAGAAACAGACAAAGAAGCATCAAAAGAAAGAAAGGTCATCGCCAATGTCCCCGGCGGATATGAAAACATAGCCTGGGGCGTCAGGCTTTCTGACGCCAGGGACAGGATAAAGGGCAAGCTGGTATATACCGACGATAAAAGCATTATCATATCGAAAGACGGCGATCTTGAATACTATTACGGTTTCTTCTATATTGATCCCGCCCTGGAAAGCGCTGATGCCGCGAAGAAAGAGGCTGAAAAAAAGGAAGCGGAGACGAAGGAAGGGGAAAAGAAGTCCGGGAGCGATGACAAGGTCGACGAGGGAACGCTGTTCTACGTGGCGCTGAAATTCCCCTATCTTTCGATGGATGAAGTGAAGAAAAAAATAGAAGACAAGTACGGCCCCTCGACAAACGAAAACCTGCACAAGATGCAGGGGGCCGTGGCCTGGAACGGGGAAAACACCATTGTCATCATGTGGGTTGACCGCTATGAGAACAGGCCCTTCTGCCGGCGCATCACCTACGTGGACAAGAAGATAACCAAAGAGCTGAGCGACTACCAGTTCAAGGTGTTCAACAGGGTCGAGCTGGCCATATTGAGGCAGCTGGGATTGTAAAAAACGCTTGTGGCGCCCCCTCTTTAGAAGGCAACCTCACCCCGCCTCCGGCAAGCACTAAGCGACAGGATGTCGCGCATGCAGCAGCGTACATGGATGTACTGGCTGCTGCCTCCCACAAGGAGAGGGCTTCTAATTTAATACATTTTCTTATTCCTCCCCCTCGCCCTGTGGGAGAGGGGGATTGAGGGGGTGAGGTCCGCTACCTACGAATGGCTGATGAACACCGGCACCAGGGCTATCCCGTCCGCGAGGGCGTCCAGCGCCTTGCCGAGGACCGTGCCAATTTTATCGAAGGAATCAATGACGCCGCCCATGCCGCACCCGGGCGTCGCGGAGGTCACGACCGGGTCGCCGGGCCGCAGCGGCTTCTGCCGGGCGTCGATCCTGCACAGCACCGTCCCGGTCAGGGCCACGGGATAGGCCTTCTGCCTGGTGCCGTCGGCGTTTATGATTATCGCCGGGTTTCCCGAAATGACGCCTATCACGGAACGGTTGTACTCGGTCCTTGCTCTTGACAGGATCGATTTGCCTCCCTCGCTCACGACCAGAATGTCCCCCGGCTGAACGTATTCGGCATCGTCGATCTCAAATATCTCCACCATGTTGGAAGGATAGGTCCCGGATTCGTCGGATGTTTTGTTGTGTATGTGAAGGGCGCCGTTGAGGAGGGCCTTCCCGTTCACCAGCAGGGCGTCTCCGCTGCCGGTCAGGTCCAGCGATCCGTCATGCTGCCTGAGGTCGCCGCGGCCCTCGGCCACCAGGGAAAAGCCATGCTCGCTGGCAAAGACGCCGCCTGCGCCGAAGCGCGAAACGCCCAGGACGCCGCAGCCCCTGTCCATCTCCCCGGTCCCTCCCGACGACTGGCCCCGCACCCCGACGTGTCCGCTGTGGCCGATGACGCCGTAAGTCCGGCCCTGCCTGTCGGCCGGGACGCCGGCGATGCCCGTCAGGCCCACGGAGCCGGATTCCGCCGATTCGTTTTTGGCGAAGACGACGGCGGACCCGTCCGACGGCGGCGTCACGCCGGTGAAGGGCTCATGCATGGCGGCCCGGATGGCTATGGTGCCGGAGTGGCTGTTGTGGTCATGGCTGACCGGCGCGTAATCATGGCTGTGGGGAAGGGGATTCCGCGCGTTGCTGAGTCGCCGGTCGTTCGACTGGACCACGGAGCCCTGTTTTGTCTCGCTGTCTTTGGCGAGGGTGACGATGCCCGGCGACTGTTCCGTGGCGTTCCTGAGACGGCGGTCGTTACCCTGGACCGCGACGCCGGGGCCGTCTTCGCCGTCTTCGGCGAGCTCGACAATGCCCTTCGCCGAGGTGGTGGCGTCTTTGAGGCGCCGGTCGTTCCCCTGGACCACGACGCCGGCTTTTGCTTCGCCGTCTTCGGCGAGCTCGACAATGCCCCTGGCGGTTGTGGTGGCGTCCTTGAGGCGTTTATCGTTCCCCTGCACGACAACGCCGGGATTATCCTCGCCGTTTTCGGCGAGCTCGACAATGCCTTTCGCCGACGCGGTGGCGTCTTTCAGGCGCCGGTCGTTCCCCTGGACCACGACGCCGGCTTTTGCTTCGCCGTC
>Ga0116159_1005313_pt1 | contig 10435 bp, 10 predicted proteins | sample AD_JPNAS1_MetaG_FD_89878 | JGI IMG/M metagenome (GOLD analysis project Ga0116159, IMG submission 89878) | Active sludge microbial communities of municipal wastewater-treating anaerobic digesters from Japan - AD_JPNAS1_MetaG | ecosystem: Engineered > Bioreactor > Anaerobic > Digestate | place...
GCCGAGAATTGAAGCACTTTTCCGTTCCGCTCCGCTCCACTTCAAAGGGCTTCAATTCCTGTATCTTATCATATCTATTCTGGAAATTATTCTTTTTGGGTCACATCTATTGACAACGCAGAAAACTTATCTTTAAAAATTTTTAAAAAGCCTTGATTTTCTGTAAAATTGGTGATATAATATTAAAGTAGCATAGCAAAAACCAAAGACCGGAGCAATCCGGTCTTTCAGTTTGTATAATGGAAACATCAGCCAATCCCCTTTGGCTGACTATGAAAGGAGAATATATACTAACCCTCAACAGTACGGCAGTTATGGATTAGTATTTGTAATGTAACGTTATGAAGCTGAAAAAATACGGAAATACCGAGCAGAAGGTCTATGACCTTGTTAAGCCGATTACAGATGAGCTTGGATACTTTATCTGGGATGTGAGCTTTGTCAAGGAGGGTGCATTGTGGTATCTGAGAATTTTTATTGACAGAGATGAAGGTATCACCATTAACGATTGTGAAATCGTAACACGTCCTGTAAGCGATATGCTTGATAAGGAAGACCCCATTTCCCAAAGCTATATTCTTGAAGTCGGTTCAGCAGGACTTGAAAGAGAGCTTTTAAAGGAAGCTCACTTTGAGGTGTGTACAGGTGACGAGGTAAGAGTACATTTTATCAGAAATATAGACGGAGAAAAAGAAATTGTCGGAATTCTTACCGCATATAATAAGGACGGTATTACCGTTACAGATGAAAACGGCAATGAAAAAGAATTTTTATTTTCGGATATAGCGTATGTTAAGCTGTATCTGGACTTTGAATAAGAACTTTATGGAGGAATAAAAGAAAATGAACAAGAGTTTTTTTGACGCACTTGCACTTCTCGGCGATGAAAACAGCGTTGATACGGAAGTGCTTGTGGAAAAGGTAAAGTCTGCAATGTTAAAGGCAGCAAGAAAGGCTTATCCGCACAGCGAGGAGAATTTCAAAATTGACATCGACCCTGCAAAAAAGAAGTTTGATATGTATATTATCCAGCAGGTCATTGATGATGAGCCTATCGACATCAACGAAATAAATATTGATGAAGCAAGAGCAAAAGACCCTAATGCCTATGTCGGCGGAACAATTCTCCACAAGGTTGATATTTCAAAGTTCGGCAGAGCAGCAGCTCTTTCAGCAAAGCAGTCAATTAAGGGTGACCTCAGAGAAATCAACAGGGAGCAGGTTCTGAACAAGTTTTCAGATAAAGAGCATGAGTGTATAACTGCTGTTGTATCACAGATTGAGCCCGGCAGAGGTACTGTTACCGTTGTTTATGAGGGTACAGAGCTTTATCTTTTCAGAAATGAGCAGATTCCCGGAGAAGTTCTTGAAGAAGGCAAACCTGTCAAGGTTTACATTACAGGCATTGTTAATAAGACGAAGAAACCTATTATCAAGATTTCACGTTCACATAAGGACCTTGTAAAGCGTCTTTTTGAGCTTGAAGTGCCTGAAATATATGACGGTACGGTTGAGGTAAAGTCAATTTCAAGAGAAGCAGGCTCAAGAACAAAAATTGCAGTATGGTCAAAAGACCCGAATGTTGACGCAATCGGTGCCTGCATAGGCCCGAAAAGAGCAAGAATTTCTGCAATCGTAAATGAGCTTAACGGTGAGAAAATCGACATTATCCCTTACAGCGAAAAGCCGGAGGAATTTATTGCACGTTCTCTTGCACCGTCGGAAGTACTTAAAACAGTTATCACAAATGCTGATGAAAAAACATGTACAGTAATCGTTCCTAATAATCAGCTTTCACTTGCAATAGGCAACAGAGGTCAGAATGCAAAGCTTGCAGCAAAGCTTACAGGATATAAAATTGATATCAAGCCGCAGTTCGATACCGTAACAGGTGAAGAAGCTCCTGAAATGAAAAAGAATTTTGCGGAAAGCGGTATGACAGATGAAAATTCTGACGAGGATATTATTATAGCAGATGAACAGACTCCTGCTGAGGAAACAATCGACCTTGACGATTCTGCTGAAACATCTGAACCTGTTGAAGAAAACACAGAAGAAAAAGCTGAGGAAGAAAAGACTGAGGAGTAATCATTATGATGCAACCTAAAAAAATACCAATGAGAATGTGTCTGGGATGCAACGAAATGAAGCCGAAAAAGGAGCTTATAAGAGTAGTTAAATCTCCTGAGGGTGAAATCAGTCTTGACCTTAAAGGCAAGAAAAACGGCAGAGGTGCATATATATGCAGGAACAGCGAATGCTTTGCATCTGCAAGAAAAAACAGACGATTTGAGAGGTCGCTGTCATGCAAGATTGAGGACAGCGTTTACGAGGTGATGGAGAATGAGCTTGAAGCAGAAGATAATTAATCTGCTGACAATCTGCCGCAGAGCAGGAAAAACTGTAATTGGATTTGACGCAGTTTGCGGTGAAATCAAAAACGGAAATGTATTCTGTGTACTTACAGCATCGGATATTTCTGCAAAAACCAAAAAGGAAGTTGAGTTTTACTGCGGAAAGTCCGCAGTTCCGATTGCAGAAACTCCGATTTCAAAAGAAGCTTACGGATTATATCTGGGAAAGCAGACAGCAGTAACAGCAATCTGCGACAAGGGCTTTGCAGATAAGTTCATATCCATTATAAATGAAGAAAAATAATATATCAGCAAATCAAATATATTGCCTGCTGAAGTGCAGACGATTAACGTATATAGGAGGAAAATTAGCCTATGACTAAAAAAATCAAGCTTAGTGAAGCAGCAAAAAATTTAAACGTATCATCACAGGAGCTTATCGACTACTTTGCACAGCAAGGTGATACAAAAAAGAAATCAGGTTCAAGCATAACAGAAAGTGAAATGAATCTGCTTTTGGAGCATTATTCAAAAATGCATGAGGTTGAAAGCCTTGACGATTATTTTGCATCAAGAAATCAGCCTAAGCCTGTTGTAACTGAAAAAACAGAGCCTGAGAAAAAAACTGCCAAAAAGACGGTTAAAAAGGAAAAGCCGCAGCCGGAGAAAAAAGAGGAAAATATGGCAAAGCAACAGAAAAATGAAGCTGCGGCTGCAAAAGCAGATAAGGGAGAAAAGACTGAAAGCGTGAAAAAAGCTGAATCTCCTAAAAAAGAAAAAGCTGCTGAAAAGACAGTGCCGACTGTAAAATCAGAAAAAGCCGAAAAGATTGAGAAAACCGAAAAGGCGGAGAAAGCTGAAAATACTGAAAAGCAGGAAAAGGCAGAGCAGGTTAAAAAAGAACCTGTTAAGGAGGAAAATGCGGTGCAAAAGCCGGACAATAATAACAATAACAAGAAAAATAACAAAAAACAGCCAAAGACACAAAATCATGGTGAGAGAACCAAGCTGAATGTTTCATTCAGTTCTGAAACAGCGTCAACAGCAACAAAAAGACGTACTGTTGATACAAGAGGTACTTACGTTGACCTTGATAAGTATAATGAGCGTTATGAACAGATTGCCCCTGCAAACAAGCATAAGGATAATTATTCCTCAAAGAAGCAGAAAATCAATCAGAAGTCCGCACAGAGAAACCGCCAGCAGTATTCACGTAAGGAAACAGAGGCTGAAAAGCTCCGCAGACTTGAGCTTGAACGTGCAAGAAAGCAGCAGCTTAAAGTACTTATCCCTGATAACATACTCGTAGGCGAGCTTGCTTCAAGACTTAAAGTAACTGCAACAGACGTTATCAAAAAGCTTATGGGGCTCGGCGTTATGGCTACAATAAATCAGGAAATCGACTTTGATACAGCGTCACTTATTGCAGAGGAATTCAATGCAAAGGTAGAAAAGGAAGTAATCGTTACTATTGAGGAGCGTCTTATTGACGACAGCAGTGATGATGATACAAACCTTGAGGAAAGATGCCCTGTAGTTGTTGTAATGGGACACGTTGACCATGGTAAAACTTCAATTCTCGACTGCATCAGACACGCAAATGTTACCGCTTCCGAGGCAGGCGGAATTACTCAGCATATCGGTGCATATCAGGTGAATTATAACGGCAAGGACATTACATTCCTTGATACTCCGGGACATGAGGCTTTCACGTCAATGAGAGCAAGAGGAGCAAACATTACAGATATTGCAATCCTCGTTGTTGCGGCAGATGACGGTATTATGCCGCAGACTGTTGAGTCTATCAATCATGCCAAGGCTGCCGGAGTTTCAATTATCGTGGCTATAAATAAAATGGATAAGGAAGGCGCAAATCCTGACAGAATCAAGGAAGAGCTTACAAAGTATGACCTTGTTTGCGAGGATTGGGGCGGTGACGTTATTTGCGTTCCTGTTTCGGCAAAGACAAAGGAAGGTATTGATGAACTTCTTGAAAATGTACTTCTCGTTGCTGAGGTCAAGGAGCTGAAAGCTAATCCTGACCGTCTTGCAAAGGGTACTGTGGTTGAAGCAAGACTTGATAAGGGCAGAGGCCCGATTGCTACACTTCTTGTTCAGAACGGTACACTCCATACAGGAGATGTAATTATTGCAGGTACTGCTGTCGGCAGAGTTCGTGTAATGACAAACGATAAGGGCAAGGCAGTCAAGTCAGCAGGGCCGTCAGTTCCTGTTGAGATAACAGGCTTGGCAGAAGTTCCAAGTGCAGGTGACACATTCAATGCTGTTGAGGACGAACGTCTTGCAAGAGAGCTTGTTGACCAGAGAAAGCATGAAGCTAAACAGGAACAGTTCAATGCTTATAAAAAGGTTACTCTTGATAATCTGTTCAACCAGATTGCAGAGGGCGAAATAAAGGAACTTCCTATCATTGTAAAGGCTGACGTTCAGGGTTCTGTTGAGGCTGTAAAGCAGTCACTTGAAAAGCTTTCAAATGAAGAAGTAAGAGTAAAGGTAATTCACGGCGGTGTTGGTGCAGTTAAGGACAGTGACGTTATGCTTGCAAATGCGTCAAATGCAATTATTGTAGGATTTAACGTAAGACCTGACCCTGTTGCAGCAGAAAGTGCAGCTCGTGACGGTGTTGATATTCGTCTTTACAGAATTATCTATGATGCAATTGAAGAAATCACAACTGCTATGAAGGGTATGCTTGCACCTAAATTCAGGGATGTTGAAATGGCAAGAATTGAGGTAAGACAGGTATACAAGATTTCAAATGTCGGAATGGTTGCAGGCTGTTATGTATTGAACGGCAAGGTAACAAGAGCTTGTGAAATCAGGGTTGTTCGTGACGGAATCGTCATTGCTGAGGACAAAATCAGCAGCTTGAAGCGTTTTAAGGACGATGTAAAGGAAGTTGCAGAGGGATATGAATGCGGTATCAGCCTTGAAAAGTTCAGCGATGTTAAGGAAGGCGATATTTTTGAAGCGTTTATTGTAGAGGAATACAGGGAAGACTAGTGTTATAAAGGAACTGCCGCACAAAGCTTGTGCGGTGCTGCCTTTAGATTCATACAATCATACCCTAAAGGAGGATAAAATTATGGATAACAGCAGAATGAGCACAGCGGATATGCTTCAGTATTGTGATGAAGCATTGGCATGGGAAGAATTTGGTCCTGTTGATATTTTCTTTTTTGAATCAGTAAAAAAGATCCTGCTTGGGCAGTGCAGTGCAGTTGAAGAGCCGGAAGAAATTATTGATGACCTTCTGGGAATTGAAAGACCTGTTACTGATGATGAGCTTGCACCCGATTACGATAAATATGCGGATGAATATTATTATGAGGAGGGCAGCGAGGAATCTGAGGTTTTAGATGAAATGCTGACTTCGGCAAATAATTTTGAAGCTAAAATTTTCAATGAGGGATTTTTTAATGCCGATGAAGAAAATAAACAGGCTGAAAATAACGAATCAGGCAGCTTTACGCTAAACGTATAATGGAAGTGAAAGGTAAAAAATATGGCAAGCTTTAAAAACGGTCGTCTTGCAGAGGATATCAAGCGTGAAATGACAGCTATCGTAAGAGAGCTTAAAGACCCCAGAATTGCAGAGTTTCTGACAATTGTAAGAGTTGAGCTTTCAGGAGATATGTCCCACTGCAAAATATATGTGTCCTGCTTTGAGGGATTGGAAAAGGCTAAGGAGTCTGTAAAGGGACTTTCAAGCGGAGAAGGCTTTATCAAGCGTGAGCTTTTCCACAGATTAAAAATGCGCAAGTGTCCTGAATTGAAGTTTATCGCTGACGATTCAATAGCACACAGTGCGGAAATCAATAAAAAGCTAAGGGAAATATAAAATGGGGTGCGTATTATGCTTATAGATTTAAGTGAGGCAGTTGAATTTTTAAAGGGGTGTGAGGACGCAGTTATCCTTACACATCAGAGTCCCGACGGTGACTGCATAGGTGCAGGCTTTGCTTTAAAGGATTTGCTTGAAGCTCTGGGAAAACGCAGCAGAGTTCTTTGCAGTGATGAATTCCCGAAAAGATATGATTTTATGACATCGGTCGGCAGCGGTGAGGAATTTGAACCAAAAACCGTCATTGCCGTTGATATAGCTGATCCGCAGCTTATGGGAAATCTCAGGGAAACCTATGGAAACAAGGTTCAGCTTTGTATCGACCACCATATTTCTAATGTAGGATATGCGGAGAAAACTCTGCTTAATGCAGGTGCTTCCGCAACCTGTGAGCTTATTTATGAGCTTGCAGATGCAATGAAAATTCAGATGAGTGACCATTGTGCCGCTTGTATTTATACAGGAATTGCTACAGATACAGGCTGCTTTAAGTATGAATGTACTACTGCAAGATGCCATGAAATAGCAGCAGAGCTGATGAAATCGCATAAGCTTAAATACGCAAAAATAAATCGTGAAATGTTTGACGTAAAATCAATTGGCAGACTTAAAATGGAACGCATAGTAACCGACCTTATGGAATACTACCTTGACAATCGTCTTACAATGATATGCATTACAAGTGACATACTGAACGAACAGCATGTTGATGCCAATGACCTTGACGGCTGTGCGTCAATACCGCTGCAGGTTGAGGGTGTTGAGGTAGGTGTTACGATAAAGGAAAAAAGTGAGAATGAATATAAGGTATCAATGCGTTCGGCAAATGATGTAAATGTTTCTGCAATATGCCAGACTCTTGGCGGCGGCGGACATATCAAGGCAGCAGGCTGTCTTGTAAAGGGAACTCTTGAAGAAGTAAAGGCTGCCGTAGTTGAGGCAGTGAGAAAAGGCATGGAGGAATAATGAACGGTATTTTATGCATGAACAAGCCTGAGGGGTTTACCTCCTTTGACGTTATCGGCAAGCTGAGAGGGATATTGAAAATAAAAAGATTGGGTCATGCAGGAACTCTCGACCCTATGGCTACGGGAGTTCTGCCGATTTTTGTCGGAAACGCTACAAAAGCATGCGATATTCTTCCGAACAATGAAAAAAGCTACCGTGCTTCATTCAGACTTGGACTTGTTACCGATACTCAGGATATTACCGGTGAGGTTTTAAAGCGTTTTGAGAAAAAAGCGTCTGAAGAAGAACTGATTAATGTAATTCCACAGTTTAAAGGGAGCATAATGCAGCTTCCGCCGATGTATTCCGCCGTTCAGGTAGACGGAAAGCGTCTTTACGACCTTGCACGAAAGGGTATTGAGGTTGAACGTGAAAAGAGAGAAATTTTCATTGACGATATACGTCTGGAGTCCTTTGACGAGGAAACGCAGGAGGGAGTATTATTCATTGCCTGTTCAAAAGGAACGTATATCCGCACAATTATAAATGATATTGGCGAGGTTCTCGGGTGCGGCGGAATTATGACCGAACTTGTAAGACTTTCGTCAAGCGGATTTATACTTTCACAGTGCCATACCTTTGAGGAGGTTGAAAAAGCTCGTGACGAGGGACGTCTTGAGGAGCTTATAATACCTGTTTCCGAGGTTTTCAGGGAACTTCCGTCACTCAGGCTGAATAAGCCGCAGACATCAATGTACCGCAACGGAGTAAAGCTTGACCTTTCAAGAGTGTACAATATCAAAGACGGTGAGGACGTTTATGCAGTATACGGCTTTGACGGTGCATTTATCGGAACTGCGTCAGCGGACAGAGAAAAAGGCGAACTCCGAATAGGAAAAAATCTTGCATAATGGTGGCATGATGTATGATTGAGTTAATCGGAAATGAATATATACTTGAGAAAACTGCCGTAGCACTTGGACTTTTTGACGGTCTGCACCATGGGCACAGAAAGGTCATTGCAGAAATACTTGATAAATCAGCTCCGACTGTTTTTACGTTCAGGACGGAGAGCATACAGTATAAACACGGAAAGCCGCTTGAATACATTTATACGAATGAACAGAAACTTAAAATTCTGGAGAAAATGGGAGTTAAATATGTATACTCCCCTGATTTTGACGCAGTAAAGGATATGGACGGCGAGGAATTTGCAAAGGAAATCCTTGCAGGACGTTTAAATGCGGAATATGTAGTCTGCGGAGAAAATTTCAGGTTCGGTAAAAAGGCACTTTATGATGTTACAGACTTAAAAGAGCTTGGGAAAAAATACGGATTTATCGTTAAAATAATAAGTCTGGACGGCTTTTCCTCTGAAAAATACAGACAGCTTCTGCGTGAGGGTAACGTTGAGGAGCTGTGCAGAAATAATGACAGGTATATTCTTTCAGCTGAGGTCGTTGACGGAAACAGAATAGGAAGAACACTTGACTTCCCTACTATAAATCAGCATTTTGCAAAGGAACAGATAATCCCGAAACGTGGTGTTTACCATACATACACGCTTATTGAGGGACGTATCCTGCCGTCAATAACAAATGTCGGAATAAAGCCGACGGTAGGCGGAGAAAGCAGACCGCTTGCTGAAACGCACATTCTTGATTATTCGGGAAATCTCTATGGAGAGTGCATTGACGTTGAATTTTGCCGATTTATACGGAGTGAGATGAAATTCGCTTCTCTTGAGGAGCTTAAATCCGCAATACAGGCGGATATAGATAATTGCAGGGAATATCTGCAAAATATAAAATCAAAGGAATGATTATAATGTCAGAAACAAAAAGGGTCAGAACAAGATTTGCACCAAGTCCGACAGGATATATGCATATCGGAAATTTAAGAACTGCACTTTATACTTATCTTATCGCCAAGAAAAACGGCGGTGACTTTATTTTAAGAATCGAGGATACAGACCAGGAACGCTATGTTGAGGGTGCTGTAGACGTTATTTACAATACATTAAGACTTACTGGTCTTAACTGGGACGAAGGCCCTGATATAGGCGGTCCTGTCGGCCCGTATATTCAGTCACAGAGAATGGGAATGTTCAAGGACTATGCTTTAAAGCTGATTGAAAGCGGACATGCATACTACTGCTTCTGCGATAAGGAACGTCTTGACGAGGTAAAGAAAATTCAGGAGGCTTCACATATCGCACCAATGTATGACAGACACTGCCGCAATCTTTCAAAAGAGGAAGTTCAGGAAAAGCTTGACGCAGGAATTCCTTATGTAATCCGTCAGAAAATGCCGCTTGAGGGTACAACAACCTTCCATGACGAGGTTTACGGAGATATAACTGTTGAAAATTCAACTCTTGACGACCAGATTTTGATTAAAACAGACGGAATGCCGACATACAACTTTGCAAATGTTGTAGACGATCATACAATGGGCATTACTCACGTTGTAAGAGGAAATGAGTATCTTTCATCAGCACCTAAGTATAATTTGCTTTATGAGGCATTCGGCTGGGAAGTTCCGACATATATTCACTGTTCACCTGTTATGAAAGACCAGACTACAAAGCTTTCAAAGAGAAATGGTGATGCATCATTTGAGGATTTGCTTGCAAAGGGCTACTTAAAGGACGCTGTTGTAAACTTTATTGCACTTCTCGGCTGGGCACCTAAGGGTGAGCAGGAGATCTTCTCTCTTGACGAGCTTGTAAAGGAATTTGACATAAGCGGAATTTCAAAATCCCCTGCTATATTTGACCCGATAAAGCTTAAAGCGATAAATGCAGCCTACATCAGAAAAATGACTCCTGAGGAATTTCTGGAGTATATAACACCATATATCAGACAGACAGTAAAGCGTGAGGATATTGACCTGCCGCTTCTTGCGTCTGTTCTTCAGCCGAGAACAGAGCTGTTTACAGACATTCCTGAACAGGTTGACTTCATTGATGAGCTTCCTGATTATGATACATCAATGTACTGCCACAAGAAAATGAAAACAAACGAGGAAACCTCACTTGAAGCATTAAAGGCAATACTTCCTGTACTTGAGGGCGTTGATGACTGGACTGTTGAAAATATCCATACAGCACTTTTTGACCTTATTGCAAAGCTTGGTGTAAAGAACGGCTGGCTTTTATGGCCGCTGAGAACAGCAGTATCAGGCAAGCAGTTTACTCCGGGAGGCGGAGTTGAGCTTTGTGCTATTTTAGGCAAAGAGGACTCAATTGCAAGAATTAAGAAGGGCA
>Ga0116159_1005320_pt1 | contig 10412 bp, 8 predicted proteins | sample AD_JPNAS1_MetaG_FD_89878 | JGI IMG/M metagenome (GOLD analysis project Ga0116159, IMG submission 89878) | Active sludge microbial communities of municipal wastewater-treating anaerobic digesters from Japan - AD_JPNAS1_MetaG | ecosystem: Engineered > Bioreactor > Anaerobic > Digestate | place...
ATCGAGCAGTTGAAAGATCGCCTGATCACGTTGCAACTTCACGACTTGGACGTGGCGGGGCCGAAGGGGGCTGATGTACCGTGGGGATGCGGCGCGGGGCAGACCGAGGCACTGCTGCGCAAGATGCACGAACTACGGGCCAAGCCGGTGATGGTGGGGCTCGAGTACTCGCGCGATTGGCTGGAGAACGAGCCGCCTGTACAACGTTGCATTGAGTTTTTCAATCAGCTCAGCTTGTCGTTGAGCAAATAGGAAAAGGGGGAAGAGATGTCGCTCAAGCATTCACTATCACGTCGGACTTTTATGAGGAGGACGGCAGGCGCGCTGGCGGTGCCGTGGATCGTGCCCGCGTCGGCACGCGGTGCCGACGGGACAACGGCACCGGCCAACCGGATCGCCGTGGGGCTGATCGGGCACGGCTGCATGGGACGGGGGCATTTGCGACGGCTGGTCGGCGATAAAGACATTCAGGTGCTGGCGGTGTGTGATCCCGACCGGTCACGTTGCCAGGAAGGCAAGGAGGTCGTCGAGGCGAACTACGCTGTCTCGCGTCCTGCCGGCAGCTACAGCGGGTGCGCCGCCTATTCAGACTACCGCGAGATGCTGGCGCGCGCTGACATTGATGCCGTGGTAGTGGTGACGCCCGACCATTGGCATACACCGATCTCTGTGCATGCGGTGAATGCGGGCAAGGACGTCTATTGTGAGAAGCCGGTTTCGTTGACGCTGCGTCAAGGCCGCGCATTGGTCGAGGCCGTACGCGCCAACAAACGCGTGTTCCAGACCGGTTCTCAGTACCGCTCAATGCAGACGCTCAACCAAGCGATCGCTTTTGTGCGGGCGGGCGGACTGGGTAAAGTAAAGCATGTCTTCACCATCTGGGGCTGGCAGAACATTCCGATACTCGGCAAATCACGTGTGCCGCTGAACCCGGTGCTGCCGGAAGAACCGGTGCCCGAAGGCTTGGATTGGGAGCAGTGGGTCGGCCCCGCGCCGTGGCATCCGTACAACCATCACTACCACCGCAATCCGATTCCGCATGTGGTGCCGTGGAACTTCTGTGAGGATTTCGGACTGGGGGCATCGACTGGCTACCACTCGCATGCGACCGACGTGATCCAGTATGCGCTGGGCGTTGAAGAGAGTGGCCCGGTAGAGCTGATTCAGCCGTCAGACGGCGGCTACCCGACATTGACCTGCCGTTATGCCAATGGGGTTCTGCTGCACCATGTAGACAACTGGGATCACGCCAAGAAGTCGTACAAAGACGTGTTGCCGCAAGAGGCGCGCCTGGCGGGGAATTTCGGCGGGGTGTTTGTGGGCGAACGCGGCTGGCTGTCGATCCTGTACGGTGGCGGCAAGTTGGAGGCGGGGCCTGAGAGCCTGTTCGACGAAATGAAACTGACGCGGCGGGAGGTGAGCGGCGCCAACAACCATCACGCCAACTGGTTCGACTGCATCAAGAGCCGCGAGCGTCCGAGTTCGCACGAGGAGATCGGGCACCGCTCCGCTTCGCTTGGACAGTTGGTGATAATCGCGTATAAACTGGGACGCTCACTCAAGTGGGATCCCGTAAAAGAGGTGTTCACGGGCGACGATGAGGCGAACCGGATGCTGGAACGCCCGATGCGCGCGCCTTGGAAGCTTTGATGCGATAAGCTTCAAGTGGGGGGAGCCGGTCTCTGATTCCGGCACCCCCTTTTTCTCTCAGATCAGTCGGTTCAGCCTGATCTGTCAGATTTATAGCACTTGGCCGCAGGTTTTCGGGCGTGTGCCAGGGTGGGAATTTTTTGATTTTTGGTAAATTTTTGGGCTATCATCCCCGCCCGATTTCCGATATAATCAGTTGGCAAAATGTTATTTTCATTACAGAGGAGTCTCTAGATGGCTATTTTTCAACAAGGACTGGTCTTGCTGGTCGCAGGCATGGGCATCGTTTATGTGTTCCTCGCCCTGTTGGTCTGGGTCATGAACCGTTCCGCTACGATTGTGCCGCGTTTTAACCACATCCTGCCGGATGACGAGCCCAAGAAGCGGGCGCGGCCCGCCGTGAGGGCCGATGATGACGCCGTGCTGGTTGCGATTGCGGTTGCAGCGGCCCGGACACGCACGGCCTAACCCGAACTACCAAACCCCTTTTCCAATAACTCAACACCAATACCCAATCCCGTAAGGAGCATCCCGTGGCTACGAAAAAAGTCAATTTCATGTGTACCGCTTTCCGTGACGGTTTCCAATCCGTCTACGGCGCCCGCGTCCTCACCGAAGATTTCATGCCTGCTGTGGCGGCGGCCCGTGAGGCCGGCATCACCTATTTCGAGGCGGGCGGCGGCGCAATGTTCCAGTCGCTCTACTTCTATTGTAATGAAGATTCGTTCCGTATGATGGATCGTTTCCGCGAAGTGGCCGGACCGGACGCGAACCTTCAGACGCTCTCCCGCGGTGTGAATATCGTCTGCCTTGACTCCGCCTCATCGGATGTCATTCGTCTGCATGCGCAACTCTTTAAGAAGCATGGCATCACCACGATCCGCAACTTCGACGCGCTGAATGACGTCAACAACCTGATCTACTCCGGCCGCTGCATCCATGAGGCCGGCCTCAAGCATCAGGTCGTGGTCACCATGATGGCGTTGCCTCCGGGCTGTACTGGTGCCCATGATCCTGATTTTTACGAAAAGACGCTGCGCTCAATCCTCGATGCGGACATCCCGTTTGATTCGGTCTGCTTCAAAGACGCTTCCGGCACCTCGGTACCGGCGTACGTTTACGAAACGATCAAGCGCGCTCGCAAGATGCTGCCGGAAGGCACGCAACTCCAATATCACACGCACGAGACCGCCGGTTGCGGCGTCACCGCCTACAAGGCTGCGCTCGACGCCGGTGCGGACGCGATCGACCTCTCGCTCTCGCCGGTCTCAGGCGGCACCTGCCAGCCCGACGTGATCGTCATGTGGCACGCGCTGCGCGGCACCGAATACGATCTGGGCGTCGACATCGACAAGGTGCGCGAAGCCGAGAAGGTCTTCGGCGAGTGCATGAAAGATTACTTCCTGCCGCCAGAGGCAACCAAGGTCGAGCCGATGATCCCTTGGTCCCCCATGCCCGGTGGTGCGCTTACGGCTAACACCCAAATGCTGCGCGACAACAATCTGATGAGCCGCTATAACGAGATGATCGCGGCAATGTCGGAAGTCGTGCGTCGCGGCGGTTTCGGCACCTCGGTTACGCCGGTCTCGCAGTTCTACTTCCAACAGGCCTTCAACAACGTCATACAAGGGCCGTGGAAGAAGATCGCGCCGGGCTACGGCAAGATGGTGCTCGGCTATTTTGGTAAAACACCGGTTGCGCCTGATCCTGAGATCGTGAAGATCGCCTCCGAGCAACTTGATCTGCCGCCCACCACAAAGACGGTGCTGGAGATCAACGATGCCGATCCGAAGAAATCGATCGCCCACTTCACGAAGATGTTGACCGACAACAATCTTCCGGTCAACGACGAGAACGTCTTCATCGCCGCTGCTTGCCAAGAGAAGGGGATTCTTTTCCTCGAAGGCAAGGCTCCGCTCGGCATCCGCAAAAACGTGCCTGCCAAGAAGGCCGCGCCCGCCGCAGGCGGTGCCAAGCCGGATGGCTACACGGTGACAGTCAACGGTAAGGCCTTCGCCGTCGAGTTAAAGGGCGACAAGGCGCTGGTGAACGGCAAGGAATATGCCGTGAATGTGGTTGACGGCCTCACCGCTGCGCCGTCCGCGCCCGCCTCCGCCTCCTCCGCCGCCGCTCCGGCATCCGCCAGCGGCGCCGAGACCGAAATCAAGGCCGCCGTGCCCGGCGTGGTTCTGCGCGTCAACGTGTCGGAAGGCGATGCCGTCGCCGAGGGCGATGAGTTGGTCGTGCTGGACGTCATGAAGATGGAGACGCCGGTGGTCTCGCCCTGCGACGGCATGGTGAAGGCAGTTCTTGTGGCCCAGACCGACAAGGTCAACACCGGCGAAGTGCTGGTTGTGGTCGGCTAATGCGTTTCCGGACCGGCGCTGCCTCCACGCGCCCGGCCCGTCACTTTTAACTTGAATCTGGAAATTCGCTATGAAAACTTTTCTACTGACTTGCGCGGCAGCACTTACGCTGGCCGTGACGCAAGTTGCCGCTGACACCCCGATTACGCCGTCGGTCGCATCGGCCGCACCTGCGGTTGCGCAGGACGCGGCCCCGACCGCCGCTTCGGATAAGGGCACTTGGCGTGACACGCTGGCCAAGGTCAAAGGACTCGCTGCCACCACGGGCATCCGGGGGTTCATGGCGAAAGAAGCACCGGAGTACCTAACCAAAGGTTACCTCACGCCCGAGGGCGCGTTCGTGCCGGGCCATGAGATCAAGGTGATCGGCGGGCTGCCGTATGGCGCGGGACAGGCGATCATGATCGGCGTTTGCCTTGTGTTGCTCTATTTGGCGATCGTCAAAGAGTTCGAGCCGTTGTTGCTGTTGCCGATCGGTTTCGGTGGCCTGCTGGCCAATATGCCGTACTCAGGTGTCACCAATCCTCCGGTTGTCGATGCGGTCACCAAACTGGTCATCGAGCCGGGCGGGTTCCTCTACTACTTTTTCGAGTTCGGCGTCAACACCGGTCTCTTCCCGATCATCATCTTCATGGGCGTGGGCGCGATGACCGACTTCGGCCCGCTGATCGCCAACCCGCGTACGGCGCTGCTGGGCGCGGCCGCGCAGTTCGGCATCTTCATTGCGTTGCTGGGTGCGCTTGTCTTGTCCGGCTTGTTCCCCGATGCGATTAACTTCGGCCTCAAAGAAGCGGCTTCGATCGGCATCATCGGCGGCGCGGACGGCCCGACCGCCATCTGGCTGACCTCCAAACTGGCCCCCCACCTGCTGGGCGCAATCGCGGTGGCGGCTTACTCTTACATGGCGCTTGTGCCGATCATCCAGCCTCCGATCATGCGTTGGCTGGTGCCTGAGGCAGATCGGAAAATCAAAATGAAGCAACTGCGCCACGTCTCTAAAATGGAGAAGGTTTGCTTCCCGCTGATCGTGCTGTTGCTCTGCGCATTGCTGTTGCCCAGCGCGGTACCGCTGGTCGGCGCGTTGATGCTCGGCAATTTAGCGCGTGAGGTCGGCCCCACAGTCGCACGTATTGCCGACACCATGTCGAATGCTTTGATTAACATCGTCACCATCATGTTGGGGCTTGCGGTCGGTTCCAAGCTGGCGTGTGAGAAATTCCTCAATGCCGAGACGCTGGGTATTCTCGCCCTCGGTCTCGTAGCCTTTGCCTGCGGTACGGGTGCAGGGTGTCTCATGGGCCGCTTGATGAACAAATTCTGCAAAGACCCGATCAACCCCTTGATCGGGTCGGCGGGCGTTTCCGCAGTGCCGATGGCGGCGCGCGTGTCCAACAAGGTCGGTCTGGAGTCCGACCCGAACAACTACCTGCTGATGCACGCCATGGGACCGAACGTCTCGGGCGTGATTGGTTCGGCGGTGGTCGCGGGCGTGCTCTATACGCTCTGTAAATAATCAGAATGAAACGTTTCGGGCAAGTGTCTAACGAGCGGTCTGTGAACGTCATCCGCAGGGTGACGTTCGCGGTGCTGTTCGCGTTGGCGCTCCTGTTACAGACGGGGGGACATGTCTGTACCGGGACCTTGCTCGGTGTGTTTATGTCCGGCGGCTCTGCGGATTCCGCGTCGTCATGGTGCGGTCAAGGCGGCGATACAGCGGGCTCCTCGTGGACGGGCGCTGAAGACGGGTTGCAATGCGATGCGTTGCTGCCCGAGCGTCGGGGGGGGCTTGTCGTTGCCTTTGACACGCTCCGGTTCGTCCGAGCGCCGAACTTCATGTGGTCCCGACATCACGGCAATATGTGCCTGCCGCTCCGGCGTGCCAGAGTGGGCTTTTGTAATTTCTCTTCGTTGCGGAGCATTCTGCATCCGCACTTCTTTTTGCTCGCGCACGCCTCACCGGCGCTGTGCTGACGCACTTCCGTGCCTTGAACATTGAATGTTGAGCGTTCAGCGTTTCAATTCGACGTTCTGTTTCTTTCCCTTATGATCCCGCTTTGTGGATGGCGCTCTTAATCTGCCATCGTCACGTGTGCGGTCACGTTATTTCCCCTTCCCTTTTGTGTTATTCGTAAACGGGGCTTCTGGCCCCAGGAGTCGTATATGGCTAATACCTTGATGCAAGGTCTGGTCCTGCTGGTTGCAGGCATGGGCATCGTTTATGTGTTCCTCGCCCTGATGGTCTGGGTGATGAACCGTTTTGCTACGATTATTCCCCGTTTTAACCACATCCTTCCGGATGAGGAACCTAAAAAGAAGACACGTACCGCGCGTCCGAAGGCCAATGCGCCAGCGGTTACCGCTGCGGCACCGGTCGTTGCCACTAACGCAGTCGAACAGGAGGAGATCCGCTCGGTGTTGCCGGGTGCGGTGCTGCGCGTGGAAGTCAAACCCGGCGATACCGTGGCGCAGGATGACGTGCTGATCGTTCTGGATGTCATGAAGATGGAAACCCCGGTGCATGCCCCGCGCGCTGGGAGTGTCGCGGCGGTGTATGTGAGTGTCGGTGATAAGGTCAACACCGACGATCTATTGGCTCTCTTGGCGTAAGGATGAATGAAAGGATCAATGTATGAAATTTCTCTATACGATAATGGTGTGTGTGGTGGCACTTGCCGGTTCGGCGTTCTCGGCGGATGCCGGGGCACAGCCTGCGGTGCCCGCTGCGGCGGCTGACAGCGCAGTCGCGCAGACAGCCGCAGACAATGATTGGCGGACGATGGTCCGCAAGGTGAAGCAACTCAAGGATGACACCGGAATCAAAGGATTTCTCGCCAAAGACCCGCCGAAGTATCTGACAGAGGGTTATCTGACGCCGTCGGGCGCCCACATGCCGGGGCAGAAGGTGAAGGTCATCTTCGGACTGCCGTACGGACTGGGCCAGGCGATCATGATCGGCGTTTGCCTTGTGTTGCTCTATTTGGCGATCGTCAAAGAGTTCGAGCCGCTGCTGCTGTTGCCGATCGGCTTCGGCGGCCTGCTGGCCAACATGCCGTACGCAAATGTCACCGCGCCGCCATTGGTGGATGCGGCTACAAAGCTGGTACTCGAGCCGGGCGGGTTCCTTTATTACTTCTTTGAGTTCGGCGTCAACACCGGTCTCTTCCCGATCATCATTTTCATGGGTGTAGGCGCGATGACCGACTTCGGTCCGCTGATCGCCAATCCGCGCACAGCGTTGCTGGGTGCGGCCGCGCAACTCGGCATCTTTGTCGCGCTGTTGGGGGCGCTCTGCCTCTCGATGGTCTTCCCAGAGCATATCCACTTCGGGTTGAAAGAGGCCTCGTCGATCGGCATCATCGGTGGCGCGGATGGCCCGACCGCCATCTGGTTGACGACCAAGTTGGCCCCGCACCTGTTGGGCGCGATCGCGGTCGCGGCCTACTCGTACATGGCACTCGTGCCGATCATCCAGCCGCCAATCATGAAGGCAATCGTCCCCGAGCACGAGCGCAAGATCGTAATGAAGCAGCTCCGTCCAGTCTCTAAGATGGAGAAGGCCTGTTTCCCGTTGACCGTTCTGCTGCTCTGTGCGTTGCTGCTGCCCAGTGCGGTGCCGCTGATCGGTGCGTTGATGCTCGGTAACTTGGCGCGCGAGGTCGGCCCCAGTGTGGCGCGTATCGCCGACACCATGGCAAACGCCTTGATCAACATCGTGACGATCATGCTGGGCCTTGCTGTCGGCTCCAAGCTGGCGTGCGAAAAATTCCTGAATCCGGAAACGCTGGGCATTCTGGTCTTGGGGCTGATCGCCTTCAGTTTCGGTACGGCCGGTGGTTGCTGGATGGGCCGTCTGATGAACAAGTTCTGCAAAGAACCGATCAACCCCTTGATCGGTTCGGCGGGCGTTTCCGCAGTGCCGATGGCGGCACGCGTGTCCAACAAGGTCGGTCTGGAGTCCGACCCAAACAACTACCTGCTGATGCACGCTATGGGACCGAACGTCTCAGGCGTGATCGGCTCGGCGGTGGTCGCGGGCGTGCTCTACACGCTCTGCAAATAATTCGGCCCGTCAGCGCACGCATCGGAATGTGCCAAGGCTGGAGCTTGAACAACGTATTCATGAGTGTCATAATAATACCCGCACCGAGTGAATTGCGGCGCGTGTAAAGGAAGGATCCTCATGATCATGGTTGATAAAAGGACAAGGCAGATGTGCGTTTGGATGCTGGCTGGTCTTGCATCGGTCGCGTTTGCGGACAATCTGCTAAGAAACCCCGGATTTGAAGAAGCGTTGGAGCCGGTCTGGGAGAAACGCACACCTGAAGATGCATCGCGCAAGCTGTATCGGGTAGGGGAGGGGGGACGTAGTGGGGCGGGGGCCGTATTGGAAAATGTGGCTCCCGCCTATACGCGCCTACGCCAAGGACATGACCGCTCGATCTCTGTTGAGGCCGGCAGCCTCGTGGAGCTTGCGGCGTGGGTCCGGTCGGAGTTGGACACCAATGCCGTCACGACCCTCCAGATCTACTGCATGGACGGCAAGGACGAGATTCTGTCTCAGCCGACATCACGGCCGGTTTTCGGTGCGTGCGACTGGACGCGCGTCAGCTTGCGGACTCAGATACCAGATCGGACGACCTACGTCATGGTCTATCTACAGACGCGTGGCGGTGCGGGCCGTGTGGTATTTGACGATGTCGCGCTGGCCGTCAAACGCGCACCGGTGCCGCGCGCGCCTCTGCCGCGGATCGCGCTGTTCACGGATTTGCCTGCAACGAATGTCGTGATCCAACGGGCGCGTGTTCTGTTTGAAGAAGGACTGGTTTTGAGTACGGCAGAACCGGCTGCTGCACTGACGGACGCCGCTGGGGCATTGGTGCTCTATCAAGGCAACCTACCGGCGGCGCTCGTATCTGAACTCAACCGGTTTGCTCAGGCTGGCGGTCGGGTATTCATGGACATGCGGGCGTTTGCCCGGAGCCGAAGCGTGGAGGCCCGGATGGTCGAGGTGGGGGGCGTCGCCGCTGGTTTATCTTGGCAGGCACGTATGGCGGCCGGCTTGCGTGTCATCAAAGAGGGGGATGCGACGGCCGGTTTCCGTCTCGGTCAAATCATGCCGCGTGCGGGATGGCCGGATGGCAAGTTAGCCGTTCTGCCGCCTGAAAGTAGCGCGTGGCAAGGGCTCGAGGTACTGGCTGTGGCACCGGGCGGCGAACCGGGGCTGGTCAGACAGCCAGTCGGAAAAGGCGCAATCACGGCCTGCGATCTGCTTTCTCTGCGCGAGCCGTACTACCGGCATGTGGACGCCTACTATGCCTTTACGCCGGTGAGCGGTGCGCTGGGCAATCCGGTGCGCTTCGGGGAGTATTATGAGAAGCGCCTGAGTTACGAGGGTGTGGTCGAAGAGATGCGGCGGCTGGCGCAGGCCTATCCCGATACGATCCGCCTCGAAGAAGAGGGGGTGGCCTCAGACGGAAACCGGATGTGGAGTCTGAATCTGGGTAAACCCGGCGCGCCTCTCTATTTTCTCTATGCGGCTGCGCATGGCGCCGAATGGGAGCCGGGATACGGGTTAATCACTTTCGCACGACGACTGGCGGAAGGACGGCTCCGCGACGCGGTGGACTTGAAACGCGTGCGGATCAAAATCCTGCCGCTCTTGAACCCATACGGCTACGAAAAAATGCGGCGACAAAACGCGCGGGGTGTGGACCTCAACCGGCAAGGTGACTACGAGTGGGAACGGTATACGGGTCGTGACAGCAACAAAGATGGCGTGTATGGGCCGCAGGATTACGATTGGAAGGGAACGGCACCGTTCGGTGAACCCGAGGCGCGCGTGTACCGGAAAATCGTGGACGATCCCGCGTTTTTCTGCCTACTCGACTTTCACGGCAATTCGGGGGCTAGGGACAACAAGGTGGCGTTCCACGCCTTCAGCGCACATCCCGACAATGAACTGAAGGCATGGGAGTTGCAGCGGATCGCCAATGAGCGGTTGCGCGGGCGACATCTGCTGCGGCAAAATGATGAAGCATTCGCCTCATGCTACCTTCTGGAGCGCCTCCATTCCGACAGCCCGCGTCCGATGTTGCAAAACACGGGTGCGCGCGGACGCTTCGGTCTGCTCATTGAGTTGACCGCCATATATCCGGAATCGTACGGCACATTGTTACAGACAGATGTGACCTGCGAAATGTGCCGGGCACTCTTTCTGGCCTATCCGCCGCCGCAACAATAAAAAAGACGGCTCCCCTGCGGAGGTGCCGTCTTATACCACTATCGAAAAATAATTATACTATAATAGTTGCACGTCAGACGGGTTTTTGAGACACTTTCCCCATGAAACGAAAAGGACGGCCATGCGTGAAAGTCGTACTCGATCCGGCCGCGCGC
>Ga0116159_1005327_pt1 | contig 10406 bp, 7 predicted proteins | sample AD_JPNAS1_MetaG_FD_89878 | JGI IMG/M metagenome (GOLD analysis project Ga0116159, IMG submission 89878) | Active sludge microbial communities of municipal wastewater-treating anaerobic digesters from Japan - AD_JPNAS1_MetaG | ecosystem: Engineered > Bioreactor > Anaerobic > Digestate | place...
AATTATTAAGTGCAACACTTCCCAGATTAAAGCAATTGATTGAAACAGAAATTGTGGGTGCAAGTGATGATGATGATTTAGATTTAGATGCAGATATTACAATTACAGAACCAGATGCTTCTGGCAAAGTAACGTTAAATGTAACACCTGCTGTTGATGTTGAAGATATGATTCAAGACGATATAGTTAACACAATGCTAAAAACGCCTGTGTCCGTTATTCCTACAATATCATCAAATCCAGCTCCAACAATGCCAAATGCTAATGTTCTTAATTCTGATGAAAATGATGAAACATTGAATGATAATGATATGTCAATTCAATTAGAATCTGCAGTGTTAGAAGCTTGTGAGCAAGTAAGATTATTAACAAACGCGCATATTTTAAAGAATACAAAAACATTTTTTGAGCAGATTTCTATGCTAAAATCAAAAATGGTTGATATGTACACAAAGATATCGACTAATTCAAAAAATGCTACATCGGTTAGATTAACAGAAGCATTACAACATGGTTTAACACAATTAGCATGTGGAGAAATTGGAAATATGAGAACTTTACGAGAAAATGATATTACACTAAAATTAACCGGCGTTCCTGAAGATATGGAATTAGATAATTTAGGTGTTGAAATTGAATCAGACGATGACGATAGCGGCAGCGATGATTCAGACAGTGATGATTCAGATGGCGACGACAACGGCGATGATCATGACGATTCAGGTGATGATGAAACACTTGAACTAGTTGATGATTCAGAAGATGGCGACGAAGGCGATTCTGAAGATCATGATAACGATGATGAAAAAAATGAAGCAGAAACGCTAAATGACGATGATTGCATGATTGAAATTGACGAAGCAGATATTAGTCGTGAATTTCGAAAACTAAATCGAATTCGTGAATCAGAAAAAGCGCCTAGCGTTAAAGGCAATGGCCCAGGTCGTTTAGATTCTTTTGGTGATGGCACTGACGAAGGTGATCCATTAGACGTTGATATCGTCACAGAAACAAACGTTGGTAAACTAACAAGATTAAAAAATGAAGCCTTACGAAGAGGCAAACTAAGAATTTACCGTGAATGTAAACAGCGTCTAGCGACGTTATCATCACGACGTACACCGAATAAAACTATTCGAGAAAGTTCAGTGCGAAATGCACGACCTCAGTTTAATTCATCTAATAGACGATTAACTGAAGCTAATGCAAAATTGGCAAAAGCTAATTTAACAAATGCACAACTTGCTTATGCAAATAAACTAACGTTAAGATCAGATATTTCTGCTGAGCAAAAACGTCAAGCAATTTCTAAGCTAACAGAATCTAAAACAGTTAGAGAAGCAAAGCTTGTGTATGATAGCGTTGTTGAAATGTTAAGTAGCAGAAGCATAATGTCAGAAAATCGTTCAAATCGTAGATTATTAGGTTCATCGTCTAGATCTGTTAGATCTGGAGCATCAACAATGTCAGAAGGCATTGATGCACAACGTTGGTCTACGCTTGCAGGACTTACAGGATAAACGGAGATAAAAATTAAAATGAGTAATGTATCTGTTGAATCGCTATTTGGCGGAATTCGCCAAAAACATATTGGCGCTGAAAGAAAGAAATTAACTGAAAAGTGGTCACGCACTGGTTTGCTTAAAGGCCTTGATGAGACAATGCGCGAAAATATGGCGCAGTTGTTAGAAAATCAGGCTGCACAAATTATTCGTGAAGGTGCAAATGCTATCGGTAATGGTGGCGCATCTATGACATCAACGGGAAACATCAATGGTTTTAGCAACATTGCGTTTCCAATTGTTAGACGAGTGTTCGGTGCTTTAGTTGCAAATGAACTTGTTTCCATTCAGCCAATGTCATTGCCTTCAGGTCTAATCTTTTATTTAGATTATACTTATGGCTCAAACGTTGGTGGTGAAGCAGGATTGCAATTAGATCCAGCATCAACCGCTGAAACATATCAAAGAGGTCAGTCACTATATAATAACCCCGCAGGAAAAGGCGTTCGCTCTGGTTCTCTAGGAGCTGGTGGAATGTATGATCTTGTCAATGTTGGTTATTCACGAGTTCACACTGGTTCACACAGTTTATCAGGTTCAAGCTTAGATATTGGTGCTTGGACAGGAACTGGCGAAGTTTGGGCGGCTGGTGGTGTTGTTAGAACTGAAGATGATTTATCTGGCTCAAACGTTAGATTTATTTCATTTGATCCTCAACTAAGCGTTGATCTTGCTGAAAGCAAAGTCAATTTCTGCTTTGTGCACTTAGATGTTGCTTCAATGGCTGCTTTGATTCCTGCTGGAGATTTCTTGTCAGCAGAACAAATTGCGGTTACGAAGTTTTCAACAAATAACGGCGCAATTGAATGGGGTGAAGCATATCAAAGTGGTAAGGGTGTATTTAACTTAAGACGCCATAACAAGCGCGGTAACTGGAATGGTTCTACATTTACGCCAGATCCATTAAACGGTTCGCATATTCAGTTAGTCGTGAGATTAACTGCTCCAGCGGGTGCTGTTCCATCTATGCTTGGTTCTGCATCTTGGTTTAGTATGGCAATTGCTGATTCATTGCAGGCAGGAGACTCAGTTGGTTCTACATTAACGATTCCTTCATTTGAATCTGATTTTGGAACTGCACCAAGTCCTACAATTCCAGAAATTGATATCAAGATCGAGTCGATTCCGATTACAGCGACAACTCGTAAGTTAAGAGCTCGTTGGTCACCAGAACTTGCTCAGGACTTAAATGCATATCACAGCATGGACGCAGAAGTTGAATTAACTTCTATTCTATCACAGCAAGTTGCGCTTGAAATTGACAGAGAGATCCTAAACGATCTTGTTGTTCAAGCAAACGGTGCTAATATGTATTGGTCACGAGCTCCAGGTCGATTTGTTAATAAATTGACTGGCGTTGGCGTGAATCTTGCAAACTCACTAGCAATTGGACCAAATTTCACTGGTACGGTTCGCGAATGGTATGAAACATTGATTGAAACAATTATTGATGTTGGAAATACAATTCACAGAAAAACGCTACGTGGTTCTGCAAACTTCATTGTTGTGGGTCCAGACGTTGCAACGATTCTAGAGAGCTCAGTTTGTTATAAAGCTAAATTGACAATTGATTCACAAGGACAAGTTTCTAGTCCGTTCTCAATTGGCTGCGAGCAAATCGGTACTCTAAGCAACCGCTTCACAGTCTACAAGGATCCATACTTCCCACGGAACAAGATTCTAGTTGGTTATAAAGGCGGATCTTATCTTGAAACTGGTTACGTCTATGCTCCTTATGTTCCATTAATTGTTACACCAACAATTTTTGCACCTGAGGACTTTACCCCAAGAAAAGGGGTTATGACACGCTATGGCAAAAAAATGATTAGAACTGACTTTTACGGAACTGTGACTGTCACAGACCTAAACATTATCTAATCACACCGTCGGTGTTGTAGTCTAGTTGATGGCCTGAGGTTATTATAACCTCAGGCCATTTGTATTTTCACGCAGATATCTTAAATTCAAATCACCTGTGTCTTATAACCGTTCCATGGTATACAATTAACAAATGAATAACATTAATTATGATTTTAGTAATCATAACTGTTTAATTTGTAATCAATTCTGCATCAATAGAAGATCTCTTGGCAATCATTTAGCAAAATCACATGCAAATGATAATATGTCAATCAAGAATTACGTATTAAAATTTTATTGTGAAAATCAAGAACCGCCAAAATGTTTATGCGGTTGTGATCAATTTGTCTCTTGGCATCAAACGCAATATAAGTTTAATCAATATCTCAACGGACATAATGACGCAGGTTTTAAAGTTAAGCAAATTGTTTTTTCTGCAGAGCAAATTCAAAAAAGAAACATATCAATTAAAAAACGATATGACGAAGATCCAAGCGTAAAACAAAAGATTTCAAATGCAATTCATAATAAACACTCAATAGATGAAAATTATTCAAAGAATCTAATTGCGTCTTTGCATAAAAGATGGTCAAATCCAGAATATCAAATTAAAATGTCAATTGCTCAGAAGCAGTCTTGGGCAAACAATTATGATTCTAGATATGCAACTGTGTTTACAAAAGAATTTGCTCAAAAAATATCAGCGTCAAATGCAAAGCGTGATTGTAAACGAACTTCAAAAGTTGAAGAAGAATTCTTTTTAAAATTAAAGAGTTTATTACCAGACGTTGAAAGCAGCAAATGGTTTAACTTTACAGATCGCCATGTTTGTGCTGATGCTTGGTCAAAATCTTTGCAAACAATTTTTGAACTTGATGGCGATTATTATCACGGCTTAGATAGAAAATCAAATTTTACATTGTTGCAGTTAAATAATATGACTGCAGATTTTGAAAAAGATTTGATTTATATCTCAAAAAAGATGAATGTCTTTCGTTATTCTGAATCAGATCAGAGATGGCGTGAAGCAAACAATATTGAACAATTTTTAGATGTGTCGAGACACTCTGTGGTGAACGGAGAGGTCATTAGGGATGGTCTATATAGATTTGACAACGATGATGCCTGTGTGTTCACTCGTGACGCTTTGTTAAGGTTGTCGAGGGAAGACCGTGATAAACTATTGCAACCACTGACAAAATTTATCGTTTCATATAATAAACATCGTGGATTCTTTTATCCAAAACAAAATCAAGATTTGCAAATTGTTTTTGAAGATATAAACAAATTAAAATCAATTGCAGGATCTTTATATTTGCAAAGTCAGTTTAAATCATTTTGGCATGTTCAAAACGGTGCAGCAAATGTCTGTTTAAATGAAAAAGAATTGGCACAAGTTTTGGGATACAGAATTGGTTTAAACAATTCAAAATTATATGAATATGAATTAGATAATAAAATTATTCAATCAAATGAAATGTTTGATATTTCGCCAAAACAAATTAGACGCGGTTGCATTGTTCAACGCAAAGGCGTGTCATGGTTTAAACCACAATGGGCTGCAAAAATATATCAACAATTTTGTTCAAATAAAATAAATCCAGTTGTTTGGGATCCAAGTGCTGGGTTTGGCGCAAGACAATTGGCGTTTGCCAGTTTATTTAAAAACGGAATATATATTGCTTGCGAACCAGCAAAATTAACTTACAACGATAATATAAACTTAAGCAAAAATATTTCACAGATAAATCTTGATTTTAAATCTCAAATATTAAATCACGGCAGTGAAATAAACTTTATTGATAATATTTCTATTAAAGAAGAATCGTGTGATCTTGTTTTCACTTCACCGCCATTTTTTGATCGTGAAAAATATTTTGACGAATTAGGTCAATGTTGGCGAGATCATAATACAAAAGAATTATGGATCAAAAATTATGTTATTCCGACTGTTTTAAATGCAGAAAAGTTATTAAAAGAAAATGCTTATTTAGTGTTACATTTGCCATTAGATTTAATTCAAACATTTGAAGACGTAATATATACTTATTATAAGAAATTGTTTCGGCAAAGTGAATTAGATATTAAGATTTTGTTAAATCGTGATCACTTTGCTAGAAAACAGGGAAACAAAAATCAAAAATTAGAAATGTTTATTGTGTGGAAAAAAGTAATAAATGCGTAATATTAAATTTTTGAAAAAAGCAGTTCACGAAGTTGTTACTGCTCAGCATACTGCATTTCACACAGCACCAATATATGAAGAAGATATTTTAGATGAAGAAGAATTAGAAGAAATGTCTTCTGGTGGTGTTTGTGGTGCAGGCAGCGTCAACAAATATAAACATGAATCAGTTAAAAAAGACACAAATAAAAAATGGCGTTTATATTCAAATAATTAATAGAGATAATATGGAGATAAAATGTTTAGGAATACGTTAACGTTAAGATCATTGAAAGCAATTATTAAAGAAGCATTGTCTAGCGATATTACATGTCCAACTTGTACTGGAACTGGATATATGTATAATTCTCGAACTGACAGCATTGATTATAATAAGCGTTGCAAAAAATGTAAAGGCAAAGGTCAAATTCAATCTGTCGTTTCACCAGACAGAGAAGTTGAAATGCAAGAATCAAGAACAAGACGACATAAAAGATTTGCTAGATAACGCAAATTTAATTTTAAATAAAAGAGGTTTATATGGGAGTTACAACGAGAATTAGAGATCGTGGTTGTTTTGAAGAAAAATCAAATTCACCAGTATTTTGCGTAGAAGTTCCTTGGTGTTCAGGTTCGATTACACCAATTGCATATAGCAATATTACTGTCAACGGAACTGCTTCATTACCACCACAAAGAACAATTAATATTGATACAAGAAATTTTGCTGCAACTGATACACCAACAGCAACAAACTTAGCGCTAGCGTCACAGGCAGTAACTGGTGCTTATTCAACAGTTGTTGTTAATGAGTTTGGTATTGTAACATCAGGAACATCTGTATCAGCCATCGCGCCAGGAACAATTTACGCAGGCCCAAGTTCGGGTTCGTTTGGAACGGCGTCATTTATTCCATTTACAACTGTTCAATCACAAGCGGTTACAACGCCAGTTGATCCAAATGATATTTATTTCGGAACAATTACGCCTGCAGCGTATCTTGCTGCATATAATACTTCAGCATTAGCATTTACACCAAGCGTTACACCAGTTGCTGAAGGCGCAAGTTTCTCAGGCAATAACGTTAGAATTGGATCGTTTACGAGAAAAGTTGGTGTTGCTCCGTTAGGCGTTATGGGTATTCAAGTTGCAGCATCAGCAAGCTTATACGTTATCGGAACAGGAATTTTAACAGGCTCAGCAAGAGCAAATGATTATCTTGAGTTAGAATCATATATTGGTGCTAATCCCGACCCCGGAGTAATTTTATATGGCTTAGTGTTTGGTAACGTATCTGGATCTGGCGTTGATTTTTCAAATTGTGTATTAGCACAAATGGGAAGTGTTGCTGAAGATAAATGGGATTCAGCTTGCGCTATTTTTGAAGGCGGCTTACCGCTTGCAACACATGCAACTTCTGGATCTTCTGTTCCATATACACGACTTGGAATTGAAAGAAGCGGAACAACATTTACAGTTTTCGCTGGAGACGGCGTAAGCAAAAAAGTTGTATTACAAACCTCTTCTTCAATTACTCCAACTGCATGGGCGTTGATAACGCAAACAACGTTAACACCAAATCCAGTTTGGTATTTACGTGCATTAACAAGAAACACAAGTGCAACTGCGTCAACATAATTAAATAGTGATTGTGCTGCGAACAAAATATTTTGTTCGCAGCACAGCATACAACTATTTATTATTGCAATGATTATAGATCGTACCCGTCGCCGTAAAATATATCCTCTATTAAAAGCAGATCCAGTTACTGTTAATGGATCTCAACAAGCATACACAACAATATCGTCTGGTAGCGTTGATTTTACACAAAGAAATTATTTAGATTTTGGATCAGCATTTAACGTTGCTGACAATAATTTTACAACAAAAACTGAAGTTAATTTAAAATCAATTATTACACCTAATAATTTTTCTATTGTTAACGTAGATCAATTTGGAAGAGTTATAAGTGGCTCTTTAATATCAACAAGTCCTGGAACTTATAACAACGTTATTGTTGATCAATATGGTAGAGTTATAGGTGGAACTTCGGGTTCTGTTAATAATAACATTTCTGGAACTTATTCGGTTATTACTATAAACTCTAGCGGTAGTATTATCAGCGGATCATTGGTTTCTAGTTTACCAGGAACGTATAACAAAGTTAATATTGATCAATATGGTCGAGTCGTAAGTGGAATTTCAAGTTCGTTTAATAATATTTCAGGAACATACTCTGTCATCAATATAAACTCAACTGGCGATATCGTTAGCGGTTCTTTAATATCAACAATTCCTGGAACGTATAATAACGTTAACGTAGATCAATATGGCCGCGTTATTAGTGGCGTATCAGGTTCTATCAATAACATATCTGGAACTTATTCTGTTATCAATATAGATCCAAATGGAAGTATTACTAGTGGCTCGCTAGTATCAACTGCGCCTGGAATTTATAACAATGTTATTGTAGATATTTACGGAAGAGTTTTAGGTGGTACTTCGGGATCAATAAGCAATATCTCTGGAACATTTTCCGTTATTGCTATAAACGCTACTGGCAATATTACGTCTGGATCACTTGTATCGATAACTCCTGGAACTTATAATAATATTAATGTAGATCAATATGGCAGAGTTACTGGTGGAACGTCAGGTTCTATTAATAACGTATCTGGAACTTATTCTGTTATAAACATAGATTCAAGCGGAAGTATCACTAGTGGATCGTTAATATTGACAACACCAGGAACTTACTCGCCAGTTACAGTTGATCAATATGGAAGAGTTGTTAATGGTACAACGGGTTCATTAACGCTCGCAAATACATATTCAAGTGTAACAGTAAATCAATATGGACAAGTTACAAGCGGTTCCGTAGACAACAGCAACATTTTAATTTTAAACAGACCCAATTTATCTATTATTGATGATTTTACTGGACCAGCATCTTTATTTGATTATAATTGGCAATCATCTGGCGCGGGTGTAGGTTCTGGCGCAGCAATAAACGTAATTACATCTGCTTCGTTATCAAGTCCCGGTTGGTGTTCAATTACAAAAGGTTCGTCAGCGTCTGGACGATCTTGGTTGTATTATGGTGCTGCATCATTGTTGGGTTCTATTTTATTTGGCACAACATATTCGCAAGTTGTTGAATGGATATTTGCAATTCCAACTGTTTCTGCTGGCGCGCAAACATTTATTTGTGAATTGGGTTTAACAAATTCTGTTTCGGCTTCTGGAACGTCTGGAAACGGAATTATGTTTAGAGTGAATACAAATAACATAGTAACTTGTGCCGTAGTTTCAGGTGGCACTGATGATGCTACGACGTCGCTTACGACTGCAACAACGATTCTTGCAAATACAATTTATCGTGTAAGAATTATACATGATAAAACAACATGTAGATTTTATATTGGAACATCTAGAAATGGTTCTTTAACGTTAGTGCATTCATTTTTGATGAGTGCGTTACCTGCATCTTTTAGCACAGCTCCGCTAGGCATATTTGCAAAAATTAGAGCCGTCACAGGTAATAATGCTGCAACGATTGCTTTAGACAGAGTTATTTATGAACAGGAGTGAATAAAATGGCGTCTGATTTATTTAGAGGTAAAATTGCATCTGATGGTTCCGTAGTTTCTTATACACCATCGTATAGTTTACGTTCCAGTACAAAAGCTTCTACTGGTATATATGAAATTGTTTTTACAGAATATCGAACCGAAGCTGAAATTGGTGCATCTGTGTTTCCAATGAAATTATCTGGGTCCGCAGTTGAAGTTTCTTCAGTTGCACCAGAATATTTTGTTACTGTTGATGGTATGGATTCATATGCAAGTATTCGTGCAAGATTTTATGAATATAATACGACTACTCCGAAAGATTGTGCTTTTGGTGTTGTTGTTCAAATACCGTAGATATTTAATCTTATATGTCAACTTTTGCTTTAACACCCAATCCAACACCATTTGGAATTTTTGATGCAGATTTAGCGTTTCAACGAGATGCTGATAGCATGGTTGTATTTGTTAAGCGTAAACTTGGCGATGATGTTCTTTCTGTTGAATTAACAAAAAAACAAATTTGGGCTTGTTTTGAAGAAGCAGTTTTAGAATATTCTAGATTGATTTTAGAATGGAAAATTAAACAAGATTTAATCAACGTTTTAGGAACACCAACAGGAAGTTCTGGAAGCGTTGATTTATCTGCTGTTTATTTAAGACAAACATTAGAATTTTTGTTGCGTCAATCTGAAGCATATTCATCTGCTGGTGGTTACGGCGGATCTTATAATTTGGTTTTGGGTTATTTTAATTTAAAAGCTGGCGTGCAAGATTATGATATTTATAGTGATTTATATCGTGCCGAAGGTCCAGACGCAAATAAATTATTAATTTCAACATTGCCGTCTGGATCACAAGGAAAAATTCGTGTCTTTGACGTAATGCATTTTGAACCGCTTGCTGCACAACAGTTCTTGCTAAATGCTAGCAATATTACGAATTTCTTAGCAACAAATTTTAATTACGAATCATACGTTAACAGCACTGTGTTTTATGTCTTGCCTGTATTTGAAGATGTATTAAGACGTGGTATGCTTGAAGAAGCATTTCGTGTTAGAAGATCTCATTATAGTTATCAAATAACTGGGACAAAACTGCGCATTTATCCAATGCCTGTAAACGAATTCATGCTTGGGCATCTATATGTCCGTGTAATGCCGCCCAATGACCCACAGAATCCATCCTGGGCATCAGGATCATTTCCTTCAGGGAGTTATAAGGATCCCACAATGGGAGGCGTGAGCAGCC
>Ga0116159_1005328_pt1 | contig 10405 bp, 10 predicted proteins | sample AD_JPNAS1_MetaG_FD_89878 | JGI IMG/M metagenome (GOLD analysis project Ga0116159, IMG submission 89878) | Active sludge microbial communities of municipal wastewater-treating anaerobic digesters from Japan - AD_JPNAS1_MetaG | ecosystem: Engineered > Bioreactor > Anaerobic > Digestate | place...
AAACTCTTAAACCCTCCCGTCAATGAGTCGCTTGCTTGCGCAACAGCCGGTGTGGAGATAGCAAGCATATCGCCGCAAAACTTATTGCAAATCAGGAGTATCAACCAGGTCACCACAACAAAAGGAAAGGTGTATGCGGGAAAATTGCGTTTAATTGCAAAATGCTGCAACATTGCAGCTGCCACCCCACCCAAAATCACAAACAACCAAGCCCAAATCACCGGCTTCACAAACAGCATCACCGCCACACCCACCAAAGCGGCGCTGAATCCGTAGAGTCCCTGTTCAATTTCTGATTTGTCGTATTTGAACAGATATGCCGTAGCCGTTCCGCAAATCGTGGCCAAAAGTGCCGCCAGTCCCATTGTGTAGGAACCGTAAAATATTCCGATTAGAAACAGCAAGCCTGTAATGCTATTTTCTTGAAGCATTATCTGTCCAAGCCCTTTCAGAATTGTTGAAATAAAAGATGCTGTTTTGCAGTTGGAGAGGCGCGTAGTGCAGTATTGTCGTGTCATTCTATTGGTGTTTCAGTAATCGGATTTACTATTCTGTCCGTGCTTCAAATATTATGGATGCAAATATAAAACTCTATTCACAATAATGAAGGAAGTTAAAGAAAATATGACAATTGACGTAATACAAGGATTATGTCAGTTTTGACTTTTTAATGACCGGAATTTTGCCGAACCCGAATGGGTAAATTAATACCAATCACCTCGGATGTCTATAACGTCATCTTTCGATAGAAGATCCCTCTCGCCGGTGGTGAGAGGGAATAATTTGAATGATAGTCATGATTTTTCCACTTTATGGTGCTTTTAGTACGATTTTGAGGACACTTTTTGTAATATTCTGTGGATACTTATATTTTATCAGTAGAAGTAAATACAATACTCAAAAAAGAAGATCAACCGACGTAGCCTTAACCAATCGGCAAAACAGAAATTATAGTGTGAATAAAAAGTAACTAAAATGTTGATATTTTTTCAAAAAATGTATTGTCGTATTAAAATAATTACTAAATTTGAGCATTGGTAGAAAAACTCATTGATTATGAACACAAAAAAATTAAAATCTGATGAACAATATACCGCACCCGGTATAGAAGTAATTGAAGTTGAACTGAGCCAAAACATCCTCCAGGGTAGTTCTGGTGCCGAATTGCCAGGTATCGGAGATGGTGGAGATGCGTGGTAGGTGTGGGTGGCTATTAGCTGTTGGCTGTTAGCCATGGGCTTCCAACAATCGATAACTGATGGAGTCTCTTGACTTAGGGGACTCGACTCACAAGCTACATAAATCGACAGATGATCATTAACATCTGACAACTTAAACAAAAATAAATATGAAATTCAAACTATATATTTTTGCATTACTAGCCTTATCCGTGATAAGTTGTACGCGTGAACCTCTTCCCGAACTTGAGAAGGAAGAGGGAAAGATCGTTACTATCAGCGCAACGATCCCGCCTGAGACCCGTGTCGCATACAATGACACAACTCTCAAACTTTCATGGCAGACCGGTGACACACTCTTGCTTGCCGGATATGATGGCGAAACCTATATAGGAAGAAAGAAATTTGGCTGGACCGGAACCGGCTGCACTTTTTCCGGAGAAGAGGTACCGGGGGCCACCACCTACAAGGCCTACTATCCCGGGAATGTCATCACGCTGGATCATGACGGCAATGTAAAATTTCCCGACAACTTCTGGGATCAGAGACAAAATGGAGATAGTACAACTGCGCATCTTCGTAACAAGCTGCTATTATTCGACGAAGAGACTCACTCCATCACTCAGATTTTTAATTTGACCTTGAAGAGCAGCATCATAAAACTGGATCTCAGTAGTGTTCCGAAAGAGGTAGGGAAGCTCCATCAATTGGTTTATACGGTAGAGACTGCATCGGGAGTATTCGAATCCGTGTCACTTGATGTAAGCAACGTTACCTTCTCGCTCGCTAAACACAGCCTGCTCGCTTTCCTCGCTTTTGATCCTGCCGTAACAAAGATTACTGCAAACGGCAAGGTAATCATAAGACTGAAAGGCGATAAATTGTACCAGTGTACTCAGAGTGTTGCTCTCGGAAAAGACTATGTCGCAGGACATCGCTACACAGGTGCAGTAAGCAGCGGCTGGGCAGATATAACCACCCCGCTCTACTATGTTGCCGAGTATAATGTGAATGAGGCAGGCACCGGCTTTGTAACTGACCTGATTGCTTGCGAAGTCAGTGGCTATTTTAATTGGAGTAATGCGGTTACTCACTTCAATACCAACAAGATAATTTCCGGTTATCACCTGCCGAGCATAGAAGAGTGGCAAGGTATCGTTCCATTATATGCTAACCAAGTTTATTGCGTTCGCTTCGATTCTGCACCTCCTTCCAATGGTGTTACTGAACTCGTCGTAGTTCAGGGTCAAAATATTACTATGACCGGTGATTTCAGCCATCCCGGAAACAATGTTTCTTATGCTCTTCGTTATAAAGGTACCGATATGGTTTCTGCCTGGAAATATGAGTATATAAGCGACGGCAATAATACTCATATGACGATTACCTCTCGAAGGGTATCATCTTCCGTAACCATTGACGATATCACCGAAAACAACGGTGCCTTCTGGAATAGCGGCAACGAGAATGACATTGTTCGTTATTTCCCAGCAAGCGGTTACTATGAAGGCAGCTTACGTAAAAATTTAGGCATTAATGGCTATTTCTGGTCGTCAACGAAAAAGGGCACAGACTTCGCGTTTGCCATGACCTTCAGAAGTAGCGACGCCTCCTCTTCTTCCGGTGGCTACTGGAAGACCAACAGATATACTGTTCGTTTGTTTACCCCGGAAAATTAATTATTTGTTTTTCTGACTTTTGTGGTTTAAGCCTTGGAACTTTGTGCCCCAAACCCCTTGTTATAAGCGCAGAATTATCAAATAATGGTAAAGTCTCCATTTGCATCTTAACCAATCCCGCCGGAGATATAGGGGATTCTGGTGATTAGTTCTCCATTCTCTCCGTTTTCACGCATTTCGAAAATTTTAATCGTTTCCAGACTAGGGTAATAGGTGTAGGAGCGTCCGTCATTGAGTTCGATAAGAATAATGTGATTGGCAAATCCATCATCGGGAGTGTAGCGGTAGATTGCCGTTTTGATGTCGCTAAGTTTTGCGGGTTTTATGGGGCCTTGCTCATTTTCGCCTGCAATTAAGTCGCATATAAATTCCTCTATATTTTCCTCAAAAAAATCCATACATTGATATGCAGCATAACTTGGGTCAACATATTGTAGACAACGGTCTGTATCGGCACTCATAAGTGCAGAAGCAAATCCTTCAACAAGTCCCTGGTGAGTATTGTTTTGGGTGGGATAATCTCTTATTTGTACAAATTGCTCATTTTCCCATTTATAAATCAAGAAATCCTGACGATTGACAGAGATGTAAACAGTAGTCCCGTGACGAGGAACATAGAAGTCAATCCAATTGTCGTAAGGATTCATGGCGATGCTGTTTTCAACTGAACGGTACATCTCTTCTACTCCAAAATCTGTTGTGAAATTTATTTCTCCATTGCTGTAAAGATAATAACTGAATCCCCCGACATAGCTGACAGCAATTAGTTTGTTGCCATCCTTCAGGTCCCAATAGCACATTTCCCAAGTTACCTGGTCTTCAAACTCCAATCTGAGGTATCTGTTCTCATTGTCGCATACCGTCATATATTCTTCCAACTCGGCAGGCGTATCCCCGTCTGTCATAATAAAAGCCTCAGCAGGCATCAAACTGAAGAGTGCTTTTACATCTACTTCCTTTTGTGCATTTGTACATGATGTCGCTCCAATCACCGTCATAAAAAGCAGCGCAAGCATGATAAGGAATTTCCTATTATTTTTCATTGTCTTATAATTATTAAATGGTTTTAAATGTTTATTCTACTTCAAAAAAGATATCAAATCTTGTCTTGTGAGCCGAAGCCGCACGAAATATCCAAATATTCTCATCCGATATGGTATCCAATTTTATATCCACATTATTTTCGCTGTATTTAACAATGGAGCCATCCTGAAAATAGAAGCGTTTGGCAATATTGTCGTCGTACTCGTTTTTTTCAAAAACAAACAACACTTCACTCTCCTTACTGTAAAGGGCCTCAAAGTAAATTGTTTTCCCTGCCGAATTAACTTTCTCTATGACCATACGCAAAATTGGTGGATAGCCTCCCTCTGCTTCGTAATAAAAAAATAATTCCCCCCGATACACTCCAACTCCGGGATAGGATTTTCCATACTTATTGTCGATAGTGTGCAGGCAAAATAGTTCGCCGGCATAGCCGTCTTTCTCCAGGGTAGCGATTTGCGACTTCACAAGGTTATACTCTTTTCTGATGTCTTGTATAGTTTTCTCTACACTTTGAGATTGACCATTATTGTCAGTCTGCCCATACATAAGAGGGCATAGGCTTATAAGGGCAATAACTAAAAATAACTTTTGGATTCTCATATTGTTATAAAATAAATATTAACGTGGTTTCTGCTTTTCTGCCTTAGGTTATAGTTGTAAATCAACGATACATCGCCAACTCCAAACTGTCCATAAATTGACCCAGCGACATATTGAGCTTCTGATAATCATCCTTCTCAAACTCGCCTGCCGTACATGGCAGGGTCACATTTACGGTTTGAAGCTGATTGAAAAAAGTTATCATAACCGGGACTTTAAGGATTGTCGATATCCCGCGGATTGTCATTGTTCCTGCTTCTTCAAGTTCTAAAATCTCCTCTGCTGAGGAAATGTCGATTACTTCGTTATCTACTAAAACCTCTACATTATCGTAATACCCGTAAGCCATACTTACAGCTTTACAGATCTTGTCCCATCCGACCGGATAGGTCAGGTTAAATGTTGACATAAGCCAACCTCGTTCTTCTCCTACACCTAATAAAAGCATTACTCTGTTCTCCTGTTATATTTTTTGCGGTTTTTAAATCTTTCCTGTGCCGCTTCCGTTTCCTCTTTAGAATAGCGCACATGCAGGTTTTTGTCTATGATGTAGCAGGCGGTGGGTTCATAGTCTTTTGGGAAATTACTAACGTCGTCGTGTCCTAAGCTCAATTCATAGAGCCAAACGGTAACTACACCGGGTTTTAAGGCACGCCAGCGATGGGAATAGTAATTTGTTCCGCCACATTGCTCGTCACGGTTCGGGTCAAGACGCTCTATAAATTCACCGAGATCCTTCACCAAGTCAGCAGGTTCTGCGTGGGTATAAATTGCCGTAGGCGTTGCAATACCTTTAGAGTAATTAAAGCGAATTTCGAATTGTTTTTTGTACCTGTCAATCCAATCATACATAAGATCAATAGCCCGCTCCTCCAATTCAGCAGTTTTTTTGTCTTTGCGTTGATTGATGCTATAATTATAATAAATGGTTTTACCGTTTTTAATAAATGATACCTGAAGGGATTCCATCAAGTCGCGGACATAGATACGGCGCTCTTTGCGCGGTTTGCTCATCCCGAAAACAATAGTTGCCAACTCATCAAATTTGCTTTTCTCAATCTCAAAACTAATCGTATTAGCTTCATTTCGACCTTTTTCAAATACCAGGGTATAGGTGTCCCCGGTTTTATTAACCCTAATATCGGTACAGTCATCGCTGCGCATACCTGAACGGTGATAAGATACTGAGACAAGTTCTTTTTTCTGTGCGTTTGTGCATCCGAGAGAGGAGAGGAGTGCTAATGTCATAATAATCAGTTTTGTTTTCATTCACACGTTATTGTTTTACCTATTTATCATTAACTAATTCTAATGATTATATCGTATCTGCTATTTCTAATTGATATTCTTTAATTATTTTCCATTTTTGATACAAATCATCCATAGAAGATCTTGCGTTGGCAGGACTTGTAGAGGGCAGTTTAATGGCTTTAAATCCGGTTTGCTGTTCCTGATACTTTTTATAATAGCGATAAGCAGTACCGCCGTTGCAGAAAATTTGCTTTATATCCGCTTCTTTTAAAATTGGACTTAAATCCGAGGGAACTGCGTTTTGAATGCTCGCATCACTTGAGCCAATGATATCACAACGGTAGATGACATCGTAGAGGGCGAGATGGTGTTGTAATAGAAAAGCTCTTCTTTCTTCAATATCGGTGCTAAGTTTCACACCAAAAATCCGTTCAAGCAAAGGCCAAAAACGATTCTGTGGATGCCCATAAAAGAAACCATACTCTCTGGTTTTGACAGAGGGGAAAGAACCCAAAATCAAAATTTTAGAATCGGCCCGAAAAAGAGGCCGAAGTGAGTGAGTAATGGTTTGATATTTGGTCATTTTTAACTTTAATCCCATCTTCAGATTTCTGTACAAAAATAAGATTTTTGTGTTACATTAACTACTATAAACTTACTCGTAACTTGAAACTCGGAACTCATAACTAAATAGAGGCGACCAATGGCAGCATTCTAAGTCAGCGAAGCTGAAGGCAGCGCTTCTGCGATGCATTGGTTCCTCAAGGGAACCATTAAAAGGAGGGGTAGACAAGGAGCGCAGCGACTGATCACAAAAGACTGAGCGACCTTTGGGTCGCTCAGTCTTTTGTGATCCGCCTGGGATTCGAACCCAGGGCCCCATCCTTAAAAGGGATGTGCTCTACCTGCTGAGCTAGCGAATCAGGAGGTGCAAAGGTATGGATAAAAGTAGTATTTTGCAAAAAAAAGTAGTTTTTGCTCCAAAAGTGCCTCTAAGCGCATTTATGTCGCCTAATCTGAAGCTACGGCACAGCCTATTTTACTCCACCACCATTGCGAAGCCACCGCCCGGTGCCAGATGGATGGTAAGAGAAGTGCTTTTTCGGGCAATATAATTGACTACATTGAGCGTTTCTATGGTGTAGTCGTGTGCTGAACGATGTGCATTGGGACCATCCCGGAAGAGTGTTATAGTGCCTTTTCCGGCGCTTTTGTTGCCGTCCAGGAGAAAACTCACGTCGAGGGTAATATCCCTTTCCTCCCAATCGGTCATACCTCCTATATACCATGTTCCGCCACTGCGACGTGCGGTAACTATATATTTGCCCAGCTCTCCCTGAAGTACCCTCGTCTCATCCCAAACAGTTGGAATGGCAGTGATGAAATCGGTAGTTTCCTGCTCTTTGGTGTAAATTGTAGGATTGTCACAGAGCATTACCAGCGGTGAATCAAATATTATATACTCCGCTACCTGGCGGGCACGGGTTCCTTGGCTCATCGGATTATTGTAGTTGGGTACATAATCACGGCGAATGGCATTGCGCATAGCTCCTTGAGTATAGTCAACCGGACCGGAGAGCATCCTAATATAAGGGAAGGTAACATCGTAGGAGACCATATCTTCCTTACTCCACTTCATCTGCTCAAGTCCCCAGACTCCCTCGAAGTTGATCACATTTGGCCAGGTACGGTTGAGGCCGGCCGGCTTGTACATACCATGGAAATTAATGAGCATGCGATATTTCGCTGCAACCTCTGCAATGCGGTGATTAAGCTCCACGACATCCTGATCGTCCCTATCCATAAAGTCCACCTTGAACCCCTTTATGCCCATTGCCGAATAGTGACTACAAGCCTGTTCGAGCTTTTTATCGAGAGGGTAGGCCACTGCCCAGAGAATCAGTTCAACATTGCGCTCACGGCCATAACTGACAAGCTCCTCAAGGTCAATTTCAGGAATAACCTTCATAATATCACCCTCTTTTGGAGGTGACCATCCCTCGTCCAGTATCACATATTCAATACCGTTGGCAGAGGTGAAATCGATGTAGTGCTTATATGTAGCAGTGTTTATTCCCACCTGAAACTCCACTCCGGTCACTCCCCAATTGTTCCACCAATCCCAGGCAACCTTGCCGGGTTTGATCCAGGAAATATCCTCTATACGATTCTCAGGGGCGAGCAGCCATACCAGATTGTTTTCCGGGAGCCGGGTATCCTTGTCGGAAATTGCAATCACTCTCCAGGGAAAATACCTGGGACTCTTTTTGCTGCTATCGTTGCGGATTAGCGCCAGAATATCAGAATAGGCGGTGGGACGCTCCTGACATCTGGTGGGATGCACCTCTATTTCTGAGGGGATAGGGGCAAAGCGACCCCTAAGTGAGAATTCTCCACTTTTTTCAAGGAACATCCCGGGGTAACTCTCAAGGTCCGATTCCGTAATCACGGCTTTAAAGTCGCCATCTAGGCATACCAGCAGCGGTGAAAAAGCGATTTTTTCTTTGTCAAAGCTACTGAGAGACTTTACTTCGTATCTGTTTTCGAATGATGTCCGGTAGGGGTTGGGATTACCTGTGCTGTAAGGGATGTATGCGGTGCGGTCTTGATTGAAGTTAAACTCCGCCAGTTCGTCCTTCACCTTATCATCCTCTTTGAGTCTGGTGCCGTAAAAACGGTAGGCCACTCCTTCGTCATAAGCCCTGAAGATGAGTCCGAAGTCCTCGCGGAAGTAGAGTTCCATCTGGTTGTAGTGCTCTCTTACGCTTGAACTCTTGTATATGGGTGAGGAGATTATACGATCAGATGTGGTGCGGCTCACCTTTCTGAGTCTGCTATCGTTGCCCCAGATGAAGGATTTTCTACCATCGGCACTCTCTATTTCCATCGAAAGGGTAGAAGGCGCGATGACCTCTGTCCCCTGAAAAATCACCGACCAAGTGATCTCTTCGCCAATTGTAACGGTAATAATGGTGCGATTATCCGGGGAATTCAGTGTTACTTTTTTCTCTTTTGCCGCTTCCGCGGAAAATGAAATCAACAGAGCTGCAATGCCTATTGATAATGCAATTAATCGTCTCATATAATTTTTCTTAATGAGACAAAAATAAAGAAAATAGTGATGAGAGACAAGATGTTATTTCTTGAAAACGAAGTAGACCGCCAGTATCAGAAAAATAAATGCAATCAGGTGGTTGGATTTCAATGTTTCGTTCTTGAAGAAAATAGTAGCGAATATAACAAATACCACAAGGGTGATGACCTCCTGGATCACCTTAAGCTGCATAAGTGAAAAGGGGCCACCGGTGCCTTGAAAGCCAATTCTGTTGGCTGGCACTTGGGCACAGTATTCAAAAAAAGCTATTAACCAGCTTAGAACTATAACTCCAAAGAGTCCCCACTTGGAGAGCAGCTTACTTTCGCTACCAAATTTTAGGTGGCCATACCAGGCCAGCGTCATGAAGCTGTTTGAAATCACCAGTAGCAATATAGTAATAAATCCTTTTCCCATTTCTGCGTTAATCTGAAATTACTACTCCTTTCTTTCTCCACAAAAATATGCCTGTTATTGACATTATAGTGTATGCAACAAAAAGAATCATTGTAGGCCACATTCCCTGCGAAATGTAGAGCCAGATGGAGATGGCATTACATACGATCCATACATACCATTGTTCAATATATTTCTTGGAGAGCCAGTAGGTAGCGAGCATGCTCAGCACAGCAGCTGCTGAATCTATCCAGGGGCGGGGATTGTCTGTCAGTCCGAATATAAATCCGAGCGCCACAAAAGCCACTGCACTGACACCGATGCTTGCCAGGGCAACGCGTGGGTTGAGTTTGCGTATTTCTATGCCGGTACTACTTTGATTTGCCTTTTCCCCTGCACGGGAGTTTCTACCCCATACAATAAATGTACTTATTGCCATATATATGTAATAAAACTGCAGGGCCATCATTGCATAAAGTCCTGTGATATAATAAACTATACCGTAACATATTGATGTAATGAAAAGCATAACCCACATGGAGCGCTTTTGCAGCACTTCAAGTGTCACGTATGTGATGCCCATGACAGCAGCGAAAATTTCAAAGTAGAGGTTGAAGTTATCCATATATTATTTTTGAATTGTCGGGCAAAGATATAAAAAGTTGCGATTTTTACTTTATGAAATATTGGATTGAAGAAATAATGATTAATTTCGTAATTCAGTTAAAATTGAAGATAATTTAGTTATATAGTTATTTAAATTTATTTAAAAAAAACATGGCTCGTGAAATCAAATTTTCTCTGTTGTACAGAGATATGTGGCAATCTTCGGGTAAGTATGTTCCCAAGGTTGATCAGTTGAACCAAATAGCTCCTGTAATAATTGAAATGGGATGTTTTGACCGCATAGAGACAAATGGCGGTGCTTTTGAGCAGGTCAATCTCCTTTTCGGTGAAAACCCAAACCGTGCCGTGCGCGAGTGGACTGCCCCCTTCAATAAAGCGGGTATCCAGACCCATATGCTTGAGAGAGGTCTCAACGCACTACGAATGAATCCGGTTCCAAATGATGTACGTGAGCTTATGTACAAGGTTAAGATAAAACAGGGTACCAACATTGCACGCTCATTCTGCGGTTTGAACGACCATCGTAACCTCAA
>Ga0116159_1005345_pt1 | contig 10385 bp, 9 predicted proteins | sample AD_JPNAS1_MetaG_FD_89878 | JGI IMG/M metagenome (GOLD analysis project Ga0116159, IMG submission 89878) | Active sludge microbial communities of municipal wastewater-treating anaerobic digesters from Japan - AD_JPNAS1_MetaG | ecosystem: Engineered > Bioreactor > Anaerobic > Digestate | place...
CGTCTACAAGACGTCGGCGGTCATTGAGGGGCAGGCGGAAACCTTAGGGGGCCTCACCGACGTTGCTTTGCGGCTTATAAAGGCCGGTGTCGATTTCAGCCGCGACTTTGGTGTCGCGTTCCAGATTACGGATGATCTCCACAACCTCAGTCGGTCGAAGAAATGGACGAAGATTTGTGGTGAAGACGTCTTGGAGGGAAAAATGACCCTTGTCCTCTTTCAGGCCATCAAGAAATTGGAGAGTGAGCCCAGAAAGAGATTGATTGCCATGATCCGTTCAAAAGAGCGGCGCAAAAAAGAGGCGATGCGTGAAGCGATCCACTTGATACGCTCATCCGGTGCGGTGGAGGCAACAGGCCAGGGACATGTTTGAGGACGCATGGCGGCAATTTCCCCGCCGGCTTCCGAATTCCGAGGCCAAAATCATGCTGCGCATGCTTTGCCGGAACTTGCTGAATGTCAATTTCGACCTGTAGTTCCGTGTAGCTAAGCAAAAACCGATGACCTTTTTAACGTTTATTGTCAAGGATATCGCCCGGCGGAAGATCAGATTTGCTCTGACTTTCTTGGGAATTGCCATCGGTGTTGCCACGTGCGTGGTCATGCTGGGCTTGAGTGAGACCATCCGTGACGCTTTCCAAAACGCCTACCTGAAACGCGATATTGATATCGTGGCGTTCCAGAAAGACCAGAGATACATCTTTTCCAGCAAGGTCGATGCCGCCGTAGCGGGGCAGATGCGGAGTTTTCCCGAAGTCCGGAACGCCACGGGCGTACTGGTGGACTTCGTCGCCTATGGGGACCATTACCTGCCGGTTTATGGTTGGAAATTCGACAGCCCGTTATTTAAAAAAATCCTCATCACTCAGGGACGCATTCCACAGGCCGGAAAGAACGAGGTCATTTTGGGCGATGTTTTTGCCGCAAATGCCGGGGAACAGGTCGAGGATAGGCTAAATATCAAAGGCGTCGATTTTGATATCGTCGGCTTTACCGTAATTTTCCGGTCCTGGTCAGCATTTATTTCTTCATCTGGCCTGAATTTGTGTTGCAGTGGAATATGCTGACTTTCTCGGGCGGGTTGATGATCCTGGGTATCCCGTTGGGCGAGATCGCCTGGGCTTCCATCTTTGGCGCGTACTGGCCGCTTTTCATGATGCACATTCTGGATCTTCAAAATGACCCTTTCCCTTCGCAGCGGGTTCATGATTGAATCTTGCTTAATGATGGGCGTACCAGAGGATTTCGGCATGGTATGGTTGGTTGTTCCCGTTATCTAATTGCCTGACGCCTTGAACGACAGGTTGATTGTACGCCGGTTACAGGGTTTTTGGTGCATTCTGCCGTCAGTTATGGTAGCTTGAAACCGTATTTTGTTTTCCTGCGCCAAATCACGGGAGAGCAGAGCAATCATTCATCCGGGAGGCGTCATGCGCTATTCAAATCTCTTTTTACCCACCGTCAAGGAAGTTCCCTCCGACGCGGAAATAGCCAGCCATCAGCTTATGATTCGGGCGGGCATGATCAGAAAATTAACCAGTGGTATTTATTCTTATTTACCCCTTGGCCTCAAAACTGTCCGTAAGGTGGAGCAGATCGTCCGGGAGGAAATGAACCGGGCGGGCGCCCAAGAGGTTTTCCTCCCCATGGTTCAGCCTGCGGAACTCTGGCAGGAATCGGGCCGTTGGGTGTTCTATGGCAAGGAATTGCTGCGTTTCCGGGATCGGCATGATAGGGAGTACTGCCTGGGACCCACTCATGAAGAAGTGATCACTGATTTGGTCCGCAACGAGATCAAAACGTATCGTCAACTGCCCCGTAACCTGTACCAGATTCAAACCAAATTCCGCGATGAAATCAGGCCACGCTTTGGTGTAATGCGCTGCCGGGAATTCAGCATGAAAGACGCGTACAGTTTCGACGCCGACCACGCGGGTGCCGACCTGAGTTATAGCAAGATGTTTGAAGCCTATCAGCGGATTTTTACCCGCTGTGGGTTGATGTTCCGGCCCGTCGAAGCCGATACGGGTTCCATCGGCGGCAGTTCTTCCCACGAATTCATGGTCATGGCAGAATCCGGTGAAGACGGGATTGTTTACTGCGGTCGGTGCGCTTACGCGGCGAACCTGGAAAAAGCGGAAATTCACAAGCCGGAGGCGGGGACGGCCGATGACGCGGATCAGCTTTTGCGAGAGGAGGTCCATACTCCCGACGTGAGGACCATTGAAGAGGTCTGTGCTTTCCTGCATGTTATGCCGGTTAATGTCGTGAAGACCCTCATTTTTAGCGCCGATGGAAAACCGGTGGCCGTTCTGGTTCGAGGTAATGAAGACGTTAATGAAATCAAGGTCAGAAATTACCTGGGGTGCGATGAACTGGAACTGGCGGGGGACGACATGATTCTTGCCGCCACAGGGTCACCCCGGGGATTTGCCGGCGCGGTCGGAATAAAAACCCGCATTGTCGCCGATTATTCTCTGATCGGTATGAAAAACATGGTTATGGGGGCCAATCGCGAGGACTACCATGTGAAGAACGTCAACTTTGACCGCGATTTTAAGGTCAGTGAATTTGCCGATCTCCGAGTCGTGCGGGATGGCGATGCCTGTCCTCGTTGCCGGGGGGACTTGACCTTTGCCCGGGGTATCGAGGTGGGCCACGTATTCAAGTTGGGAACGAGATACAGCAAAGCTTTGAAGGCCGTCTATCTGGATAAGAACGGTAAGGAGCAAGTGATGATTATGGGCTGCTACGGCATCGGTGTTACCAGAACGGTAGCCGCCGCCATTGAACAGTACCATGATGACGACGGTATCATCTGGCCTGTACCGATGGCCCCGTTCCAAGTGATCATCACACCGGTGAACATCAGCGAAGATACCCTGTGCAAGGCGGCGGAAGAGCTCTATCAAGAGTTGACGGCGCAAGGCTTGGAAGTGCTCTTGGATGACCGGGATGAGAGGGCGGGGGTTAAATTTAAAGACGCCGACCTGATCGGTATTCCTTATCGCGTGACGATTGGGCCCAAGAAGCTCGCGGAAGGAAAAGTCGAGGTCAAGAATCGCAGAAGCGGCGAGGTCTTGAGCGTCGATCTGACCGGAACGGCCGATTATCTGGCAACGGCCGTCAAAACGGAGCTGGACCGTTTGGGGAAATTAGCCTGATTCCCCACTTTTCAGGCCCCTTATCTGAGTTAATGAAGTCCTATGCTGCGTATTACCGATATCCTTGATCAAGCCGGGACGTATCTCAACCCCGATGACCTGGAAATCATCGAAAAAGCCTACATTTATTCGGCGACCGTTCATCAGGGACAGGTGCGCCTCTCCGGCGAGCCTTATCTGACCCATCCCATGGAGGTGGCGGGGATTCTCGTCGGTATGGAGGTCGACGCGGCGACGATTGTGACGGGGATGCTCCACGATACGGTGGAAGATACCCTGGCTACCTTACCCGAGATCGAAGAGGCCTTCGGTAAGGATGTCGCTTTTCTCGTCGATGGTTTGACCAAAATCAGTAAAATCACTTTCGGCAGCAAAGAGGAACGCCAAGCGGAAAATTTCCGCAAGATGATTCTGGCCATGTCCACGGATATCCGCATCCTTTTGGTTAAACTCGCTGACCGAGTTCACAACATGCGCACCCTCGAATTTCATCCGGTGGAGAAACAAAAGTATATTGCAAAGGAGACCATGGAACTCTTCGCGCCCCTTGCCAACCGCTTGGGTATCAACTGGATGAAAACCGAACTGGAGGATCTGGCATTCCGCTATTTGAATTACGACGATTACAATGAATTGACTCGGCGGGTTGCGAAAAAGAAACAGGAGCGCGAGCAATATACGGAGGAAGTGCGGAAAATCATAGTAGAGGAGATGGAAAAGTATGATTTGAAATGCGTGGTTGAGGGGCGGCCGAAGCATTTTTACGGTATTTACAAAAAGATGCAGGAACAGCGGATCAATTTCGACGAGGTGTACGACCTGACGGCCTTCCGGGTTATTCTCGATTCCGACAAGGAAAAGGATTGTTACGAGGCCCTGAGCGTGGTTCACGCCCACTGGAAGCCGATTCCCGGGCGGTTCAAGGATTACATTGCCATCCCCAAGGTCAACAACTATCGCTCGTTGCATACGACGGTGATCGGACCCTATGGCGAACGGGTGGAAATCCAGATTCGTACGCGTGAGATGCACGAGTGGGCGGAAGAAGGAATCGCCGCCCATTGGCGCTACAAGGAAAAGCGTTCTCTCTATCAGGGCAGTGATGAGGAACAAATCAAAAAGCTCCGGGAACTGCTGGAGGTGCAGAAAGATCTGACGAACCCGCGGGAATTCATGTCCAACCTGAAGCTTGCCTTGTTTCCCGATGAAGTCTATGTTTTTACACCCAACGGTGATGTCCGGGCATTTCCCAAGGGATCGACGCCCCTGGACTTTGCCTACAGCATTCACACCGATGTCGGCAATCAATGTATCGGCGCGAAGGTCAACCGGAATATCGTTCCCCTGAAGTACGAACTTCAGAATGGGGACACCGTGGAAATCATTACGCAAGCGGGAACCCACCCCAGCAAGGACTGGCTCAAATATACCGTTACTTCCCGAGCGAGACAGAAGATTAAAAACTGGATCAATACGGAAGAACGGATCAAGAGCATCTCCCTCGGCAAGGATCTGCTCGAGAAAGAATTTCGCAAGCGCAGTCTGAAGTTTGGTCAGTTTGTCAAGTCAGAGGAGATCAAAAAGATCTTCGAAGATTATTCTCTGAGTTCCTTAGACGACCTCCTGGCTATGGTTGGTTATTTCAAACTGTCGCCGAAAAAGGTCGTCAACTATATGCTGCCGGAGTCGGAGGAGGAAGAGGGGGCAATAGAAAAGGTTGAGCAGCCTGTCCGGAGAAAGGATCGGGCCAAGTCTTCTGCCGGAATTTCGCTTACCGGCATTGAGGATATCATGGTCCGTTTCGGCAAATGCTGCGATCCCATACCCGGTGATGACGTGATCGGATTTGTCTCCAGGGGGCGGGGCATGACGGTGCATAAAGCGGATTGTCCGAATGTGCAGGATGCGGAGCCGAACCGCCTGGTGGAATTAGAATGGAATATCAAGGAGCGTCACACCTATCCGGTACATATGCGGGTGGTTTGTAAGGACAAGAAGGGTGCTTTGGCGGAAATCAGTGCCGTCATCGCTTCTTTCGACGTCAATATCAGTCAGGCGCACGTCGACACAGAGGATTTGAGCGCCGTCTTCAATTTCCGGGTTGATGTGGGCGACTTGAACCAGTTTAACAAGGTTGTTTCAGCCATTCGGCGTATCAAAAATGTACAGTCCGTCGAGCGGATCAAGCACGTTTGAACGAATTGGCAGTTGACAGGACACGTTTTCTTACTGTAAGAGGCTCATTCATTAATTAAGGTGCGCGGTAACATCTTATGAAATCTATCCTCTTAATATCCGGTGTTTTTTGTATGTTACTCCTGCCGGCTGTTTCTCCGGCGATTTTTGCACAGCCGGCCGCTCAAGACAGCTATCGGGTTTTGATCGATCCGGCCCATGGGGGATCGGATCCGGGAGTCGGTTTGTCCGGTAAGTCTGTCGAAAAGGACATCACCCTGGCATTGGCCCTGTCTTTGAAAAAGTATCTTGAAGGGGGCGATCAGCGAATCAAAGTGCAGTTGACCCGGTCAGGCGATAAAACCCTTGCCATTGCCGACCGCCGCAACATGATCAAAAAGTTCAAGGCCGATATGATGGTCAGTCTCCACGTCAATGCCGGATTCGGTTCGGATGCCTCAGGTTATGAGATTAGTCTGCCAGGGCTCAAACATCTTGGCGCCGTCGATGGTGAAGATATCGTCAAGAATATGGAAAAAACGAAATGCGCCAACGACAGCATTCGTCTGGCCCAATTGATCCTGAAGAAGCTGGAAATCATTTTTCCCCGTAAGGGTCGCGGTATTCGGGAAGTGCCGGTTCCGATCCTGACTGGGGTGACGATGCCGTCCGTCTGCGTGGAAATAGGTTTTCTGACCAACAAAGAAGACAAGAACAGGCTTCTGGATAAGGACGTTCAGCGGGATATCGCCCGGTCCATTGGCCGGGGCATTCGCGATTATTTTAATTTGTAGGACGGATAAGTATGGAAAGAAACGGCGGTCGTGCGTGGAATGAGATACGGAGCCTCAAAATCATCAATCGTTTCTTGGAGTTTTCGGAAGGATCGGTGCTCATTGAAATGGGGCACACGAAGGTGCTCTGTACGGCAAAACTGGAAGAGCGGGTGCCGCCTTTTCTGAAAGGAACGGGGAAGGGCTGGTTGACGGCGGAGTATTCCATGTTGCCCGGTTCGACGCCGGAGCGGACCGTCCGGGAAAATTCCCGGGGTGGCGTCGGTGGCAGAACTCATGAGATTCAGCGTCTCATTGGTCGGTCTCTCAGGGCCGTGATCAGCTTGGACCTGCTGGGGGAAAGACAGATCTATGTCGATTGCGACGTGCTTCAGGCGGACGGCGGAACGCGCACGGCTTCGATCACCGGGGCATTTATCGCTCTTGTTGAGTTGTGCCGGTCTCTGGTGCAAAAGGAGGTCGTTTCCGAAATGCCGGTATTGGACTTTGTTTCCGCCGTCAGTGTCGGCGTCGTTGATGGGGAAGTACTCCTGGATCTCGAATATGTGGAAGATTCGCGGGCGGAAGTGGACATGAATGTCGTCATGACCGGAGCGGGACGGTTTATTGAGGTGCAGGGAACGGCGGAAGGGGAGCCTTTTGAAAGGTCGGTCATGGATCGGCTCGTCGATCTGGCTTCGGAAGGTATCCGTAACCTAACAAGCAGACAGAAACAAATTCTGGGAGAGAAGATCTGAAACGATTGGTTGTCGCATCCAAGAACCAGGGTAAAGTTGAGGAGATTCGGCATGTTCTCGATATGTCGAACATAGAAATCCGATCCCTGGAAGATTACCAACAGGTGCCTGATGTTGTAGAAAACGGAATCACTTATTTGGAAAACGCCCTGAAAAAGGCGAAGGCTTATTCGAACTTTACCGGGGAGGCTGTCTTGGCGGACGATTCCGGGCTGGAGGTTGATTTCCTTAATGGAGAGCCGGGCATTCATTCAGCCCGTTATGCCGGTCCCGATGCTACGGATGAGGAGAATTACCGGAAACTGCTGCAAAGCATCACAGGGGTTGCTCCGGAAAAACGGGGAGCCCGGTTCCGCTGTGTTTTGGTCCTGTATCATCCGGACGGTCATTATGAGTCCTTTGAAGGCGTCTGGCATGGTGTGATTCATACGAATCCGATCGGGGACCAGGGCTTCGGTTACGACCCTGTTTTCTATCTTCCGGACCGGGGCGTGACGGTCGCTCAACTGGCGCCGGAAACCAAAAACACTCTCAGTCATCGGGCGCAAGCGCTTTTTCTTTTCAAGGAATGGCTTCGGAGTCATTGAACATTTTATCGTCGGGGCGTAGCGCAGCCTGGTAGCGCGCCTGCTTTGGGAGCAGGATGTCACAAGTTCAAATCTTGTCGCCCCGACCAGTATAAGGGTTGCCTGCAAGAGGGCAACCCTTTTATTCATACACACCCAGAAAAAAAAACAACCTTATTTGCCTTTGGTTGCCTTAGCCTCAACATCTTTGAGCAGCACCATCATCTGACCGCAGCAGGACCGCTTGCCGTTTCCTCCCTGTGGAACTTCCATCAAATTGCCGTACATGCTGCATTGGTAAACCTGATTCTTTTCCGCCAAATGACGTTCCTCGGGTATGACTAATCAGTGTGGATTAAAAAATCGCTTCTGTTCAGAACTTAACCGACGTCCAGAATCTTGATTTCAAAGGTCAAATTGCGCCCCGCCAGGGGGTGGTTCCCGTCAATAGTAATCTGCCCGTCTTCGATTTTCGTGATACGGCCGTCCACATCCGTGCCGTCTTCGCAGGTGAAAGCGACCTCCGTTTCCGTCTCAAGCGTTGTTTCAGCTGGCACTTCCGGCTGCGGGACAACCCAGATCAACGCTTGATCCTTCGGACCGTACGCGTCAGCCGGCTTGATGATGACGGTTTTGGTTTCCCCGACCTTCATGCCCATCACGGCGTTCTCGAATCCCCTGATGACCTTGCCTTTTCCGACCGTAAATTCCAGCGGCGCCTCGCCGATATTCGTTTCAAATACACTGCCGTCTTTCAGTTTGCCTGTATATAAGATCTTCACCCGACTGCCCTTTTTGACCTGTGACATCGCTGTTTCTGTTCCTCCTTATTTTTAAATCAGTCATGCCGGGAATCATTTTCGGAATCCGGCAATGGCCATAATTGTTTGTTCTATGACAGGCATACTTATATGAATCAAAATCATCTGTCCATGATTCCTTAACGGCATTGAGATTGGGGGAAATGACAATGAACTTGACTTATGTATGACCGTTCGGTATTTTTATTCACTAATTATCAAAGAATTTGGACAACCCATCATGGAATCCATGACGCAAAACCTTAAGTATTTCGAACTTGCCTGCCGGGAAGCCGGCTTGAAGTTGACACCGCAGCGGCTGGAAACCTATCGAGAGCTGCTCTCGGCACAGGACCATCCGACGGCGGAAGTCCTGCACAGACGTTTGAGAGAAAGACTTCCTACTGTTTCTCTCGACACGGTTTACCGCACTCTATCAACCTTGGTCAACCACGGGCTGATCAACCGCATTGAGACCAAAGAAAGCTTGGCTCGATTTGAGGTTGCCGGCGTTGGCCATCATCATCTGATCTGTCGCTGCTGCGGGCAGATCATGGATTTTCAATGGCCGCTCATTAATGAGACCTCTCTTCCCGATGAAATTAGAAAGTGGGGAAGAATCGATCAGAAAAGCGTCGTTGTCTACGGCATCTGTCAAGCCTGTTTAAAATATAGCGCCTAATCAAAAAGTCCTTGCATTAGATTTCTTAGATAGTATAAATTCCTAACTAAGATGTTTTTGTTAAGGTCGACTTTTCACAAATGAAATGTCTCGTGCCGATATGCCAACCAAAGGAAGGAGGAAGTGATGAAAAAGGAAAAGAAACTGACCACCAGAGCGGGGGCGCCTGTGGTGGACAACCAGAATGTGATTACCGCGGGACCGCGGGGACCGCAACTGCTTCAGGATGTCTGGTTTCTGGAAAAACTGGCACATTTTGACCGCGAAGTGATTCCAGAACGGCGTATGCACGCCAAGGGCTCGGGCGCTTATGGGACATTTACGGTCACGCACAACATTACCAAGTACAGCAAGGCGAACATCTTTTCCAAAATTGGTAAAAAGACCGATCTGTTCGTTCGATTTTCTACCGTAGCGGGCGAACGCGGCGCCGCCGATGCGGAACGGGACATTCGCGGATTTGCCACCAAGTTTTACACGGAGGAGGGGAATTGGGATCTGGTCGGAAATAACACGCCGGTCTTTTTTCTGCGCGATCCGCTGAAATTCCCGGACCTCAATCACGCCGTGAAGCGGGACCCCAGGACCAACCTGCGAAGCGCTTTGAACAACTGGGATTTCTGGTCGTCCCTGCCGGAGGCGCTTCATCAGGTGACCATCGTCATGAGCGACCGGGGTATACCGTCTACCTATCGTCATATGCACGGTTTCGGGAGTCACACCTTCAGTTTCATCAACGAAAAGAATCAGCGTTTCTGGGTCAAATTTCACCTGAAAACCCAGCAGGGCATCAAGAATATGACGGACCAGGCGGCGGAAGCGGCCATCGGCAAATGCCGTGAGACCCACCAGAGGGATCTTTACGAGAGCATCGAACGAGGGGATTTCCCACGCTGGACCTTTTATGTGCAGATTATGCCGGAAAAAGACGCTGCCACCTGTCCATACCATCCCTTCGATCTGACCAAGGTCTGGTATCATAGGGACTATCCGCTCATCGAAGTCGGCGTACTCGAACTCAACCGCAACCCGGAAAACTACTTTGCTGAAGTTGAGCAGTCCGCGTTCAACCCGGCTCATGTAGTGCCCGGCATCGGATTCTCACCGGACAAGATGCTGCAGGGGCGGCTCTTTTCCTATGGAGATGCCCAGCGGTACAGACTGGGCGTTAACCATCACCAGATCCCGGTCAACGCGCCGCGTTGCCCTTACCACAGTTTTCACCGTGACGGGGCCATGCGAGTGGACGGCAATTACGGCAGCACCTTGGGCTATGAGCCGAACAGCTTCGGAGAATGGCGGGAACAGTCGGACTTCAAGGAACCACCGCTGGCTTTAAACGGTGCCGCAGATCACTGGAATTTCCGGGAAGACGACGATGATTACTACACCCAGCCGGGAAAACTCTTTCGCCTGATGATTCCGGCCCAGCAGGAGGCGCTCTTTGGAAATACGGCCCGCGCGATC
>Ga0116159_1005347_pt1 | contig 10384 bp, 10 predicted proteins | sample AD_JPNAS1_MetaG_FD_89878 | JGI IMG/M metagenome (GOLD analysis project Ga0116159, IMG submission 89878) | Active sludge microbial communities of municipal wastewater-treating anaerobic digesters from Japan - AD_JPNAS1_MetaG | ecosystem: Engineered > Bioreactor > Anaerobic > Digestate | place...
AAGAAAGGCAGCCACTATCAGACATTCAAGAATCCAAAATAAGTTACAATAAAAAAATTTGGTGACAACTATGATTACAAAAATAGACCTTGAAAAATTAAACTCCCGGGATCCAAAAATAAAATATGGATTTGCGAAGGAATTGGTGAAAATCGGTTCCGAAAAACCTGAATTGCTCTATGAGCACTTTGACTATTGGGTGAAATTGATGGCAAGTGACAACAATATTTTAAAGTGGACAGCAATTGACATAATCGGATATTTGTCGGCAATAGACGAGGAGAATCGTATAAAGGGTACAATGTCAAAATTGGTAAAAATGCTTCATAGTGGCGTGTTAATCAAGTGCAATCATGCCATTTTTGCCCTTGGGCTGATTTATCAAAACAAACCAGACCTGAGGAAGAAAATTATCAATGAATTTATTGCTATTTCTCATGACAAGTTCGAAACAGAAGAGTGTAAAAATATTGCTATAGGGAAAGTTTTGGAAGCAATCAAACCATTTGTTGCAGATTTAAAAGAGAACAAATCCGTCGTTTCATTTATTGAGAATGCGACAAAATCTGAAAGGAACGCAACAAAAAAGAAAGCAGAACAATTGTTGAAAAAACTGCAAAAAAGTGACCGTTGAATAGGGGGTATAAATGTTTATAAGCTAATCTTTAGCTATCATATTAAATAAAAGCCCATTAAATTGACAGCTCATAGCCGACATAAAACTGTTTGAGTTGTTCACCTAAAATGCTTTTGAGGTGGTTGAAAGCGTTATCACCTGTGCAATGTCCTGTAATAAAACTGGTAGAAGGAAAGCGACTTTTGAGCTTCTCCCCTAACTCTACTATCTCTTCAGCAGTTTCATATTCTAAGCCGTTTTTGTTATCCAACAGATGAAATCCTCCCATTACGCAAGCTATCTCTCCGCTTCCTTCTGCTATCACACTCTCCAAAATATTCAGTAATCCATTGTGCCCGCAACCGGTAAATATAAATCGGCTTTCTTTTCCAAATACAATAATCAGCTCGTGATCGAAGTCGTCGTCTATCAACTCATCTCCGTGGCTTTTAAAAAGCATTCCATTGGCTTTAGGGAAGGGGTATTTTCTGGTTGTAGCGTTAAAAACAGCGATCTCCTCCTCAAACAAAGCTTTTTCATCAACCGCAATCAATCGCTCTTTTAGAGCATTAAAGTCAAAATCGACACTTATTTTCCTAAAACTGCTTCTCGAGGAATAATAATCCCGATTGAAAATATGCGAAGAAAGGACTATTTTGGCCTTTTGGTTAATCTCTAAAAATGCCGGCAATCCCCCAACATGGTCGGCATGTCCGTGAGAAATAAAAAGATAGTCGACATCGCTCAAATCTATATTCATCAACTTCGCATTGCGGGCAAACAGATCGGAAGCTCCAACATCCAGCAAGCATTTGCTGCTGTCCGTTTCAAGATAAACAGATAAGCCGTGCTCAGTCTCAAAACCAGTCTCCATAGCCCTATTATCCGATAAAACAACAACTCTCATTTTACCCTCCCTCCCGTAATCACTCCATAAAACCTCGGCGTATGTTTTCTAAGAAAGCCACCCAACAAAATACCGACAACAATCATTATTATTGGAAGGATAAAATAAGTTATAATAGATAAAATGTCATTTTTCCCCACAATATAGAAGAGGCCCTTCTGTAAATATTTCAACAATGGGAGATGGTAGGCATAAATGAAAAATGAAAAAGAAGAGAGACCAAGGATGGTTTTATTTACGCTCTCTTTATTTTTCATTACCACATCATAAAGAGTCCAAATGGCAAGTATGCCAACTAATATGCTGATTCGGTGCAATATATAATATGGAACTGCTGACTTAATGTTTTGAAAAAACAGCGTAGTTTTCACGAAGACTATTAAAACCCACAGGAATAGTAATATCAGATAATATTTATTGGGTAACCGTATGGTAAGGTATTTACTTTTATGAAGTGCTAAATAGGCTCCGAGAGAAAAGAATAAAATAGACTCAATGGAATAAAACTTAATACTAAAACGAAGAAACACTATCCAAATAATGAAAAACAGCAAAGTCGGGATTAATCGCAAATATTTGACCATCCAATAGATTAATGGGGAAAGCGCCACCATTACAATCAAGTCCCTCAAAAACCATAATTGACCGGGTGCAGGATTTATAAATATTAACTTCAAAATATTTATAAACGAATAATCTGCGTCTGATCGATAGTCCTCGAATATGGGAGAAAGATGTAAAATCAGGTGGACAATTAATCGACCAAAATAAAAATGGCACTAATAGCGACTTTGCTCTTTTCTTATATTTTGAAATAAATTCACTTTTTGTCCCTTGAAAATTCAGAAAAAACAAATACCCTGAGATAATGAAAAATATCGGGACAGCAACTCTTGCAATGCCTTCACTGAAAAAGAATTGGATAAAAGCATTGAATCCGGCATCAAGACGAAGAATTTCCCCACCTAAGTTCAAACGTTGGTGATTAGAGTGGACAATCACCACCATTATCATTGAGATAAATGTTATAACTCTTAACTTATCACTTAAATACTTATTCATTTTTTCTCTTTTCTTTTCTGCCTATACCGTGCTAAAATCACAAAACCTACTACCACAAATGCTATGATGAAATCATGTTCCTTGAAAACACCAAATATTCCATCTTCAATAGGAAGCAGACCGGTCGACAACCTTATAAGCCAAACAAGCAACAAATAAATTGCAAAAACAACTATTGCAATAACTGCTAAATAAAATTTTGATATCATAGTTTCAGTTTTATTAATTCCACACAAAAGTAAGAATTATATCTCCTTTTTATAGAGTAAATCTCTGAAACTGCTATGCTTGCGGTGCAAAAGCCAGACGATAATCAAGCCAAAAAAGAAGGTCGAAGTGAATGTTTCGATCATATGGCTGAGTCTCACACTTGCTAAGGGCATCAAGGGATTGGGCAAAATATGACCCAAATGGGGTAGAGCCAGCAGAAATCCCACCAGTAATGCCGTTGTCCACGGCTTGACCTTGGATCCGGCAATTACCGGCAATGCTATCAACGCAAAGAGTACACCCCGAACCAGTTGGAGTAAAATCAGTCCCGGTGTGTTGCGGATTGTCCTCAAAGTATGGGCAAAGAAAGGCTCTATATCACCCGGACTGCCATAAAAGGCTCTGAGTTCAGGATTCTGCCAGGCAATGTAATATCCTGCCACCCAGTAAATCAGAACATAAATAATAGCTATGACTGCAAGTTTCAAAAGAAGCTGCATAAATGGCATCTCCCATTTTGTTTTACTTAGACCCTCATCTGCTCCCTTCCATTTTTTACATATAAGAACTGCAAGCGGAATAAAAATCAGCGGTATGGATAACCCCATAATAAAGAGGCGGGGAAGCAGTTCGGGCGAAACGGTTATTTCTGAAAGCAAATACCAGGTTTCAATTTGAGTAATAAATGTAAATGACCCATAGTAAGCAAAAGCGAGGGCTAATGCGAGTCGCCAACCGCGCCACCGCGAAGTAACTATCAATGCAACTACTAAAAGAGTGTTGATTATTGCTAAAACGAGTGTGCCGACCTCTTGGCTGAGCAATCCGGGCTCCGATTGCCCCTGCGGCATCAAATCGCCGACAGCCATTGCTCCTATGATCCAAATAGGAAAATATAGGATAACCAATAAGATTATCCTAAAAGTCCATGATAAAGTTTTTTTAAAATTCATACTGCATTAAATGTAGTCTATCAATCGAGGGTATAATAACCGATATTCCACAAAATTAATGGAGAATCTTAAAAACAGAAAGTTAGACCTAATACATTTCTGTTAAATTTTATTTCGTATGCGTAAGTTATGCAACCCTATCCCTAACAAACTCCTCTATCAATTGATTAACTATCTCCGGTGCGTCGGTATTGGCATTGTGACCGGCATCTTTTATCAATTCGAGTGGAATACCTCTCTCTTTATGCAAAAATTTATTGTATTCCAGGCATATTTTTAACCGATCTTTTTCCCCGCAAATCAATAAAGCCGGACAGGGTATTTCGTAGGGCAGATCTTTTTCTATTGCCTCGGCAAGAATTTTGGCACCGTGACCCAGAAGTTTGGCAAATCTCTTTTTATATCCTTCATAGGACAGCATCATTTCATAAACGAGCTTCCTGCTGTAATTTGATTCGGCAGATCCTTTAGGGAAAAATTTTAATAGAGTCTTCCACGGCACCAACTTGACTATAGGTTCGAGCCTTTTCATCAACCGAAGTTCTCTGCGTGTTAAAACTACCCTTTGGAGCGGAGCACCATCGATACCGACATAACCTTTAGTCTTCTCAGGGTATAGTTTGGCGAAAATTTGACCTGTCGCCCCACCTATGGATTGGCCCACAACTACCGGCCGTGTAATGTTCTCTTGCTCAAGTATCTCATTGAGCCATCTCGCATTGTCAAACAAAGTGTAATCAAACTTAAACGGCCATGAAGAAGCATGAGTGGGAGCATCCCAGACAAGCAGATTATACTTATCCTTAAAATACTCAATCTGTTTTTCAAACAGGCGGTTGTCCAATGTCAGCCCCGGAAGGAACACCAACGTCACACCTTCTGCATCGATGATATTTACCCAATAATGAATATCACCGGATTTAGTTTTGTGGGTTTTTGCCGTCATAACTTTTGAGTTGTGCCAATTACTGACAAATTTAAAAAATTACCCTTTAATCACCGCGAGTGGGGAGAGTTCTGTTACTATTTTGACCAAATCTTCCTGATCCAGCATCACCTGTTGGATGTTTTTATAGGCAGAAGGGGCTTCATCCAGATCTCTGTGGGTTCTGATCGAGTGTAGAACTCCCTTTTTGTTGAGCTTGCGTACCTCTTCTTCGAAACTCAAATTTCGGATAGCCTCATTTCTTCCCATGATCCTACCGGCCCCGTGCGAGCAACTGGAGAAGCTCTCAGGATTGCCCAAGCCCTCTACAATATAGGATTTGGTCCCCTGCGAACCGGGAATAATTCCGAGCTCACCCTTGTGCGCCGAAGTAGCGCCTTTGCGATGAACCACCACTTCTTTGCCGAAGTGCTTTTCCCATTTCGCATAGTTATGGGCAATATTTATGATTTCACCGAACTTTATATTGGGGAAATAATCCGAAAAGATCTCTTGCACCCTTGTGAGCATCAATTTTCGATTGGCCAGGGCAAAATCCACGCAATAATTCATCTCCTCAAAATACCTGTGTGCTTCTTCTGTGGTAAATGGGAGATAGGCCAGGTCTGCCTTCGGAGGTACGGGAGAGTTCCACTGCTTATTGAGTTTTTTCGCAAGTTTGTTATAATGATCAGCCACCTGTTTGCCTATATTTCTACTTCCCGAGTGAATCATTATCCAAACAAAATCCTCCTTATCCTTCTGAATCTCGATAAAGTGATTGCCACCTCCAAGGGTTCCGAGCTGGCGTAGGGCGGAGTTATACTCGGATCTTACCACCTCCATACCGCCAATCTTATAACCTTTTGGCATCAGAGCCTCATCCTGTGTCCTCTTGTGGTGCTTAAATCCAACCGGCACCCTCTCTTTTATCTCATCAACAATCTTTGAGAAATATTTCTGAAGAGTCGGCGTAAAATTCAAATCGGTCTTGACCGCACACATTCCACATCCGATATCCACTCCCACAGCATTGGGAACGATAACACCATCCGCAGCCATTACCCCACCTATCGGCATACCATATCCGGAATGAGCATCCGGCATTAAAGCAATATGTTTGAAAGCGAAGGGCAAATTAGCCAGATTCTTAACCTGAAAGAGAGTATTGGCATCAATCTCATCGAGCCAAAGTTTAATGGGTATCCTTTCACTATCTATTATTCTTTTCATAATCAATTATAATTGTTTATAGTCGTTTAAACACAACACAATGCAACGGGATACATAACACCACACCCCATAGCACTCAGTACAAAGTAAAATTACAAAGTAGTCATTTTATAGATAATAATCAAGGCTACAAAGCACAACGAGCATGGAACTGCCTCTAAAGAGCTACTCAGTCCATAGCATAGAGCATAAAAAAGAGCAAGATTGAAAAGAATCATTCTTGCTCTCAAGTTTGTCTTTAAGAAATAATTCTAATCAAAATGCTGGCTGATAATGATCGTGGTCATGCTCAATTCCCTCTTCACGGGTCACATGAACGGTACTATGCGGGTGCTCGGCAGGTGCATAGATCGAATAAAGCTTCAACGGCTTATCACCTGTATTTACTAAATTGTGCCATTTCCCGGCAGGGATAAAGAATGCAAAATCCTCTTTTATCTCACGCACAAAATCGAGATTATCCTCACTATCACCCATATATACTATACCTTCTCCCTCTTCCACACGAATAAACTGGTCAGTAACGGTATGAAGCTCAAGGCCGATATCCTCACCCGGCTGCAAGGTCATTAAAGTCATTTGTAGAAAACTTCCCGTCCAAAAAGCGGTACGGAAATTTTGATTCCTACTTGTTACCTCCTCCATGTCAAAGACTATTAGTCCTGCACCATGATCCATTAACTCTATTTGTTCGACCACTTCGTCAAGATCAACATCCGGAGTTTCAGTTTTGGGATTGCCGCATCCGCTAATAAGAACCAGACCGGCAATTAAAAGTAAAATGTTTTTCTTCATAGCAATAACGATATATTAATTTGATTATTATTTGCGGGTAAAATTGACAACAGCTTTTAATGTCCGGGTTGTCAGAAATATAAAGATAATAAAAATATATCTAAATAGCAAACTACTAGTAACATAGAGGCTCTTTTGCCTCTATCTGAGTTGCTATCCCTCCTATTTATTACGAACTTCGTGTGCAGCCGGAGGTTTGTTTTTGATAATCTACGCTATCTTACGGAAGTAAGGCTCCCAGTCGATCCAGATGCTCCTTTATCTGAGCCTTGGCTGCTTCATCTTTTTCCGTCCGATAGGCAGCGCGCATATCCGGCAAATAGTGGATATAATGTATGTCGGCTATATATTGCGCCGCCCTCAATCTGACCTTAGCACCGCCGTCATAGAGCAATCCCTGGAGCCAGCGTTTCGCATCCCACGAATGTTTGCTTTGAAGCCAATCGAGCGCTGCAATCTTTTCCTCAGCGGTTCCGTAGAGGAAGGTTCGGAAATAGCCGCTTTCTTGCCTAAGATCGGGAATCGACATCAAGATCTCTTGGTTGAAAATGGTGGGGTCAATCACCTTCTCTGCGTAGCCCGCAATCGGTTTGTTCAGTGTCCAACGCACCATCCGCGGGATCATCCACATCATACCTGGAGTCGCCTCGGGATGCGCTATACAACTGAACACGCGCCCTTCCCCATATTGATTGGTGGTAAAAAAGGGTTTGTTGTTGGTCATATTGACCGGAGCGTTGCCCTCCTCATGCACATCGCTCTCCATGATAGCGAGCGTCTCATATTGGATGCTATCGCCTTCGGCGGGAATGAAAACCGGACCTTCGTAATACATCACATAGAGAGTATCGAGCTCCGCAACTTCGGGGAAAAGTTCCTTCCCTGACTCTGTAAGGGTAAATTTAGCTATTCCGTGCCCGCGGTTGTCGTGCTCAATATCAATCGCCTGCGCGCCATTGAGCTGCATACAGGAATATTCGGGAGTGTTGGAGAAAAGATAAGCGCCCGCGCAAATGCCCACGGCTCCGCCTCCACGGGCCACGAACTCCTTGATACGCTGTTGGTTCTCGGCGCCCAGATTAAGGTACTGCCGGCTTCCGCCACCTCCGGGAATAATAATGGCATCAAGCTCATCAAGCACATTGTTGGCAATATCGGCGGTTGTAATGGTGCGAACGATCATTTCGGGATCGAGCTGGATCGCCGCCACCGCCTCCCAAATGCAGGTCTGCGACCCACCGTACCCCTCAAACACCCCCACACGCATCTTATCGGTTTGTGTACTAGTCGAAGGAGTGCATTGGGCAAACAGCAACAATGCAAAAAAAAGGAGCAGTGTGGGTCGTTTCATGGTGTATAGGTTTTAAATGGGTTTTAAATGATTATAAATAGTTATAAATAGTTATAAAATACAAAATTGATTCAACCTTAAGCCAAACAAAGATAAAAAATTATTACGGGGAAAGAGGCAGCCAAGGTATTGCCAAAACCCAATAATTGCCGGAAAATGGAAATTATGGTATTTTTTTGATTCAATTTATATAAAAATCACAAAATAAGAGTTATTTCAATCAACTTAAACCAAGATTGGAAAAATATAGAAACTGATTTGCTGAACATTGTAAATAACAACTAACACCCCCTGCCCAACCGGCAGGTTTTTTATAAAAATCTGGAATATATTGACATCATTATCTTCATTCCCAAGAAAAATAACGAACTTTGGGGAGCGAATGACAGCGAATAAACATAGTAGCTACTCAAAAGAGAATCGGTTAAAATGAGTCCCGAAGTCCCCATAATAATATTGATTCTTGCAATTCCGTTCTATTTCCTGAGCAGGTGGGTTTTTAAGAAAATAAAACTTGGAAATGAGCAGAATAGGAAATATTTGGCCATCATTCCGGCTGTCATAATGAGTTCCATTTTGTATGTTGGAATTGTATTAATTGGGATGTTTTCTATGACATACTATCCAAATATTGATTTCGATAAACAGAAATGGGAGGAAAATCAGGAAAAAAGGTATAAGATGTCAAAAGATATCATAAAGAGTGAGATGTTGATTGGGAAAACAAAGGAAGATGTTATCGAGCTTTTAGGGGAAGATTATCATACCTATGATGAAGACCATATCGCCTATGATTTGGGATTTGTGCCTGAATTATTCAATATTGATCCGGATGTATTGGACATTTATTTTGAGAATGGGATAGTTGTCAAAGTCGAACAACACAGAACATAAAAAATATTGCACAGATAGTGCTATATTTGCCGATAATATTAATGATTGAACCTTAGCCTGAATTTATGCTATTTAACTCAATTGATTTTGCGATTTTCTTGCCGATAGTCTTCGTACTTTATTGGTTTGTGATAAACAAAAACCTGAAGTGGCAAAACGCTTTCATTGTAGTGGCAAGTTATGTGTTTTATGGCTGGTGGGACTGGAGATTTCTGTCATTGATTACATTCAGCATCGTTGTTGATTATTTCATAGGAGTTTTCTTGGGGAAAGAAGAAAATCAAAGGAAAAGAAAGCTACTTTTGTGGATCAGCATTTGTGTAAACCTGGGGTTTTTAGGATTCTTCAAGTACTATAATTTCTTTGTAGATAATTTCGTTGCGGCTTTCTCCTTTTTTGGAATGGATATCAAAGCCCAAAGTTTAAATATTATTTTGCCTGTTGGAATCAGTTTTTACACTTTCCAAGCCCTAAGTTATACAATTGACGTTTACAAAAGGAGGCTTGAACCGACAAAGGACTTTATCGCATTTGCCGCATTTGTAAGCTTTTTTCCTCAATTAGTTGCCGGTCCTATTGAAAGAGCCACTAACTTGCTTCCTCAGTTTTACAAAAAACGCACTTTTGATTATTCGAAAGCAGTTGACGGATTGCGGCAAATACTTTGGGGGCTTTTCAAAAAAGTGGTCATTGCAGACAATTGTGCTCAATTTGCGAACCAAATCTTCAACAACTCAGCAGATATGAATGGCAGTACCCTTCTCCTGGGAGTACTGTTTTTCACTTTCCAAATTTATGGGGACTTTTCAGGTTATTCAGATATTGCAATTGGTACTGCCAGACTCTTTGGGTTCGACTTGATGCGGAACTTTAATTTTCCCTATTTTTCAAGAGATATTGCTGAATTTTGGAGACGTTGGCATATTTCACTTTCGACCTGGTTTAGGGATTACCTCTATATTCCATTGGGAGGAAGCCACGGTGGCACATGGACGAAGATCAGGAATACTTTTATAATTTTTATCGTCAGCGGGTTTTGGCATGGTGCAAACTGGACATTTATTGCTTGGGGTGCGTTAAATGCCATCTACTTTTTACCTCTTTTATTGACCAATAAGAATAGGAATCATCTGGGAACTGTAGCTCAAGGAAAATTGCTTCCAGATGCTAAAGAGTTCTTTTCAATACTTTTCACCTTCGGATTGACTGTATTCGCCTGGATATTCTTCAGAGCCGAAAATGTAGGTCACGCATTCAACTATATTTCAGGAATTTTCTCAAGCTCCCTATTTGAAATGCCAAAATTTGATAAAATGGAGAGAGCTTTGATGACAATTATTTTAACAGGGATATTCGTTGCAATAGAATGGATTGGGAGAGAGGATCAATTTGCCATACAAAAATTGGGACTAACCTGGAAACGTCCGGTCAGATATGC
>Ga0116159_1005357_pt1 | contig 10367 bp, 7 predicted proteins | sample AD_JPNAS1_MetaG_FD_89878 | JGI IMG/M metagenome (GOLD analysis project Ga0116159, IMG submission 89878) | Active sludge microbial communities of municipal wastewater-treating anaerobic digesters from Japan - AD_JPNAS1_MetaG | ecosystem: Engineered > Bioreactor > Anaerobic > Digestate | place...
AATGGTGTGGGGACATTGTGTACTCCTTCGGTTGTTTTGTTGAAAATCTTATTCTACCGAAAAGAGTCGCAATGTCTCCTTTTTTGTTTCTCAATAATTGCGTTTCGAATTTGAACCCGCGCCTGATCTGTGGGGACGCGGCTTATCGCATTCCGGCAGCGAGCAATGAAGACGGGACAACAGCGTAATAAACAGCGGTCAAGGACGGGAGCGCACCGCCATCTGTTTTGCAGGTTCAGAAAAAAGATATGCCTAAAACAGACTTTTTAAATCCGGGAGGATGCGCTCCCGGATGTAAACACTGAAGAAAATGGTGGGCAAACGCATCTGTTCCAGGCGGTCCGACATGTCATTTTCGGTCTGCAAGTGCCAATATTTCTACTTATGCTTCAATGATCGGATCAAAAGAAAAACCCTGCATCCATAAGCATTTCAGCCAATGATTGCAGGGGTTTTGAAGATTTAAGAATGGTGAACGGGGCGGGATTCGAACCCGCGGCCACCGGATTAAAAGTCCGATGCTCTACCGGCTGAGCTACCCGTCCACTATGTTGATAAACAGAGGTACCCTTTCGGGTACTGGGTATTTTTGATGAGAGTCGCATTATATAGGAACTGTTGGGGGCAAATCAACTTTTGCGTATAAGGCGGCTCAAAATGAGCTCATTTTTAAATGACAATTATGGGTGACAAAAAAGGCCTTAGGGATATCTTCTTTCCAATACGCTTTTGGATGTAAAGCTCCAAGAGCACACAATGCCCCCGCGTGAAGTTTCGAAAAAAGCCAGGACGAAATTAACAAGCCGCTTGCATACCGGGTTTTCCTGAAAAGAATGACAGGCTTATCGGGAGGGCTTTCCTCTTCAATGAGGAGTAAAAGAAAAAGAAATGCAGGGAACGCGGTTCCGGGCTGAAAGTATGCGCCAATAAAAAACCGCAGCAATCCATCAGAGAATTGCTGCGGTGTAGCACTCATGTTAAGAATCAGCGCTGCGGCTGCTGCTCAGCTCTCCGGCTTTTCAACCCAAGCATCAGCAGCAATGCCAGCGCAGCCAGGAGATCGGCTGTCAACGATGAGCCGCTTCCATCCTCTGTCACACCGCACCCGAAGATGTTTCTGCGCTTCTCGGGATCCGGAACCTTCGGCTCATCCACGTATTTGAATGCATTCACTTTACTTACCGCACCGGTAACGGTTTCGACCACTACGGTAACCAGCCCGGCGGAATGGGGCGGTGTGGTCACTTCCAGTGCACCATCTGCCCGTGCGATCACCTGAGCAGCCGGGATACCGCCAAAGGTGACCTGGATAACTCCCTTCAACTGAGATCCATGGATTACTACACGATCTCCACCGAGCACTGTACCCGTTGCCGGTGTCACGGTGCTGATGACTGGGGTGCTGACAACAGTTACTGTAGGCGAGGAAGCCGGATTTCCGGCGACATCGCTTTTGGTTCGTGGGATCACCTGAAAACGCCACTCATCACCGAAACGGGTGACGCCGGAAGGCACGGAGCTGCGATCAGTGTAGGCAGTTACAATCTGTCCGTTTTTATACCAGTAAATACGCGTTGCGCCTTCGCCATAAAGGGCAGGATTTTCTTTCGCCAGAGGATGTTCATAAGTGTAGGAGGCAAAAAGCGGTTCTCCGGCATACACCGCATGATCGTCTTCCGGATCAGCGTCTCCTTCACGGCTACTCAGCTGAAGTTTAAGAGCGCGCGGCAGCAATGCCCTGGGGTCAACAGATCTCACCGTCAGAATCACATCCTGAAACACCCGCTCTGCACCGAGAAGCGCTACAACCCGCACTTTATAGAAGCCGGAAAGCGTTATGGCTGGCGTCCAGTCGAAAAGACCGGTACCGTCGCCCCTGTCCGTAAAAGGAGCCGCACCTTCACCAGACCACAGCCCGTAAAATGCCGGAACGCTGCCCGTACCGGGGGGCAGTTCCATATCGGCTATAAAACTGATGCGCTCCCCTGCTGTCACCGCCGGCCAGGCTATGGGCAGAAGGCTGATGCGTTGCGGCACTTCCGGCAGGGAGTCGAAAGGCACCCAGTTATGGGCACCGCTCAACCCGAGAGCCGGATAGGCGCCTGACGGTTCAGCGGGTACCCCCCGGCCATCCGAAATGCCGATAAGTCCGGTATGCATCGTTGCTTCGAGATAGGTCATGCGAATATGTCCGCTGAAGAAGACTTCGACCTGTGCGGTAATCCTGTCGGGGTTGAGCATGCCCGTCGGTGCTTTTATTGTAACATTCTGGAAAGTGAACACGATGCTGTCATCAAAGAGACGCACCCAGACTGTTCCGCCCAGCTGCGGCATCAGTGCTGAATTAAAAAAGGCGATGCGCGGCTCACTAAAATGCTCTTCCACCATCGTCGTTTCTTTGAAAGGCGCGGTACCGAATTGCTCCTGAAAGGAGATATATCCGTTTGCGCTTACCGTGAGTGTGCTGTACCGTTTTCCGAAGAAGAAAACAGAGGCTGCTTTTTCTCCGCCTATCTGAACGGGAAACTGCATGTTTTCGCCAAGAGCCAGATCTCTTCCGAAACCTGAATGATCGGATCTGGGAACGGGCAGCTCGGTCACATTATTAAGCACTGTCACTTCGTAGTCCGCATAAGACATATCGGACAGGTCATCTGTCAGGTGGTGCGGATCTTCTTTTACGGGCCGGAAAATAATCTGTGAATAGGCAAGATCGAAGGGATTTGTGTTATTAAAAACCTCGGTATAAACCGGCATGGGATCATCGCATGCGACAGCGGAGGCAAAAGAAACAGCCTTGGGGTCAATAATATCTTGACCGGCTACGAGGGTATAAAAATACTGGAGTCCATCGGTTACGTTTTCATCCAGCCAGATATTGTCTTCTTTGGAACCGCCAAAGACGAGTTGGCTGTCCGGCGGGCTGCTATAGCCCAGCGTGGAACGGTACAAAGAGACAGGCTCACCGACCGACTGCCAGGTCAAAGCAATATAGCATTTGCCATCAATATCGTGCAGCGCAGAAGCCCGCAGTCCCAGATTGCTTCCTGTACAGGAACCGCGTGCGGTATCAGAAAGAAAATACTGGGTGCCGTAGGTGCCAACCGCCAAAGTGTAGTAGTACTCGACACCGACGGCCACATCGCTGTCCACCAGCCCCTTCTGTGCGGTAGAGCCCGCATAGACTACGTCTCCGCCACTTCCATCGTCTCCGGGATAGGCAATTTCAGAGCGGTAGACAAAAAGCGGTTGAGGCGGCAATCCGTTTTCCTGCAGCAACTGCTCCAAATCTATCCAGATCAGTTGGATGGCGCAGTCGGATCCATCGGATGAGGGGATCGCCTGTAATCCCAGATCAAAAAACTGTTTATCCATGAGCAAGGCGGTGTCGTCGGCGTTTGCCTGAAAAACCGTGAAGGCCATTATCAGGCATACTACCAGGTATGCTGTCGCTTTTGCCTTGTTTACGCAAAACGCCTTGGTCTCAGGCATCATGATTCTCTCCCGTTCACGTCACAAGCCTATGGCCCGTTTTTATACGAAGCCCCGAGAAGCTGCCGGTTGGTATGCGCCTGCCTGCGCACAACCTGCACAGGCACTTTCGGGAAACACATCCGGCTGCCCGGGGCACCTTACATATCACATGGAGCTGTAGACACGCTGCCAGGGAGTGTCTTTCTGAGCCTTCAGTTCACGTTCTGCCAGGCGCTGAAGATGCCCTTCGAAATCAGGAATCCGTGCACTGACAATATGCGCTTCTATGGCGAGCCGTGTATCTTCGGACAGATTCTGCTTGAATTCCCAGCGGGGTGTTTCCGTTGAGCCTGCATTCTCGAAACTGCCGATCCCTTTTCCGTCCAGAGAGCGATAATAGACCGCCCAATTCCCACGCATCAGGCATTCTGCCCAGCACATGGAAGTGTGTCCGAAGCGGTCGGTAACGGGCACACAGGCAAAGAAATAATCATTGGCGCGTGCGAGCTCAAGTTCTTTGAGATAAAGGCTGGTATATTCATTCTGCAGTTCAGGGGAGACCCATCCGGCCTGTGCGGCTTTGTCCCGCAGCGCTTCCACCTGAGCCAGGCGTGTGGCATAGTCGTATTTTTCGGGGGTCAGCGGAATGCTTTCTTTCACCTGGATAACGAGGCGGTCGATATTGTGCTCCAGCGCTTCTTTGGTGGCGATACGTCTTGCATTGGCTTCATCGAGTTCGCCGACATAGCCGGTGAGCCGATCCACTTCGGCGATGAGTCCGCGCTGACGCGCCTGCACGATCGCTGTTTCACTGCGCAGTTCTTCGAGAAATTCTCTTGCAGCAATCACTTCGTCATTGCGTTCACGCAATTCTCTTTCAACGCTGGTGAGTTCTGCCTGTTCGGTGGACAGCGTGGCGCGGGTGGAATCGAGTTGTCCTTTGACGGCGTCCAGTTCCTGTGTTCGCACCAGAATTTCGTTCTGCAGTTCAGCGACTCTTTCGGGGCTGATGTCGGCAGGCCGATCCGGGGTCGCCTGAAGCTGCTGCAACGTATTGATCTGCCGGTTCAGGTTGGCGATGGTGGCATCTTTGGTCTGCATTTCCATTACGAGCGGATTACCGGGCACAAAGGTCAGGTATGTGGAAAGGGGCTGTGACGCAATCATGCCGACGCCGAGCGATACGAGACCGATGAAAATTACCAGCAGCGCACCGGCACCCTGCCGTGCTTTGGGCTGAGCACCGGAAACGGACGGAGCACCGGCTCCCACAGGAACTGCGCCAAAATCGTCCATCCCTGTACCGCCCGCCATGCCCGGCATAGGCGTTCCGCCGAAATCTCCAAAGCTTCCCGCATCACCAAAATCATCAAAAGCGGGCGCAGGCGTTGCCTGTGTTACGTTCTCGCTAGCACCGGGCGTAAAGAGATCGCCACCCGATCCGCCGAAAGCGCTGTCATCCCAAATGGGCGTGTCCAGTGTCGCATCCGGACCGGAACCGATGTCAGGTGTTTCCGGGTGGAAATCGCTGTCCGCTGCGAGATCCTGAAATCCTCCGATGAGCGGTCCGGAGGGATGACCGCCCGGGCCGGAATCTCCAGCCAAATTGAAGGCACTTGCATCGAAGTCGCTTGTGAAGGGCGTTCCGCTGGGCGTCTGTCCCAGAAGATCCGGCGCTCCGCCTCCCACGGAAGTATCCTGCGATTCAAAACCTCCCAGTGGCGGCAGGTCCAAATCGGAGTCGTAGGTGCCCTGAGAATCCAGATCGCTCAGTGGCGGCAGATTCCCCAGACCCTCATCGTCACCAAATTTGCCTGCATTCATTTCGTGTTCAAATTCGGGGTTTTCATTGTCAAACTGTTTATCATCGGCCATTGAACCCACCTCCGTTTAGGGTACGGTTAGGATAAGACACAACTCTTATATTGCGCATTCTATCACGAATACAATCACTTGTCAAGTAAACTCTTTACAAAATTACCTGCACATTCTCAGATTAAGCAAAGTGAAGATCTACAGGAAAACGGTTCATTTCCCGTGATCAAGTAGGCACACGCCGGAAAAGGAGCAGGCCCACAATAAAAAAGAGCGCATTGGCCGCCCAGGCTGCAGCAGGCGGGGGCAGCGTTCCCATGTAACCCAGCCCCACCCCTACTGCAAAAAGCACGAGATAAACGAGGGCGATCATGGCGCTGACCCCAAAACTCATCATAATTCCCCCTTTGCGCAACCGGATTGCAAAGGGTATGGCAAGCCATATAATGACAAAGCAGAGAGCGGGCTGTGCAAACTTTACATGATAGTTGACCAGATGTTCCCGTACGGGCACGCCCATACTTCTGGCTTCTTCAATATCTCTTGAAAGGTCCCCTGCACTTTTTTCCTGGGCGGATACAGATAAAGCGAAAAGTTTTTCCGGAGGCTCCTGAAACGGGGCTTCCTCCTGGGTGATCCTTGAAGAAAGAATTTCCCATTCTTTATCCTGGTCAAAGATGGCGCGCCGTCCGTCTTCAAGCAGCCATTTGCTTTTCTCTTCATCCCAATAAATCCGGTTTGCCCGGATTTCTTCCAGCCGTTTGCCTCTGAAAGCATGCAGGTATACATCCTGTCCGCTGTTGGCACGGGTGTTGAATTTCAGGATATGACAGGTCCAACCGTCCCCGAGATTTGTCCAGCTAACTCCGTGCCGTGTCCTGTCGGTTATCTTGGAGAAAAAGCGGCTCTGAATATGCCTGTGCAGTTTTGAGGCATGAACCCCGTAGCTTTCCTGTACCGCAAAGACCAGCAAGGCAATCAAGAACGCCACGGCAACCGGCGCTCTCACAATCCTTCGCAGACTGACGCCACCAGCCAGGAGCGCAAGAATCTCATTATCCTGTGCGGCACGCCCCAGTACAATCAGTGCCGCCACCAGCAGGGAAACAGCAGCCGCATGATATTCAAAAAGAATGGTGGGAGCAAAAGTCAGATAATATTGAAGGACGACAAGCCAGGGCACCTGGTATCTGGCAATGGCGCTCTGGCGTGTGACCACCAGATCAATCAGGCAAACCAGCAGCACCAGAGACAGCACGACTTTCGCAAAAACGGAAAGCAGGCGCCCTGCAAGATAGCGATCCAGCACATTCATACGCGGTCAACCCTCCAGAGCAGGATGATGCCCAGAAGGCAGAGCAGCAGATTGGGCATCTGTCCCAGCGACACGGTCAGCGCCAGAGGCAGCAACGCTTCGAGTTCCACCAGTTTTCGCAAAATGAAATATGCACCTATGATGCTGAGCCCGATGGAAAAGGCATAGGATTGTCCGGCTTTTTTCGAGCGTGCACCGATGGGGGCACCCACAAAACTGACTGCCAGACACATCAGGGGAAAAGCAAGCCTGTTTTTCACTTCCTGCCGCACATTGCGCAGCTCCACACCCACGGGCAGTGCCCCGGTTTCGTCAAAGCGCCGGGCAAGCCGTTTTTCCTCGCTCAGGAGCGAAGAAAGTGTCATTCCTTCTCCGGACAGGACGCGCTTGAGCATTTTCGGCATGGGCGCTTCTTTAACAAGAGACTTGAACATAAAATGCTGGCGCGGATCACTTGGGATAAAGTAGCCGTCCCTCAATTCCAGATGCAGACTCCCTTTTTTCATGACCAGCCGGGCACTGTCTGCATAAAAGGCGTTGGCGCCGTCATCATTCGGTTGTAAAATTACAATGCCCCGCAGATCCCCATTGTCTTCCCGCTCGGCAATATAAACACGCCAGTCCCCCACTTCGTGCATGACCCCGGCGGGCAGTGATTCCAGTGTCATACGCATGGGCAGTTCCTGACTGATAAGCCGGACAAGCCGTTCGTATGCCCAGGGCTGCATGCGGTCGGCAATGAAAAAAGCCGCCACACTCAGCAGCAGTCCGAGCACAACGACAGGCATCACGACACGCCTGAGTGAAATTCCCGCCGCTTTCAGTGCGGTCAGTTCATTGCTCTGGGCAAGTCTGCTGAAGACATACATAACCCCCATAAGGTAGGTGATGGGGAAAATGTAGCCCCACAGCGTAGGCAGCACATACAGACCGAGGCGCAGAATATCCAGCACCGCCATCTGGCTGATCGGCACACTGTCCGTCACGGCGCGCATTTCCGACCGCACGGAACCGCCCACGACCACAAAACTGATAATGAATGCGGCGAGCAGTGCAGGCGGCCATATTTTCCCGAGAATATATCTGTCAGACAGTTTCACCGGCGGATCCTGTTGGTAAAGACATTAACTTCAGCGACACTTGTGCAGGAGATTATACGCCCAGTGTATGCAATACCTGTAACATTTCCGGATCGAAAAGATTACGCGTATTCCAGGCATCCTCAAAGGGACGGGGCACCATGGCGTTGTTGACTGCGGCAATCATCATTCCTGATGCGCCTGCCAGCAGGTTTTCTACGGCGGAGACTCCCATGCGTGAGGCGAGAATGCGGTCGAAAGCGGTAGGCGTCCCGCCCCGCTGCATATGCCCGATCACCGCGATGCGGCTGTCCTTGAATTCGGAGGCTTCCGCCACCTTTTGTGAAACCTCGTAGGCGCCGCCGCCATCACCGCCTTCAGCAACAATCACAATCATGGAGGTTTTACCCCGTGCCACGCCTGCACGCAGTGTCTCCACCAGCATCGGCAGATCAAAGGGCTGTTCGGGTACCAACACCTCCTCGGCACCGCCTGCAAGACCGCTGCACATGCCTATAAAGCCATTGTGTCTGCCCATGACTTCCACGAAAAAAGTACGGTCATGAGATGCCGCCGTGTCGCGGAGCCGGTCTATTGCCTCCATGGCAACATTCAATGCCGTATCAAATCCGATGGTATACTGCGTGCCGCCGATGTCGTTATCGATGGTTCCGGGAATACCGACACAGGGGATACCGCAATGCTTCCATAGCGCATGGGCTCCCCGGTAGGAGCCATCACCCCCGATAACAACAAGCCCTTCGATTCCATTTTTCTCCAATGAGCGCACAGCCCGACTCAGGCCTTCCTCTTCGCGGAAGGCGGCAGAACGCGCTGTCCTCAGAATAGTACCGCCATGATGGATGATTCCGCTCACGGAGCGGGCATTCAGAGGGCGCAACATCCCTTCGATCAGCCCCTGAAACCCCCGTTCAACGCCGTAAATTTCCACCTCTTTTGCGACGGCTGTACGGACAACAGCACGGATAGCGGCATTCATGCCCGGCGCATCACCGCCAGAGGTCATCACAGAAATTCGCTTCATTTCTTTCTGTTTCCTTTTTGCCGGATCAGGCACGCACTTCCGCTACAATTTCCATGAGCCGCCTGCCATAGTCTGTATAGGACTGATAAAGCTGCTCGTCGTTGTCCGCCTTCTGTCCGGTATGAATCACCGCTGCCAGGTGGGGCTCGATGGAAAGACCGCCGTCATATCCGCTTTTCAGAAGATCCCCCACAATTTCCCGCACATAACCGTCACCGTCACCGCAAAGGCAGTAATGATCGACACCGTCTATTTTCCGTGCATCTTTAATATGCACATACACAATGTCTTTCCGTACTGTTTTGTAATACTCCCAGGCATCCTGACCGTAGGTCACGGGATTTCCCGTATCAAACACCACCTTCAGAGCGGGGCTGTCCACTTCACCCAGCAGAATATTGCTGTTTTCCGCAGACAGACCGCCCCAGCCGCTGCAGTTTTCATGAACCAGCGTAATGCCGTTGTCCTCGGCGATTCGCGCCAGTTCTTTCATGCGTTTAATTGCTTCGCGGCGCCACGCCGTTTCCTCCACAGGATGCTCCGCCTCATTGGGATAACTCATTACCCGGATAAAGGGCGTATGGAAACGGTGCATTCTTGGGATTGCCCGCTTCAAATCGTCTCTATCTATTTCAGCCGGGCAGGTAATGGGGCGTGCCCAGTTGGCAATAGCGCTGCCGAAACAGGAGACTTTCATGTCCGCCTCGGTCACTGCTTTATAAACATCGTCAAAAGCAGCATCGGATATCTGGGTCAGATTCACGCCGTCAACAAGCCGCAATTCCATATAGTTCCAGCCCAGTTCCTGATGGGCTTTAATCTGTACGGCAATTGCCTGTCCGGCTTCGTCGGAAATTCCAGAGTAAAACATGGCTGCACTCCTTATCGGTCGGGTGATGGCTGCGCTGCAAAAATACCTGTCTGTTTCAGGCACAGGGAAATAAAGAATCATACGTCTTTGATAGTACGCAATGACCGTGCAGCGGTGCAACTTGTCGAATCAGGCCATCTAAAATCTTACAAAGGCTTTCAGTAACTCTGGAGATAAATACGAATGAATATCGGGCGGCCGGGAGAAATGACGGCGCACGCAGGAATCTTAATTCGGGTATGGGCGCCTTTGCTTTACAGGAGTGCAATCCACATCAAAGACAGTGGACAGAGTGGACTGGCATGACCCCAGTCATATTAAGCCGTCGACGCCTCTTCTGAGAGCAGTAATTAACCTATTGGCACGGACATAACCACGAATGACACGAATTTCTACTTGAGACTTATATGGGCTTCACACCAAAATACTCTGACTCAAAACATAAAATCCGCCAGCCTGGGAACGCCAATCGACCTATTGGCAAGGGACTTTTGTGGTCTGTGAGTTGGAGATACGTTCCGGGGCATATTTCCGCGGCGAATCCGGGTGGCTTGTCTTCATCATGACCCGCTTGTGTGCCAATAGGTCGATTGGCGTTCCCAGGGGAAGAATTGCATGCCTCCGGCGCCATTCCTGTACGCACCGTCATCACCGCGCTCTCCACCGTCCCTGCACTCCCCGTCATTCCTGTACGCACCGTCATCACCGCGCTCTCCACCGTCCCTGCACTCGCCGTCATTCCTGTACGCACCGTCATCACCGCGCTCT
>Ga0116159_1005359_pt1 | contig 10364 bp, 8 predicted proteins | sample AD_JPNAS1_MetaG_FD_89878 | JGI IMG/M metagenome (GOLD analysis project Ga0116159, IMG submission 89878) | Active sludge microbial communities of municipal wastewater-treating anaerobic digesters from Japan - AD_JPNAS1_MetaG | ecosystem: Engineered > Bioreactor > Anaerobic > Digestate | place...
AGTCGGGGAGAAACCGTATGCCGGGCCGTCCGGCTCCCACGGAATGGGCACGCGACAGCCGTCGCGGCCGATTTCCTCGCCGTGTGTGCGGATAAAGGCGGGGTCCTGGCGCACCTCGGCCGGCAGGGTCGTGTGCTCCGGGAGGCCGAGTTCTTCGCCCTGATAGAGGTATGCCGCCCCGGGGAGCGCGAGCATAAGCATGGTCGCCGCTCGGGCGCGCCGGAGGCCGACCGCGGCATCCGGCTGCGGGTCGTGGGGGCCGATGCCATGCGGCCGCGGCCGGTCCTGTCGCAAACCTAACCGGCTCGCGTGGCGGACGACGTCGTGGTTGGACAAGACCCACGTGCACGAGGCGCCGACAGGAGCCATGGCGGCCAAATCGTGGTCGATGGATGACCGCAATGTGGCTGCATCCCAGGCTGATTCGAGGAAGTCGAAGGCGAACGCCTGGTGCATCTCGTCAGGGCGGAGGTAGCGGGCCATCCGCTCCGGCGGCCACACCCAGGCCTCGGCGCAGAGGATGCGCGCCGGATCGCCGTAGGAGTCGAGGATCGCCCGCCACGCGGCATACACCTCGTGGACGCCGTCCTGGTCCCAGTAGGGCGAGAGGTTCGTGGGGAGCAACTCGCCCCGCTCGGGACCGTCGACGATGCCGCCGAGCACGTGCTGGACGCCCGGGTGGTCGGGCAGCCCGGGCGCCTTGATGAGCCCGTGGGCGACGTCGACGCGGAAGCCGGCCACGCCCCGATCGAGCCAGAACCGCAACACCGACTCGAACTCGGCGCGCACCTGCGGGTTGGTCCAGTCCCAGTCGGGCTGGCTGCTGTCGAAGAGGTGGAGATACCACTGGCCCGGGCGGCCGTCGGCCTCGACGACACGGGTCCATGCCGGACCGCCGAACACCGACTGCCAGTTGTTGGGCGGCTCGTCGCCACCCTCGCCCCGGCCCTCGCGGAAGATGTAGCGGGCGCGTTCGGGAGAGCCGGGCGCCGCGGCGAGGGCCGCCTGGAACCACACATGGGCGCTTGAGGAGTGGTTGGGGACGAGGTCGACGATGACCCGAAGCCCCAGCTCGGTCGCCCGCGCCAGGAGCGCGTCGGCGTCGTCGAGCGTGCCGAAGAGCGGGTCGACGTCGCGGTAGTCGGCGACGTCGTAGCCAGCATCCCGTTGCGGCGAGGGGTAGAACGGCGATAGCCACACGGCGTCGACGCCGAGGTCGGCGAGATGATCGAGCCGCGCGGTGATGCCCGGGAGGTCACCGATGCCGTCGCCATCCGAGTCGGCGAACGAGCGGGGGTAAACCTGGTAGATCACGTCATGGCGCCACCAGTCGCTCACGCGGGGTCCTCCGATCGGTCGTCGGCGTTGACGAGCATGTATGCCGCCCGCACGAGGTAGTCGACGAGGGTCGCCTCGTGCTCGCGGGACAACTCAAGGGTGGCCACAGCCGCGAGCATGTGCCGCAGCCAGCGGTCGCGCTGCAGCGGCGTCACGGCATACGGCGTATGCCGCATCCGCAGGCGGGGGTGGCCCCGTTGCTCCGAATAGGTGTGGGGCCCACCGAAATATTGCTCGAGGAACATCCGCAGGCGATCTTCGGCGGGGCCGAGGTCTTCCTCGGGGTAGAGCTCGCGCAAGGGCGGGTCATCGGCGACCCCGCGGTAGAACTCGCGGACGAGCGCAGCGAAGACTGGGGCACCGCCGATGTCGTCGTAGAAGCTCACGCCGCTATCGTCTCCCGCTTTGCCACGGCGCGATGGTTGGGGCCGTGATCTGGACACCGTGGGCGTCGCAGGCCGCTTTGACGCGGTCGCGGATCACGCGCTGGACGTCAAGATTGGCGGTCGGCACGCACCGAGCGGAGACCCGGAGGGTGATGACCCCCGTGGTCATGGATTCGGTGGTGACCGTGGGCGGCTCGATGACCCGCTCGTCGGTGGCGGTCAGGTCGGCCACGGAGGCCCGGATCACTTCGGCGGCCTTGGCGGTGTCTTCGGTCAGCGCGATGGGGACGTCGACCACCGCCGTCGACCAGCCCTGGGATTGGTTGCCGATCCGGACGATCTCACCGTTGCGGAGATACCACAGCACCCCGGAGCGGTCCCGGACGCGCGTCACTCGCAGCGTGACGTCCTCGACGGTGCCGACGATCTCACCGGTGTCGATGACGTCGCCGACACCGTATTGGTCCTCGACGATCATGAAGATGCCCGAGAGGAAGTCCTTGACGAGGCTCTGCGCGCCGAACCCGAGCGCCACCCCACCGACACCGGCAGACGCCAGGAGCGGTCCCAAGGGGATCTGGAGGACCGCCATGATCGTGAGCAGGGCGATGCTCGACACGGCGATCGTCACGACACTACGCAGGACGGCGCCGAGGGTCTGGGTGCGCTGGACGTAACGCTCGTGCGCGATGCCGCTGGCCGAGGCCAACAGCGAACCGGCCCGGCCGGGCAGGAGCACGGTGCGTTCGGCGTGACGATGGCTCGCCGAGGCCACGACCCGGCCGATGGCGCGATGGAGCAGCCACCGGACCACGACCGCGCCGACGATGATGCCGACGATGGTCAGGGGAGGGCCGACGAATTGGTCGAAGGCCTCGTTCCAGTCCATGGGTCAGTCGGCTCCCTGACCGCTGGCAGGAGCTGCGTGGGGGGCCTTGTTGAGGTGTCCCTCGCGCTCCTGGGCGCGGACCGCCGTTTCGACGAATGACAACTGTTCGATGACGAGACGGCGAAGCCCGGCATTGGCTTCAGGGTGCTCGGCCAGCCACCGGCGGGTGCGGTCGCGCAGCGTCACACTCGCGAGGTCGAGCGGGTAGAAGAACTTGACGCACCGCTCGGCCAGCGCAAACGACCGCTCGGCACTGACCCGCTCGAGCATGTCGTGATAGCGCTCGACAAACGGCGTCAACAGTGTCGCGGCGTCATTGGCGCGGCGGAACCCCTTGCCGAGGTGTTCGAGGGCGGAGTTGGTCTGGGTGTCCTGCTCGATCGCCAGTGCCCAGGCAGCCTCCTTCGCCGCGAGTTCCGGTCGGGCTGCCAGGCACATGAGCGCCCGCTCCCGCCCCGCGACGGACGGGTCACGCTGCAACTCCACGTCGATCTCCTCGGCCGTGGCCGCTCCAGCGGCGGCGAGGCCAAAGAGCAACTGCCAGCGCAGATCCTGGTCAATGGTCAACCCAGGGAACGCGTCTTCCCCGTCAAGGGCGGCCCGCACCCGTGCGGTGTCGCTCGGATCGGTCGCAAGCAGCGCGTATGCCGTGGCCAACTGCAGTTGCGAATCGCTCCCGGCCGGGGCGGTGTCAAGGCACGCGCGAACGCCGGCGACGGCCTGGGCGCGGGCGTCCGCACGGTGCTCGAGCGGCATGAACCAGTCGACGGTCGACAGGAGCATCGACGGGATCTGCTTGGTCGTGAGCAGGAGGGTCCGCTGGGCCGTCGGGTGCGTCTCGACGCGGAGCACGCGCAGGACGTAGTCGAGGAAGGTGCTCGGCGCGAGCTCGCCCTCGCGCAGGAGCTCCCAGAACGACCCGGTGACGAGGCTCCGCGCCAGCGAGTCGTCGAAGAGGTCGGCATGGGCGAGGGCCGCCGCGAAGGAGGCGTCGTCGAGGCGGATCTTGGCGTAGGTGAGGTCGCGGTCGTTGGGGAGCACGACCATCGGCCGGTGCTGTCCCACGAGGAACGGCAGCTCGGTGCGCTCGCCGTCGACGTCGATCTCGTGGTAGCCGACATTCGTCAGCGCCCCGTCGACGAGGTCGTAGCTGCCGACCCCGACGCGGTGCGGCCGGAGCGTGGGGAACCGCGGGTCGGGCGTCTGGGTCATGACGGCCGAGGTGACGATCCCGGCGTCGTCGGTGTCGATCTCGACTGCGAGGGTGCTCATGCCGGCGGTGCGCAGCCACGCCTCAGCCCATTCGGTGAGGTCTCGGCCCGAGGCCGCCTCGAACTCGACGAAGAGGTCGCGCATCGTCGTGTTGCCCCAGGCGTGCTTGCGGAAGTAGGCGCGCAACCCAGTGCGGAACGCGTCACGCCCGACATAGGCGACGAGCTGCTTGAGGACCGAACCGCCCTTGGCGTAGGTGATGCCGTCGAAGTTGACCGCGACATCGTGCAGGTCGCGCATGTCGGCGTACACCGGGTGCGTGTCCGGCTGCAGGTCTTGCTGGTAGGCCCACGTCTTCTCGTGGGTGTGGAAGGTCGTCCATGCGTCGGTCCAGTGGGTGACGTCGACCTGCGCCTGGGTCGAGGCCCACTCGGCGAACGACTCGTTGAGCCACAGGTCGTCCCACCACTGCATCGTCACGAGGTCGCCAAACCACATGTGGGCGAGCTCGTGGAGGATCGTGAGGGCCCGCCGCTCGACCAGCGGCTCGGGCGCTTGGCCGCGGAAGACGTAGACGTCGGTGATGGTCACGCAGCCAGCGTTTTCCATGGCGCCGGCGTTGTATTCCGGCACGAAGATCTGGTCGTACTTCGCAAACGGGAAGGGCATGTCGAACTCCGCCTCGAGGAAGGCAATGCCCTTCTTGGTCACGTCGAAGAGGTGCTCGTGGTCGACGTGGTGCGCGAGCGACTTGCGGGCGAAGATGCCCATGGGGATCTCCGCGTCGCGCCCCTGGAAGGAGTCCCACACCACGGCATACGGGCCGGCGACGACGGCGGTGATGTAGGACGAGATCCGGGGGGTCGCGCCAAAAGCCCACGTCGAAGTGCCGTCCCCGTGGGAAACCGGCTCGGGCGCAGGCTGATTGGAGATGACTGTCCAGTGCTCGGGCACCCGGACGGTGAACGCGAAGGTCGCCTTGAGGTCGGGCTGCTCGAAGACCGCAAACACCCGACGCGCGTCGGGCACCTCGAACTGGCTGTAGAGGTAGACCTCCCCGTCGACCGGGTCGACCGACCGGTGCATTCCCTCGCCGCTGGTGGTGTAGCGGGCCGTTGCGTCGATGACAAGGATGTTGTCAGCCGCCAGCGCGGGCAGCGTGATCCGGCTGTCCGCGAAGGCGATTGCCGGATCCACGGACGCACCGTTGAGGGTGATCGACTGGACCGAGTCGCCGACGAAGTCCAGCCACGTCGAGCGTCCCGGCTCGGTCGCGCTGAAGCAGATCGTCGTCGTCGACCGGAAGGTCGTCGGGCCCGTCGTGAGGTCGAGGTGGATGTCGTAGGACTCGACATGCACGAGGGCAGCGCGCTCGGCTGCCTCGGCGCGCGTGAGGTTAGTGCCTGGCACGGGACGCTCCTTGGGGATGCGCGGGGCCGGTCACGGCTGGTATGCCGGCCGCCCGAGCGCGTGGTCTGGGGTCGGACTCTCCGGAGGCATCCTGCCACGGGCGCCGCGGTCCTGCGGGTGATCGGCCCGCCATCGCGCGGTCACCGTCCTGTCACAATGAGCCATGACAGACACGACGAACGCAGGTGACCGCGCTGCTGTGCGCATGTGGTTCGACCCGGTGTGCCCGTGGGCCTGGATGACCTCACGCTGGCTCCGGCAGGTCGAGCACGTGCGACCCGTCAACGTGGAGTTCCGCGTCATGAGCCTGTCGGTCCTCAACGAAGGACGCGACCTGCCCGAGGACTACCGCGCGCTCATGGAGCGAGCATGGGGACCGGTCCGGGTTGTGACGGCCGCAGCGCAGACGATCGGTGCTCACGTCATTCCCGACCTCTACACCGCGATGGGGACGCGGATCCACGTGCAGGGCAACACCGACGGTGAGCAGGTCATCGCCGAGGCGCTGGCCGAGTGCGGACTGCCGGCCGAGCTCGCGGCGGCCGCGACGAGCACCGAGTGGGACGACGCCTTGCGCGCCAGCCACGAGGACGGCATCGCCCTCGTCGGCACCGACGTCGGCACGCCGATCATCGCCATCGGTGACGTCGCCTTCTTCGGGCCGGTCGTGAGTCCGGCTCCCAAGGGCGAGGCGGCGGGTCGACTCTGGGACGGCTGCGTGCTCGTGGCCGGGACGCCCGGTTTCTTCGAACTCAAGCGCACGCGTACCGTGGGACCGATCTTCGACTGACCAGAACGTCACGAAGCGGCACGGACCTGGAAGGCTTGTCGATGCGTGTCCATATCGGTGGCGATCACGCCGCCTACGAAGTCCAGCGCGCCCTCATCGGCCACCTCACGGCGGTCGGCCACGAGGTCATCGACCATGGTCCCCGCGACTATGACGGGCAGGACGACTATCCCGTGTTCGTCCTGCGGGCCGCGCTCGCGGTCGCAGCCGACCCGGATTCCCGCGGGATCGTGCTCGGGGGTTCTGGTAATGGCGAACTCATCGCTGCCAACAAGGTCCCGGGCATCCGGGCGGCATACGTGAACAGCTCCGAGCTCGCGGTCTTGGCACGGCAGCACAACGACGCTCAGATCGTGTCGATCGGTGGGCGCTTCACCGATCTCGCGACGGCCGCCGAGATCGCCGATGCCTTCCTCGCGACCGACTTTTCCGGCGACGAGCGGCACGCCCGCCGGCTCGCCATGATCGCGGCCTTCGAGGCCGACGGCACGCTCCCGGACATCCCCACGCGCTAGCCGCGACAGCGTCGGCGCGCGAGGGACGACTGACGAGGGACGACTGACGACGAACGGCGGGCGGTGAGTCACTCACCGCCCGCCGTTCGTGCCGATTGTCAGGTGCGACCGGTCAGTTGGCCTGGTCGAGGTTGTCGGCAACTTCCTTGGCCTTGGCCTGAGCGGTGTCGACCTGCTCGGCGTACTGGCCGCCGGTCTTCTCGTCGACGAAGTCACCGGCCTTGTCGACCGCGTCGTCGACCTTGTCGCTGTTGCCCTGGACCAGCTCGACGGCCTTGTCCTTGAGCTCTTCGGCCTTGTCCTTGAGTTCGTCAAAAAGTCCCATGATGGGTCCTTCCCTCCCATGGCCGGGAATCTGTCACTCCCGACTCGACCCGAACTCTAAGCGCTCGGTGCCGCGGTGAGCGACTCGTACGCTGGCCCGATGGAGCATGGGCCAGTCCGCACTTTTCACGCTCGCCGTGGGCGTCGCTCCCAGCTCACGACGAGCCGCCTGGAGACGCTCCTCCCGCGGTATGCCGTGCCGGCTCGCCTCGACGGTCCGCCCGCAGGTTTCGACGTGCTCGTCGTCGAGATCGGGTGTGACCACGGAGCCGCCGCAGTGGCCTATGGCGCGGCATACCCCGCGCATTTCCTTGTCGCGCTGGACGTCCACCCGCCGGGGGTGGCCCGGATGCTGGCCGCGGCGGCAGACGCGGGCGTGACCAATCTCGGGGCTGAGCTCGGCGACGCGGTGAAGTTCCTCCGCGAGCGCGTAGAGCCTGGGTCCGTCAACGCGGTGCACCTGTTCTTCCCCGACCCCTGGCTCAAAGCCAAACACCATCGTCGCCGGTTTGTGTCGTCGGCCACGCTCGACCTGCTCGCCTCGCGGCTCGCGCCGGAGGGGCACGTCCTCGTGGCCACCGACCAGGAGGCGTATGCCGCGCACGTCGAGTCGGTCGTCTCGCGGCACCCCGAGTGGCGTTGCGTGCGCACACCGCGACCGGAGTGGCGGCCGATGGCCGGCTTCGAAGCCAAGGGGGTGCAAGCGGGTCGACCAATCGTCGACCTGCGGCTGGAGCGGGCGACGAGAATCGAACTCGCGTAGCCAGTTTGGAAGACTGGGGCTCTACCATTGAGCTACGCCCGCGGGCGAGATCCCTGGCGCCGCAGAGGCAGTCCCGCGCGGGGCAGGGCGTGTTCCGTGGTCACCGAGGTCGTCTCGGGGGGCTAGCCTAGACCCGCTCGGCGGGATCCGCTAACCACGCCCACACGACCGCTCCGGGCACGCCTCGGGTATGCCGCATGGCTCCGAGACGGGGTATGGCGCAGTTTGGTAGCGCGTCCGCTTTGGGAGCGGAAGGCCGTCGGTTCGAATCCGGCTACCCCGACCAACTAGAGTGTTCCGGTTGCCTGTGCAGAGGCCGGTCCTCCGCGCGGGTTCGACACCGTCCTCAAGACGCCACCCGCATCACCCATCGATCCTGGAGTAGCTGCCGTGAAGAGTGCCCTCGAGACCCTCAGCCCGACTCGAGTCAAGCTGACCGTCGAGGTTCCCTACGAGGAGCTCAAGCCGAGCATCGACACGGCATACGTGACGATCTCGAGCCAGGTCCAGGTCCCCGGCTTCCGCCGCGGCAAGGTGCCCAGCCGCATCATCGACCAGCGCGTCGGCAAGGGTGCGGTGCTGCAGGAGGCCATCAACGAGGCCCTGCCCAAGTTCTACGGTGACGCCCTCGACGAGCACAACATCCGTCCGCTCGGCCAGCCTGAGGTCGATGTGACCGCGATCCCGGTCGAAGAGGGTGAGCCCTTCACCTTCACCGCCGAGGTTGACCGTCGCCCCGAGATCACGCTCCCCGACTACTCCTCGCTCACCGCCACCGTCGACGCGATCACCGTCGACGAGGCCGACATCGAGGAGCGCATCCAGAGCTTGCGTGAGCGCTTCGGCACCCTCAAGACCATCGAGCGTGCGGTCGCCACCGGTGACTTCGTCTCGGTCGACCTGTCGGCGGAGATCGACGGCGACGAGATCGACGCCGTCACGGGTGTGTCCTACGAAGTGGGCTCAGGCAACATGCTCGAGGGCATGGACGACGCTCTCGTCGGCATGAGCGCCGGCGAGACCAAGACCTTCTCCGCGCCGCTGGCCGGTGGCGAGCACGAGGGTCGCGACGCGACCTGCACCGTCACCGTCCAGGCGGTCAAGGAGCGCGAGCTGCCCGAGCTCGGCGACGACTTCGCCCAGCTCGCCTCGGAGTTCGACACGATGGACGAGCTGCGCGCCGACCTCGCGAAGGAAGCTCAGAAGGGCAAGCAGTTCAGCCAAGGCATGCAGGCGCGCGACGCCATCATGGAGTCGCTGCTGGCCGCCGTCGAGGTCCCCGTGCCGGACTCGATCGTCGAGCACGAGGTCAACCACCACCTCGAGGGTGAGGGTCGCCTCGAAGACGACGAGCACCGCGCCGAGGTCGACGCCGACACGCGCAAGGCCCTCAAGGCCCAGTTCCTCCTCGACGCGATCGTCGAAAAGGAAGAAATCCGGGTCGAGCAGCCCGAGCTCATCGAATACCTCGTCCTCACCGCCCAGCAGTACGGCATGGACCCCAACACGTTTGCCCAGATGCTCGACCAGCAGGGGCAGATCCCGGCGATGGTGGCCGAAGTCGCCCGGCGCAAGGCCCTCGCCGCCGTGCTCGACAAGGCGACGGTCACCGACAGTGACGGCAACGCCGTCGACCTGCGGGCGCTCGACCGTCGCGCTCACGCCGACGCCGCTGCTGACGCCGGGGAAGAGGCCTGAGCGCCGACTCGCCGGCCGTGCGGGACGCGCTCCCCGCGGCCGTGATCGAGCAGGCCAAGCTCGCGGTGTATGCCGTGTTTGCCCTGGCGGGTGCGGCCTTCGCCGCCTTCGCCTCCCGGATCCCGGAGATCAAGGCGATCCTCGACCTCTCCGCGGGTGAGTTGGGGATCACCCTGCTGGCCGCGTCGTGTGGATCGCTGCTCGGGTTGCCCGCCGCAGGCTGGTTCGTCCACCGCATCGGGGCCGCGCGCACCGTCGGTGCCGGTGTCGTCGTCGGCATGCTCGGGATCCTCACGATCGCCCTCGGCGTCGATGTCTTCGCCTCCCGATGGATCCTCAACGCAGGCCTGTGGGGTGTGGGTCTGGGCATCGGGTCGTGGGATGTCGCCATGAACATCGAGGGCGCGGTCGTCGAGCGGCACCTCGGCCGGGCGATCATGCCGCGCTTCCACGCCGCCTTCAGCGGTGGCACGGTCGTCAGCGCTCTCCTCGGGGCAGCAATGGCGGCCATCGGCGCGCGGATCCTCCCGCACCTGCTCGGGATCATCGTGCTCGTCGTCGCGGTCTCCTTCTGGGCGCTCCCGAAGTTCCTTCCGCGCGAGGCTCACAACGCACCCGAGGACGCGCCGCGGCATACGGCCGACGCTGTTGATGGCACACTCGAGCAGCCCGCTCGCGAGGGCGCCGGGATCGGCGCCGCCTGGCGCGAGCCGCGCACCATCCTTATCGGCTGCGTCACGCTCGTCGCAGCGTTCACGGAAGGCACGGCCAACGACTGGCTCTCGGTCGCCTTCGTCGAGGGTTACCACCTGCCGCCGTGGGCCGGCGTCCTGGGGTTCGCGACCTTCCTCAGTTTCATGACGATCGGCCGCATCCTCGGCACCTCGCTCATTGATCGACACGGGCGTGTGGCCATGGTGCGGGGGACCTTCGCGATGGCCGTCGTCGGTGCCGCCATGGTCATCTTCGGCGGCCCCGCCCTCGCCTTCGCCGGCGCTGCCCTGTGGGGGCTCGGTGCGAGCCTCGGCTTCCCCGTGGG
>Ga0116159_1005363_pt1 | contig 10361 bp, 9 predicted proteins | sample AD_JPNAS1_MetaG_FD_89878 | JGI IMG/M metagenome (GOLD analysis project Ga0116159, IMG submission 89878) | Active sludge microbial communities of municipal wastewater-treating anaerobic digesters from Japan - AD_JPNAS1_MetaG | ecosystem: Engineered > Bioreactor > Anaerobic > Digestate | place...
GAGCAAACCCCTGACCGCATCTGCGCGCGTCAGGCTTTGCCAGGCATGTTGCCCATGAATGTCCAGAAGCTGCTCTCCCACCGCCCGAAGCTGTGTGGCAGTGGCCGGGCTACCGTTGATCCAGGCGCGGCTCTTGCCCTGCACATCCACGGTACGGCGCAGCAGCAGACCGCTGGCTGCGTCGGTTTCAAAGCCAGCCTCTTGCAGCCAGCATGCAATGCCCGGCGTGGCGTCAAACTCTGCGCTGATATCGGTGCGGCTGGCACCTTCACGAATCATGGTCAGGTCAGCCCGGCCACCAGTGACCAACTGCAGGGCATCGATCAGAATGGATTTGCCAGCACCGGTCTCACCGGTCAGCACGGTAAAGCCGCTGTGGAGCTCAAGCTCAAGTTCGCTGACGATGACAAAGTCACGCAGCACAATTCGTTTAAGGCTCACGTCGTCGCTACCCCCTCGTTCCAATGCAGCTTTTCGCGCAGCGTGTCAAAGTAAGACCAGCCCCTGGGGTGCAAAAACCGCACATGGTGAGCCGAGCGGGTGACTTCAATTCGGTCACCGTGCATCAAGGATGCCAGGGATTGCATGTCGAAACTGGCGCTGGCATCACGCCCGGAGGCGATCTCGATCGCTATGTGCGAGGTGTTGGCAAGGACGATGGGCCGATTTGACAAGGTATGCGGGGCAATCGGCACCATTACCCAGCCGGGGATGGATGGGTGCAGCAACGGGCCACCCGACGACAGCGCGTAGGCGGTGGAACCGGTTGGCGTGGCAATGATCAGGCCATCGGCGCGCTGGTTGGCGACAAAATGGCCATCGACTTCAACCCGCAATTCCACCATGCCAGCGGTAGCCCCCCGATTCACCACGACATCATTCATGGCCATGGCCTTGAAAACGCAGTGACCACCGCGTATCACACAGGCCTTCATCAGGCTGCGATGGTCCTCCACATATTCGCCCTGAAGCATCTTGCCCAGACTGGCGGTAAAGCTGTCATAGGGAATGTCGGTAATGAAGCCCAACCGCCCCTGGTTGATGCCAATCAGCGGCACACCGTAGGCAGCCAACTGTCGGCCAATCCCCAGCATGGTGCCGTCGCCACCCACCACCAGGCCCAGATCGCACTGCTCGCCAATCTGCGCCACTGTCAATTGCTGGTAGCCGGTCAACCCCATTTCGAGGGCAGAGTCATGCTCAAGCACCACCTCGCATCCTTGATCGTGCAAAAAATGTGCAACGGCTTCGATCGCGTTGCGCGAATTGGCAATCGACGATGCCGAGGCATGCGTGTGGAACTTGCCGATCAGGGCAACCAACTGGAATTTGGGAGTCATTCTCAAATTACATCACTAAAGTGATGTAAGGCGGCGCAGTAGGTGCGTTTTTACTGGGCTGTCTCGTTCTGATTCCATTGCGGCGATGACTATCCATTGTTGGACGTTTTCGCCTAGCTTGTCCGCTATTGCGCCTGCTATCGCTGGGCTTAGGTGTCCGCGTTTCTTTGCTTGGGCGATTGTTGACACATCTATGTCAAGTTCTTCGCTCCATCTTGACGCTCGTTTCAGTTCTAACGCTTTCGTTAAGAGTTGCATTGTGTTGGCCATGACTTCTCCTGTTAATTAGGGAAGTTTATGACTTGTCGTCAAAATTTATGTTGACGACTCGTCACAAACTGGTTAACAATCTCTTTTATGACAAGTTGTCAATTTAAGGGGTCATCAATGTCTGGTTTTCTCAAGTCTCGCTTCTTTATCAAAACCCATTCCATTCCCTCGGGTGCGTCTGGTTTTGCTGGTTTTGTCCAGTGTGTGTGTTCGACGTTGTCTGTCTTTGTAAACACGTCAATTGCTGCGCGAATCAAGCCCATTGCAGCAAGTAGGCAAAGCCCCCAAAAAGTGACCACGTTCAATTCGACCATCTTTTCTCCCGTTCCTAAGACTTTCATTTAACCAAATTAAGGGGTCATCACCATGCAAGATTTAAAATGAAATCATGCTCGATGATCGTGCCAAGTTATTACTCAAAGCGCTGGTAGAACGCTACATTGCTGACGGGCAACCGGTGGGGTCACGAACCTTGTCCAAGGCATCCGGTATTGAGTTATCGCCTGCCACCATCCGCAATGTCATGTCTGACCTGGAGGAACTCGGTCTGATCGCCAGCCCGCACACCTCGGCCGGGCGCATCCCCACGGCACGCGGCTACCGCTTGTTTGTAGACACCATGCTGACGGTGCAGCGCGGGCTGCTCGGCGAACACTATCTTGCAGCCGATCAGCCGCAAAAGGTCATCTCCAACGCGGCCAATTTGCTTTCCAGCCTGTCGCAGTTTGTCGGTGTGGTGGTGGCTCCGCGGCGAAGCTCGGTTTTTCGGCATATCGAGTTTTTGCGTCTGTCAGATCGGCGCCTGCTGGTCATCATTGTGTCGCCAGAAGGCGATGTGCAAAACCGGGTTATCTTTACCGAGGCCGATTACACCCAGGGGCAACTGCTGGAAGCTGCCAACTATCTGAACGCCAACTACGTCGGTCTGGCAATCGAGCAGGTGCGGGAGCGACTCAAAGGCGAGGTGGATTCACTGCGGGCCGAGATTGCCTGCCTGATGCACGCTGCGGTTGCTGCCAATTCCGATGTCTTGACCGAAGCACAGGACGAAGTCATTATTTCCGGCGAAAGAAATCTGCTGTCCGTCAGTGATTTTTCGCACGACATGAGCCATTTGCGGCGTGCTTTTGATCTGTTTGAGCAAAAGGCCCAGTTGCTGCGCCTGCTTGATGGCACCGGTCAAGCCGAGGGGGTTCGCATATTCATCGGCGGTGAAAGCCAGGTGGTGCCGTTCGAAGACCTGTCGATCGTCAGCGCCCCGTATGAAGTCGATGGTTTGGTGGTTGGCACGCTCGGTGTCATCGGGCCAACCCGCATGGCCTACGACCGCATGATTCAAATCGTTGACATTACTTCCAAATTGGTCAGCAACGCCCTGAGCCACCATAAGTAAGCCTTGAAATTGACTGGTTGAAACGGGCGACGCGTGACACCACACGATGAAAATTTGTCACTGCGCAGTCCTGTCCAACGCGCATTCATCCCGGCTTCCTCGGTTGACCGCTTGTTTGGGTCACTGATACCATTTCTGAGTCATTCGTGACCAGGCACCCTGGCGCAGACATTGCCAACGCAAGGCAAGATCAAGGCAAGTCGAGATATCAACGACAGGGATGATTTGGAAACGGAGTTACCCGCATCTTTGTGTCGTGCGCCACGCTTGGACAAATAGCGCCCAAAGGCAGCTCGCGGCAAGGGTGAGGTCAGGTGTCCCTTAAAGATCAGCCAGTCAAATCCTTCAACAACAGCGGCGATGACATCATGAAACTTATCGAGGAAAATTGCCATGCCGCATGCGCCGCTGCGTGGCGGTCTGCCTCCTTGTTGAGGCTGAGGATATGGTCCAGGTCAACTTCAATCCACCAGCCGTTGAAGCGACACCCTTTGGCTGCGGCCAGCGGTCGCGCCAAGTATTTAACCAGGAGAGCTAAATTGAGTACTCGCCACTTTACCCCGCCAGCGCCCGATTTTGGCAACCCGGAATTTTTGCTTCGCCACATGCAGAGCCTGATGGATTTTTATCTGCCACAGGCGCACGATCCATCTGGCGGCCACTACCAGTATTTCCTGGATGACGGAACCATCTGGGACCATGACACCCGCCACTTGGTCAGCGCCACCCGCTATGCCGTCACGCACAGCATGCTCTGGCGTGCCACTGGCGAGCCGCGTTACAAAGACGGACTGGCGCATGCGCTACGCTTCCTGGCCGATGCCTTTTGTATCGGTCCAGGCGAAGGCTATTACTGGATGGTCGAGTGGCGCGACGGGCAGAGGCAGCGGGTGATCGACGATACCCGGCAGATGTACGGCCTGGCCTTTGTGATGCTGGCGGGCGCGCACGGGCTGCTGTGCGGTCTGGAGCAGGGCCGGATTCTGCTCGAAGATGCCTTTGCGACGGCGGAACAGCATTTTTGGTTGCCTGAACACGGCTTGTATGCGGACGATGCCAGCGCAGACTGGGTGGTGTCCTCTTACCGGGGTCAGAACCCCAACATGCATGCGTGCGAGGCCATGCTGGCAGCGTTTGAGGGCACCCAAGAGTCCCGCTATCTGGCCCGCGCCCGCACGCTGGCAGATTCGGTGGTTCGCAAGCTAGGCGACATGCAGGGTGGGCGCATCTGCGAGCATTACGACACCCACTGGGTGCCCGACTGGCTTTACAACCTGAACGACAGTTCCAATATTTTCCGACCCTGGGGTTACCAGCCCGGCCACTTCACCGAGTGGGCCAAGCTGCTGTTGCAACTTGACCACTTTGACCCGCAGCCCTGGCATCTCGAAAAAGCGCGCTTCTTGTTTGACGAAGCCACCCGCACCGCCTGGGATCATGACAATGGTGGTTTCTACTACGGTGTCGGCCCAGACGAGCAGATTTGCGATGCCAACAAGTACCACTGGGTGCAGGCGGAAACCCTGAGCGCCGCCGCCCTGCTGGCCAAAGCCACCGGCGAGGTCAGCTATTTGCAATGGTATGAGCGCACCTGGGGCTACTGCTGGGCGCATTTTGTCGATCACGAACAGGGTGCCTGGTTCCGGATTCTGGACCGGCGCAACCTCAACCACACGCGCGAAAAAAGCCCTGCTGGCAAGGTTGACTATCACCCGATTGGTGCCTGTTTCGACGTGTTGCGCGCGCACCAGCAAATCGGCTACAAAACACGCTAAGCTGAAGTTCTTTGCCAAAAAGCCCGGGTTTCCCCACCGAGACCACCGGCAATTGCGGTTTCACGTTCTGACTACGGTTTGATCTGACCGATCAGTTCGAGCGCCCGTTTATGCTGCTGGTGAGGTGTCGTGATCAGCTCGAAAGTGGGCGCGTCGTCGCTTTTGACGGTGCGACAGGTATTGCGCGCAATGGTTTGAGGCTGTGCCATCAAGGGCTGGAGACCATGAACCGGTGAACCTTGATTCCTCAGTTGGACGCGCCCGAGTGGGCCGCTGGCGGCGCGTCTGGGTAGGGCGAAAGCCGCGGCTCCAAACGTGCCTGCGCACGTTTGGACGGCTTAAGCAGGCCATGCCTCTGGCTTGGCTGCGCCCTGCAAGGGAGACGACGACGCACAGCTCCTGCCCGCTAGGAGGAGCAACGCCCCCAGGCGCGTTGCCAGCGGTTCAATCGGGTGCGTAGCGCTGTCACCCAATGGGTGAACCTCGCCGAAGCTAAAGAAGTAAATGCTCATAAGGACTTACAGATGAAAACGAGCGGTCAACTGAGGAATCAAGGGTGAGGCATCATCCCAAATTCCTGAGTTGGATGCGCCCGACTGGACCGCTGGCGGAGGAGGCAGAAGCAGAGCCCCCAGGCGCGTTGCCAGTGGTTCGATCAGGTGGGTTGCGCTGTAACCCAATAGGTGAACCCTATCGAAACAAGAAAAGCAACTACTTACAGGGACTTATTCCATTTCTAAATCATCCATGTCTTTGTTATCTCGCCTTGCCTTGCGTTTGCAATGTCTGCGCCAAGGTGCCTAGACAGGAATGATCTAGAAATGGAATTGCAGTCGAAAACAAGCGGCCAACTGAGGAATCAAGGTTCATTGACCCGACCATGCCAAACTTCGGCCGACGGCGCGCAAAGAGTGAAGTTTGCGTAATAGTGCCTGTAACCCTTATAGGGCTTGCGCTGACAGCTATGTAGTTCGCAGCAAAATGATAGGGTGATCCAGAAGTCAGGAGCGCAGCCAAGTCACTCTTTCACGCATTGACGACCAAGCGAGAAGACCAAAGCCAGGTTACTCACTTCTGGAAACAGGGGCAGCGTGAGCCGCGCTTCATCAATCAGGTGGTAACGCAGTTTGTCTGGGCCAGTACAACGCCAAACCCGGCAAACCCGGCCCGCGTCCCCACTGGAGAATCCTGGATCACCGGGATTCGACCCGCTGTTTCATGCACATTTTTGCCCTCTAGCCCTTGTGCAGCATGCGTCGGCAGCTTTCATATTAATAGCATTGAATGAGCCCATTGGATGCCCAATCAGCAGTCGCAGCGCTTCAGTCGAAATTGTGGCTGTAGCCCCCGTTGCATATGCCTGGATAGCTATTGACAATATAGCAAAACGCGGCCTCAGGCGATCTGCAGCGCCTGCAGCACCGCCAGCTTCTGTTCGGCAAAACTGCCTGCCTGGCTGCTCAGCTCAGCCAGGTTCTTTTCAGCCGAATCCAGCGCCTTGCCGTCCTTGATGACCCGCTGGTTTTGCGCGTTCAACGTTTGCCATGCTGCGTCGGCCCATTCAACAGGCAGCTTGAGCCCCTGCTTTTGCGCGGACAGAAATAACTGCTGAAAGCGCCCCAGCGGCACGCCGCCGCCAGTGACCGGGCTGGCCAGGTAAGCGATGTCTGAGCTGCTGCGCGCCTGGCCCAGCAGTTGGGCATTGAGCCGCTCGGTGTGTGGTTTGGCGTTGGCAATGCTGGGGGCATCCTGTGCCAGGGCCATATGACCGGCACTGACCAGCAGCAGCACGGCTTCCTTGATCTGGTTGAGTTGCACACGCTGGTCTTTGAGCTCTTGCTCGATCAGGGTGAGGGTTCTGGCCTGGTGATCGGCCAGCAGGTCCAGTATCGGGGCATAAACCGACTCGCTCATGGTCGCTTCACCGAGCGCGGTCTTGATCTTGAGCGGAACATCGGCGCGCCGGGTGCATAGCAAGACCGATTGTTGGCGCCAGCTTTGTGCCTGATCCAGGGCTGCGAGTCGGCGCGGGCCTTTGACCCAATAGTCGCGTCGAAACTGCTGGTTCAGAATGAAGTCGCGGGTGGTTTCGCGTAACACGGCATCTGGAATCTCTTTCAACAGGGTTTGCTGCGCCGCCTTGAAGTTGAACCCGTCAAAGTGATCAAGGTAGTTGGCGGAACACGCATAGCCCAGTTTTGCCGGTGCCAGCCAGTCTGCCATGGTGGCAAAGTGCATCGGCTGCCAGTCGGCGTTGAAGTATTCGTGTGCCAGATAGTGGCGGTTTTGGCCTTTGAGTTTGGCCAGCCGGTCGGTCACCTGGGGCTGTGCGCGCACAAACCCAGGCTGAGTTGCCAGCAGTTTTTCGGCAAAGCCAATGGCATTGTCAACCCGGCTGACAGTGCCAATGCCCGGTGCGCCCATGGTCTGGGCGTGCAAGGCCATCAGGTGGCGCATCGGTGCAAAAGCCGCCCAGCCCGGCATGGTGTTGTAGCTGATGTAAAGGATGCCCCCCACCTTGAGCTTGCGCCGCAGCAGGTCAACAATCACCCGGCGGTTGTCGTCACTGATCCAGCTCCAGATACCGTGCAAGCCGACAAAGTCAAAGTCGGGCAAGTCGCTGCGGTTGGCAAATTCTGTAAAGGCCTGGTCATGCAGCCGGGCGCTGCTGCCGCTGGCTGCTGCCAGGCTCTGGGCAAAGCCCGCCTGCGCCGGGTTGAAGTCGGTCCCAACCCATTGTGTGCCAGATGCAGCCGCGTGAATGTTGACACTCAGGCCCTGGCCAAAACCCAGTTCGCAGGCGCAGCTTAAGCCCGGCAGGGCCAGGCCCTTGTTCAGCAGGGCCAATCTGGCGCGCAACGGGTTGAGCTCAGGGTAATAGCCGTAGGTGTAGTCAATGTCTGCGACGTAGCCGTCGGTCCAGTCACTCATGCTTGGGTCTTCTGTGATGGTTGGGTAAGGATGTGGTCGAGAATAACTCCCCTTTTTTGCACCATGGAGTTGGAATGCACGGCTAGACGCAAGACGCGCCGTTTAGCTGGCTAAACAAGCGTCTTGCAACAACGCTGTGCGCCCAAATCCGCCGGTGCAAATAGGGCAAGCTATGTCTGACCACATGCTAAACCGGACGAGCCGGAATTGGACGGCCTTCGTCGCGAGGGCGCGACTCCTACACAAACAGTCGGCGCCTATTTGAAATTGTAGGAGTCGCGCCCTCGCGACGAATGACTTGGAATGCTTGAATTCTTCGCATGATATGCAAGGACTTGACTTGTTAAAGACTATGCAGATGTTGAGTCAGCCGGCCTCAATCGGGCGGTTGACTGGCAACCCGCGCATCAGAGTGTGCCCAGTTCAAACTCGATGGCGCTGACAATTGCTGGGCCGCAGCGCTGGACCAACCATTGACAGCTTTTCCGCACCGCATCTAACAGACTGAATCTGCCATTGCTCGGCACAGGCAAGCAACGGTTTGATTTTGGGAACCAGGCTGTTTTGCGCGGCCTGGAGGCGGATGTGGTCGCATGGTCGCCTTTTGCGCTGACTGCCTTGTCATGATCCGGGCCTGCTAAGCACTTCAAGGCGTGAGCGGCAGGACGACTTTGTGGCCGGATGCCATTTGCGCCACCATGCGCTCAATGCAAAAAACCGGGCCAAGCCGCCATTGGGCGCAGACTTCAACATCGCCAACCGGCCCTTCGGCACTATTTAAATAGTAGCTACCAGCGCATATTCCACGAGGGCTACAGGCCTATTTCGCTTGAAGTTCAAGGGGCAGACTGGCGCTGCAATACCAGCGTCTGGAATGATGCAGGCTAATCGGTTGGCAACATGCTTGACTGGCTCATCAAGAGAGACTCGGCAAACTGCGCCAGCGGCATGTCGATGCGGGTGATGTTTTGCTCTTGCAGAAAGCGCGCTTCCATGCGGGTTGGTGGGTTGGGCAGCACGGCCCAATGGCGGTCGCCCGAGCGCTTCATGATCTGGCGGGCGAAGCAGCGCGTCAACTGGTCATCAAACCGGCAACCCAGAAACAGAAAATGGCGGCCAATCCGCCAGGCTTGCACCGCTGCCGGAATCGGGGTCTGAATGTCGATTTCGGTCAGCACTTCAACAAAGTCGCTGTCAGACACTAGGTAGTTGCCCGCCGGGCCGTGGCTGCCGATGGGCTTGTAAAGCACGCGTCCGGGTTCGCCAGACAGTGCTGCCAGGGGCGTGCCGTCGGCAGTGTAGGCACCGGTCCACTGGCCAAAATGCTCCGACTGCGACAAGCCCTGCACCTGCACCCAGTCATCGCTCGGCCGGGTCTGCGCTAGGGCGCTGGCAAAGGTGTCGTCGTACCAGGTGTCCACCCACAGCCCGGCACCACTGGCGGCCAGCGCCAGATGCAGGCTTGACGGCGCCGGGGTGCTGGCAAACGCCTGGTTCATCAGATGCACCACCGACTTGCGGTGTTTGAAGTTTTCGATGAACTGCGCGGCTTGCGTCAGGCGTTTGCGGATCTTATGCGGCACGCTCACCTTGGCCGTCATGTACTCGGCCAACGCCAGTGGTGTGCCAGGCACCTGCAAGTCGCTGCACAGTGACAGCATGTCTGGCCCCAGGTAGGGAATCACCGCAGCTCTGGCAAGGCTGCGGGCAATGGTATCGATCAGGTCGGTCATGGTTTTCCTTGCGAAGGTGAATGAGGCTGCAAGCCCGGGGGTACTTGTCGTCTGGCCAGGGTGCCGGTCAAGCTTTGGGCATGTCGATAGCGCCAACCGACCCCGGCGAGGCCGGTTTGCGCCGGGCTTGTCGGCCCATCGCCCCTCTATGGTTGCGGTCGGCTGGCAGCCGCTGCGCCATCAGTGCGACCGGCGGCTAGTACTGCGTCAGGATCAGCGCCGTGGCCAGCTCAGGCTGGGCGGTCACGCTCCAGCAGTGGCCGTTCGAGGTCGCCAGGTAAACGCTGCGCATGCCCAGGCGCAGCGCCGGGGTTTCGTCGCGCATGTCGTGCGCGTCAACCACCAGCACACGCATCGCCGGGTCTCGGGTGCGCCAGGTGGCCGCCGCCTCGCGTACCGAACCGGCGGCGTCAATCACCGCGCCAGCAGCGCGCAGATCGTCGGGGGTAATGGCCATGCTCAGTCTCCTGCTTCGGTCAGCGCCATGCGGCGCGCTTCGACCGTGATCGGCAGCGGTGTATCGATAGGCATGGCAGGCAGGTCGAACTGCCAGCCATTGGCCAGCGTCACCAGCCCGCCCCACATGTCCGGGTTGGCCATCGCGACGATGGGTTCCTCCAGGTCTTTTTTGGCAACATAGCCGGTCAGCACGCCTTTGCTGTCTTTGCGGATCATCAATTTCATCATCAGCTCCTGGTGGGTTGGAAATGGGGGCCATTGGTTTGCTTTAAGGAGCCGTCATCAATTCTTCGCGCAGCAGGGGCTGCAGCAGTGCTGGCAAGGTGTTGAGCAGGCTGCTGATGTCTGCCTGGGTGCTGCTGCGGCCAAGCGACAAGCGCACCGCGGCCAGCGCCTCATCGGCGCTTACACCCATCGCCGTGAGCACATGCGAGGGCTTGCTGCCCTCCGATGAGCAGGC
>Ga0116159_1005386_pt1 | contig 10332 bp, 7 predicted proteins | sample AD_JPNAS1_MetaG_FD_89878 | JGI IMG/M metagenome (GOLD analysis project Ga0116159, IMG submission 89878) | Active sludge microbial communities of municipal wastewater-treating anaerobic digesters from Japan - AD_JPNAS1_MetaG | ecosystem: Engineered > Bioreactor > Anaerobic > Digestate | place...
GATCAAGGCTGGGAGTGGTGCGCCTCGTTCGTCTACCATTGCGCCATGCAAGCCGGCTTGACTCTACCAATTCGTTATCCTGGCGTCTCGTGCCGTTTCGCGGCTGTGTTAGCATGGCTGGAGTGGGCGCAGTTGCCGGAGACTGGTTTCTTCCACCGCGCCGACGAGCCTGGGTTGGCGCCTGAGCGCGGTGACCTGATCGTATACGATAGGCTGGTATCTGGCGCCGAGCACGATCACATTGGCGTAGTGCTCGGCTTGGATGACTGCACCCTGATTGTGGCCGAGGGCAATGTGAATAACCAATCTGGCGTTTTCAGGCGTCACAGATTCCAGCAGATCAACGGGTTCATACGAGTGGAAGACACTTATCGGTACGCCTGGCCGTACGCGGGAGCGAAGTAGTCCTGGCCATGCCATACACGAATGACCCAAACACTGCCTCAGCGCCCCCTACCCTGCCGGTCATTGAGGCGCGTCAGGTTAGCAACGAAAAACAGATCGGAAGGAGACTCAGGGCTTGACACCCGCCTCCAAGTAGCTTATCATGATGTTGCTGTATTAGTTCACTAGTGCACTAGGGTTATGTTACAGTGGCACAGCGCCCGCAATTGCGCCGCAGCATCGCAGCACATAGCAGCGCAGTGGACACCAGGCGGCGTGTCAGAGGTCAATCTAGGGGTGTGCCTAATGCCACAGGAAGGAGGAGGCTGAGTGCAGATCAACTTCGACGAGTCAATCCCCATCTACGTTCAGATAATGCAGGCCGTTCTATGGGACCTAGCAGTAGGAGAGCTGGCGCCCGGCGACAAGTTGCTGTCAGTCAGGGATTTGGCCAAAGACGCCAGGACCAATCCCAACACGGTTCAACGGGCCTACATGGAACTCGAGAGGATGGGCATTGTCGAAACTCAGAGGGGCCAGGGGACATTCATCAAAGCCAGCCCGGACATAGCGAAGGAGGTCAGATCCGAGGTGACAGCAACCGCAGTGCGGTCATTCATAGGCGAAATGAGGCGGCTACGCTACTCAGACGACGAGATCGTCTCTCTAGTGTCGCAGGGCCTGGACCAGGCGCCGGCTACAGGCCACGGCGGTGCCGACGGCAGCGACGGCGACGGCGCCGGCGGGTATAGCCAGAGCGACGATCGGGGCCAAGGAAATCGACGCGAGAGCACGTATGACCAGCCGGTCGCAGGCCGGTCGGTCGCGGATCCGAACGGAGGTGTTCACTGATGCTAGCCGTCGAAATGGCAAATGTCCAGAAAAGGTATTACCGCTCTCATGCGCTCCGGGGCGTGACTCTCGGGATAGAGCCGGGCAAGATCGTAGGCCTGCTCGGGCCTAACGGCGCCGGGAAGTCTACGCTGCTTAAGATATGCGCAGGGCTAACCCACCCCACGGCGGGAGGAGTACGCGTGATGGGGCGGGATGTGTCCACAGCGACCAAGGAACTGACCGCCTTCGTCCCTGAGCACGACACTTTCTACTCTTGGATGACTGCTCGGGAAGCCATCGCATTCGAAAGCTCCATGTTTGGCGACATGGACGTATCTGATGCCATGGCCCTTCTCAAAGAGCTCAAGCTGGACCCTGATAACAAGATCACGTCGCTTTCCAAGGGGCAGCGCGGCCGGCTCAAGTTGGTCCTAGCCATGTCGCGCCGGGCAGGACTAGTGCTCATGGACGAACCGCTCGCGGGCATCGACCCACCGTCGCGCGCCGCTATCTTGGAGACTATAGCCTCCCGATACCGCGCGGGCGAACAGACTATAGTGATATCCACCCACGAGGTGCTGGAATCGGAGAAGCTATTCGAAGATGTAGTGTTCCTGTCGGATGGGCAGATCGTGCTCTCGGGCAACGCCGACGAACTCCGGGCCCAACGGGCTAAGTCGTTGAACGAGATCTTCGCGGAGGTGTGCTGAGGTGAAGCGTTGGTGGAGTATGGTTGGCAAGGAATGGCGCGGTACGTGGACGCTCCTTGCAGTGGCGATAGCGGCTGTCGTGGCGCTCGACGTGTGGCTTGGAATCAAAGCCACAACGTGGTCACTCAGGCATGTCGACGAAGGCATCGCAGTGGCGCTTTCGTTCATACCGCTCGCAGGCGTGGGCATCGCCACAGTGGTATCAGGCTATCTCGCTATGCGCGGCGAATGGCAGTCACACACCTCGATGCGAACTCTATCCTACCCGATGAACGGCGCTGAGTTGCTGACGGCGAAACTTGCGGTGGTCGTGTTCAACCTCGCGCTGATCACGCTGGTTGCAGTCGCGGGTATCTGGTTCGTCATAGGCAGGACGCCAGGCCTTGGAAAAATGGTGGCATATGATCCCGTCTTCAGAGCCTGGATAAAGACACGGGAGTTCTGGACAAGTGCCGCTTGGGCCACGATATGCGCCATTCTGGGCATGAGCTTCATGGTCGCTGTAGGGATGTTCTCGTTTGTCATCGGCACTTTCGTACCCAGGATCTCCGGCTTGATAGCGGTGATCGTACACGTACTAGTGTGGTATCTCTGCTTCTCGTTCGGGCCGCATGCGATGTACATCGCCTCTTTCCTGCCCAATCCGCATATCGTAGCCTTCGACAGCAGCAGACCCGTAGTTGGCCAGGTCGCAGTGCCCTTGCTCCCGCTGTGGCCGACACTTGCGATAACGGCTGTCCTGCTCCTCGTCGCAGGCAGAATCCTTGAGTCGGAAGTCGACGCGTAAGGAGGGACGCATGAATGTATTCCAGGAGAGCCATAGTTCTCGCAGTTCTTATAGGCCTTGCGTTCATCGCGAGTACCACCAATCCATGGATCCATGGCGGCAGACTGCTTGCCAGCAAGTACGCTGGTGAGTTCTTCACCGACTTCGGTTACGGGGGTTCCTCCAAAGCGGTGGACGATTCTTTCCACAAGGAATTTGACGCTGCCGGGATCCGAAGCGTTCGGATTGAGGCACAACCCGGCGATATCACCGTGACGCGGGCCGATGACGATAGGATTAGCATCAACGGTGAGCGGGTCGCGTACGGCCCCTCGAACCAGATCGCCGAGGAGCGCCTACGCTACGTGTGCCTAGACGCTGTGCAGGATGGAGATGTGGTTCGGGTCGTCGGCTCGATATGGCAACCGGAGCCTTCATCGCCAAACCTGGCAGGCCCGAATGGGGGATTCACAAACATAGTGCTCAGGGTGCCGCCGGGTCTAGCCGTCTACCTACAGACCCCGGCGGGCAAGGTCGCACTCGACGGCTTGACGGGAACGGTCGAAGCCCACGTCGACATGGGTAGCATAGAAGCCCGATCTATCACCGGAAACCTTATACTCAGAACCTCAGCCGGACGCATCGCAGTGACCAATGCGTCCGTCGAAGAGGAGTTGTCGCTGACCACATCGATGGGAGACATCGAATTCGAGGGATCACTCGGCACTCGAAATCACGTAGAAGTCTCAGCCGGCAGGGTGCAGATGACCGTTCCCCGGTCCACTTGCGTCAGGCTAGACGCCGCTACCAACGCAGGACAGGTGAACACCAATCTGCCTGTCACTGAACGCAAATCTGAGGCGATGAGGTCATCCGCAGTCGGTATCCTTGGAGAAGGACAGCCTACCGGCGATCTGAAAATCCGAGTGTCGATGGGCGAGATCAATATCTCAGGCAGGTGACTGGGCAGACCATACACGGCAACATGCCCGAAGCAGAAATAGCCGGACGACGCACGCTGCCCACTTCGGCAGCCGCATCGTCCGGCCTCACTAACTCCAGCACGGGTAGGGGCTCGCCCTAGTCGCGCCGGGAGCCCAGGAGCCGGCCGTTGGCTATTCGAACTCGGGGTATACCATCGGCGCTTCGGCGAGCCTCTGAGCCTTCGCATCATAAGCTCCGAGTATCTGCTCCTGCACCCGCCCCTCGGGAACCATCATGTCGATAACGTTAGGATCGTACATGCCGTCATCGCCTCCGCCGAACCGCCATTCCGCCGCCTGCGCCATGACTTCGCGCACCCGCAGGTTGCCCTGCACCGGGAATCCTTCCTGCCCTAGCACGAACACCTGGAACCCCCAGCCCGGCTGAGGGGATCCAATGATGGGTTTGGGCACGCTGATCGACACCACGTTGTTGACTGAATCTACCGCGGCGGTTATCCCGCCGACCTCGGAACCGTCCGCCGCAAACACCTTCTGGTTCCATCCTTCCACCCAGATGGCGTAGTCCCAGGCGCACTCGGGCGCGAAGTCGACTCTTCTGCCTCCCAAGGCCTCGGTCAGCCCCGACCCGGGCTCGTGGTCGGTATCTATGTAGATGTCTATGGTCTGCACAGAAAGGCCAATTCCGGAGTTCCACGGGTTCGTGATCTCCGATGCCAGCTTGACGTTGAAGATGACCTCATCATCGCCCTCGCGGCACTCGAAAGACACCATGTCGAAACAGCTCGGGGTAAACACCGCATTCGTCGGGTAGGTGTAGCCGCCCGGGCCGTGGTCATCGCCCTGCGCATCCTCAAGCAGGAAGAGACGCTTGCCCACGCTCACTACAGGCGCTTTGAACTCGGCCGGCCCGCCGGATGGGATCGCGTCCACGTTCTTCCCTCCGCGCGTTGCCACCGCCGCGAGCACTGCGGTATCGCCGCCCCGTATGCCAAGCGCTTCGAAGGGCACTGCGATCTCTAATGCGTTGCAAACCGACGCGGCCGCAAGTTTCCCTGCGTCCACCCACGCGCCGTCGCCCGCCGCAAAGGCCAAGCGCGCCCCGGCGCGCCCGCGCCTCGCGAGGTTCGCGAAATCCACCATGACCTCGGCCCCCAGCGGGAAACCAAGCACAGTGGCATCCATCCCCTCCCCGCTCCACCTCGGTAGGGCGTTGACCTCTCCTCTGCGCGGGGTGCCTATGTAGACGGCTATCTGTGCATCCTGCCCGTACAGCGCCTCGAATCCGCCCTCGGCCGTCAGGCGCACGTACAGATTCTCAGTATCTACCCCGACTCGTAGCGAAGCGAAGACCGGCGCACTGCCCTCCACAGGGACGCCGCGATAGAACGACGCCTTCTCCCACTCACCCCAGCCCACCATGCCGTCCATGACGGCGTCCTTCATGATCCCGGTTATCTTGTCTTCGGCAATCGCAGGCCGCTTCGGAATGATGGGCAAGTAGAGATACCCCGGAACGGGCAGGTCCAGGTAGTTGTAGACGTTCTGGAGATGGATCCTGAACAGCTCGTCGAAGGCCTCATCGTTTCCGGACGACTGGTCGTCGCCGTACCACCAGAACCAATCGGAACCTTCGGCCGCAAACATCTCGTCCCAGGCGCGCGCCAGCTGCCCGGCGGGTAGCTCACATGCGGCGTCGCATGCCGCGTCGCACACCTCACCGCATGATGCATCGCACGCCTCGCCGCGCGACGCATCGCCACTGGCTGTGGCGTCCGCGAGCGCCCTGCGCGCCTTGGCAAGGTAGTCCCAGGCGCGGTTCTCTTCTGCCTCGCCGATCCACGTTTCGAGATTGTCGGAGATCCACGAACCGGTGTGAAGCACTGGAATGCGCTCCGTAGCGGGATTGACGGCCAGATACTCTTCGACCGTCACTGCCCGGAAGTCGGGATCAGTATTCAGGGCCTCGTACAGCGTGTGCAAAAACTCCTTGCCATCGTTGGCATAGTACTCCCAGCAGTTCTCGCCGTCGAGAGCGATGGTCACTATGTGCGGCCCAGCGACTCGCACGAGGTCAGCCTTGACCTTCTTCAGGTAGCTGACTAGGTCGCGTGCCGCCGCACGCCCGGTCATGCCGGAGTAACTGAAGCCTATCTTGTCAGAGAGCACGATGTCGCGAAACAAGATGGTCACCTGCTTACCGTCTTCCTCTACTATGTACGGACGATAGAGCAGATCGGGCCTCGCCACGTTTCCGGCCCCATCCCGCAAGGCCACCCCAAGCGATCTCGCCAGCACTCCCTCGCTCGACACCATCCAGTCGAACCCGGCGCTGTGCACGATGTCGACTATCTTCTGCCCCACTGCCTGCTCCGATGGCCACAGCCCGCGCGGCCGAGCTCCAAAGTGCGACTTGTAGGAATCGACCGCCAGACCCAGCTGAGCCTCGACATCCTCGGGGTACGCGAACCGCTCCGCCGGAAGATCCAACTTGGGGCTGGCGATTCTCGCAAGGTCAGTGTCGTAGAGCAGCGGCATAATCGGATGGTAGAGAGGCGTGGTCGTGACCTCGATTTGCCCGGTCTTCTGCATCTGCCTGTAGAGCGGAATCACCTCGCGAACGATCTCCGCGTGCTTCGCGACCACGAGTTGCTTGTCGGCCTCGGTAAACCCGCGTGCCTTTTGCACAAGGCCCTTCATGGCCGGATCGGCCTCAGTAAAGTCAGGATCGAGCCAGGCCAGGTTGAACCAAACCACGAGATCCCGGAAGTCCTGCTCAGTGTAGTTCGCGATTGCCTGAGAAATCGATTCATCACTCACGGAAGTGCCCCGTAGCTCTAGCAACTCCCAGTAGCGAGGGAATCTCTTGATGATGTTGTCCCAATTGGCATCGAAAAAGCGCCTGAGTATGAAGTCCTTGTCATCCAAAGTCAGTTCGCAAGCGGGCTTCTCAGTAAGGATCAGCTGGATGTCCTTCGCGCCGGCCGAATACTCGTCTAGCTGCTTGATCAGGGATGGAACAAGGTTGAATGCGACATGCACGTTCGGGTAGTCCTTCAGCATCGCCGCCATGTCGTAGTAGTCCTTTACGGCGTGCATACGCACCCAGGGCATCATATACATCCCCGTGGCGGTATTCTTGTAGAAGGGTTGGTGATTATGCCAGATAAGGGCCACGTAGAGCGGGCCAGCCGCATCGCTCGCAGTCACAGCCTCACAGGGCCCGAAAACAACCAACGCCGTCACGGCGACACACAACAGAAGCGCAAGTCGTCTACGACCGTGCATGAGCCACGCCTCCCCGAAATGACGGTATTGCTCCCAACACGGAGCGTCCGCAGCATCACATTGTTCGCCCAATTGGGGAGAACATCCTTTATCACCTGGAAGGCGCGGGACGGCTGCCGTGATGGCCGGGCGCGGAAACGCGCAGAACAGACGCCCCGGCCATCACGCTTTCCTGGTTAGCTGTTTGATTGAATGGTTGGCTGCATGGCTAGCCCTGTTGCGCCTCCCTCAGGCCGTCGAGCAGCGCCTGAGCCGCGGGAGCGCCCTTTAGGAATCCCTTGAGCTGCTCGCATGCGTAGTCGGAACAGTGCGCGCAGCTTTCAAGAGACCGCTCAACCGCGCACGCCCGAATCTCGCACATGCTGCAGTACCCCACCTTCCTGCCGCCCGCGCCCAGGCAACCATCGCAGTTGATGTCCTCCGGCTTCATAGTGACCCCCAAGCCCTCCGACCATTCTGCCGCAATCTTGGCCCTCGCCTGATCGTCGTCGGCCTGAGTAGCGAGGTATGCCGGGCATTCATCGCAGACGAGCCCGCAGTACGCAATAATCCTCTCCATGTCGACACTCCCCCTTTGCACTCCGTAGAACATATGTTCGCCATTCGCCGCAGAATTCCTTCCAGGCGCGCCATCTCTCTTTCGCAGAGCAGTCTAGATCTTCCCTTGCAGCTCATGCAGGTATTCATATAGCAGTACCGTGGGCATGTCGGGCGGAATGTCTTCATGCCACATCTCGAACCCGATCTCTGTCAGCATCGACGCGACCATCCCGCCGCACGGCACACAGCCCGATACTGACCGCATTCCGTGTTCGGACATCTCGCTGAAAGCATGCGACAGCACCGCCCAGCACAGGGCGTAGTCTCCTTCCAGCACGCTGATGACAGACTCCCCTGCCTCCGGCCACATCTCCGATGAAGTATCCATGAGGAGAACTGCCCGCCGGCCATCGCCGTCGTATGCTGTGAACGCGCAGCCTCTTCTCGCCATTTCCGCAATGAAGTGCGCGGACGCGGGGTAGAACACGAACCCGGACGGCAGCATTCCTCTTGCGCCCGCCGCCGTTGTCGAACCCTGAACGGCCAACGTGAAGGGATCGTCCGGGCCAGGTGAACTGACCCTTTCCACCCGAATCCCGCGAGTCCCAACATGGCGCTGTGCAGCCAGCCCGTCCGCGCGGGACTTTGCGGCCTGAATCACAGCAGGCAACGGCTGGGGGTCGCAGTAGAAGTGACGAAACCCGCCGATCCTCACAAAGCCCAGCGACTCGTTGAGCGCAATGCTCTCGATGTTGTCGCAAGAAGTCGCGAACCTAAGCGACTTCGCGCCCGCGTCCTTAGCCTCCTCGAGCAATCGGTGGGCAATGGCCCTCGCCACGCCATGTCTCCGAAAAGACGAATCTACGCGCAACCCCTCAAGCCACCCATCGGTAGGCGTGCGCATAGCCAACCTGCCGAAACCCCTGACCACGCCGTCGCATTCAGCCACGATAAAGCGTCCTTCCGGATCACATATCCACTGCTCGGCCACGCGCGGTATGTAGTCATCGCCGTCCCAAATGTCGGCGCTAATGCGAACCATCGCAGGTATATCGTCCAGTCTTGCAGGTCTCGTAGTAACAGCCTCTGCCTGGCCCATGCCATCGCCTCCTCAGTCGCACTCCGACCGACCCCTAACAGCCTTCATTCTCGCTGTCGTAACCACAACCCAGTCCGCAACCGGCCTCTCCGCTGCCGCGATCGCGATCCGAACCACAACCGGCATTCGTGGATTCGCCGTCGCCAGCCTAGTCCCTGCAACTCGCAAAGGCACGCGACGCTATTCGCGCCAACCCAGTCCGTCATCTCACCCACACTTCCAGAAGGAATCGACCGGGATCCCCAGGAACAATACCGATGACGAGTGTCGGAACGCGCTGGACCTGCTTTCTCAAGGATTCACGGGCCCGGCGCAGAGCCCGAAGTCTTGAGCCTCCCACGACTGAAGTCACGAGTATGCGCGGCGATTCAATCAGAACTCCATGCAGAAGGCGCCGCTTGCGCGAAGCACCGCGACTTGATAGTCGTTCTCCCCCAGCAGGTCGCCGTCAGCGGTCCTCAGCGCCAGCCTGAGACTGTAGTCGCCAGGTTCCAATGTATCAGTCACACACCACTCGTCTGCGCCGGGAGATACGGAATAGACTCTTGCCGCTTGATTCGGCGGTACCTGAACTGAGTACATCTTATGCTCGCGGACTAAACCGGCTGAATCCTCGAGGGTCGCCTCGATTACGCAGTCCGGATACGGGTGCGGAAGGTCGTTCACAACCCATATCTCCTTCAACAGCTTTAGGCCTGCAACCATTCGCTCCCGTTCACGCACTATGCAAGGAAGGACCGGTTGGAATGCCCGCGCAAGAGCCCAGTAACCCTTCTTGGGTTTTCTGCCGTAGTCGACAACCGACCAGGTTATCGCGGGCCAGCAGTCTACGAACATGAACTGAAACAGGCTGGCTATCTTCGTGAACTTCGCCATCCGATAGCTCTCAGTGGCCAACTTAAGCAGGCGGGCCTGGTACTCCTGGCTATTCGCCACAAACTCCTCTATTGACGTACCCAGCCCTATACGTGCCACGTTGAACGTCTGGTCGTACTGGAAATCGTGGTAAGCCCAGGCAGCGAAATCGGGCGGCCACAGCTTCTCCGCCCCGACCATTTGTGCAAGGCTTTCGACATCTGGAAGGGCCTGCGCGCCGTATTCGCTCACAATCGGACCGTCAGGAGCGTGTTCGAACTGATCCATGCTTCCGTAGTACCACCCGTAATACGGGTGTTCGCTGAAATCCGAGTTCGGCTTGACTACCCTTGTTGCGTCATGCGACCTAACCACTTCAAAGAGGATCGGGTCAAGCGAATCCCGATTGGCGCTGGGTTCATTGTGGCAGCACCAGATGCATATGGAGGGGTGGTTGTATAGGCCCTCCACCATCTCCCTAACCTGCGTTACTGCGCTGTGCACCAGATCAGTCGTTTCACGGTAGCTCCACTGCAGAGCGAAATCCTGCCACACTAGAATACCGGAGCGGTCGCACGCATCATATAGCTCGGACCGGTTCACATGAGCGTGAACTCGGATGCCGTTGACGTTCGCGCTCCGCAGTAGCTCGATATCACGGTCAATCATGCTCCGCCCGTATTCTGAGAGCCACTGTGTGGGTATGATGTTAGTGCCCCTGATAAAGATGGGCCGCCTATTCAGGAATAGGTGGCCGTTCGGGTCCGAAGTGAGCTCCCGGAACCCGAACAAGGCCTCTGCCGAACATGACCCGCCCTGCGCAACCAGCGATACTCGGGCCCGATACAAGCTTGGGTCTCCCTGGTCCCACACCCACCAGAGGTCCGGCCTCGATACCCGACATATCAGATC
>Ga0116159_1005394_pt1 | contig 10321 bp, 6 predicted proteins | sample AD_JPNAS1_MetaG_FD_89878 | JGI IMG/M metagenome (GOLD analysis project Ga0116159, IMG submission 89878) | Active sludge microbial communities of municipal wastewater-treating anaerobic digesters from Japan - AD_JPNAS1_MetaG | ecosystem: Engineered > Bioreactor > Anaerobic > Digestate | place...
CCGCGACCTGTCCGGTCGTCTTCGCCCCGGCGATGCACACCGAGATGTGGCTCCACCCGGCGACCCAGGCCAACGTCGCCACCCTCCGGTCGCGGGGCGCGATCATCGTCCCGCCCGCGTCGGGGCGCCTCACCGGGGCCGACAGCGGGCCCGGTCGCCTGCCCGAACCTCAGGACCTGTATGCCGCGGCGCTGGCCGCTGCCGAGGGCTCACCAGCGCGCACCAAGGGCACCTCTGCTGCAGTGTCGACCCCACCAGCACCGGCCGGCGGAGTCCTCTCCGGGGTGCGGGTCGTCGTCACCGCCGGCGGCACGCGCGAGCCGCTCGACCCGGTGCGCTATCTCGGCAACCGGTCGTCCGGTAAGCAGGGTTATGCCCTGGCCGCCGTGGCCGCCGAGCGGGGCGCAGAGGTGACTCTCATCGCGGCCAATGTGGCTTTGCCGGATCCCGCGGGCGTCCAGGTCCACAGGGTCGAGACCGCTCTGGAGCTCGAAGCCGCCGTGTCGGCCGCGGCCACCGACACCGACGTCGTCGTCATGTGTGCCGCGGTGGCCGACTTCCGGCCCAAACATTACGTCTCGACCAAGATCAAGAAGACCCACGCCGCCGACGGCAGCGACGACTCTGCCCCGACCATCGAGCTGGTCCGCAATCCCGACATCCTCGCCGGCCTCGTGGCCACCCGCCGTCAGACGGGCGACCCCAGACCGGTCATCGTCGGCTTTGCTGCCGAGACCGGTGACGATCAGGGGAGCGTCCTGGACCTGGCGCGGGCCAAGCTCGCCCGCAAGGGCTGCGACCTGCTCGTGGCCAACGAGGTCGGTCCGGGAGTGACCTTCGGGCAGGACGTCTCGACGGTCCACATCCTCCGGGCCGGGGTGGGCGACGCGGTGACGGTCGGGCCCGCCGACAAGAGCGCCATCGCGGATGCGGTGTGGGATGCCGTGCTGCGCGAGCTGTCTCCGCGCTCCGTGCGGATGGCTCAGGGGCCGAAAACCCTCCCGTAAACTGATCCTCGCTGTTCGTTTCCTCACCCCCGTGTGCCGTTGGGAGCCTCATCGTGGCTGCGCGCCTCTTCACGTCCGAGTCGGTCACCGAGGGACACCCCGACAAGATCTGTGACCAGGTCAGTGACGCCATCCTCGACGAGATGCTCGCTCAGGACCCCACCTCTCGGGTGGCCGTCGAGACCATGGTGACGACCGGCCTCGTCCACGTCGCCGGGGAAGTGACGACGACCTCCTACGTCGAGATCCCCAAGGTCGTCCGGGAGACGGTGCTGCGCATCGGCTACGACTCATCGACCAAGGGTTTCGATGGTGCGTCCTGCGGCGTGTCGGTGTCCATCGGCCAGCAGAGCCCGGACATTGCGCAAGGCGTCGACACGGCATACGAAGCCCGCACCGGCACCGTCGACCCGCGGGACAAGCAAGGCGCGGGCGACCAGGGCCTGATGTTCGGCTACGCCTGCGACGACACGGCCGAGTTCATGCCGCTGCCGATTCACCTGGCGCACCGGCTGGCTGAGCGGCTCACGGCCGTGCGCAAGAGCCAGGAACTCGCCTACCTCCGCCCCGACGGCAAGACCCAGGTGACCATTGCCTACGAGGGCGACCGTGCAGTGCGCCTCGACACCGTGGTCATGTCGAGCCAGCACGCCGCTGACATCTCCCTCGAGGGTCTGCTGCAGCCCGACCTCGTCCGCTACGTCATCGAGCCCGTCCTCGCGCAACTCAAGGACGATGGCTCCGAACTCGACATCTCGTCGTACCGCACGCTCATCAACCCGACTGGTCGGTTTGAAGTCGGCGGTCCCATGGGCGACGCCGGACTCACCGGCCGCAAGATCATCGTCGACACCTATGGCGGCATGGCCCGCCACGGGGGCGGCGCGTTCTCCGGCAAGGACCCCTCGAAGGTCGACCGGTCAGCCGCCTACGCGACCCGGTGGGTGGCCAAGAATGTCGTCGCGGCCGGGTTGGCTCGCCGCTGTGAGGTCCAGGTGGCCTATGCGATCGGCGCGGCCCAGCCGGTCGGTCTCTATGTCGAGACCTTCGGCACCGAGTCCGTGCCCGCCGATCGCATCCAGGCAGCGATTGCCGAGGTCTTCGACCTGCGACCGGCCGCGATCGTCGAGGAGCTCGACCTCCTGCGGCCCCTCTACGGGCCGACCGCGGCATACGGGCACTTCGGCCGCACGAGCGCGCCGGGCGTCGAGGGCGGGTTCACCTGGGAGGCGCTCAACCGCGTCGAGGCTCTCCAGCGCGCCGTCCGCTGACCCCGGGCAGTCGAGCGGGGGCGTCGCGGGCGTCACGGACGGTCGAGGACGGCCTCGCGTGCCTGCGCGTAGCGGGCCCGGATGAGCCGTCCTGTATGCCGCGACGCGTCACTCCCGTCGTAACGCTCGACCCCCGCCATCGGCCAAGCCGGCGGCTCGGCCTCCCCTGAGAGCACCCAGGCGGCCTGACGCGCGGCGCCGTCGGCGACGTATTCGCCGACCGGCGGGACGAGCACGGGCGCGCCCAAGATGTCCGGCGCGATCCGACGCAGGGCCTCGGCCCGCGCGCCCCCACCGATGAGGAACAGTCGGTCGACGCGGGCCCCCTGCGTCGTGAGGGCATCGAGCCCGTCAGCGAGGCCGCACAGGAGGCCCTCGACGGCGGCCCGGGCGACATGCCGGGGCGTGGTGGTTTCCAGCCGCAGACCGTGCAGTGAGCCGGTCGCATCGGGCCGATTCGGGGTGCGCTCACCTTCGAGGTAGGGCACGAGGACGAGCCCGTCGCAGCCGGCCGGCGCGGTCAAGGCAAGGTCGGAGAGTTCTGGGAGGGTGACTCCGAGCATCCGTGCGGCGGCTTCGCCGACGCGCGCGGCGTTGAGCGTGCACGCGAGGGGGAGATAGCGGCCGGTCGCGTCGGCGAAACCGCTCACGAGTCCGGTGGCGTCGTGGGAGGAGACGGGGGAGATGGCCGACACGACGCCAGACGTGCCGATGGAGACCGCGACATCGCCGTCGATCATGGCCAAGCCCAGAGCAGCGCCGGCGTTGTCCCCGGCACCTGGCCCGAGGACGATGCCGGGCCACGCACCTGAGGTGGTGCCGGCTGCTTCGGACGGGCCGAGGACCCGCGGGAGGACGGCGTCGTGCCCGAGCGCTCGGATGAGCAGCGCGCGGTCGTAGTCACCAGTGTCGGGGCGCCAATAGCCCGTCCCCGAGGCGTCCGACCGGTCGGTGCGCAGGGCAGAGAGGTCGCCGCCTGGGCCGTGGCCAGCCAGCCGCCACGTCAGCCAATCGTGGGGGAGAGCAACCGCGGCGACCCGCCGAGCGCGTTCGGGCTCGTGCTCGGCAAGCCACCGCAGTTTGGTCACGGTGTAGGAAGCCACCGGGACCGAACCCGTGGCGTCGGCCCATGCCGTCGCCCCGAGTTCATCCACGAGGTCGGCCGCAGCGCCAGCCGACCTCGTGTCGTTCCAGAGGAGGGCGTCACGGATGACCCGTCCGTCGTCGTCGAGTGCCACCATGCCGTGCTGCTGGCCGCCGACGGACAGCGCCGCCACGCCGTCAAGGCCTCCCGCGTCGGCGATCGCCGACTGCAGCGCGGTCCACCATGCCTCAGGATCCACCTCGGTGCCGTCGGGATGGCTCGCCCGGCCGTGCCGGACGAGGACTCCTGTCGCGGCGTCCCGGATGACCACCTTGCATGACTGCGTCGAGGAGTCCACCCCGGCGACGAGCGGGCCGAGCGCGGTGGTGGGCGTGGGCGGCATACTCGCTCCTGCGGCGGGTCAGCGGGGTCTGCGGGGCGTCAGCGAGGGTGTCAGCGAGGGTGTCAGCGGGCGCCGAGGGCGTGCTCGACCGCAAGCTGGTTGAGGTGGACGAAGGCGTAGCCGGCTTCGGCGACCGCGTCAGGATCGACGTCCTCGTATGCCGTGTGGTCAGCGAGGAGGTCAGCGAGCGTCTCGCCTTCGCCCAGGGTGGGCTGGGCGAGCTCGAGGACGCGACTGGCCTCAATCGCGGCCTGGACCTCGGGGTCGGCGCGGTAGGCCTTGACCCGATCCTTGAGCAGCAGGTAGGTCGTCATGTTGGCGGCCGCCGAAGCCCAGACACCGTCGTAGTCCTCGGTGCGCGAGGGCTTGTAGTCGAAGTGGCGGGGCCCGTCGTAGCGCGGACCGCCCGAGAGGAAGCCGTTTTCGACGAGGTCGACGGTGAAGAAGGCCGAGAGCAGGTCGCCGTGACCGAAGCAGAGGTCCTGGTCGTACTTGATGCTCCGCTGGCCGTTGAGGTCGATGTGGAAGAGCTTGTCGCACCACAGGGCCTGGGCGATGCCGGAGGTGTAGTTGAGTCCGGCCATCTGCTCGTGGCCGACCTCGGGGTTGAGTCCGACGATGTCGCCATGCTCGAGTTCGGCGATGAAGCCGAGGGCGTGACCCACGGTGGGGAGCAGGATGTCGCCCCGAGGCTCGTTGGGCTTGGGCTCGATCGCGATCCGCAGGTCATACCCCTGGCTCTTGATGTAACCGGCCACGGTGTCGATGCCCTCACGGTAGCGGTCGAGGGCTGAGCGCATGTCCTTGACGCCGTCGTACTCCGCGCCTTCCCGGCCACCCCACATGACGAAGGTCTGGGCGCCGAGTTCCGCGGCGAGGTCGACATTGCGGATCACCTTGCGTAGGCCGTAGCGACGGACCTCGCGCCGGTTGGACGTGAACGATCCGTCCTTGAAGATCGGGTGGCTGAAGGTGTTGGTCGTGACCATGGGGACGACCAGGCCGGTCTCGTCCAGGGCGGCGCGGAACCGGGTCAGGATGCGGTCGCGCTCGGCGGAGTCCGAGCCAAACGGCACGAGGTCGTCGTCGTGGAAGGTGATGCCCCAGGCGCCGAGGTCGGCCAGCCGGTGGACCGCCTCGATCGGGTCCAGCGGGCCGCGCGTGGCGTCTCCGAACTGGTCGCGGGCCTGCCAGCCAATCGTCCAGAGGCCGAACGAAAACTTGTCTTCAGGAGTCGGGCGCCGTGTCATGAGATCTCCTCAGGAAGTTCGTTGATCCACTAAACATAATCCCGATTCTTCGCTAGGGTCAATGCCGTGGACCCCACGAATCCTGCGAGCCCCCCGAGTCCCGGACGCGCACCGCGACCGGGCTCAGGTCGTGAGCGCACCCGAGCCGCGCAGAGCCGTCCGGCCCGGCAGTCCTCCCTGCGGGAACACAACCTGTCGCTCGTGCTCCGGCATATCGTCGACGCGCCGACACGCACCACCCGCGCCCGGATTTCGCAGGACACCGGGCTGACGAAGGCCACCGTGTCCGAGCTCGTCGACTTGCTCGTGACAGCGAAACTCGTCAGCGAGTTGGAGCCCGAGCCGGGGGAGCGGGTCGGGCGCCCTGGTGTGCCCCTCATCCCTGCCCCGCGCACGTTCGTCGGTCTCGGGCTGGAGGTCCAAGCCGACCACATCGCGGCGCGAGCAGTCGATCTCCAGGGGACGACGCTCTACGAGCGGGTCTCGGTCGGTGACTTCCGGCTCAGCGATCCTGACGACACGCTGCGTCAACTCGCACGGCTCGTCACTCCCATGGTCGCGACGATCGCCTCTCAGGGCAGTCGCATCGCCGGCGGCTGTGTGTCGATCCCGGGCCTGGCGCGCCTGGGCACGAGCGTGGTGCGCTATGCGCCGAACCTCGGCTGGGAAGACGTCGATGTCGCGCTAGTTCTGGGTAATGCGCCTGCCCTGCAAGGAGTTTCGTTGGAAGTCGGCAATGACGCGGATCTCGGCGCCCTCGGTGAGTCGCGGACGCGGTCGCGGTTGGCTGGCGTGTCCCGACTCGATCAGAACTTCCTCTATATCGCCGGTGAGGTCGGCATCGGTGGCGCCGTCGTGCTCGGCGGCAACCTCGCCGGCGGCATGCACGGGTGGAGCGGCGAGATCGGCCACGCCGTGGTCGACCCCGACGGTCCGCTCTGCAACTGTGGCGCGCGCGGCTGTCTCGAGCAGTTCGCCGGCAAGGATGCGCTGCTGCGGCGGGCAGGGCTGCCCGTCGACTACTCGACCGAAGAACTCCGCACGACTGCCCTGAACGGGCACGTGGGGTCCCTGGCGGCCCTGCGCGAGGCGGCGGGGGCGCTCGGCCGTACCGCTGCCGCGGCGATGAACCTCGTCGACGTGGATCGGTTGATCCTCGGAGGCGCGTATGCCGCCCTCCACGATCTTCTCCGCCCCGGCATCGAGGCCGAACTCCAGACCCGAGTCATGGCGCGCCGCTGGGTCCCACTCCACGTCGAGGGCGCGATCAGCGGCGAGATGGCCAGCCTCACCGGCGCAGCCCTGCGCGTCATCGACCAGGTCGTCGCCCATCCGACCCCGTGGGTCGGGCGCGACTGACGGAGTGGTCTCCCGCGGGCCGAGCGGTGCGTGTTTCCGCGTGGTGAGCGCGTCGCTCCGCACGTCGCGCACGTCGGTGCGTGCGGCGGTATGCCGCGGGCGTCGCCGACCGCACGGCATACCTGCCTCTTGCCGGCCGAAGAGGCGCCTGTTGCCAAATCGTTACCTCGACGTGGCCGATAGATCTCTTGCGTGTCAGCCAGGGCAGGAATATGTTCAGTCACACAACTTATGTCGCGCTCAGACCTCGGGATCGTCCCGATGCGAGGTTTTGGCGGGACGACCACCGCCGGCCCAGCCGTGCGAGGAAGGACAGTCCATGACCCGCAGGATTACCTCTGTCGTCGTCGGTCTGGGTGCGATCGCCTTGATCGCGTCGACCGCAGCGTGCAGCTCGACTCGCGAGACCACGACGCCGGCTGCCACGAGCGGCGGCGCTGCTGGGGGCCTCATCGGCATCGCGATGCCGACCAAGAGCCTCGAGCGTTGGAACAAGGACGGCGCGCACCTCGAGGGGCTGCTCAAGAAGGCCGGCTACGAGACCACGCTGCAGTACGCGGACAACAAGGTCGACCAGCAGATCACCCAGATCCAGAACATGGTCAACCAGAACCCCAAGGTTCTCGTCATCGCCTCCATCGACGGTAAGGCCCTCGCCCCCGTCCTCGCGACCGCGAAGGCCAAGAACATCAAGGTCATCGCCTACGACCGTCTCATCAACGGCTCGGAGAACGTCGACTACTACGCCACCTTCGACAACTACAAGGTTGGCCAGCTCCAGGGCGAGTTCATCAAGGCCAAGCTCGCCAACATGTCCAAGCCGGTCAACCTCGAGCCCTTCGCCGGGTCGCCTGACGACAACAACGCGAAGTTCTTCTTCTCGGGCGCGTGGGATGTCCTCAACCCGCTCGTGAAGTCGGGCGACATCGTCGTGCCGTCCGGCAAGGCTCCGGCCACCAATGACGAGTGGACCAAGATCGGCATCCAGGGCTGGGGTTCGGACACCGCCCAGTCCGAGATGCAGAACCGCCTCAACTCGTTCTACACCGGTGGCAAGAAGGTCAACATCGTCCTGTCGCCCAACGACTCGCTGGCCCTGGGTATCGCCCAGGCCCTCGAGGGTGCGGGCTACAAGCCGGGCGACGGCTACCCGGTCCTCACCGGTCAGGACGCTGACAAGGCCAACGTCCTGAACATCATCGCCGGCAAGCAGTCGATGACCGTCTGGAAGGACACCCGCGCGCTCGGTGACGAGGTCGCCAAGATGGTCGACCAGATCGTCAAGGGCACGAAGGTCGACGTCAACGACGAGAGGACCTACGACAACGGCAAGAAGGTCGTCCCGACCTACCTGCTCGCGCCGCTCGTCGTCACCAAGGACGAGATCAAGGCCAAGCTGATCGACTCGGGCTTCTACAAGGCATCCGACCTCGGTATGTAAGTTCCACCCCAGGAGCGAGGGGGCCGGGCTCGGCCCGGCCCCCTTGCTTCAGGTGGCCCCAGTCGAGTGGGGCCAGGCCATATCGCCGCCCGAGACCTGAAGGGACCCTCCGATGAGCGAGCGCACCACGTCCGACGTCATCCTCGAGATGCGGGACATCACCAAGACCTTCCCCGGCGTCAAGGCACTGTCCGGGGTCAACTTCTCGGTCCGTCGCGGAGAGGTGCACGCCATCTGCGGCGAAAACGGGGCCGGCAAGTCCACCCTCATGAAGGTCCTCTCCGGCGTGCATCCCCACGGCAGCTACGACGGCGAGATCCTCTTCGAGGGTCACCCCTGCGCCTACAAGTCGATCCGCGACAGCGAGCGTGACGGGATCGTCATCATCCACCAGGAGCTCGCCCTGTCGCCGCACCTGTCGATTGCCGAAAACATCTTCCTCGGCAACGAGCAAGCCAGCCGCGGGGTCATCAACTGGTACAAGACCAACGCCGAGGCGAGCAAGCTGCTGGCCAGGGTCGGTCTCACCGAAGGCCCCGACACCAAGATCGTCAACATCGGCGTCGGCAAGCAACAACTCGTCGAGATCGCCAAGGCGCTGTCCAAGGACGTCAAGCTGCTCATCCTCGACGAGCCGACCGCCGCGCTCAACGACGAAGACAGCGCCCACCTGCTCGGGCTGATCCGCAAGCTCCGTGAGCAGGGCATCACGTGCATCATCATCAGTCACAAGCTCAACGAGATCGCCGCGATCGCCGACTCCACGACGATCATCCGTGACGGCATGACGATCGAGACCCTCGACATGCATGGTGCCGAGCGCGTGACCGAGGAGCGCATCATCCGAGGCATGGTCGGGCGGAGCCTCGACAATCGCTTCCCGGACCACACGCCCACGATTGGCGACGAGATCTTCCGTCTCCAGGACTGGACGGTCTACCACCCGCAGGATCCCTCCCGTGTCGTCGTCGACCACGCCAACCTCACGGTGCGTCGCGGGGAGATCGTCGGAATTGCCGGGCTCATGGGGGCGGGTCGCACCGAACTCGCGATGAGCGTCTTCGGGCGCGCCTGGGGCACGAAGATCTCCGGGTCGGTGTTCGTCGGCGGCAAGCAGGTCGACACGTCCACGGTCACCAAGGCCATCAAGGCCGGTCTCGCCTACGCCTCCGAAGACCGCAAACGCTTCGGACTCAACCTCATCGACGACATCAAGCACAACACGACGGCCGCCGCCCTGGGCAAGATCTCCGCGCGGGGAGTGGTCGACCAGTCGGAGGAATACCGGATCGCGGAGCTCTACCGGCGCAAGCTCAACACCAAGACGCCGACCGTCGACGCCTTCGTCGGCAAGCTCTCGGGCGGCAACCAGCAGAAGGTCGTGCTGTCCAAGTGGATGTTCACCGACCCTGACGTGCTGATCCTCGACGAGCCCACCCGCGGCATCGACGTCGGCGCGAAGTACGAGATCTACACGCACATCAATGCTCTCGCCGACGCCGGCAAGGGGGTGCTCGTGATCTCGTCGGAACTCCCCGAACTCATCGGCCTCTGCGACCGGATCTACGCGCTGTCCCAGGGCGTCATCACCGGCGAGGTGCCGCGCGCCGAAGCCACCCAAGAACGACTCATGCACTTCATGACCAAGGAGAAGGAGGTGGCGGGCCGATGACCCAGGTCACGCCAACAGGACCCCAGGACACCCCGGTGGCAGCGGTCGCATCCGCGACCGGCGAGTCCGTCACCACGGCCGAGATCGCCCAGGCGGCCAAGAAGACGAACCTCCGTGAGTACGGCATCGTCGGTGCCCTCGTCGCGATCGTCATCCTGTTCCAGATCCTCACCGGCGGCAAGCTGCTCATGCCGGACAACGTCGCGAGCCTGTTCCAGCAGAACGCCTATGTCATGGTGCTGGCCATCGGCATGGTCATGGTCATCATCGCCGGCCACATCGACCTGTCGGTCGGGTCCATCGTGGCCTTCATCGGTGGCGTCCTCGCGATCGCGATGATCAACTGGAACCTGCCATGGATCGTCGCGGTCCTCATCGGGCTCGCGCTCGGCGTCGCCATCGGTGCCTGGCAGGGCTTCTGGGTCGCCTATGTCGGGGTCCCGGCCTTCATCGTCACCCTCGCGGGCATGCTCATCTTCCGCGGCATGGCCATCCTCATCGTCGGGGAGACCATCGCCGGACTCCCGTCCGGGTTCGTCGGCATCTCCAACGCGGGTCTGCTCGGGCTCCTCGGGTATGCCGGTGCCGCCGACATGCTCACGCTGGTGATCGGCATCGTGGCCATCGTCGCGTTCGTGTTCAGCCAGATCCGCACCCGCCGCACGATGCGTTCGCACGACCTGCGGGTCGAGCCGAGCGCGATGTTCTTCACGAAGCTCATCGGGGTCTCGGTGCTCATCGCCGTCTTCACGTGGATCCTCGCCCAGAGTGCGATCGGCACGCCCTACGTGCTCATCCTCGTCGCGGTGCTCATCTTCGCCTACGCCTTCCTCA
>Ga0116159_1005400_pt1 | contig 10317 bp, 8 predicted proteins | sample AD_JPNAS1_MetaG_FD_89878 | JGI IMG/M metagenome (GOLD analysis project Ga0116159, IMG submission 89878) | Active sludge microbial communities of municipal wastewater-treating anaerobic digesters from Japan - AD_JPNAS1_MetaG | ecosystem: Engineered > Bioreactor > Anaerobic > Digestate | place...
AATCTAGCAAAACAGTCTAATAAAACTAATATTTTGGGGTAGGGGGGTCTAAATCTCTACAGGTAAAGACCTACCACCGAGCCAGGGGTTTCGTGCGAATTTTTTTCATTTCAAAGGGTTGCATCAGCTCATTGAATTAAACGAAGCAACCGCTAAACAAAAGTCGCTTTTTGAAAAAATCGCCATTCCAGAAGCGTATTTGACGGATTATCGGACCCGCCGGGCAATAAACCGAACGGTCAATCTTTCGGCTTTAAACCTGGTGCAGGAAGGAATAATTGATTTTTTGGTGATTCCTCATGATGATTCTTCCCCTTACGGCTGGACTGCTGTAGATCAAGAAGCAATTCGAGAAAAAATAGCCGAAGAAAGATTGCAAACCAAAGTTTATATGTATCCCGGCGCAGATGAAGTGGGAATGACTTTGATGTCCAGGATGTATACCGCCTTTAAGAAGTATCGTCCGAAACTGTTAATTAAATACCCGGTCATCACGGCGGGGCAAATTATTCCGAATATCGAAGATCGTTACTTGGATACAACCGTCCGATATCAAATCAGTGTTTGCGGGGGAATAGTCGTTGATTCTTTGGAAGAAGCCGATGGGGTAGTCTTTATCAATGCCCCGGCTGATCGGATGCTTTCGCGTCTAACCCCGGCCAAACCTACCCGAGGCCTTACAACCTTACGAAATATGCCGGAAGTGATGGAATATTTGGAATATGCTTTGCGGGAAAAACACAAAGCAGTTATTATCGGTGATATCACTTACGGCAACGGAAGCAGTTTGGAAATGTATGATTATCTGAGTTTAAAGAATATGTTGTTTGATATTGCGGCTTACGGAGGCTGGAATACCGCTTCCAATGCCATCGGAAGTGCCGTTGCCCAAGGCGTTGCCTTTATCATCTACGGCAAAACCTCACAACATTTGGATTTCCTGATGCATCGTTACATCGAAGATATCGCTTACTGCGGTTATGTGCGACAATACCTTCGGGATCAGGTTTTGCCAAGCAATCAACGCTTCACTTATTATGATGTAAAAGAAGAAAGAGGAGCTTTTACCGACATGCTAAAGCAGGAATTGACGAAATTCATCCGGGAAAAGATGCCGGAAATTGCTTCGCATGTAATAATCGGAGACCTTTATATGCCGTGGAAAAGAATGTATGAAGTGGGATTAAAAGTAAGGTATTTAAAAGAAAAAATCTAACGATTTTGGTGACACCTTCCATGAGGGTATAATCAAAAACAATCAGACCTTTATTGCTTTGATTGTCCGAATCAGTTCAAAATGTTATAAAAAATGCCAAAGGAGGGCATTATGTTGAGTAATCAGGAAAATATCCAACTGAAAGTGAATAAAATCAATGAATATACGTATTCGATAACCGAACGCGGCTGTACGGTTTATTTAATAATCGGAAGCAAGAAAGCCATGGTAATTGATTTTTTGCTTCCCGGCGCTTTTTCGCTTTTGGCTGAAATAAGAAAATATACCCAAAACGAATTAATTCCCGTATTGACGCACGGACACATCGACCATACCGGTCATCTCGATGAATTTAAAACAGTTTATCTGGCGGAGGAAGATTTACATTTATTGAGCAAGCAAAATGTTGAGATAAATTACCTTACTGACCGTCAGGAATTTGACTTGGGAAATTTGCTTGTCAAAGCATATAAGATTAAAGGCCATACAAACGGATCGGTAATCTTTATTGACGAAAAATCGCATAACTTGTTTACCGGAGACGAATTCGGTTCGGGTTGCGGGGTGTGGATGCAACTTAACGATGCCAGCGATTTATCGACTTATATCAGGGAAATCGATAAGTTCAAAGCTTACCTTATCGATAACTACAAGATAAGCTTTTATGACTGGCACTATTATCCTGGCCATTTGGGCCAAGAATATTCGAGCAAGGTCTCTCCGTACAACCCGCTTGATTCTTATTTAATCGATGATTTGAAAGAACTATCGGTAAAACTCATCAATAAGGAAGTCGAGTTAATCGAAAGTCCGGCCAAACAGGGCAACAATGAACAATCATATTATGCCAGTTATAAAAAAGCCGAAATGATTACCCGCAAATCATTAATTAAATAAAAACCATCAATCAGCCTGATGGTTCGTTCGGTTTGATTAATTATTATCAGATATCCGCCTAATTTGGATGTCAAAGGGAAAGAAAATTTTTAGGCGAGGTTAAAAGTGAAAAAGTTTTTGCGAATTATTTGGGTTTTTATCTTTCTCGTAATCAATGGTTTCTTTTTGTTTGCGCTTGGCGGATGTTGGACTTCAACGGACGAAAACGGCTTTGTCTTCAATTTATTGAGTGACCGGAAAGAATATGAAGTTTATGCGGGGGATAAGTTTAATGTCAACTATACCGATGTCGTTATCCCCGCAACCCATAAAGGCAAGCCGGTTACCAAAATCAAGGAAAACGGTTTTCGGAGCCTTTATCCTTTATCTTTTGACGGATTAGGAGTAGGGAACACCAACAACGTTAAATCAATCAGGCTGCCTTCGACAATAAACGTTATCGGAGAGGGTGCTTTTTACGGTTGCAATTTGGAAACAATAACCGCCGAAAGCGGAATATTCAAAAGCGACAATAATTGCCTCATCGAAATTGCCACAAATACCCTTGTTTTGGGAATCAAAACCAGCGTGATACCGGATTATGTGGAAAGGATTGGCACAGCAGCTTTTCTCGGTTGTGTTGGATTGGAAGATATCGTAATACCGTCCTCGGTAACATCGATTGCTTATGGGGCGTTTATCGATAGCGGGATTTGGAATGATGCGCCCGATGACAGCGTGGTTTATGTTGACCGCTGGGCTGTGGGTTATAAAGGCTTTTTGGAAAGCCCTTTATCAATTCAACCCGGAACAGTAGGAATCGGTGAATCGGCTTTCCGAGACCTTGAATCGGCAGAAGAGATAGTGTTAGCCGATTCGGTTAAATATATTTGTGCCGGTGCTTTTTATAACAGCCGGGGAATAAAAAGGATTGAATTATCTTCATCAACAATCACAATCGGAATGAGTGCTTTCGCCCATTGCTATGATTTAGAGAATATCATGATACCCGCTTCGGTTCTCAGAATCGATGATTATGCTTTCGGTTATTGCATGAAATTACCGAGCATTGCCATTCCTTCATCCGTGACAAACATTGGCGTGGGGGTTTTTGCGGGGTGCGGTGGCATGGAAAGCATTGAAGTTGAGGTAAATAACAGCGTCTTCAAGAGCCAGGGCAATTGTTTAATCGAAAGCGCCACGAATAAATTGATTGCGGGATGCCAAAAAAGCATAATCCCCGCTTATGTCGTGGAGATTGGCGAGTGTGCCTTTATGCAAATCCCCGAATTCAGGACGATTGCGATACCGTCGTCCGTTGTTAAAATCGGGGATAGGGCTTTTTATAATTGCGCCACTTTAAGAGACTTGGTGATTCCTTCATCGGTAAAATGTATCGGAAGCAATGCTTTTTTCCACTGCGATTTGCTGAGTATTGTTATTCCTGAATCGGTTATCGAACTCGGAGAAAATGTTTTTTATAATTCGTTTATTACCATTTACGTGGAAGCTGAAAGCAAACCCCAAGGTTGGTCAAAAGATTGGAACAAGGATAATGCCCCGGTCGTTTGGGGTTACAAAAAATAAACTATATAGACTAAGGACGGAAGAAAACTTTCATCCTTTTTTGATTTTAAGGTACTCTGGGGTAAATACTTAACAAGCGGGTTTTGCCGGTGTGATGTAGGTGTATCCGAGTTTACGAACCGGTTTTTGAAAAACGGAAAGGAAAAAGTCTTGACAGACTAAAAAACAACAATCAAGTCGCCGGTGTTAAAATTAAAAAGCGGAAAATTTACGGCAAATCAATTTTTTTATTATAATATTTTACAAAAAATGGGGAATAAATGATAAAATAATGTTTGTGATACTAATATTGCGGGGTGGGAAAATCATTTTTTCATTATTTGATATCTTTAGATGTTTGCATAAAATGTTGTCTTCCATAGGGTTTAAAACAATCTTGCAAAAAATGTATCATTATATTACAACGGAATTATTGAAATAAGGAGCGGTGATTATGAATAAAGAATTAATTAAGAAAAATTATTATGAGGCCGTCAATCAGGAATGGCTGTCAAAAGCCGAAATTCCCGGCGATCAACCCCAGATTTCGGTATTTTTGGAACTGCATCTTGATATTGAAAAGACATTGATGGATTTGGCCGACAAATGGGAACAAGACCCAACCGGCTTGGATAAAAATTTATTGAAATTCGTCAAACTGCACAAAATGACGAAAGATTTTGAAACCCGGGCAAAATTAGGCACCGAACCGATTAAACCGATCATTAACAAAATCAATAATATTAACTCGTTAAAAGAATTGGAACTATTGGCCAAAGAGATGCTAATGGAAAACTATGATTTGCCATTCGGTTTTCAGGTTATGCAGGATTTTATGAATTCCAATAATCAGGTATTGTATTTCGGCGAAGCCGATTTGTTCCTGCCTGACAAGTCTTATTATGAAAATAAAGAAATGAAAGACCAATTGTTGGGCATGTTTAGAATGACCACAATGCAAATCTTAAAACTTTATGGATACAGCGATGAAGCCGCCCAAGAAATCATAACCAAAGCTTTGGCTTTTGATGAATTACTGGTTCTGGTTGCCAAAAGCAGCGTCGAAAAAGCCGATTATGTGAAGATGTATAATCCTTTATCAAGAAAAGAAGTATATGAAAAATCGAAAACATTTGACCTCATGGCATTAGCCGACAGTCTTGTTCAAACCGAAGTCGATAAATTGATTGTGTTTAATCCGAACTTTTTGGAAAAATTCAACGATATTGTTTGCGAAGAAAACTTCGAACTGCTCAAATCCTGGTTAATCCTAACCAATCTGAGGAAATTTGCTTCCGATTTAACCGATGAGTTAAGAATTGCAAGCGGGGCTTTCGGCAGAATGTTATCGGGAATCAGCGAAGCTCAATCGAAAGAAAAATACGCTTTTTATCAGGCTTATAACCGTCTTGCCCAAGCGGTCGGTTTATATTACGGAATCAATTATTTCGGTCCGAAAGCAAAAGCCGATGTCGAAAACATGGTTCATGAAATGATCGGGGTTTACCGCGACAGAATCAAAAACAATGCTTGGTTACAGCCGGAAACAAAATCCAAAGCTATTACCAAGTTAGATGCCATGACGATTCATGTCGGATATCCGGAAGAACTCCCGAGTTACTACGACTTATATGAAGTGGAATCCTATGAAGAAGGTTCAAATCTTATTTTGGAAACCTTAAAATTTGCAAGACTAACCAACAAGGATAATTTCAGCAAATACCAAAAAGAACCGAACCGAAAAATCTGGGGAATGCCGGCTTCGATGGTAAACGCTTATTATAATCCGTTCAACAATCAAATTGTTTTCCCGGCCGCTATCCTTCAACGTCCTTACTATAGTTTAGACCAGAGCCCATCGGAAAACTACGGCGGAATCGGCGCGGTAATGGCTCACGAAATATCGCATGCTTTCGACAATAACGGCGCAAAATTCGATGAGTTTGGTTCCCTGAATAATTGGTGGACCGAAGAAGATTTTAAATCGTTTGAAGAAAAAGCAAAAGACATGATTCAATTATTCGACGGAGCCGAAACGGGTTACGGCCAATGCAACGGAAAGTTAACGATATCCGAAAATATTGCGGACAGCAGCGGTTTAAGATGCGCACTTGAAGCAAGCAAAAAGCATCCTAATCACAACTATGAAGAGTTTTTCCAAAACTGGGCCAGAGTATGGCGACAAAAATCCAGTCCGGAATTCGCCAAACTCCTGTTAACGGTTGATGTGCATGGTCCGGCAATTTTACGAGCCAATATGCAGCTCAGAAACTTAAGGGAATTCCAGGAATATTATCAGTTAACCAAAGATGATCCGATGTATCTTGAAGAAGAAAAGATGGTAGAAATCTGGTAAATAACGATTGCCGATGCAATTAAGGCATGAGTTAATCCAATAGCCTAATATTTAAGCAAAACACCAATTCAGTTATCGTGTTAACGAAAAGCCAAAACATAGGGGATTTTCGTACCGAACTTAGCTTGGTGTTTTCTTTTTTTCTGAAAAAACCAAGCGGTGATTTATGGCAAAAAGTGCCAAAAAGCCAAAAGATTCGGTATTTTCTTATATTGCTTGAATTTTTTGCAATGAGTAGTATACTTATTAATATAGCATTAAGGCCAAAAAAGGGTCTAAAAAAAAGGCGTTACCGATGCTGGAAATAAAAAATATTGAAAATGGGGATAAAGATTTTTGGTTTTAGCTCAATAAGCATCTTTCGGAAGAAGAATTTAACCGGAAACTAAAAGATAAAGAAGGTTATGTTTTGGTTCTTGATAAAGTACCAATAGGAATCCTCAGATATAATCTTTTTCGGGATAATATTCCGTTTTGCAAGATGATTTATATTTGGCAAGATTTTCAAAGAAAAGGTTACGGTAAGATTCTTTTGAATTTCTGGGAAGAGAAAATGAAAAATTAAGGTTATAAGTTTGTTATGACATCATCCCTGGCAAATGAATTCGCCCAGCACTTTTATCGAAAACTCGGCTATAAAGATATCGGTAGTTTTCTGATTGAAACAAAAGGTCATAATGAGCCGCTCGAACTAATTTTGCATAAAGAGCTTGAAAGATGAAAGCTTAAGAAAAGTAGACTTGTTCATTGATATAACTGCAAATTATTGCCAAGGAGGCCAAGAATATGGAAAGAAAAATCAGGAAACAGGTTACAGGCTACAGAACCCAAGACGGGGCAGGAGTCAATCTGGTCAGAGTTTTGGGAAACAGGACCGTTGAGGACTTTGATCCTTTCTTGATGCTAGATTCCTTCGACAGTACCAATCCCGCTGATTATATTGCGGGGTTTCCGCTGCACCCGCATAGGGGGATCGAAACCATCAGTTATGTGTACAGGGGATTCATGACCCATCGGGACAGTTTAGGCAATGAAGATACGATAGGCGACGGAGAAGTTCAGTGGATGACTGCCGGTTCCGGAATATTGCATGAAGAAAAATTGCCGGCTTCGCCGCGGCTGCTGGGTGTCCAGCTTTGGCTGAATCTCCCCGCAAAAAATAAAATGGTTCACCCCGCTTATAAAAGTATCAAAAACCGGGATATTGAAGAAATCGGGTTTGATTGGGGTAAAGTCAGATTGTTGGCGGGGGAATTTGAGGGAAGAAAAGGTTTTTTAAGCAAATATCTTCCTCTTAATTATTATGATATTCATCTCAATCCGAATTCTACCGCTGTCATAAAGACAGACCCCGAACATTCGGTGATGATGTTCACACTTTTGGGCGATGCTTTTATCGGGGACGCCTTAGTAAAAGAAAAGACCGCAGTAAAACTTACTTCCGGCGACTTTGTAAAGATTAAAACTTTCGCCAAAAAGGCCCATGTGTTATTCATCGGTTCCCAAGCATTGAACGAACCGGTAGCCTGGGGTGGACCGATTGTCATGAATACAAAAGAAGAATTGCTTAAAGCTTTCGATGATTTACGAAACGGAACCTTCTTAAAGGATACAATATCTTATTGAAGACGAAAAAACAGATAAAGGAATTTCCAAAGGAGAGATTTAATCATGATTGAATTCGATTTAGGTTATTTTAAAAAAGTAGCAGAGGATATTTTCCGCTGCGATTCTCCGACCGGTTATACAAAGAATGTTATTGATTTAATCAAGAATTATATTGATTCTTTCGGTTATGAATCGAGAATTTTGCATAACGGGGCCTTGGAGGTATTCATTAAGGGAGAAGATTCATCCAAAGTCGTCGCCACTTCCGCCCATTGCGACACCTTGGGTCTTATGGTCAGATCCATCAAATCCAACGGGAAGTTGGCATTGACTGCTTTAGGGGGACCTATAACGCCGACATTGGATGGAGAATACTGTGTAATCTATACAAGAGACGGAAGAAAGTACACAGGTACTATCCTTTCGACATCTCCGGCCGCCCATGTTTATAAAGATGCCAACAGTAAATCCCGGAACATCGACGAATTGGAAGTTCGTTTGGATGAAAAAGTTTTTTCCAAAGAAGATGTCGAGAAATTAGGCATTCAAAACGGCGATATTGTCTGCTATGACACCAAATTTATGATTACCGATTCCGGTTTTCTCAAAACAAGATTTATCGACGATAAAGCTTCGGTTGTTATCTTGCTTATGCTATTGAAATATACCTCCGACCATCATCTAAAGTTTAAACACGATACGAAAATCTATTTTGTTGTCTACGAAGAAGTCGGCCACGGCGCTTCGATGGTCGATAAAAATATTTCCGAATTTGTGACCTTGGATATGGGATGTGTCGGGTTGGATTTGGCCGGAAATGAATATGCGGTATCAATCTGCGCCAAGGATTCCGGCGGACCATACGATTATGAATTGACAACCCGCTTAATTAACCTGGCTAAGGAAAACGGCTTAACCTATACCGTCGATATTTTCCCGTTCTACGGAAGCGATATTGGTGCTGCTTCTCGGGCAGGGGTGGACTTTAAAGGAGCTTTAATCGGCAGCGGTGTCAGCGCATCGCACGGTATGGAAAGAACCCATATCAAAGGTATCGAAAACACGTTGAAATTAATCTATGCCTATTTGGTCAAGTAGCTGACAATTAATTGTTTCTGTAAACTTACATCTTTTTTAAAAAAGGGTTGGTTTTGGCCAACCTTATCCTTTTAAACGAACTTTGAAAAAGTTATTAATTTTCGATTGCCTTCTCTTGCAAATTTTCCCGGTTTTATTGAGCATTTTTATATACATTTGAAAGCGAAAAGAGTATAATATTCCCCGTATGAAAAGGGTAGAGTTATGGAATTATTATTGAATAGAAAAGTACAAAAAGTATACAGCGAGATAAATATTCCCAAAAAAAGCAAAATTCTGGCTAATTTATTAAGAATCTCAGTACCGGCTGCCTTAGAAACGTTTTTAATCAGCGTTGTCGGTTTGGCTGACACGGTTATGGTCGGCGGAGTCGGTACCAATGCTTTGGCGGCTGTTTCGATTGCTCAACAACCGGTTTATATTTCCCTAGCCGCATCAGTCGGTTTCAGCGCCGGTGTCACCGCAATCGTAGCGAGGAGACGGGGGGAGAAAAACCAACCGGAAGCGCAAAAAGTTTTGCGTCAAGCGATTATTTTGGGACTGATAACCAGTTTGATATTTGCGGTATTGACTATTTCTTTAGCTAGGCCTTTTTTGATTTTGACCGGGGCAAATGAAGATACGTTGGATCTTTCTGCAACCTATTTGCAAATCGTAACAACCGCCTTGGTATTTAATTATTTAAGAATCATCATTTGCTCTGCTCTTCGGGCGGTCGGCGATGTCGGAACAACTTTGTTAACCAATATGATTGCCAATACCGTTAATATTGCTTTCAACTATTGTTTAATCAATGGTCATTTTGGCTTTCCTGCTTTGGGGGTTGCGGGAGCGGCGATTGCGACGGTTATCGGCAATACGGTTGCTTTCCTTATTTCGGTTTTCATTATCCGTTATAAAAAAAGTTTTGTGAGAATAAAACTGCGCGATGATTGGCGTTTTGACAAGGAATGCGCCAAAGGAATTGTAACGGTCAGTTCCAGCGCTTTTATCGAACAGATTTTCATGCGGATTGGTTTTTTTATGATTGCGATGATTGTCAACCGTTTGGGAACCCATTTGGTTGCGGTCAACGCGATTATTGCGGGAATTGTCAGCCTTTCCTTCAGCATCACCGACGGTTTTTCGATTGGGGTTGCCAGTCTGGTGGGCCGCAGTTTGGGCGAAAAAAATGAACCGTTGGCTTTTGCCTACGGACGTCTTTCCCAAATCTTAAGTTTCTTAATAGGACTAATCATGATAAGCCTGATTTTAACGTTCCGTTATCAATTGTCGATGCTTTTTTCCGATGACGAAACGGTTATTAATGATGCTGCGAATATATTGCGGATTGCGGTGTTTGTGGTTGTGCCCCAAAGTGCGCAATGGGTTACAACCGGTATTTTGCGGGGAGCCGGGGATATTCATTATACCGCCCGTTCCGCAATGCTTTCGATTATGATTATCCGTCCCGTCTGTTCGTATCTTTTGTGTTATCCGATCGGACTGGGTTTGCTCGGGTCGTGGATCGGAATGTTTATTGACCAGACCACCCGTTTTGCCCTAAACGATTTCCGCTTCGAAAACCTTAAGTGGGCCGAGATGAAAGTTTAAAAAA
>Ga0116159_1005411_pt1 | contig 10309 bp, 8 predicted proteins | sample AD_JPNAS1_MetaG_FD_89878 | JGI IMG/M metagenome (GOLD analysis project Ga0116159, IMG submission 89878) | Active sludge microbial communities of municipal wastewater-treating anaerobic digesters from Japan - AD_JPNAS1_MetaG | ecosystem: Engineered > Bioreactor > Anaerobic > Digestate | place...
AACAAAATGGTTAAACCAGCTTTTTAGTGAAAGCTGGTTTGTTAAGGGGAGAAGTGGACGGTCTCCGACCGCACACTTCAACAAAATGGTTAAACCAGCTTTTTAGTGAAAGCTGGTTTGTTATAAGATAAGTGGACGGTTGGTGACCACCCGTTATAATGGATCCCACTTATGAAACGACGCGTCGTAGTGACAGGTATAGGTTTTCTCTCGCCCATTGGTAATACAGTTGAAGATGTAACTCAAAACCTCCGAAACGGGATTTCGGGTAAAGAGGATGAGCTTGTCTCTGATGTCTTTGGATATCAATTTCCGCCCGTTTTCCGTGTCAAAAATTTCAATCCGCGTCACTATGGAACACACATCCTCGATCCTTTTATCCAGTATGCGGTCGCGGCGGCAGAAAGCGCGGTTCAGGACGCGAAATTTGACGTAGCTTCTGTCGATCCTTATGTGGTGGGTCTTTCGATTAGCTCGTCCAAAGGCGGAGTGCATACCATGGATCGGTTTCGCGACCGGTTTTTAAAAAATCCCAGCGCGATTATGGGGGCTCGTATCTATACCAGTTCAGTTCCTAATTTTGGAGATCAATGGATTGCCCGGCGTATGAAGATCAAGGGGCCGGCAAAATGTTATATTGCCGCTTGCGCGACGGGCGTCGCCGCGACGATCGCGGGCTTTCGAATGGTTCAGGAAGGCCAGGCGGAATACTGCCTTGCCGGCGCCGCGGATTCGTCCATAGTTCCTCTGATGCTAGCGGGTTACAACAATATGAGAGCGCTCGCAAAACAGGAGATCCGCCCTTTTGATCAGCGACGGGACGGTTTTTTGGTGGGAGAGGGGGCGGCGGTACTTTTTCTGGAAACCCTTGAAAGTGCGCGCGCGAGGGGAATCCGTGTTTACGGTGAAATCGTGGAATCTGCTTGCGCCCAGGACTCGAGGCAAGCGATTTTGTTCGATCGGGATGATCACGCATTGTCGAGAGCTGTTAAAAACCTGATGGAACGATCCGCCATCCGTCCTCACGAAATCGACTATATTAATCTTCACGGAACTGGCACGACGCACGGGGATTTGTATGAGACCGCGGAAATGAAGGTGGCGCTGGGAGAGGAAGCGTATGGGATACCCATGAGTTCAACCAAGGCGGCGACCGGACACATGCTTGGGGCCACTGGCGCGTTTGAGATCGCGGCAACTTTGCTGGCAATGAAAGAAAGCTTTATTCCTCCCACCCTCAATCTTGAAGAGAAAGATCCGGCTTGTGATCTGGATTACTCGCCCCTTAAAGCGAAAGAAAAAAAGATGACCGTCTCACTCAAGGTTTCGATGGGGTTTGGCGGTCATGCCATGGCAGTACTCCTGCGAAAAATTTGAGGATTCAAACTTGAACATGAAACAAGCAAATAGAGATGAACTCAGCGACCTAAAAAAAAATAACCTCTATCGACAAATCCGAGTTTTGAAGAATTCGGACGGGATTCATGCGGAATGGCGGGGGAAAAAAATCACTCTGTTTTGCGGGAATGATTATCTGGGACTTTCCCGGCATCCCCGCGTGATCCGGGCCGCGGAACAGGCCCTGAAAAAATACGGAGTGGGTGCCGGGGCCGCAAGGCTCGTTTCGGGGAGCACGACCGCCCATGAAGCTCTCGAAAAAAAAATAGCGCGGTTAAAAAACAAGGAACGCGCGCTTGTTTTTGGTTCGGGATACCTCGCTAACCTCGGGATCCTGACCGCGTTTGCCAGGGAAGGTGACACGATCATTATGGACAAACTTTGCCACGCGTCTCTGGTGGACGGAGCTCGGCTCTCCCAGGCGGAACTGAGGGTTTTTCCGCACAAAAAGTATGAAAAATGTGAGGCTATTCTCCATAAGTCCGTGGGGCGGCGAAAAATTCTCCTGACGGAAAGTGTTTTCAGCATGGACGGCGACCTCGCGGATTTGAAGGAGCTTGTCCGGCTTAAGAAAAAATATAAAGCGTTGCTTGTGGTGGATGATGCTCACGGGATGGGGGTGATTGGCAAGCACGGTCACGGGGCGACCGAGAAATTCTCAAAGGAGATCGACATAATTATGGGGACACTTTCCAAAGCGATCGGCGGACTGGGCGGATTTGTCGCGGCCGATGACCCTTACGTCGATTATCTGGTTAATTTTTCCCGGCCGTTTATCTTCACCACGGCGCTTCCTCCGGTTTTGAGCGCGTCGGCCCTGGAATCCCTCTCGGTGATTGAAAAAGAAACGGCCTTGAGGAAAAAGTTATGGGATAATATCCGATCAATACACGTCGGGTTGTCCGAGGCGGGGTTTGTTTTGGGGAAACCTGAGTCAGCTATCTTGCCGGTAATGATAGGAAATGAAAAGCGCGCGTTAGAGGCTTTTCAGTCAATTCTGAAAGAGGGAGTCTTCATTCCAGCGATACGTTATCCCACGGTCGCCAAGGGAAAAGCAAGGCTTCGCATTACGGTTAGCGCTTCACATACGGAAGCTGATATTCGCGCGCTTTTAAAAGCTTTCAAAAGTTATGGAAAAAAGGAGGCTTGAGAAAAAATGAAACGGCTTTTTGTGATCATCCTGATGTTGCCTTTATTCACGACGATTTTTCAAGACCCTGGTTTCACCGCGGAGGTTACAAATATGAGATTACTGCCACCTGACACGGAGGGAGGAAAGCCCCTCATGCAAGCGTTATCAGAACGGAAAAGTTCACGGGAATTTCGACCGGATGAATTACCGCCGCAAGTTCTTTCCAATCTTCTCTGGGCCGCGAACGGGGTGAATCGCCCGGACGGCCGGAGGACCTCCCCTTCCGCGAAAAACACGCAAGAAATCGAAATTTACGTCGCCAAAAAAGAAGCGCTTTATCTTTATGACGCGAAAGAACACGCGTTGACGGTGGTGATACCGGAAGATATCCGGTCACGGATCGGAAGACAGGTTTTTGTGCAGGATGCGCCGGTGGGACTTATCTTTGTCTCGAACACTGGAAAGTTCCGTGGCGGCTCCGAAGAAGACGCCTTGTTTTACAGCGCGACTGATACGGGCTATGTTAGCCAGAACGTTTATCTTTTTTGCGCCTCGGAAGGTCTTTCAACGGTGGTGCTTGGAACGATTGACCGGGATCAGCTCGCCAAAACGATGAAGCTTCAACCACGGCAAAGAATCATTTTAACTCAACCTGTGGGTTATCCGAAGAATCGATCCTGAAGTCACCTTGTTGGCAAGGGCGATTTTTCCGACCCTGCTCGGGCAAAGAGTGTTTGCGGGTTTTAAATTGTCCGGCAGACCTCGTTCATAATTACGGATACGGAAAAAAACGGGAACTTTAGAAGGCTTTTCAGGGTCTATATATTGAATATTTAAGAGGGACGTTAGAAAACGGACGGGAAAAAGCCGAGCATGTTTGAAAAACACGTTTCAGTTCTTGGAGTCGCGTTTCTTTTGGGCGGATGTCTCACCGTGCACTTGCCGAAGGCAGAGATTGAGCGACAGTCGGAGCCCAAAGCGGTAACCTGGGTCGCCCTGGTTCGGCAAGCGCTTGCCAACAACCCGGATCTTCGGGAAGCCAGGGCCAGAGTGGAATCAAAGGCCAGGAGCCGGGACATTGCTTTTGGAGATTATCTGCCGGCGGTTGATGGAGGCGTTCACAAAAGCGCTTCCCGGACGACGAGTGGCCCGACCTCGGATCGATTAAACCTGGACATTAGCGCCCGACAGTCGTTTTTTGACGGATTAGGAACAACAGGAAAGTGGCTTGGCGCCCGGAAAGATCTTGAGGCGGAACGGTTCGCGTACAATGAGATGAGCGCGGACATCTGTCATCGGCTGAGAACATCCTATATCAATGTGATCCGTCTTGAAAAACTGTTTGAGACGAACCGGCTGATTTCCGAAAGAAGAAAACAAAACGCGGAAATGGTTCGGCTCCGTTACGAAGCTGGCCGGGAAAATCTTGGATCAGCTCTTCGCGCGGAGGCCATCGCGGAACAAGCGGCTTTTGACGTCAGACAGACGGAACGACAGCTTGAAAAGGAAGCTCTTCGTCTTGCCCGGGAAAGCGGCGGGGAATTTGTCCTTCCGTTACGAGTGGATGATGATCTTGAAAAAATGACGAAGTTTGTAAAATTGCCGGAAGAAGATTACGCGGGCCTCGCCGATGAAACGCCCGCCGTTCTGCGGCTTCTGAAGGTTGCCGAATCCGCCAAGGCGGAAATGATGTCGGCGCAGTCTTCAGTCTGGCCACAGGTAGATGGAACCTATGAATATGGTTACTCGGGAGACAGGGCGTCTCATTTAAAAGATCAAAGCTCGATCGGGGTGAGTGTCACCATGCCGTTTTTTGAGGGTGGGAAAAATGTGGCGGCCATCCGAAAAGCGAAAGCCGATTACGACGCGGCCGAAAACGCGGTTCGTAGCGCCCGTGACGAAACCGTTGCGCAACTGGCCGCGGCACGCGCGCCTTTCATTGACGCGGTAGAAGTGGTACAGGTCCGAAAGAAATTCCTGGAAGCTGCGAGGGAAAGAGCTGAAATCATTCGTACGGAATACGCGACAGGTTTGGTGAACTTTCTGGATTTTGATACGGCGGAACAGGAGAACGCCAACGCCGAAAAAGAATATGTCGAAAGTCTCGCCAACGTTTTCATTCAGCAATCCCAGTGGGCAAAAATCCGGGGCGTCACACTCGAGGAGGCTTACGATGAAATTCAAAATCAGTAACTTGCCACGGTCGGCAAAGGTCGCGAGCGTGATCACCGGAATTTTATTGGGAGCGAAAATTTTTTCGTCATGCGGAGCTCCGGGAAGCGACCTGCAGGTGGTTCGTATCGAGAAAACAACGCGGGGGAATTTATCTCTGACCGTGACCGCGACCGGAACGGTGAAGCCTTACAACCGGGTCGAAATCAAGGCGCCGATCGCGGGACGGATTGACGAGGTATTGGTGCGCGAGGGAGATGAGGTGACCCAGGGGCAAGTGTTAGCTCGAATGAGTTCGATTGAGCGGGCCGCTTTACTTGACGCGGCACGTTCCCGGGGAGGGGAAGCGGTGAGACGGTGGGAAGAAGCCTACCGCCCCGCGCCGCTCCTTGCGCCGCTTGACGGAACTATCATTGTCCGTTCCGTTGAGCCCGGACAGACGGTGACGACCGCGGATCCTGTTCTGGTCCTTTCGGACCGTCTCATTGTGGAATCCCTGGTGGATGAGACAGATCTCGCGCTCATCAGCCTTGGACAGTCCGCTGAGATCATACTGGACGCCTACCGGAGCGAAAAGATTACCGGGAGAGTGGATCATATCGCGTTTGAAAGCCGACTCGAAAACAACGTCAACATTTACGCGATCGATGTGGTTCCGGAAGAAGAGCCACCGTCTTTTCGTAGCGGGATGTCGGCCAGCGTGACATTCATTGTCAAAGAAATAAAGGACGTTCTGCTGGTTCCATCCGAAGCGTTGACGGCGCGGCCCAAGGAGTTTCCCAATCCGTCTGGGGCGAGCGTCGCGGTTTACCGGAAAGGATTTGGAGGAAAGCCGGAACCGGTAGCGGTCAAGATAGGCGAAACGGACGGGCGTATGACCGAAATCAAGGAGGGTTTGAAAGAAGGACAGGAGATTGCCATTGTAAGGAAGCGGCAGGAAAAAAACGGTAATCCGCTCAGCCCATCCTCATCCTCCCGGTCGGGCGGATCACAAAAACGATCATGAGCCTGCTAGCCATCGACCGGATTTCCAAAAGCTACAAAATAGGTGAAGTTGAAGTTCGCGCGCTCCAGGAAGTTTCTCTCACGATCCAGGCCGGAGAGTTTCTCGCGATTATGGGGCCGTCAGGTTCCGGTAAATCCACGCTCATGCACCTTCTCGGATTTTTGGATCGTCCCGATAGCGGAACAATCCGGTTGATGGGGAAAGACACTTCTAGGCTCCAGGAAGAGGAATACGCCTTCTTGCGTAATCGCGTCATTGGATTTGTGTTTCAACAATTTAATCTGATGGCGCGGGCAAGCGCGATTGAAAACGTCAGCCTCCCGCTTCTTTACTCGGAAGACCGCGCAAACGATCTTGCGCGGGCCCGGGAAATGCTCGAGAAAGTGGGATTGTCGCACCGGATGAAACATCGTTCTAACGAGCTTTCCGGGGGACAGCAGCAACGGGTTGCTATCGCCCGCGCGCTGGTGAATAAACCGTTAATGATTCTCGCGGATGAGCCGACCGGCAATCTTGATTCCAAATCGGGAAAGGAAATACTCGAGATTTTTAAGGAGCTTCACGGGCAGGGGATGACCGTTATTTTGGTCACCCATGATGAAGAGGTTGGAAAACTGGCGGAACGCGTGATCCGGATGCAAGACGGGAAAATCGTGGAAGATAAAACCCGGAGCGACAAAAAAGCCGGGCCGATGTTACAGAAGGATATTTTTAAACAGGGCGGGCTTTCAAAAAAGAAAAAATACAGTTATGCGGAATGTTCGGAACATTTCCGGCAGGCGAAACGCGTCATCGTCAGCCATAAGCTGAGATCTTTTCTTTCCATGCTGGGAGTCTTGATTGGGGTCGCTTGTGTTGTCACGATGCTGGCCTTGGGGCGGGGAGCGGGTGAGGCCATCAAGGAAGACCTGGCCCGAATGGGGTCGAACCTTTTGACGGTCCGTCCCGGGTCGGTTAAAGTTCGCGGAGCCAGCCTGGAGGCGGGAGCCGCGACTCGTCTAAAACTGGAAGACGCGCAGGCCATTCAAAAAGTCTATTCAGTCAAGCGAGTGGGCGCGCAGGTGATGGGGTCTGGACAGCTGGTTTTTCGGGATAAAAACTGGAGTACCCGCGTGATGGGAACCGCCCCGGAATACGCGGCCATGAGAAATCAGGAACCTGTCGCGGGGCGGTTTTTTACGCATGAGGAAAACTTGTCGCGTTCCCGGGTCGTCGTGATCGGACCCACGATCCAGAAAGTTCTTTTTGGGGACGAAGAGCCGATCGGGAAAACCATCAAGATTAACCGGGTGAGTTTCCAGGTCATCGGGATTTTGCCATCGCTCGGGGCTGACGCGTTTCGTGACCGGGATGACCTAGTGGTGATTCCCCTTATTACGGCCATGCGTCGGCTGATGGGAAAAGATTATCTGGACCAGATTGACGTTGAAATTACCGAGACGGAGCAGATGCCCGCAGCGCAGGATGAGATCAACGAACTGATCATTCGGCGCCATCGCCTGACGCCGGACCGTTATGACAGCTTTAACATCCGGAATTTTGCCGATATCCAGGAAGCGCTCAAGAGTACCACCAAAACTTTTGCCATTTTGCTGGGAAGTGTTGCCGCGATCTCGTTGATCGTGGGGGGGATTGGAATTATGAACATCATGCTGGTGTCGGTGAAAGAAAGGACTCGAGAAATCGGGTTAAGAAAAGCGCTTGGCGCGACGTCCCGGGATATTCTTATTCAGTTTCTCGTGGAATCGGTTCTCATCACGTTTCTCGGAGGGTTGGCCGGAATCGCGCTGGCCGGACTCATTTCCTGGCAGATCGCCATGCTGGCCCAATGGAAGATGATTATCACGCCCGGGTCGCTTTTTCTCGCGTTTATTTTTTCGGCGGGAGTGGGAATCGTGTTTGGCCTATGGCCCGCCAAGCAGGCCGCCAGCCTGAATCCGATCACAGCTCTTCGTTATGAATAACTTTTGAAATCGCTCCTATTTCTGTTGCTTCTTTTATTTCATTTTTATTTCTGGAAAGCGATGAGGCGATACTTGTTGTTGGTCTCAAACGATATTTCTCATACTCGACAGGAGAAATTCAGGTTAAAATAACGGTCTATGAACACGCGACAATTGATGGCTAAAGACAGGCAGTGGATCTGGCATCCGTTTACGCAGATGCAGGAATGGCAAGAGGAAGATTTTCCGGTTATTGAGAGGGGAGAGGGGTGTTGCCTGATTGATACCGAAGGTCGCCGGTACCTCGACGGGGTTTCGTCGCTTTGGTGTAACGTGTTTGGGCATCGCGTCCCCGAAATCGATAGCGCTATCAAAAAACAGCTGGGGAAAATCGCGCACACGACTTTTCTTGGGCTTACCCATCCTTCAGCGATCGAACTAGCTGAGAAACTGATCGCCCTGGCTCCGAAACCTAAATTCGGTGTAGCGAAAGAGCGACAAGGGCGTTTGAAGCGCGTTTTCTTTTCGGATTCCGGATCTGAAGCGGTCGAGATCGCTCTCAAAATGGCATACCAGTATTGGCAGCAGAAAGGACAGCCCCGAAAGAAAAAATTTGCCAAACTCACCAACGCTTATCACGGGGACACGATCGGTTCCGTGAGCGTTGGCGGGATTGACCTGTTTCATCAAATTTACCACCCGCTTCTTTTTGAAACGATCGCTATCCCGTCGCCTTACCGGTACAGGTGGCCCTCGGGAGAGGATCCTGAAAAAGTAAAAACCGAATCTTTGGCGGTGATGGAAAAGGTTTTACGGACATACCACGAAGATTTGGCCGCTTTTGTCATGGAGCCGCTGATGCAGGCGGCGGCGGGGATGATCGACCAGCCCAAGGGGTATATTTCTCGCGTGAGAGAATTGACACGAAAGTATAATACGCTCCTGATTTTTGACGAAGTGGCCACGGGATTTGGGCGAACCGGAAAAATGTTCGCGGCGGAGCACGAAAATGTAACGCCTGATTTGATGACCATCGCGAAGGGGATGACTGGCGGGTATTTGCCGCTTGCCGCGACGTTGACGACCGAGGAAATTTATCGGGCTTTTCTCGGACGCTATGAGGAGTTTAAGACTTTTTTTCACGGGCATACCTACACGGCAAATCCGCTTGCGTGCGCGGCGGCGATCGCGACCTTGGACCTTTTCAAAAAAAACAAGACTCTCGCGAAGCTTCAACCGAAAATTAGTTTGATGAAAAACCGGCTGAAAAGTTTTTATCAATTAAAAGCCGTTGGCGATATTCGGCAAGTTGGAATCATGGTCGGGATTGAACTGGTCAAAGACAGGGGGACGCGTGAACTCTTTGACCCGCGGGAAAAGATTGGTGTCCGCGTGATTGAATGCGCGCGAAAAAAAGGAGCCATTTTGCGACCCCTCGGGTCGGTGATTGTTCTCATGCCTCCTTTGGCGATGACGATAAAAGAGATCAACAAACTGCTTGATATAACATACCAAGCAATTAAGGAAGTGACCGAGGAATAATTCATAATGCAAAACACACACCACATATTATGCGCCGCACGAAAAGGGTTTTTTCTGCCGCGGGGTCTTGTGGTTTTTTGCTCTGGAGTTGAGTGGTGAAGGGCGGAATATTCATTACAGGAACCGATACGGAAGTTGGGAAAACGATCGTCTCGGCGGGTCTGGCCCTTTGCTTACGGGACCGAGGGATCAAAGTTGGAATCATGAAACCTATTGCCACCGGCTGTTACGGTCAGGAAGACCGTCTGGTATCTCAGGACGCCGCTTTTTTGATGGAGGCCGCTGAAGGGCAGTTTCCTCCGCTCCATAGCCCGTCCCGGTTTCGCAACCCTCTTTCCCCGAATGTTGCCGCGATGCTTGAAAAAAAAGAGATAAACGTTGACCATATTCTCAAAAGCTACCGTGAGCTTGAAAGCCATTATGATTATATGATCGTGGAAGGGATTGGAGGATTGATGGTTCCCATCAAGAAGGATTATTACGTGGCCAACCTTATCCGGGACATGAAACTTCCCCTGATCGTTGTCAGCTCCGCCGGATTGGGAGCTATTAACCACACGCTTCTGACGCTGGACGCGGCGACGGTTCGCGGGCTTGAGATCAAAGGAATTATTTTTAACAGGGTTTCGGTGGCTAATTACTCCCTTGCTGAATTGACCAACCCGAAAGTGGTACACGACCTTTCCGGTGTGCCCATTCTTGGAAGCCTTCCCGAAATTGACGATCTGCAGACTGAAAGTTGTAAATTCGGGAAACTTAAGGAAGTTTTCCGGGAGCGCATCCAGGTGGATAAAATTTTAGGCGAGGCCTTTCCGAGATCTCTTCACAAAGCTTAAACTGAAAGGAGCAGAACTTTGCCTCGAGGTATCCGTCTTGAACGGAAAAAAGAATCCATCCTCCTTAACGGCCTCAAGCGTCCTTTCCTTGTCAAAAAAGTTTTTGTCCCCATGTCGTACAAAACCAAAGCGGCGGCCGTTCCCTGCGTAAAAACCGGGGATCAAGTTGAAAAAGGCGCGAAGATCGCCGCGTTAGACCGGTGTGAAGGGGTGTCTGTTTTTTCCGGGCTCGCGGGCAGGGTAGAAGGAGTGGTTGAAAAAAAAATGCCCGACGGATCCA
>Ga0116159_1005430_pt1 | contig 10278 bp, 9 predicted proteins | sample AD_JPNAS1_MetaG_FD_89878 | JGI IMG/M metagenome (GOLD analysis project Ga0116159, IMG submission 89878) | Active sludge microbial communities of municipal wastewater-treating anaerobic digesters from Japan - AD_JPNAS1_MetaG | ecosystem: Engineered > Bioreactor > Anaerobic > Digestate | place...
CTCCAACGGCTGCGGCAAATCGACCCTCCTGTGCCTCCTCGTCGGTCTGCATGATTCGGGCGGGTCAATTCACTTTGATGACACGCCGCTCACGCCGCCCAACCTCGCCGCACTGCGCCGCCGCGTCGGCCTCGTATTCCAGGATTCCGAAACCCAACTCTTCATGCCGACCGTCCTCGAGGACGTCGCCTTCGGCCTGCTCAATCAGGGCCTGGCCCCGGCTCAGGCCGAGGCCCGCGCCCGCGACATGCTCCGCCAGATCGGCCTGGAATCGCTCGCCGACCGGCCGCCGCATCAACTCTCCGGGGGCGAGCAACGCCGCGCCGCCCTGGCCGGCGTCCTCGTCATGCAGCCCGACGTCCTGCTGCTCGATGAACCCAGCCTGAACCTCGATCCGCGCGGCCGCCGTCAGTTGATCGAGCTCCTGGACGACCTCCCCCGGCGCCTCAACCGCCCCGTCACCCGAGTCATCACCTCCCACGATCTGGATCTGGTGTGGGACCTGTGCGACCGCGCGGCGCTGCTGGACGGCGGCCAAATCGTCGCCTCGGCTCCGCCCGATCAGCTCCTCCGCGACGCCGACCTCCTCGCCGCGCACGGCTTGGAACCGCCGCTCAGCCTGCTCGCCCGGCCGCGCATCCTGCCGGCGTCGCCGCCCGACCAGGCGGACCGCCAGTGCATCTGACCGACCACGTCATCCCCTTGGATCGCCCGGCCGGCGCGGTGATCTGCCTGGCCGCCGCTGGCCTGACCGTTGTCGGTCTCGCCCTCGGCGCGCGGCGGCTCGATCCCCGCGAAATCCCCCGCCTGGGCCTCCTCACCGCCTGGGTTTTCGTCGCCTCGTCGATCAGCATCCCCCTGGGCGGCCTCAGCGTGCATCTCGGTCTCTACGGCCTGGCGGGCTTCCTCCTCCGCGGCCGGATCATGCTCTGCGTCTTCACCGCGCTCCTGCTCCAGTTGGTACTGCTCCAGCATGGGGGCGTCTCCACGCTCGGGGTTAACACGCTGATTCTCTCCTTCGGCGGGTTCGCCGGTTGGGCCCTCGCCGCCGCGCCGGTGGGATCGCTGCCGCTGCGCGCGGGCCTGGCCGGCGCGCTGGGGATTTTTCTGCCGGCCCTTCTCCTCGTCGGTCTCCTCCGGGCCGTCGGCTACCCGGCGCTTGTGGGTTCGCTCCTGGCGGCCTACGGCGGGCTCGCCCTTGTCGAGGCCTGCCTGACCGCCATGATCGTCCAGGGACTCAGCCGGATTCACCCCGGCGCGCTGGACTTGGCGCCACCGCCGAATTCCACCACGGAGTGCGCCCCGTGAAGTCGTTTCGAGGGCTGCTGCTGGCCGCCGGCGTGTGGAGCATCGCCATCTGCGCCGCGGCGCATGGATTGCATCTGTCGGTCGATGTCCGCGCCGATCATGTGCGGATTGCCGGCGCCTATGAGAACGGAACACCGCTCGCCGGCGCGACCGTCGCCATCTTCGCCCCCCAGCGCGAGGAGCCCTATCAGGAAGGGCGGACCGATCCCGCCGGCCGGTTCGCATTCATCCCCGACGCCGGCGGGCGCTGGCGCATCCGGCTTGATGACTCCTCTGGCCACGTGCTGGAACGGCAGGTGGACATCCCCGCAGCCGGCTCGCCGGCGGCTTCCGGTCCGGCCGCGCCCCCCTCGCCGGCCGCCAATTTTCACACGTTCGGGTTGCTTGTCGGCGTCGGGCTCCTGGCCGGCATTTCGGCTCTGGCTTTCTGGAGAACGAGCACTTCCAAGTAATCCGCCCGCGGTCGGGCGCCGGGAGTTGGCGGGAGGGCCCGGCCTTCTCCCTCGCTGGCGGGCAGCGCATGACTTTTAGGATTGAAGCCTCTGAAAATTCATGCAGGATAGCTGCCGTTGCAAGTCGCCGCCGCTTCCTGGCGCGGCGCGGCAAGGCCGGGCGCCGTCGGCCCACCGACCAGTCTCAAACCAAAACACGAGGTGCTGCCATGAAGCGAAGCATCCCGTCCACGGGGGCGATGGCGATCGGCTTGCTGCTCGCCCTCGCCTTGCAGGGCTGCCATACTCTGAGCCGTAATGGAGAAACCGTCGCGATGCGATCACACGGGGATGAGCTCTACCGGATGGCGCCGCCGTCCGTCGAGACAAGGTGGTTCACCTTCGAAAATCCGCAGGGATTGAAGGGAGAAGGCGGGCAGGCGCGGTTCGGCCGCAAAGGAGCGCCCGCCACCGCGATCCCCGCGGGCGAAGCCCTGACGCTGGTCGATGTCGAGGGCTCCGGGACGATCCGGAAAATCTGGCTCGCGCTCGGATCGCGCCAGCTGGAGGAGCAACGCGGCGTCAGCATCGAGATGTACTGGGATCACGCGGCGACTCCCGCCGTGCAGGCCCCCGCCGGCGATTTCTTCTGCCACAGTCTGGGGCATGCCACCCCGTTTCAGAGCGCGCTGTTCGCCTCCCCCGAGGGCCGCTCGCATGTCTGCTTCGTCCCGATGCCGTTCCGCAAGCACGCCCGCATTCTGCTCCGGAACGAAACCGAAAAGCCCGTCTGGGTCTACTACGACGTGGCGGTCACGCTGGGCGAGCAACATGACGACGACATGCTCTACTTCCACAGCACCTGGCGCCGGCAAAACCCGACGATCCTGCGCGAAGACTTCACCATCCTGCCCAAGGTCACCGGCCGCGGCCGGTTCCTTGGCTGCCACATTGGAGTTCGCTTGAACCCGCAAGTCAGCAACATGTGGTGGGGCGAGGGCGAGGTGAAGATGTATCTCGATGGCGACGAGGAGTTTCCGACCCTTTGCGGCACCGGCACCGAGGACTATATCCTCGACGCGTACGGTCAGGGTCTGTTCGATAACCTCTACATGGGCAACCATTACGTCGCCCCTGATAAATCGGCCTACGGCTTCTATCGCTTCCACATTCCTGATCCGGTCTGGTTCCATCAGGACCTGCGCGTCACGATCCAGGTGATGAGCGGCCCCGGCTATCCGGCCATGCTCGAAGCCATGGCCAAAACCCCCGGCCTGCGCTTCATGAAGCCGACCGACGGCACGGAGTACTTCACCGAGGAGGAGTTGCGCGCGCACCCCGACCGCAGCAGCGTCGTCGAGCGGGAAGGCGACGATTACTGCGCGACCGCTTACTTCTATCTGGATCGACCGGAAAACGACCTGCCCCCGCTGGCCGACGTGCGCGAACGACTGGCCGATCTGTATTAAATGCCAGCCCTCCGGGCGCAATCGGGGGAGCGGCCACCGCACGATTTTCGCTTGCCCGCCGCCCGCCGGCTTGCTACTTTATCCCGTTCTATGCCTTGGCGGGGAGAACTGCGTCCGCCGGGCTTGGGGGGCCGGACGGGCTGCCCGTCGCAACGCGCATCCTTCCCATCAGATGCTTTACGCCTCGTGAAGGCGACCGGGAGTTGAAGAACCATGAACGCGCTCGTGCAGCAGGTTGAACGCAAATACCTCAAGAAATCCGTGCCGGACTTCCGCCCCGGCGACACAGTCCGCGTCGCCGTCCGCATCGTCGAAGGCAACCGCGAGCGGATCCAGAATTTCGAAGGCGTCTGCATCGCCCGCCATGGCGCCGGCATGAGCGAAACGTTCTCGGTCCGCAAGGTCTCCTTCGGCGTCGGCATGGAACGGACCTTCACCCTTCACTCCCCGCGCGTCGAGGCGATCAAGGTCCTGCGCCAGGGCCGCGTCCGCCGCGCCAAGCTCTACTATCTGCGCGACCTCTCGGGCAAGAAGGCCCGCATCGCCGACACCCGCCGCAAGAGGAGCGGCAAGGACGCGATGATCGAGCTCCTCGCCGGTGAGGGTTTGACGCCCGAGCCCGCTCCGGAGGAGGCGAGCGCCCAATCCGCCGCCGCGGGCGAAGCGCCCGCCGAAGCGTCCCAGCCCGCCTCCGCCAGCGAAGATCCGCCGATCGCCTGAGCCCCGACCCACCTCAATCTTCCGGCCGCCGATGATTGAACTTGTCGGCGGCCCTTTCATTTGCCATCTTAAGCCCTCTCCGCCGAGGCATCCGATCCGGCCGGGAATTTGCGCCAAAGGAGCACGTTATGGGTGAAACGTTGAAGGGTCAGGTGGCGGTCGTCACCGGCGGCGCCCGCGGCATTGGCCGGGCCATCGCCGAAGCGCTCGCGGCCGAGGGGGCGACGCTGGTCCTGGCCGATCTGAACGCCGATGGCGCCGTCGCCGCCGCCGGCGAGGTCGCCCGCGATTTCGCCGTCGCCGCCCAGGGCCTCGGCTGCGATGTCTCCCGCTCCGACGCCTGTCAGGCGCTCATCGACCAGGCCGTCCAGACCCACGGCCGGCTGGACATCCTCGTCAACAACGCCGGCATCACGCGCGACAAACTCCTGCCGCGCATGACCGACGAGGACTGGCAACTGGTCCTGTCGGTTAACCTGAACTCGGCCTTCTACTGCTCGAAGGCGGCGGCGCGCGTCATGACGCGCGCCCGCTCGGGACGCATCATTTCCATCGCCTCGGTCGTCGGCCTGATGGGCAACGCCGGCCAGTGCAATTACTCCGCATCCAAGGCCGGCCTGATCGGTTTCTCCAAGTCGCTCGCCCGCGAAATCGGCGGCCGCGGCGTCACCGTCAATTGCGTCGCCCCCGGCTTCATCGACACCGCGATGACCCAGGTCCTCGGCGATGACATCAAGGAAGCCCTCCTCAAGCAGATCCCGCTGGGCAAACTCGGCACGCCTCAGGACGTGGCGGCGGCCGTTGTCTTCCTCGCCTCCCCGGCCGCGGCCTACATCACCGGCGAGGTCATTCGCGTCGACGGCGGCATGGCGATGTAGCCCCCCTCCGCTCACCCGGTGCGCGCCCAACGCCCACTCTCCGACGGCCCCCGCCCCCAGCCGCATCGACTGGCCGGCGCGGGGGCTTCGCTTTTCTCCCGCGCCCTCGCCCCGCTCCTCGCGATCCTGCTCCTTGCCGCCGCGGCGCTCGCCTTCGGCAACCTGGCCGCCTATATCCAGATCCCCCGGCCGCTCACCTTCCCCGAAGGGGCCGTCGTCTACGGCGCCGTCCAGGTGGCGTCGGGCGAACCGCTTTACGCCGACTGGCGCCAGTGGCCGCACCGCTTCGCCCCCTACGGACCGCTCCTGTATGCGCCGGTCGGCGCGTGGATGGCCGCGGCGGGCGCGCCCCCCTTCGCCTTCGCTTACTATCTGGCCGGCCGCATTCAGTCGCTCGCGGCGCTCTGCGCCATCGCCCTCGTCCTGTCCGGCCTGGCCCGCCGGCTCGGCTGCGGCTGGATCGCGGCGGCCGCCTGCGGCGCCGGCATGACCGCCCTCTGGCCCACGCTGCTCGGCTACCTCGCCAGCTTCCGGCCCGACGCCCCGATGCTCTGCTTCAGTCTGCTGGCCGTCTGGCTTGCCCTCGGCGACGGCCTGGCCCGCCCGCGCCGGCGCTGGCTCATCCTGGCCGCTCTGTGGATCGCGCTGCTCTACAAGATCACCGCGTGGAGCGCCCCGCTGGTCGTCGGCTTCATCGCCTGGAACACCCTCGGCCGGCGACAGGCCGTCCGCTGGGCCGCGGTTTACCTGCTGGGCGTCGCCCTCATCTTCTCCCTGCTCCACCTCGTCACCGGCGGCTATTCCACCATCAACATCCTGGGCTCGCAGTTAAACGGCTTCACCCCGCCGCCTTTTCTCACCCCGGCCGTCTCCGAGTGGGGCCTCGATCGCGCCCTCGTCATGCTGCGCATCTTCGGCGTGCTGTTCCTCGGCGCCTGGCTAGTCCTGCGCAACCGGCACGAGCCGGCGGCGCGCGCGATCGGCCTGTTCAGCGTTCTCGCCACGCTCTGCGCGGCCATCCAGGGAACGAAGGTCGGCGCCGACATCAACTACCTGGCCGAGCCCTTCTTTCTGGCGGCCCCGCTCGCCGGCTGGGTCTGGTCCCGCGTCCTCAACGACCCCCGCTCCCCAGGCGGACGGCGCGCGGCGGCGACCCTCGCCCTCGCCCTGCTCGTCCTCCTCCCCGCCTGGCGCGGCGGCCGCTCCTACCTGGACCAGTGGCGCCGCATCCGCCATGTCCCTCCCGAGCGCTTTGCCGTCACCCGCATGGACCAGCTGTCCCCCCCGGTCCTGCTGATGGACGCCGCCTTCACCCACCCCGACCCCGAGGCGCACGCCGTCCCCGATCCCTTTCATTACGCGCTGATGGTCGGCCACGGCCGCATCTCCCCGCGGCCGCTGAGCACGCGGTTGAGCGCCGGCGCCTATGATTTCGTCGCCTTGACCGCGATCGCCCGTTCGGCCCTCGACGCCGAGCCGGCCTGCGTATCCGTCCGCGCGGCGCTTGAACAAGCCTATGATTTGAAACAGCAATTGGCCGAGATCGCCCTCTGGCAACGGCGCGCGACACAGCCCCCGGCCATCGACGAATGAATCGCCCCTACGTCGGCGGCAGCCCGCGCGGCCACGGTGGCAGCACGAGCGGCTCCACGTTCGTCGCCCGCCCCGACTCCAGTTCCGCATCGAACATCAGCCCGCAGATCCGCACCCCATGCTCCGCCACCCGATGGCGCACTGGCATCCCCGACATCAGTTGTTCCAGCACCACCCCGCTTTCAATCCCGATCACCGAATCGTAGGGCCCCGTCATCCCCACATCGGTGATCGCCGCCGTCCCCGCCGCCGTCAGCCGCGCGTCAGCCGTCGGGATATGCGTGTGCGTCCCGATCACGGCCGTCACCCGCCCGTCCACATAGGCCGCCATGGCGACCTTCTCGCTGGTCGCCTCCGCGTGGAAATCGATGACGATCACGGCGGTTTCCATCCGCGCTTCCGCTATTAGCGAGTCGGCGATCCGGTACGGGCAATCGTGCGCCTTCATGAAAGCGCGGCCCTGCAGGTTGATCACCGCGATCCGCCCGCCGCTGGTCAGGTCGTAGATGCCCAGCCCGCGCCCCGGCGCCCCCGGCGGCAGGTTCCCCGGCCGCAGCACCCGCTTGTCCTGATCGAACAGCGAATAACTCTCACGATGCTGGAACGAATGATTGCCCCCCGTCAGCGCGTCGACCCCCGCCTCGAACAGCTCGTGGGCCGTTTCATGCGTCAGGCCTTTGCCCCCGGCCGCGTTCTCGCCATTGGCGATGACGAAATCGAGCCCGGCCTCCGCCCGGAAACCGGGCAGCCAATGGCTGACCGCCCGCCGCCCCGGCTTGGCGAAAATATCGCCCAGAAAGAGAATTCGCATGGATCACGACCGGCTTTCCAGGCGGCTGCACCGCGCAAGTTGCCGAGACGAAGCCCCGAAACGACGAACTCAGCCCCTCCATCGTCGCGCAACTGACGATGCGGAGCAAGCAAGGAAGGGAAAACTCCGGCAACGAACGACCGGACGTGCCCGCAAACGAACCAGGGATCAACGAGACACTTTTTTCTTGAGTCCCTTAAGTCTCTTGAGTCCCTCATGTCCATTCCGACGCTCCGGAGCAGGACCACGCGGCGAAGCCGGTCCCTGAATTATGTCACTCCCCCCGCGCGACGAAGACGCGCGCGCCCTCGACGCGCACGACCACGACCGGCGTTCCCTTCTCCAGGTATTCCCCCTGCGTCAGCACATCGACCCGCGCTTCGCCCAGCAGCGCAATCCCCGCCGGACGCAGATCGGTCAGCGCCCGGCCCGTCTGCCCCGGCGCGACGGCGGCCTCCGCCCGCGGCGCCGCGGCCGCCCCCGCCGTCTCCGCCGGCGCCGGACTCTCCCGCCCCTCGGGCCCCAGCATCAAGTTCCGATACAGCGGGGTGGCGGGCAGAATCTTCCCCAGCACGATGAAGAACGGAATCAGCCCGACCAGCGCGGCCGTGACCGTCAGCACCGCGCTGCCCAGCATGTCCAGCCGCGGCGCGGTCAGGCTGAACCCGTCGGGCGCGAAACTGAACAGCGCGAACAGCAGCGACCCCACGACGCAGAGGATCCCCAGAATGCCCGCGATGCCGAATCCGGGCAGCACATAAATCTCGACCACCAGCAGCACGACGCCCACGAAGAAGAAGATCACTTCCATGTAACCCGACAGGTTGGCCAGATACGAACCCCCGAAGGCCAGTCCGAATGCCAGTAATGCAATTGCGCCCGGCAGACCGACCCCCGGCGTCTTGAGCTCAAGAACCAACGCCCCCAGCCCCACCATCATCAGCACCCCGAGCACCGCCGAACTCGACAGGAACCGGGCGATCTGATCGGTCGTCGTCAATTGGAACCGCACGACGCGCGCGCCGCTCAACCCTTCCCGCGCCAGCAGCTCATCCAGCGTTTCGGCCTGATATTCCGCCAGCCCGAGCGACGTCGCCTCATCGAACGTCAACGTCAGGATGTCCCCTTCCTTCTTCAAGCCGGGGATCACCAGATCCGGGTTGCTGAAACCTTCGGCGATGTCCTCCGGATGCCCTTTGGTCCGGGCGGTCTTGCGGATCTCGGCGTTAAACACGCTCTGGAACTTCTTTTCGGCCGCGCCGACTCCCTCCGCCCCGATCGTCAGCGGCAGCGCGCCTCCGATGCTGCTGTTGCGGCCCATGATGATGTGATCGGTCGCCAGCGCAATGAACGCCCCCGCCGACACCGCCATCGGGTTGACATACGTGTAAGTCGGGATCTCGGTATTGATCAGCGCATCGCGAATGCGGATGGCCGAATCGACGCGCCCGCCCGGCGTGTCCATGTCGAGGATGACGGCGTCGGCCTCCTGTCGCTTCGCCTCGCGCAGCGCCCGCACGACGATCAGGTGCAGCGCCTTCTCGAATTCCCCCTGGATCGGGATGACGAACACCAGACGGCCGGCGCGGGTGGTCGGCTCGTCCGCGGGGGCCTGGGCATGGACGGACTGGACAGAGAGGAACAGGATCGGCAACAGCGGCAACAGGTGGTGAATGCCGCGCCTGATCACGACCGGTGCGGAGGGTTGGGGATCTGGTGATGAGTCGGGCCGTTTCCACATGTTGCCGAACTTACAGCTTCCCGCGTTCGATATCAACTACCCCACGCAGGATCGCATCCAGATCCCCCATGGTTGCGCCAATTGATGGTTGTGGCCGATGAAAACCTTGAGGAGTCCGGCGACAGGCAGGATGCCGGTCCTGCTAAGCGCGTTATGTCCGGAACGCGACAACCTACTCCACACTGAAGGCCGACAGCTCCGCCGGCACCAGGTAGGTCGAGCGGAAGACGCCGCCGGCCGTTCCGGCGTAGAGCGTGCCTTCGGCGTCCACCACCAGTGCCCGTACGTCGAGGTTGGTCAGGCCGGAAGAGACTTCCGACCAGGTCGAGCCGTCATCGGTCGAGCGGAAAATGCCAAATTCCGTCGCGTTTGTGATGAGATATGGGTGTTTGCCGGTAGCCACGAAAGGTCGCCGAAGGGCCGCGGGACGATCGCGTGAACGTAACCTTCCACTGAAAGGAAGGCGAAATTCCTCCTAATCCAAGCGGAGCCGCCATTAACAGAGAGGTATATGCCATGATAGCCGTAGTCATAGAAGACTGCAAAGAGTTCATCTTCGTCTCCGGTCAGTTGCGTAATGTATGCTTGGTTCCTGAGTTTCTCTTCCCACGTTTCACTCGTGACCCATGGACATGTCCTTTCTCACCATCGGGACCCGTGCCAGGACGGCGATAACGCCGATCGCACCTGCAGCGAGTCGTAATGGATTGTCCGGCACGAATGGAAATTCATGCCGGGCTACTGCTATTTTTCGAACGATCTAGTATGACCTGGGACGTGAACCTATTGCAATAAAAACAAAGAACGACGTTCCGTGATCCGTGATCTACAAACCATTGATGAAAACGGCCTTGCATTGTTCGGAGAAGCAGGGATTGAGGCGTAAACCCCTTTTGTCGCCGGGTCACTACCGGGGATGCTGAGGGTATTCCGGCGATGCCGGCACCCGTCTCCGCGGCCACAAGCCGATTCCCCATGCGGCGGACTTACAGCTTCCCGCGCTCCGTTTCAATCACCGCCCGCAGGATCGCATCGAGATCCTGAAGCGCGGACCAGTCGATGGTGCCCGCCAGCTTCGTCACGTCGGGCACGCGCCGGTCCAGGTCCTCGAAGTCCGGCCCGTAAACCTCCTCGTAGGGAACGTGGCGAATCTCCGAATGGCTGCCGGTCAGTTCCAGGATCCGCCGCGCCAGGTCGATGATCGACACCTCCTGCGGGTTGCCGATGTTGAACACCTCGCCGTTCGTGTCGTCGCGCTCCATCAGCTCGATCACGGCCCGCACCACGTCGCGCACGTGAGCGAAACTGCGCGTCTGCCTGCCGTCGC
>Ga0116159_1005446_pt1 | contig 10252 bp, 5 predicted proteins | sample AD_JPNAS1_MetaG_FD_89878 | JGI IMG/M metagenome (GOLD analysis project Ga0116159, IMG submission 89878) | Active sludge microbial communities of municipal wastewater-treating anaerobic digesters from Japan - AD_JPNAS1_MetaG | ecosystem: Engineered > Bioreactor > Anaerobic > Digestate | place...
CTACGGCGTCGGCCGTACGGACGACATCGACCACCTCGGCAACCGCCGCATCCGGAGCGTCGGCGAATTGCTGCAAAACCAGATCCGCGTGGGCATGACGCGCCTCGAGCGCGTGGTCCGGGAGCGCATGAGCCTGCAGGACATGGATACCGCCATGCCCAGCAACCTCATCAACATCCGCCCCGTGACCGCGGCGATCAAGGAGTTCTTCGGCTCCTCGCAGCTCTCGCAGTTCATGGACCAAACCAACCCGCTCGCGGAGCTCACGCATAAGCGCCGCCTCTCGGCCCTCGGCCCCGGCGGCCTCAACCGCGACCGCGCGACATTCGAAGTGCGCGACGTGCACTATTCGCACTACGGCCGCATGTGCCCCATAGAAACGCCGGAAGGCCCGAACATCGGCCTGATCAACTCGCTCTCGACCTACGCGCGCATCAACAAGTACGGCTTCATCGAGGCGCCGTACCGCGTGGTCAACAGCAAGGAGCGCAGCATCTATAACGACATCGTCTACCTCACCGCCGACGAGGAGGACGATTACATGATCGCTCAGGCGAACGAGCCGCTCGAAACCAGGAACGGCAAAACCTGGTTCGCCAAGGAGCGCGTCGTGGCGCGCAAGCTCGACAAGATACTCGAGGTGAAGAACACCGAGGTCGAGTATATGGACGTTTCGCCCAAGCAGCTCGTTTCGGTCGCGACGGCGATGATCCCCTTCCTCGAGAACGACGACGCGAACCGCGCCCTCATGGGCTCGAACATGCAGCGCCAGGCCGTGCCGCTTTTGACGCCCGAAGCGCCCATCGTGGGCACGGGCATGGAATATAAGGCCGCGCACGACTCGGGCGTCGTGGTCGTCGCGCACGAGGACGGCAAGGTGGTCTCCCTCAGCGCGGACAAGGTCGTCACCGAGGGAGCGGACGGCGTGCGCCACAGCTACAAGCTCATCAAGTTCAAGCGCTCCAACCAGGGCACCTGCATCAACCAGCGCCCCATCGTCGCGGTCGGGCAGACGGTCAAAAAAGGCGACGTGATCGCGGACGGCGCTTCCACCGAGCACGGCGAGATCGCGCTCGGGCGCAACATACTCATCGGCTTCATGCCCTGGGAGGGGTACAACTACGAGGACGCGGTGCTCATCAGCGAGAAGCTCGTCAAGGAGGATATCTACACCTCCATCCACATAGAGGAGCATGAGACCGAGGCCCGCGACACGAAGCTGGGCAAGGAGGAGATCACGCGCGACATCCCCAACGTGGGCGAGGACGCGCTCTCCGACCTGGACGAGCGCGGCGTCATCCGCATCGGCGCGGAAGTGCGCTCGGGCGACATACTTGTGGGCAAGGTCACGCCCAAGGGCGAGCAGGAGCTCACCGCCGAGGAAAGGCTGCTGCGCGCGATCTTCGGCGAGAAGGCGCGCGAGGTGCGCGACACCTCCCTCAAGGTTCCGCACGGCGAGGGCGGCGTGATCGTGGACGTCAAGGTGTTCACGCGCGAAAACAAGGATGAACTTTCCCCGGGGGTCAACGAGCTGGTGCGCGTGTACATCGCGCAGAAGCGCAAGATCTCCGTGGGCGACAAGATGGCGGGGCGCCACGGCAACAAGGGCGTCATTTCCCGCATACTCCCCGAGGAGGATATGCCCTTCCTGCCCGACGGCACGCCGCTGCAGATCGTGCTGAACCCGCTTGGCGTGCCCAGCCGCATGAACATCGGCCAGGTGCTCGAGCTGCACCTTGGCATGGCCGCCAAGGCGCTCGGCTGGAACATCGCGACCCCCGTTTTCGACGGCGCGAACGAGGAGGACATCAAGCGCCTGCTCGTCAAGGCCGGCATGGACGAGGACGGCAAGACCGTGCTCTACGACGGCCGCACGGGCGTGCCCTTCGAGAACCGCGTGTCGGTCGGCTATATGTATTATCTGAAACTGCACCATCTGGTGGACGATAAGATACACGCGCGCTCCACGGGCCCGTACTCCCTCGTGACGCAGCAGCCCCTGGGCGGCAAGGCCCAGTTCGGCGGACAGCGCTTCGGCGAGATGGAGGTTTGGGCGCTCGAGGCCTACGGCGCGGCGAACACGCTCCAGGAGATCCTCACCGTCAAGTCGGACGACGTCGTGGGCCGCGTAAAGACCTATGAGGCCATCGTCAAGGGCGAGAACGTGCCCGAGCCGGGCGTGCCCGAGAGCTTCAAGGTGCTCATCAAGGAGCTGCAGTCCCTCGGCCTCGACGTGAAGGTGTTGAACGACACGCACCAGGAGATCCAGATCGGGGAGCTTGCCGACGACGACGACAGGCCCAGCCTCGATTTGAACATCGCCGGCACCGAGGACGCGCCCCCCGTGACGCCGGGCGTCTCCTTCGCGGACTTCGCCGAGTTCGACTTCGACGAGGAGGACGACGAGGACGACGAGGACGGCGAGGGCGGCGCGGACGACGACCTCGCCGGCTCCGACGAGTTCTCCGACTTCGGCGATGACGGCGACGACGAGTGACCAACGATAGGGGGATAAGCAATTGTTTGAGCTGACGAATTTCGACGCGCTGCAGATCGGGCTCGCCTCGCCCGAAAAAATACGCGAGTGGTCGCACGGAGAGGTCAAAAAACCCGAAACCATCAACTACCGCACGCTCAAGCCCGAGCGCGACGGCCTGTTCTGCGAGCGCATATTCGGGCCCACCAAGGATTGGGAATGCCAGTGCGGGCGCTACAAGCGCGTGCGCTACAAGGGCGTGATCTGCGAGAAGTGCGGGGTCGAGGTGACGCGCGCCAAGGTCAGGCGCGAGCGCATGGGCCACATCGAGCTCGCGGCGCCCGTAAGTCACATCTGGTACTTCAAGGGCATCCCCTGCCGCATGAAGATGCTCTTGGACATGAGCCCCCGCGCGCTCGAGAAGGTGCTCTACTTCGCGAGCTTCGTCGTGACGGACCCCGGCAAGACGCCGCTGATGTATAAGCAGATACTCACCGACAAGGAATACCGCGACGCGCAGGCCGAGTACGGCGCCAAGGCCTTCAAGGCCGGCATGGGCGCGGAAGCCATCAAAGCGCTGCTCAAGGACCTCAAGCTCACGGAGCTCGGAGTCCAGCTCAGGAAGGAAATCGCCGAATCCTCCGGCCAGAAGCGCGCCAACGCCATCAAACGGCTCGAGGTCATCGAGGCGTTCATCAAGAGCGGCAACAAGCCCGAGTGGATCATCATGGATGTGATACCGGTCATCCCGCCCGAGCTTCGCCCGATGGTGCAGCTCGACGGCGGCCGTTTCGCGACCAGCGACCTCAACGACCTCTACCGCAGGGTCATCAACCGGAACAACCGCCTCAAGCGGCTTCTCGAGCTTCGGGCGCCGGATATCATCGTGCGAAACGAAAAGCGCATGCTTCAGGAGGCCGTGGACGCGCTCATCGACAACGGCAGGCGCGGCCGCCCGGTCACGGGCCCCGGCAACCGCGCGCTCAAGTCCCTTTCGGATATGCTGCGCGGCAAGCAGGGACGCTTCCGCCAGAACCTTCTGGGCAAGCGCGTGGACTATTCGGGCCGCAGCGTCATCGTGGTAGGCCCCGAGCTCAAGATGTACCAGTGCGGCCTGCCAAAGGAGATGGCGCTGGAGCTGTTCAAGCCCTTCGTCATGAAGAAGCTCGTCGAGGACGGGCTCGCGCACAACATCAAGAGCGCCAAGCGCATGGTCGAGCGCGTGCGTCCCGAGGTCTGGGACGAGCTCGAGGTCGTCATACAGGATCACCCGGTTCTTTTGAACCGCGCGCCCACGCTGCACAGGCTGGGCATACAGGCGTTCGAGCCGATCCTCGTCGAGGGCCGCGCCATCAAGCTGCACCCGCTCGTATGCACGGCCTTCAACGCCGACTTCGACGGGGACCAGATGGCCGTGCACGTGCCCCTCTCGGTCGAGGCGCAGGCCGAGGCGCGCTTTTTGATGCTCGCCTCCAACAATATATTGAAGCCGCAGAGCGGCCTTCCGGTCGTGGAGCCCGACAAGGACATGGTCATCGGCTGCTACTACCTCACGCTCCAGCGCGACGGCGACAAGGGCGAGGGCAAGATCTTCTCGAGCGAGAACGAGGCCGTCATGGCCTACCAGACCGGCGACGTCACCCTCCACGCGAAGGTAAAGGTGCGCATCGAGCGCGAGTGGCACGGAGAAAAGCGCCGCAAGGTCGTCGAAACCTCGATCGGCCGGCTCATATTCAACAACGCCATACCGCAGGACCTCGGCTTCGTCGACCGCACGAAGGAAGAGAACCTCTTCACGCTCGAAGTCGACAAGATGGTCGTCAAAAAGGACCTTAAAGCCATCGCGGACCGCTGCTACCGCCGTTACGGCACCACGGTCACGAGCGAGGTGCTCGACAACATCAAGGAACTGGGCTTCCGCTACTCCACGCTCGGCGGCATCTCCGTGGGCTTTCAGGACATGGTCGTTCCCGAGGAGAAAAAGGCGATACTCGATGAGGCGGAGAAAAAGGTCGCCGACGTCGACGAGCTCTTCCACGACGGCATGCTCAGCGAGCAGGAGCGCAGGGCGAAGGTCATCGAGATCTGGAGCGCCGCGAACGTCAAGGTCACCGACGCGCTCATGGCCACGCTCAAGTCCGACAACCCGATTTTCATGATGTCCAACTCCGGCGCGCGCGGCAGCAAGAACCAGATCAGCCAGCTCGGCGGCATGCGCGGCCTGATGGCCGACCCGTCGGGCCAGATCATCGAGGTGCCCATCCGCGCGAACTTCCGCGAGGGCCTCACGGTGCTCGAGTTCTTCATTTCCTCCCACGGCGCCAGGAAGGGCCTCGCGGACACCGCTCTGCGTACGGCGGACTCCGGCTACCTGACCCGCCGCCTCGTGGACGTTTCGCAGGATGTGATCGTGCGCGAGGAGGATTGCTTCGCCGTGCGCGGCGAGGTGCCCAAGGGCATGCCCATTGAGGCGCTCATGGACGGCAACAAGCTCGTCGAGGGCTTCGGGGAGCGCATACTCGGCCGCTACGCGGTGGACGCCGTCGTCCATCCCCATACCGGCGAGGTGCTCTGCCCCGCGAACGAGATGATCACCTACGACCGGCGCGACAGGATCGTCGCCGCCGGCATCACATCGCTCAATTGCAGGAGCGTGTTCACCTGCCGCAGCGAGCACGGCATTTGCGCCAAGTGCTACGGCGCGAACATGGCCACGGGCGGCGAGGTCAACATCGGCGAGGCCGTGGGCATCATCGCGGCGCAGGCCATCGGCGAGCCCGGCACGCAGCTCACGATGAGAACGTTCCATACCGGCGGCGTCGCGAGCGCCGAGGACATCACGCAGGGTCTCCCGCGCGTCGTGGAAATCTTCGAGGCCAGGAAGCCCAAGGGGCTCGCCGTCATCAGCGAGATCGCCGGCACGGTCACCATCAGCGAGGGCAAGCGCCGCGAGGCCATCGTCAAAAACGAGGACGGCGAGGTGGAAAAATACCTCATCCCCTTCGGCTCGAAGCTGCGCGTGCGCGACGGGGACGTCGTGAGCGCGGGCGACGAATTGACCGACGGCTCGATCAACCCCAACGACATCTTGAAGATCAAGGGCGTCAAGGGCGTGCAGGCGTACATGCTCAAGGAAGTGCAGAACGTCTACCGCATGCAGGGCGTGGAGATCGCCGACAAGCACGTGGAGATCATCATCCGTCAGATGCTCAGGAAGGTGCAGATCGAGGACGCGGGCGACACGGAAATGCTCCCCGGCGAGCTCGTGGACATCTTCCGCTTCGAGAGGGAGAACGAGGATATGGTCGGGAAGGGCCTCCAGCCCGCCGTCGCCAAGCGCAAGCTCCTTGGCATCACCAAGGCCGCGCTCGCGACGGATTCCTTCCTCTCGGCGGCGAGCTTCCAGGAGACGACGCGCGTTTTGACCGAGGCCGCGATCAAGGGCAAGATCGACCCGCTGGTCGGCCTCAAGGAGAACGTCATCATAGGCAAGCTGATCCCCGCGGGCATCGGTCTCAAGCGCTACCGCGGCGTCGAGGTCGAAGTCACGCCCGAAACGATGAGGTAATTGTACAGCTTTGGGCCGCGCCGGACGCGAAGCAGCGCGCGTCCGGCGCGCCGCAGAATGAAGAAAGGGCGGATTTATGGCCAGGGAATATACGAACACCTCCTGCCAGCTTCACGGCAGCGAATACTGCGCCATGCTCAACATGGAGAGCTGCCGCTCCTGCACCGTGGACTGCGCCACCAAGGACAAGGCGGATCTCGTGCGCGCGGATCTCGACGTCATCCGCTCCAACGTGCCCGAGGGCATCGAGGGGCTGTTCGCCGGGGATGCGTGCCTGCTGTGCCGCGGGGAACCGGGCAAAAAGAAGTGGTACGCGCTCACGGACGTCGCCCACGCGGAGCCGAGGCGCAAGCGCGCCACGATACTCGGCATCTCCCGGGAGCCGCGCGCGGGCACGGTGCTGCCCGTCCAGATCGCCTGCTGCGACGCCTGCCGCAAAAGATACCTCGCGCTCGAGTACGTTTCTCCCGTGACGGGCACGGCTTTCGCCGCCGTCGCGCTGATCCTTTTGAGCATACGCCCGCTCCGCGAGCCCGTCGCGGCGGTCGCGGAGGCGCTGCCGTTTTTCATCTTCCTCGCGGCGACCGGCCTGGGCGTGCTGCTGGGCAAGCTTTTCAGGGGAATACTCGTCAAAAAGTACGCGCCCGAAATGTATACCCAGGTCATGGAAGCGCCCATACTCAACGCTATGGCGGAAAAAGGCTGGTTCGAGCTCAATCCCAACGCGGGCACGAGCAGGCTCGTCTTTTCGAAAACGCCCATCAGGCAGGGACTGTTCACCGCCATGACGGAGGTTCAGCCGCAGGCGGATGAAGAATGCGGCGAAGCCGCACGGAAAAGCGAATAACGCGTCGAAACCGTTTGACAATCGAAGGCTTCGATGATAAAATCTAAAAGTTGCGGAAAATGTCCCTTTCAAGGGGTTGCAAGGGATTTTCTTGATATAGTAACCACGGGAACACGAACGGTAAAACGGTAAATCAACCAGGAGGAACAGTAATGCCGACCATCAACCAGTTGGTTCGCAAGGGCCGCGAGCAGGTCACATATAAGACCACGGCGCCGATTTTGAAGCAGTGCCCGCAGCGCAGAGGCGTCTGCACGGCGGTGCGCACCATGACCCCTAAAAAGCCCAATTCCGCGCTGCGCAAGATCGCGCGCGTCCGTTTGACGGACGGCCTTGAAGGCACGGCGTATATACCCGGCATCGGCCACAACCTGCAGGAGCACAGCGTGGTGCTCATCCGCGGCGGCCGCGTGAAGGATCTGCCGGGCGTGCGTTACCACATCATCCGCGGCGCGCTCGATACCGCGGGCGTCGCCAAGCGCATGCAGGCGAGGTCCCTTTACGGCGCGAAGCGCCCGAAGAAGTAAGGAGGTATCGTTATGCCCAGACGTGGATTCGTACCCAAGCGCGAGGTGCTCGACGATCCGATTTACGGCGGAAAGCTCGTCACCAAACTCATCAACCAGGTCATGCTCGACGGCAAGCGCGGCAAGGCGCAGGCCGCCTGCTACGGCGCGTTTGAAATTATTAAAGAAAAGACCGGCCGCGCGCCCATCGAGGTGTTCGAGCAGGCGATGAACAACATCATGCCCGTGCTCGAGGTCAAGGCCCGTCGCGTCGGCGGCGCGACCTATCAGGTCCCCATCGAGATCCGTCCGGAGCGGCGGCAGACGCTGGGCCTTCGCTGGCTCATCAACTACGCCCGGGCGCGCGGGGAGCGCACCATGATGCAAAGGCTCGCCGGCGAGATCATGGACGCCGCCAACCAGAGCGGCAACGCCTTCAAGAAGAAGGAAGACACCCACAAGATGGCCGAGGCGAACAAGGCGTTCGCGCACTACCGCTGGTAAGCCAAAGACTTTCACACCGCTTCGGATCCGGCGACACGACCGCCGGGTCCGAATTTGCGGATAAGGACAAATGGAAACTCACGCCTGAGCTTTCGGGAAAGGAGGGAAGAACATGGCAAGGGAAACGCCGCTTGAGATGACGAGAAACATCGGCATCATGGCGCACATAGACGCCGGTAAGACCACGACCACCGAGCGTATCCTGTTTTTTACGGGGAAGATACACAAAGTTGGCGAGGTGCACGACGGCGCAGCAACCATGGATTTCATGGTTCAGGAGCAGGAGCGGGGCATCACCATCGCCTCCGCCGCCACCACGACCTATTGGCGCGCGCACAGGATCAACATCATAGACACGCCGGGCCATGTGGACTTCACGGTCGAAGTGGAGCGTTCCCTTCGCGTGCTCGACGGCGCGGTGGCGGTGTTCTGCGCCAAGGGCGGCGTAGAGCCGCAGAGCGAAACCGTCTGGCGGCAGGCCGCCAAATACGGCGTGCCCCGCGTGGCCTACGTCAACAAGATGGACATCGTGGGCGCGGATTTCTTCAACGTCGTCAAAATGATGAAGGACCGCCTGAGCGCCAACGCCGTGCCCATACAGATCCCCATCGGCTCGGAGGCGGAGTTCTCCGGCATCGTCGACCTCGTGCGCATGAAGGCGGAGGTCTATTACGACAACGACGGCGTGGACATCCGCGAGGAGGAGATCCCGGCCGGGCTCATCGGGGACGCGAAGCATTACCGCGCCGCGATGATCGAGGCCGCGGCCGATTTCGACGAAGAGCTCATGGAAACCTTCGTCGAGGGCGGGGAGCCTTCCGAGGAGCTCGTCATGCGCGCGCTTCGCAAGGGCACCGTGAGCAACGGCCTCGTCCCCGTGACCTGCGGCACATCGTACCGCAACAAGGGCGTACAGCCCCTGCTCAACGCCATCGTGGATTATCTGCCCTCGCCCCTGGACATTCCGGCGGCGGTCGGCACGAGCCTCGACGGCGCGACGGAGATCGAGGCGGTCAGTTCGGACGACGCGTCCTTCGCGGCGCTCGCCTTCAAGGTCGTGACCGACCCGTTCGTCGGGAAGCTGACGTTCTTCCGCGTGTACAGCGGCACGCTGCACTCGAATTCATATGTTTACAACGCCTCCAAAGGCAAGCGGGAGCGCGTGGGCAAGATCATACTCGTGCACGCCGCGAGCCGTACCGACGTCGAGGAAGCCCACGCGGGCGACATCGCCGCGCTCGGCGGCCTCAAGGACACGGGCACCGGCGACACGCTCTGCGAGGAAAAGCATCCGCTCCTTCTCGAGCGCATGGAGTTCCCCGATCCGGTCATACAGGTGGCCATAGAGCCTAAGACAAAGGCCGGCCAGGAGAAAATGGGCCTCGCGCTCGCCAAGCTCTCGGAGGAGGACCCGACGTTCCGCACTTATTCGGACCGGGAAACCGGGCAGACGATCATCTCCGGCATGGGCGAACTGCACCTCGAGATCATCGTGGACCGGCTCATCCGCGAGTTCCGCGTGGAGTGCAAGGTCGGCAAGCCCCAGGTCGCCTACCGCGAGACCATCACGAGGAGCGTCAAGGCCGAGGGACGCTACGTCCGCCAGACCGGCGGGCACGGCCAGTACGGCCACTGCGTGGTGGAGTTTTCCCCGCTCGAGCCCGGCGCGGGCTTCGAGTTCGAGGACGAGACGGTCGGCGGCGTCATCCCCAAGGAATTCATCCCCGCCATACGCGAGGGCATCGTCGAGGCCGCGCGAAGCGGCAATCTCGGCGGCTACGAGGTCGTGGACTTCAGGGCGACGCTGCTCGACGGGAGCTACCACGAGGTGGACTCCTCGGAGCTTGCCTTCCGCATCGCGGGCTCCATGGCTTTCAAGGACGCGCTGGGACGCGCGGACTGCGCGCTGCTCGAGCCGGTCATGAAGGTGGAGATCATCATGCCCGAGGAATACATGGGCGAGGTGCTGGGAAACCTTACCTCTAGGCGCTGCCGCATCGAGGGCACGGAGCAGCGTCCCGGCGGCTCCGCGATCGACGCGGTCTGCCCGCTCTCCGAGATGTTCGGCTACGCGACGGACCTTCGCTCGCGAACCCAGGGCAGGGGGACCTTCACGATGCAGTTCGACCACTACGAGCAGGTATCCGACGCTGTGGCGAAAAAGATACTCGGTTACAGAGTGTAACCGCCAAATAAAAAAACTACCAGATTTAATCGGAGGATAACAAAATGGCAAAGGCGAAATTTGAACGCACGAAACCGCATGTCAACATCGGGACGATCGGGCACGTGGACCATGGGAAGACGACCTTAACGGCGGCGATCACGATGGCGCTGAGCCAGGAAGGCCA
>Ga0116159_1005449_pt1 | contig 10251 bp, 9 predicted proteins | sample AD_JPNAS1_MetaG_FD_89878 | JGI IMG/M metagenome (GOLD analysis project Ga0116159, IMG submission 89878) | Active sludge microbial communities of municipal wastewater-treating anaerobic digesters from Japan - AD_JPNAS1_MetaG | ecosystem: Engineered > Bioreactor > Anaerobic > Digestate | place...
GATCAAAGCCGCCGGCGACAAGCTCGGCCGGACCTATGAGATCATCCTGGTCGACGACGGCAGCCGGGACGGCTCCTGGGAAGTCCTCCGGTCCATCCAGGCCTCCGACGTTCGGGTTCGGGCCATCCGCCTGCGGAAGAATTTCGGCCAGACCGCCGCCCTTTCGGCCGGATTCGACAACGCCCGGGGACGGATCATCGTCACCTTGGACGCCGATCTGGAAAACGATCCGGCCGACATCGGGATGCTTATCGACAAGATCGAGGAGGGATACGACTTGGTCAGCGGCTGGCGGAAGGACCGCTGGAAAAAACATTTCTTCACCCGGCGGATCCCCTCGCTCTTGGCCAACCGGCTGATCTCGGCCATCACCAAGGTTCATCTCCGGGATTTCGGCTGCACCTTGAAAGCCTTCCGCCGCGAAGTCATCGAAAACATCCATCTCTACGGGGAGATGCACCGGTTCATCGCGGCCATCGCCGCCTCCGTCGGCGTCTCCATCGCCGAAGTCCCGGTGAACTTCCGGCCCCGCATCCACGGCAAGTCGAAATACGGCATCTCCCGGTCGATCCGGGTGATGCTCGACCTCCTGACGGTGAAATTCCTCCTCAGCTATTCGACCCGGCCGCTGCAGATCTTCGGCCTGATGGGCCTCATCTCCGGCACGGCCGGGACGGTCATCGGGCTGATTCTCTCCTACGAGCGGCTCGTCCTGAAAACGGCCATCGGCAACCGGCCGCTTCTCCTTCTGGCCGTCCTGCTTCTGGTCGTCGGATTCCAGTTCGTGACGATGGGCCTCCTGGGCGAAATCATGGTCCGGACCTACCACGAGGCGGTCGAAAAGCACATCTACGTCATCCGCGAGGTCATCGAAACCCCACCGACCAAGGCCGAGTGAGCCCGTGGCGATGAACATCCTGATGCTCGCCCCGGAGCCGTTCTTCCAGCCCCGGGGAACGCCCATCAGCGTCTATTTTCGCCTGAAGGCCTTGTCCGACCTGGGCCATTCCGTCGACCTCGTCACCTACCCGCGCGGAGGGGACGTGTCCTTCCCCGGCCTGGCCATCAAGCGCGTCCCCAACCTGATCGGCGTCCGGAACATCAAGATCGGCCCCTCGCTGGTCAAGCTTCCCCTGGACGCCCTGATGTTCGCGACGGCCTTTGGATCGCTCCTCCGTAAGCGCTACGATCTCATTTTCTCCCATGAGGAAGCGGCCCTCCTCGGCGTCTTGCTCGGGAAGATCTTCCGCACTCCGCATCTCTACGACATGCATTCCAGCCTCCCCCAGCAGCTCGAAAACTTCGATTTTTCCCGGAGCGCCCTCCTGAAGACGGCCTTCCTCCGGATGGAGCGCTTCATCCTCAAGGGATCGCGCTCCGTGATCGTCATCTGCCGCGACCTGCTCGACTACGCCGGCCGGCTGGGATTCGGCGGCAAGGCTGTCTTTCTCGAAAACATCCTGGACTTCAACGATTTCGATCCGGCTCCGCCCGGACCGGCGGAGATCGCCGCCGTCCGGCGGGACATCGCCGGCGACGGGGGTAAAATCGTTCTCTACGCGGGCAATTTCGAGCCCTACCAGGGCGTGTCTCTACTCGTCGAGGCCTTCGGCCGGATGAAGGAGCGAGCCGTTCTTTTAATCGTCGGCGGGTCGAGGGCCGACCACGAACCGGCCCGGAAGCGGGCGGCCGAGCTCGGCTTCGCCGACCGGCTCGTCCTCGTGGAAAAAGTGCCGCCCCAGCGCGTGCCTGTCTATATCAGGCTGAGCGACGTCCTCGTCTCGCCCCGCGTCTCGGGGACCAACACGCCGCTGAAAATCTACGCCTACCTCAAAGCGGGCAAGCCCGTCGTGGCCACCGACCTGTGGACGAACAGCCAAGTGTTGACGGAGCAGATCGCCGTCCTGGCGCCGCCCGATCCCGAAAAATTCGCCGCCGCCCTGGACTTCGCCCTGACGTCCGCAGAGGCGGAGCGCCGGGCCCGGTCCGGGGCGGACCTGGCCGCCCGGGAGTACACGTACCCGCGCTACAAGGAAAAGATCACCGAGGCGGTCACGAGGGCCGTCCGTCGATGAACGCCTTCGTCACCGGGGGAACGGGTTTCGTCGGAAATCATCTCTGCGCGGCCCTCGCGGCCTCCGGCTGGACGGTCAAGGCGCTTGGCCGGCGGCCGAGGAACGACGCTCCGCCGGGGGTCGAGCTCGTCGCCGGCGACATCCGCGACGCCGCCCTCCTGGAACAGGCCGCGGCCGGGGCCGACGTCGTCTTCCACTTGGCCGCGGCCCTCGGCGCCGCCCGGATCGGGGCCGCGGAATTCATGGCCGTAAACGCCGGGGGGACGCGGGCGGTGCTGGCGGCCGCCAAGAAAAACGGCGTCCGCCGGGTGGTTCACTTCAGCTCGGCCGGAGTCCTGGGACATGTCCGGCCCGGAGAAACCGCCGACGAAAAATATCCCCTCGATCCCCGGGACATCTACGACAAGACCAAGCTCGCCGGCGAACGCGCCGCTCTGGAAGCCGCCGCGGCCGGCCAGGAAGTGGTCGTCATCCGTCCGGGCTGGATCTACGGACCCGGCGACCGCCGAACTTTCAAGCTCATCCGGTCGATCTCTCAAGGCAGGTTTCTCCTGCCCGGCCGGGGCGAAACCCTCCAATCTCCGGCCTATGTCGACGACCTGGTGGCGGGAACGCTTCTCTGCGCCGGCCGCGGCCGGGCGGGGGAAATCTACCACCTCGCCGGAAACGAAGCGATGCCCGTCCGGAAAATGGTCGAGACGATCGCCGCCGCCCTCGGGAAACGCCTGCCGCGCTTCCATCCTCCCATGGGATTGACCCGGGCGGCCGGGGCGGTGTTGGGAGCCCTCTTCGGCCTCGTGGGAAAAGAAGCCCCGCTCAATCCCTCGCGCCTGGCCTTTTTCGTCCATCCCAAGGGCTTGAACATCGAAAAGGCCCGGACGGAGCTCGGCTTCGAGCCGGCCGTCGGGTTCGCCGAGGGGATGGCCCGGGCGGTGGCCTGGTATCGCCGGGCCGGCTGGCTTTGAGGGGGACTTCCCTCCGCGGCGTTCACGCCGGCGATCCGCCCGCTTCCGCCTTCCCTCAAACGCCGGAGACGACGACATTTTCGAAGACCAGGCTCGGGATCCTCCGCGCGGAGTAGAGGCAGGGATCGTCGCCGACTTCGACGAGCCGCGGCCAGAGCTTGAGATGGTTGTCGGCGATGTTCATCTCCGCCACGGCCCGGACCGGGACGCCGTTCTCGAACAATTGCCCCACGATCCCGACCGAAGCGTCGCCCGTCGTCGAGTTCGAATTCCCGCCGATGAATCCGGTGATGAGAATGCCCCGGCCGAGATCCTTCATGATCTCCGCCACCGGGCGCTTCCCGGGCGGGACGAGGAGCGTCGCCAAGTCCCCCGTCGTCGGTTCGCATCCCAGCTTCCGGCTGTAATACCAATCCACATAAAAGTCCTTAAGGACTCCCCCCTCGATCATCCGGCCTTGGGAGACGAAGAAGGCGAAATCACCCTCGCCGATCTTGACCTGGCCGTTGCTGACGTCCTGGACATAAATGCCCTTGCCGGCGGCTTTGACGACGTCCTCGGGCGTCGCCGGACCGGCCTCCATGAAGGTGTTGCGCATCCGGGGGATGGGATAGTGCTGGTAGCTCCGGCGGCGCGCCGGACGCCGGATCGGCCGAAGGAATCAGGTCGGACGCATCCGGGGAATTCAGCCGGGGCGCCGGCTCCGGGAAGGCTGGACGAAGGAAACCCCGGGACCGCCGAAAGGAAGGTCCCGGACTCGTTCCCCGGGAATCAAACGAAGTCCGGAGTGAATTGACCGCGCGGATCGGCCTTGCGGGCCTTGACCAGGGCGTCGATGTCGATCCCCTTGTCGGCGAAATGATCCCGGATGACGTCCCGGACGATGCTGTTTTGCTTCGTGGTGACGTAATCGACGGTCATGGCCTCGTTCTGCTCGACCGGTTTACCGAACAAGTTGCGCTTCCAGTGGATGAGCCAGCCCGAGAAGCACATCGGCTGAGACCGCTTTCCCAGGCCCTTGCTCACCAGGCCGGAGAGCTTTTTGCTTTCATCCATGCTCAAGTAGTCGATATCGTAGCCCAGCTCCTTCAACTTGGCCCGGCGCTCGTCCCGGTTTCCATATTCGTACGTCGGGGTCATGAAATGGACGCCGTATTCCTGGGCGAACCGCTTCCCGCCGTTGACGATGCGGGGATAATTCTCGGCCGTCCCGGTCAGGTTGGCCGGCGACGGGATCTGCTCGCGGTTGGAGCCGTCGGCGAAGCCGACGAGGTCGTTTTCCAGGGCGAAGAGGAGGCCTCCGGTGTTCATGCTCAAGCGGCAGCCGACGCACATGCGCGTCTCGGCGTTGTACTTGTCCCAGTTTTTGAAAAAGGAGCTCATGGCGATCTTCTTGATGATCGGCTTGTGGTCGATGATCTGGTGGGTGATCCTGTCCTCGCCGAAGGCGGCTTTGAGGCGCTCGACGTTGGGGAGATTGTTCCGGACGCCGAATTCGAGGTATCCTTTATCGAAGGTGATCAGGTGGACCTTGTCGAATTCCTTCTGGAGGAGGACGGCCGCCAGAAGGGAATCGATCCCCCCGGAGAACATCACCGCGACTTCATTCTTAATCGGACCCATGGCACACTCCTGTCAATCCAACAATCTTTATCATACACGGACGGAAGGGATTTGGGAATGAGGGAACGGCTCATCGTCCCCTCTTCCAACCGGTCAGGGAGGAGATTCCGGCGGAACGGAGCCAACCGTCCGTCTTTCCTCCCGGCCGGGGATTCCGCCGCCCGCGGGATTCCGTCAACCGGAGGCGGAGGATGGCCCGTCCCCGGCTTTTCAGACGGCGCACTTGCGGGAGATCTTGGCCGCGGTCTTTTTAACGCAGCATCCGCCCTGATGGAAGAACAGCCAGACCAAGAGACCGATGACCAGGGCCAGGAACCCCAGAACGCTCAGGACCACGATCAGAAACGTCGACATGCGCTTCTCCTTTATTTACTATAAATACCGTCGAATCTCTCGGAACAGTCGTATTCTAAGGACGGCCGCCGGGCTTGTCAACTGTTTTTTACTCTCCGGCCGCCCCGGGATCGGCCGGGCCCCCCTTCCGCGGCGCCTGGAGAAAGACGCGCCTCCGCGAACCGAATTCTGGTATGATTTGGGATCCCCGAAAGGAGATCCTCATGCGCCGCTTTATTCCTCTGGCCGCGGGGGCGGCTTTTCTCCTTATCCCGGCCGCCCTCTCCGCCCAAGCGCCCCTCCCGGTCGAAACGCTCCTCGACCGGGTCGTCGCCCGCCTCGAAAGCTTCAATCCGAAATCAAACTGGCAGGCCTCCATCCGCAGCACGCAGATCGAGCTTGACCGCAGGGGCCGGCCTGAGCGGACGACCATCCAGACCAAGACCGTCGCCGTGACCGAGGGGCGGCGCGAGGAGGATATTCTAAGCGTCGTCCGGACGGAAGACGGCGTCACCCGGGACATCACGGAGGAGTATCTCGCCGAGCGCCGGGCCCGCTGGGAGAAATACCGGGCTCAGGAAAAAGCCCGGGAGAGGGGAAAAGAGCCGGCCCGCCGCCGCTCCCGGCTGGGGATGCGGGTGGAGGATTTCGCCGAGCTTCTGCCCTTTTCGCCCGAGCGCCGGACGGAATTCTCCTTCGCCGCCCGGGAAGGGGCGGCTCCGGACGGACGTCCGTTGTATTTCCTCGACGTCCGGGCCAAGGTCAAGGATGTCGAGAACTGGGAAGGAACCTATGCCATCGACGCCGCGACGTTCACGCCGTTTCACGCCCGGCTCACGCCGTCGGAGACGCCGCCCTTCGTCAAGGAGATCGAGGTCGAGGCGGATTTCCAGGTCTTCGAGGACGTCAACATCATTCCCCTCCGGACCTGGGTCCGGATCAACGCCGGATTCCTTTTCCTCAAGCGCATCCGGGCCGTCTCGGAGGAAGTGTACACGGACATCCGGGTCTCCCACTGAGCGGGAGGATCCGGGGACGGAGGCCGGGGGGAGGCCGCTAAGCGGGATTCCGGTCCGCGAGCGTCCGCCGGTCGGCCAGGCGCAGCCGCCGGTCGGCCACGACAAACGTGCATTCGGGGAGCGAGGCGGCGATGAGAGCCCCGGCCCCGATGACGCTGCCCTTCCCGATCGTCACCCCGTCCAGAACGATGACCCCGGCGCCCATCCAGGTGTCTTCTCCGACCCGGATGCCTCCCTTGGCCGACGAGGCTTGGAACATGATCGGACGGGACGTGTCGGCGACAGGATGATTGCCCCCGGCCACGAGATAGCACTCCCCGGCCAGAAAACAATAATCGCCGAGCCGGATCTCCGTCTCCGACAACAGGCTGCAGTTGGCCGAGACGTTGCAGTGGTCTCCCAGATAAATGGAGCCTTCCTTGCAGGTCAGGATCGTGTTGCGGCCGATCATGGCGTTGGCCCCGATCCGGATCCCCTCGTTGGCCTCGCCCTTGGCGTCCAGGACGGCCCCATCGTCGATGAACGTGTTGTCCCCGATTTCAATCTTGTGCGGATGGCGGAGGACGACGTTCCGGCCGAAGACGACGCCCCGGCCGACCTTCCCAAGGATCCAGGGGAAAAAGGCCCGGCGGAGAACCAGCCCCAGCGCGCCGGGGACCGGGGCGATGAAGAGATTGACGAATTCGTACTTCAGCAGGGCCGCCAAACCCCTTTTCCCGATGCATAAGCCGGCGTACTTGCCGGCAAGCTTCCGCTTGGGATCGAGGAGCTCTTTCTGCGTGCTTCCCGGAGCCCGTTCGTCCTTCATGAACGCCCCTCCTTCGGCCGGATATCGAGGTAATCGATCATCAGAACGCATCGGGCCGGAACATGGACCCGGACGGAAACCGCCGTCTCCCGGGGGACGACGAATTCGACGTCGGCTTCCCGCCACCCGTCCGCGTCGGGACGGCGGGCGTCCCCGGCAAGGAGGATGGTCCGCAAGGGCCGGCCCTTTCCCGAAACCAGCGAGACCCGCCCGGCTGTTTCGTCCGCCTGGCCGGGAGCGGCCTTGTAGCGGACCGACGCCCGGTAGGCGCCGGGGGCCAGGCGGCGGACGATCTTCGTCGTCGACTCGTCCGCCTTGGCCGCGCTCCCGTCCCAGGAGACCGCCGCGGATCCCGACAGGCCAAGGCCGGCGACGACCGCCCCGCGGCGGACGGCCAGCCATTCCCCCTCGCAGGCCCGCCGGCCGCCGGCCGTCAATTCCGGGTCGTTCCAAACATAGACCTCGCTCATGCCATCCTGGCCGCGGTACACGAGCTTATCGGAGTTTTCGACGGAGATGAAGTCGTACAGGGCCGCGTTGATGTGGTCGGTCCGGAACAGCGACGGCGATGTCACCAGCCAGATCCGCCGTCCCGGATGGGCTTGGATGATCCGGCGAAGACCGGCCGCGCTGTTGATCCAACGGGCCCCGACATAAAAATCCTTCCAACCGTCCGCTGTTTTTTCCCAGGCGTCCCAGGTGCCCGGGCCGCCCGACCACAGCCAGTAATCCACGCGGCCGGCGTAGATTTCTTGAAAGACGACATGGATGGCGATGACGAGATCGTCCTTCCGGAGCTTGGCCGCGACATACCGGCCGACGCTCTCGTGATCGTAATGCTCGAACCGGCCCGAGGAGGTGATGATGTCGGTCGCGATCGGGTCCCCGTAGCGGCGGTTGATCACGGACGGGAGCCGCTCCGGATGGACGCCCTCGGTCAGGACAAACAATAACCCGAGGAAAAGCAAGCCGCTGAAAACCGCCCGCGTCCGGGTTTTTTCGATCCTGAGCGCCGGGGCGGCCAGACCGTCGACCGCCAGGCGGCCGGCCGCCCGGAGGGCCGCCAGGAACATCAGGATGAAAAGAGGATAGAGCTGGGCCAGGTAGCGGGGCTGGACATGCGTCCGGAAAAAGCCGAAGAAAAACAGGGGAAGGATCAGGCAGATATTGAAGTAAAGCCAGGGCGACCGGTCCGGCCCCGGCTCCCCGGTCGGCCGAGCCCCTCTTCTTTTTCGGACGGCCAGGCCGAGGCAGAGGAACAATCCGGCCAGGACGGCCAGGCTCATCCGCGGAAAGCTCCGGTAAAACTGCCGGAAATAATCCAGGTTGAAGCTTCCGAAGAAATACGCGATCATTCCGCCGAGGCTCAAGTCCGTCTTCTCATAGACGAAGCCGACTTTCCAGAAGAAAAATTCCTGGAGCTGGATCGCTAAATAGAACAGGATGACGGCCGCCGCTCCCGCCAGGACATCCCGGCGGAAGAAGCGCCGGGGTCCGCGCATCAGCAGAAGGGCGGGATAGGCGAAGATCACCCCCATCCCGAGCTGGTGGATGAGCGGCGCGAGGAGAAACAACACGACGGCCGGCAGTCTGAATTTTTTTTCTTCCGCGACATATCCCCGGTAGAAAAAATAAAGGCCGGCCAGGTAGCAGAGCTGGAGGGGGGCGAAATAAAGAGCCAGCCGGGCGTATTCCCATTCCCAGGCGGAGAAAGCCAGGAGAACGGCGGCCGAGACGCCTACCGTCCGGGAGAAAAACCGCCGGCCGGCGTGATAGGCCAGGGCCAGCAGGCCGGCCGCGCACAAGACGCTGACCACCCGCATCGTCACGGCGTTGAGGCCGAAGACCAAAGCGCCCGCGGCCAGGACATAGGCATAAAGAATCGCCTTCCAGTAGATGTGGCCGGAGGGAAAGAGCGGATAGCCGTGATCGAGAATGCCCCGGGCGGCCAGATAGTGGAAGCCCTCGTCCATCCAAAGGGACAGGACCCCGAGGTTCCGGAGCATCGCGGCCACCCAGGCGGCCAGGAGGATGCCGAGAACGAGACGGAGGATCAGGTCCCGTCGATCCCGACGGGCGGGAACCGGCCAGGCTTCGGCCATGAGGGACCGTCCCTAGAAGGCGCGGCCCCCGCCGTCCGTTTCCCGGTCGTCGATCCGGTCGACCGAATAAATCCGGATCCGGTGGGTTTGGAAATAAATCCGGGAGACGACCTCGGCCAGCAGCCCGATCATGATGAAAAACACGCCCAGGATCATGAGGAAGACGCTGAAGATGAGATTCCCCAGGTTTTCCTTGATGTTCCAGCCCAGGATATAGAATCCGGCGGTGATCACCGCGGCGATCAGGAAGCCGACCGAGCCGAAGACCACGCCGAGAAGACCGAAGATCTGCAGCGGCCGGTCGATGAAGCTGACCATGAACTTCACGGTGATCAGGTCGAAAAAGACCCGCTTCACCCGTGAAATCCCGTAATTGGATTTGCCCTTGAGCCGGTTGATGTTCGAAATCGGGATCTCGGTGATCTTGAAGCCCTCCCGGCTGATGAGGGCGGGGATGAAGCGGTGGAGCTCTCCGAAGAGGCGGATGCTGCTGATGACCTCCCGCCGGTAGGCCTTGTACGTCGTGCCGAAGTCGTGGATCTTGACCTTGACCAGCCGTCCCATGACCCGGTTGGCCACCTTTGAGGGGAACTTGCGGAAAAGGGCGTTGTCCTTGCGGTCCACCCGCCAGCCGCTGACGATGTCGTAGCCCTCGTCGATCTTGGCCAGGAACTGGGGGATTTCCTCCGGGGCATGCTGGAGGTCGCCGTCCATGGAAATGATGACGTCGCCCCGGACATGATCGAATCCGGCTTGGAGGCCGGCCGTCTGGCCGAAATTGCGGCGGAGCTTGACGACCCGGACGGCCGGGTCGCGCTCGTAGATCGCCCGGAGCAGCTCGTAGGTCCGGTCGCGGCTGCCGTCGTCGACATAGATGATCTCGTACGTCCGGCCGGCTTGTTCCAGGACGGCTTTCAGCCGCCGGTGCATTTCCTCGACGTTTCCTTCCTCGTTATAGAAAGGGACGACGATGGAAACCTGGGGATGTTCCGGATCGCTCTTTCGGATGTCATATTCCATTGAAGTTCACCAAGGCGACGTTTGAGGCCCGGGCGGCCGCAGGCAGGCCCGGGTCGAGCAAAGCCTGGAGCTCGCCCTCCCGGAAGGCGTTGATGTAATAACGCCCGACCTCGGCCTCGACGGCGAACAGCTGCGGATTCTGGAATCCGGGGTGAACCCCGATTTCCGCCGTTCCTTCCCCGGCCCGGCGGAAAATCCGGCGGAGCCGGGCCGCGCTCATCCGGCCGCTATTACATATACCATAAAACGAATCGGTGATCACGAATCCGGCGGCCCGGACCCGGCGCCTCATCCGGGCGCAGCAGA
>Ga0116159_1005452_pt1 | contig 10246 bp, 8 predicted proteins | sample AD_JPNAS1_MetaG_FD_89878 | JGI IMG/M metagenome (GOLD analysis project Ga0116159, IMG submission 89878) | Active sludge microbial communities of municipal wastewater-treating anaerobic digesters from Japan - AD_JPNAS1_MetaG | ecosystem: Engineered > Bioreactor > Anaerobic > Digestate | place...
CAGCGAGGCGCGCCCCCACAACAGTTCCAGCACGATCAGCACGCCTACCAGCATGCCCATGCTGCGCAGGTGACTGCGCCAGCAGGTGGCCGATGCCGCAAAACCGGGCACCAGGCCCTGGTCACGGCGGCGACTGATGTCGTACAGCCCCATCGCCAGAAACGGCCCGACCAGCAGGCAGCCCGAGGCCATGGTCATGGTGAACTCGGGTTTGCTGCGAAACACCGCGCCCAGAATCAGCGCCATGCCCCAAAAAGCCACACCGTAAGACAGGCTGATTGCCGGGCAGGCCCGCAGGTCGCGCCAGCCCAGCGCCAGCCAGCGCAGCGGTGCCGCCCACGGCAGTGCGATGACTTCCTTGGGCGGTGCCTCGGATGGCGGCGGGACATAGGGCGGCGGTGGTACTTCGTCTTGAAAATTGCTCATGCCGCGAGGCTAGCGGGCGCGCGGCATCATGGCTATTGAGGAAAACACCAGTTGGGCAGAAACGTCAGCAGCGCCGCATGGCCTGTGTATCATCCACAATCCCCATCCCTCTAGGAGCAGCAGATGTCACTCATGGACTTCATCAAGAAACAGTTTATTGACGTTATCCAGTGGACCGAGGACTCGGACGGCACACTGGCCTGGCGTTTTCCGATGTCGGGCATGGAAATCCAGAATGGCGGGCAATTGGTGGTGCGCGAATCGCAAATGGCGCTGTTTGTCAATGAGGGCAAGGCCGCCGACGTGTTTGGCCCCGGCACCCACCGGCTGACCACGCATACCCTGCCGGTGCTGACTTACCTGAAGAACTGGGACAAGCTGTTTGAGTCACCGTTCAAGAGCGATGTGTATTTTTTCAGCACACGCCAGCAGGTCGATCAAAAATGGGGCACGCCGCAACCCATCACCATCCGCGATGCCGACTTTGGCATGGTTCGCCTGCGCGCCTTTGGCAACTACAGCTTTCGCATTGCCGACCCCAAGCTGTTTCACACCGAAATATCGGGCACGCGCGAAAGTTATTCGGCCGGTGATATTGACGGCCAGTTGCGTGGGCTGGTGCTGCAAAACATCAGCAACGCCGTCGCCAGCAGCGGCATTGCCTTTTTGGACCTGGCGGCCAACCAGCTTACCTTTGCGCAGGCCCTGACGCGCCAGTTGGCACCCGAGTTCGAGAAAATCGGCCTCAAGCTCGAAGGCATGACGGTGCAGAACGTCTCGCTGCCAGAGGAACTGCAAAAGATTCTGGACCAAAAGATTGGCATGGGAATGATTGGCAACGACATGGGCAAGTTCATGCAGTACCAGACCGCACAGGCGATTCCGAAGTTTGCTGAAGGCGGGGGTGGCGGCGGCAGCGGTATTGCCGGTGATGCGATGGGCCTGGGCGCAGGCGTCGCGCTGGGCCAGGTGCTGGCGCAGAATCTGGCTGCTGGTTTGCAGCCCCAGGCGGCACCGGCAGCAGCGGCTGGCGCGGCTCCGGTGGGCATGAAGGCCGAAGATGTGATGGCGACTTTGGAAAAGCTCGGTGAACTCAAGTCCAAAGGCATCCTGACGCAAGACGAGTTTGATGCCAAAAAGGCCGAATTGCTGAAGAAGCTGGTTTAGCAACGTCGGCTTGCAGCCAACTTTGTGCTGACGGGTTCCGATGGCTAGCACTGCCACCCAACGCGCCTACCGGGCTCCCTGCCCTGGGTGCGGCGCACCGGTTGAATTTGCCAGTGCCCAGTCCACCCATGCGGTCTGCGGCTTTTGCCAGAGCGCGGTGGTGCGACAGGGCGAGACACTGGCGCGCATCGGCAAGATGGCCGAGCTGTTTGACGACCACAGCCCGCTGCAGTTGCAAGCCAGCGGCATCTGGCACGGCCAGGCCTTCACACTGGTCGGGCGACTGCAATACAAGTACGCCGAGGGCACCTGGACCGAGTGGTACGCGGTGCTGGCAGATGGCAGCAGCGCCTATCTGAGCGAGGACAACGGCGCGTACGTGATGGCGGTCGCTCAAAACCTGTCGAGCGAGCTGCCACCAGCCGCGCGTTTTCGCCTGGGTGCCAGCACCGCCATCAACGGCCAGACCTTCAGCGTGGCCTCCAATCAGCAGGTGTTGCTGCTGTCTGCGCAGGGCGAGCTGCCACACCTGCCGACGCTGGGTCAACCGTTTGACATGGTCGAGCTGCGCAGCCAGGGACAGGTCACTGCGCAAAAGGCCGCTGCATCCGCCGTGCCGCCAGGCGCGGATGGCAGCAGCATGATTGGCAGCAATCTCGGGCCTGCAGCGGACGCAGCGACCGGCACAGGGCAATCCGGTGGCCGGGTGCTGAGCATTGACTACAGCACCCGGCCGCCCACCGTCACGCTGGGTGAACCGGTTGAACTGGAGGCGCTCAAGCTGACCGGCTTGCGCGATGAATCGGTCAAGACCGAGGCTGCTCGCCAGTTCAATTGCCCCAACTGCGGTGCCCCGGTGGCAGTGACCCTGGCCAGCAGCCAGAGTGTCACCTGCGGTTCCTGCAACAGCCTGATTGATGTGTCGGGCGGCATCGGCGGCGAACTCAAGCACGCCTTGCAGGATGAACCGGTGCAAGCCTTGATTGCCCTGGGCAGCATCGGGCAGTTGCAGGGGGTGGCCTGGCAGGTGGTGGGTTTCCAGCACCGCATGGGCACTGACCCGAGCGATCCCGACGAACAGTTTGGCTGGGAAGAGTATTTGCTCTATAACCAGAAGCGCGGTTTTAGCTTTTTGGTCGATTCGACCGAGGGCTGGAGCCTGGTCAAGCCCGCCACTGGTGCGCCGGTGCTGAGTGCCAACGGCCAGACCGCCACTTATCTGGGCACCCGTTACCAGCTCAAGGAAAGCTACGCTGCTGAAACCAGCTACGCGCTCGGCGAGTTTTACTGGCAGGTAACGCGCGGCCAGAAAACCAGCAACCGCGACTTTGCCAGCGGCGCCAAGCTGCTGTCGATGGAGCAGTCGCCCACCGAGGTGGTCTGGTCGGTCGGTGGCAAGATTGGCAGCGACGCGGTCGCCAAAGCCTTCAAGCTTGAAGACAAAAAGGACTTGCTCAAACGCAGCGATGTCGGTCCGACCAGCAGCGGCAAGGCGATGAGTGTGCGCACCTTGATCGTCATCTTCCTGCTGTTGATCCTGATGTCGATCATTTTCAGCCGCTGTTCGAGTTGCGACCCCAAGGTGGAGAACTGTTCCAGCAGTTCACGCAGTTCAGGTGGCTCGTTTGGCGGTTTTTCCGGCGGCGGCGGGCACAAGTGATGCAGCGCCGCTTGTTACATTTTTAAAGGAGATCAGCATGGGTATGGAATGGATCAAACCGGGCGTTTTGCTGGGCTCGCTGGTGTATGCCTTGTTGGGTGTGATCATCTTCTGGCTGTGTTTCATCATCATCGACAAGATCACGCCCTATGACCTGTGGGAAGAAATCGTCGAAAAGCAGAACCAGGCACTGGGCCTGGTGGTAGCCGCCATGTCGCTCGGCATCTGCATCATTGTGGCGGCTGCGATTCATTGAGAAATTCATTGAGAAAATAGGCTGCAGCCCTTGTCAAGCAAGCGTAGCATGCTATAGAAAATGAAATCCCCAGAGGGCCGCCAAGGGCCATGGATGCGGCCTTGTCGGGGCTCGCCCCTGGGCAGGTTCAGTCGTCAAGCAACAACAGATTGAGCCAGGGCATGGCGATCACCTCATCGTCAAGGATATTGACGGTGATGCTGGTGACAGTGCCCAGGCGGGCCACCGACGCGCTGCTCAGACTGGCGCTGAAACTGCGGGGTGTATGGTTGCGAACGGTATTGTTGATGATCGGCACGCTGAAGGTGCGCGTGCTGGCATCTCCGCCACCCCAGATAAGAGTGCCCGAAGCAGTGCTGAAGTCCACGCCCGCGGTGGCGCTGCCAGCACTGGTGCTGTAAGCCACGCTGGCTGCGCCGTCGCTGCCTTCGGTGCGCGTCACGCTGATGACGGCGTTGCCCGCGTTCTCTCTGACCGTCATGCTGGCGGCGGTGATATTGAAAGCGCCAGGATAGACGGGTGCTGCGGTGGTGTATTTCGCCGTCAAAGTTACCCCGCTGTAAGCCGAATAGGCGCGCAGCAAAATGTGGTAGGTGGTGGCCAACGGGCTGCCAAAGGTGCAGGTTTCCGCATTGCCTGGCAAGTAGGGCCTGCAGTCGTAAACCGCCGTGGTTGGTTGACTGCCTGCCTTGACATACAAGTCCGCATCACCCGTGCCGCCACTGGTTTGAATGACCAGATTGGCCGCGCCCACCGGCACCACCACAGAAAAGTACTGTGAATTGCCGCTGCTGCCCGACAGGTTGGCCTGGTTGATTGGGGTCACGATCATGCCGGGAACAAATGTGGCGGTGGCGCTGAGTGCAGTACTCATCGTCAGGTTGCAAGTGGTGCCGGCACAGGCATCGCTCCAGCCGGTAAAAATACTGCTGCCGGATGGTGTGGCCGTCAGGGTGACCGCCGTGCCGCTCGAAAAACTGGCCACGCAGCCAGCACCACAGTCAATGCCGGGCGGCGAACTGACGACGCTGCCAGTGCCAGCACCCGCCTTGCTGACGCTCAGGCTGAACTGCACACCCGGTGTCAGTGCTGTCAGGGCGGCAGGCAGGTTGATGCGTGGCTTGGTGATGCCGTTGCGGCTGTCGGTAACCGCCAGCCCGCTTGAACTGAACGCCGCCAGCACCTCGTTGACCGTCGCCGTGGATGCCTTGTGCTTGAGCACGGCCCAGGCCCCCGCTACATGGGGTGTTGCCATGGACGTGCCTTGCCAGCTTGAGAAACTGTTGGCCGGTGTTGGTACCGATGAGTTGATCATCGAGCCCGGTGCCAGCAGGTTCAGGAACGAAACTGAATTGGAGTATGAGGCAACCGTGTTGACCGCCCCTGAATCCCAGGTGGCACCGACGCTGACGGCGCTGGAAACACAACCCGGCCCACCCATGCTGCTGGTGTAGCTGCTGTTGCCCGAGGCGATGACGGTGGCAATCCTGGCGGCACGCAGGTTGTCAATGCTTGCCTTGATGGCATAGTTGTCCAGGTCGCAATCGGTTTGGCTGCTGTAGCTGCCGCCGCCCAGGCTCATGTTGGCAGCGGCAATGCTGTAGTCGTTACGCAAGGCATAGACCCGCTCCAGGCCGCTGATCTGGTCAGAACTGTAAGACATGACGCAGGGGCTTGAGCCACCGCAATCAGTGCTGCTGTTAAAGCGGCTAAACACTTGTACGGCGATGACCGATGCCTCCTTGGCCACACCGGAAAAACTGGCACTTTTCCCGGCCGCAATGCCCGCCACATGGGTGCCGTGGTCGCACTGGCCACTGGGACAAACGCCACTTGAGTAGGGCAAGGCCGAGTTGGGGCTGGTGGATGATGTCACCCCGCCAGGGCAGATCGACACGACATTGGTGGCATTGGTCGAGTAACACGCCTCTGACACCACTTTGCCGGTCAGGAAGGTGTGCGTTTTATCAACACCGGTGTCAAGCACGGCAACAACCTGACCAGCCCCGGTGTAGCCGCTGGCCCAGGCGCTTGTGCCGCCCACCAGTGGCACGCTTTCAGCCAGCAGAAAGCTTGCGGGACGGTCTTCGATGATCGAGGTGACTTCAGTCAGGGCGGCCAGCTCCTCCAGTTCTTTTGGCGTAACCTCAAGTGCCATGAACGGAATGGTCTCAAAAAGTCGGGACTTGTCGGTTTTCTCGGCCAGCGCGGGTATTTTGCCCAGCACCGCCCGGTGCCCTGCAGCGATGTCTATGCGCTGCTGCGCCGAACTTGCGGCGGCGAGCAAGCCCTCGGGGGCAAAGGGCACGCGCACGCCAACAATGACGCGCATGGCTGTTGTTTGTGCCATTTTTTTGCGCAGCTTGTCAAGCGCATTGCTGACGCTCGGGTCGGTGCTGGCGGCAAGCGGAATGGCCAGCGAATTACCCAGCACGACACGCTCTGCAGTGGCTAGCGCGTACTGTGCACCGGTCAACCACAGCAGCAGCGCACAAGCCAGCAATCGCATGCATTTTGTCGGGTCAAGGGCGTAGCGGTCGCGGTGACAGGGCTGATTCATTTCGGCTTCAAGTGGAACGATAAGAAGCCAATTATGAAATCAATCAACCACTCTGGCTATTGATTATTCTGGCGCGCGGCCACGCCACCGTTTGAGTGACTTTTTGGGCAATGGACGGGGCGGGTCTGGTCAGGGGCATGCCAGATGATGCAGGCATCCAAAGCCAGGCTGATGCTCGCTCTCAAGGGGATTGATCATCTGGCAACGGCTTTTGCGCGTCCATCAAGGCGATTCGCTGATTGAGCCGCCGCAACTGGCGCTCAAGCCGGGTCTGGGTCATGTCAGCGTACAGGATCTTGACAAACAGAACCAGGACGGCACCCAGCAGCAGTGCAGCCGGTGAGTAGCTGATGCCGACCCAACTTGCAATCCGGTCGATCAGGCCGGGCCAAAGGCCGAGCACGGCGGCCAAAGATGCCACAGCGATCCAGAACAGACCATGAAGAATGTAGATATGGTCACGTCGCAACAGGTGCAGGATGAACAATGCCAGGCCCAGGCCGAGCAGGCTGGTGGTGATTTGCAGATTGGCCATCAGGGTTTGTTTGCCGGCATGGCAGTGGGTTGCGCAGTTGAGTCGTTCAAGGTGTTGAGCAATTGCCGGTACACCGGGTTGCCAGGCTCTGCACGCAGGGCGATGTCAATGTCCTGTTTACTGGCGGTGCGGTCACCCATATAAAAGTGTGTCAGGGCGCGCGCATAGTGGGCTGGACCGGTCGGATCTTTGGCAATGGCCGGGTTCAAAATACTCAGGGCGGCCTGGTAGTCTTGCTTGCCCACGAGGGCCACGCTCAAGCCCACCTGGTAGCGCTGATTGTCAGGGCTTTGCTTGATGAGCAGCCGATAGCTGGCAATCGCTTCATCGTATTTTTGAATGGCAATCGCCGCCTCGGCCTGGCGCAGCCGGGTCAGTTCTTCAGCCTGTGGCGCTTGCCGGTGGGTCAGGGCTTTGGAGAAGCTCTCAAAAGCGTCGGCATAGCGTGCCAGACCATATTCTGATTCGCCGCGCTCAAACAGCAACGCAGCCTGGTCAAGGCCCTTGGCCTGTACAACGGCCAGTTGGTCGAGTATCTTGGCGTGATTGGCCAGTTGCTGTCGCTGAGCAACTTGCGTTCTCAAGCGTGCCGACTCGCCCAGGTTCTCACCCAGCGCTTCGGCCTGGGTGAACAGGCGCAGGGCCTCGTCAAAGTTGCCACGGAACATGGCCGCTTCACCCTGGTTCAATACCGGTCGCCAGCGGCCCACAGCGTTGACGGGTGCCTGCAGATCAATCTTGGCACTGGCATCGACCCAGGTGCTGGTTGGCGAACTCAGACTTTGAATGCGCTCGAACGTACCGGCCGCCAGCACCCCGACGGCAATCAGCACCAGCGCATAGAGCTTTCGGTCACTGCGACCTACCAGCGGCAGAGCCAGCAAGATCGGGATACCAATTGACCATAAATAGCTGCGGTAAAGCACCAGCGGATCTTGCAGCCAAACCGTGAGGAACTCGGTCACAAACAGCAAAGCCGGCACCAGCAAGGCCAGACCAGCAAGAGCCCAGGCATCGGTTCGACGCAGCACCAGCCAGGCGCTGCCCAACAGCAGGCCAAGCCAGCCCACGGCACCCACCAACTGGGCGCTGATGAAAGCGACTGGAAAGGCTGGCCGCATGTCAATCGACATCCAGCCCACGTAGGGCACAAGCCACAACAGCCCATAGTGAAAAAACAACGATGCCTGATTGATGATGCTCAACGGGTAAAGTTTCTGGCTGATGCCGGGCCATTGCTTTTCAAGATGGATGGCATGTGCACGCGAAATTTCATCAAAGACCGAACCGACAATCGAGCCATACTGGGTAAACAGCAGTGCGCCGGCAAACGCCGCCCCCAGCACCACTGCGGTCGCGCCGGCGACCTGGGCAATGCGCTTCAACGGCGGCCGTTTGACAAAAACAAACAGTGGCACCGTCAGGAAAATGGCGCTGATGGCATGCTCTTTGGAAGCGGCTGCCAGCGCGTAACTGACCAAAGCGACCAGATGCCAATACCGGCGACCGCTGACCAGGCCGCGCACAAAGCCAAGGCAAGCCAGCGCAACAAACAGGGTCGCCATCAGGATCGAGCGCTGAATCAAGTAAGCCACGGCATACACCGCCACCGGGTTGAATGCCCACAGGGCAACCCCGGCACGCGCGGCATTGCGCAAAGAGCTGGCAAAACGGCTGGCATCCGCTTTTTGCCTGTCGTTCAAGTTCCACTGGGTTCGCCCAAGCAAGTCAAGCACCAGTGCATAGAGGATCAGCGCCGTGCCAATGTGCAATGCAATGTTGAAAACGCGTTGCTTCCACCAGCCATCGCCTAAAATCTGCTTTACCCAGACAAAACTGCCATACGACAGCGTCCGCGCCTTGAGTTGCATCAGACTGCCGTATTGGCCAAAAACGGTGCCGTCCGTCAGGCGCTCATCATCAAACACCAGTTGGTTATTGAGGCTGAAGCTGTAAACAAAGGCAATCGCTGCCGCAAGTGCGATGGCGTAAAGCGCAAAGGATAATTTTGGTGTCATGCCTGACCCTGAATTTGTCCAGATTGAATGGGAAATGGATTGTAGGTGCTCGCTTGATAGGGGTTTTTGCTTTGTTTTTTTCAATTGATGTGAACCGTTTGGCCGCAGCTTTGCTGTGGTTTTTTTTTGGCGCCGGACTGGCGGGCCCGGCTGTGGCCGATGTCTGGAAGGTGGTGGATGAAAACGGTGTGATTCAGTTCACCAATGAGCCGCCGGGCAAAAAAGGCCAGTTGGTGATCTCATCCAACGCGCCGGGGCCAGCCCATGCCACCGTGGCGAGCCAGGCCGGTTCGTCTGGCGGCGCGACGCTTGCCACGGTAGCGGGCATCAACGCGTCAGCCAATTACCAGGCGGTGCATGCCAGTTTATCGGCGGCATCGCAGTCTTACGGCGTGGATTACGAGCTGCTCAAGGCGGTGGTGGCGACCGAGTCAGCCTTCAATGCCAAGGCGGTGTCACCCAAAGGCGCAGTGGGCCTGATGCAGATCATGCCGACCACAGCGCAACGCTATGGCGTGTTGGCTGACCAGGGCGCAACAGTATCAGCCAAACTGACCGACCCGGAGCTCAATATTCAAACCGGCACCCGCTATCTGGCGGACCTGCTGCGCTTGTTTGGGGGTCAAACCGAGTTGGCCTTGGCTGCTTACAACGCCGGTGAAGGCGCGGTTGCACGCGCTGGCAACCGCATTCCCAATTACAAAGAAACACAGTCTTACGTCACCAAGGTCATGTCGATGTACCGTTTGCTGCAAACCCGCAACGGCTGAAGGCCGGTTCAATTGAGCAAGTAGTCGTCTTGCTCGTCAAGTTCCTGCGCGTCAATCATGGCATCGAAAGCGGCCCGGCTGGCCAACGCAGCCGAGGTGTACGGAATCAGTGGCTTGTCGAGCGGACGCAGCTTGTGGCGGCGCAGGTTGCGCAGTTGTTGCGAGCGTTCCATGGTGTGCAAGACCCGTTCCGGTTCCATCATCAAACTGAACGGGTTGATGGCATCAAGGGTAGTTGTCATGGTGGACTCCTGCTGTGTCAAACACGTTTTGCGAACTGCAAAACCTTGAAATGAACTGTATCCCTGCACCTGCAAAAGCTAAAGTCGGCATTTTGCTCGATGCTGCGTCAGAACTTGCCTGACAAGGCGTAGGCCTCGAACGATTCAGTGCATTGTGGTCAGGCCAGCATCACCCCACCAGCCTGTCGGCTTTTTGCTTCACAGCAGCCGCACTTTGACATTTTTGCCCTTGACCTTGCCCACATTGAGTTTTTGCATGGCTTGCAGCGCAATGTCACGCTGCACCGCAACGAAGGTGGTGAACTCGGTGACGTTAATTTTGCCAATCTGCTCACGGCTAAAGCCGGCCTCTGCGGTGAGCGCGCCGAGCACATCACCAGGGCGGATCTTTTCCTTGCGACCTCCCAAAATTTGTAGCGTAACCATGGGCGGCAGCAAGGGCCCGGAGCCAGTAGCTTGCAGTTCATCAAGAGTGTGCCAGACCGATTCGAGCTTCTGGTATTGCTCGATCTTGCCGACCGCACCCATCTCGTACAGGGCGGCCAGGCTCAGCGCCAGGCCCGCCTCGCCGGCGCGGCCGGTGCGGCCAATGCGGTGCACATGCACCTCGGG
>Ga0116159_1005462_pt1 | contig 10235 bp, 10 predicted proteins | sample AD_JPNAS1_MetaG_FD_89878 | JGI IMG/M metagenome (GOLD analysis project Ga0116159, IMG submission 89878) | Active sludge microbial communities of municipal wastewater-treating anaerobic digesters from Japan - AD_JPNAS1_MetaG | ecosystem: Engineered > Bioreactor > Anaerobic > Digestate | place...
CCTCCCCGATAACCTCAACGGCCTGGCGGGGCTTGCCCATGCCTCTGTCCAGAAGCTCGGATATGGCGCCAAGACGCACACTCGCCGGCGTTGCCGAATCCTCGATTATCGCCCAGAGTCTGCGAATGGACTCGGGCGAAAACTCCTCAGCCAACCGGCGCGCTTCGAGAATGCAGCCCGAACGACCGCTCGGGTTGCCGGACACCCCGGGCAGAAACCTGCCGGCGGCGTCACGCCCCTCAGGGGGCCTGCTAGCACGAGGGCTGCCTCCGGATCCGCGGGTAGGCTTGGCTGGCCCGGAGCGCGCTGCGCGCGCAGTCGTTGCACGCGCTGCAGCAGCTGCAACGCCCGCGGCTATGCCGGTGACCTTCGCCGCCTCCGCGGCGCCCGAAGCGTGCGCTATCGTCATGGCCTCCACCCTCTGCTCTTCGCTCCATTTAGCCACCAGCGTCACCGCCTAGCTCAATCCTGCATTCAAGCATTGACACACATATTAATATGTGTTATCGTTAGGGCGCCGGGAGGGAAGGATGTGAAACGAAAGGAGCTGCTCAGGAGACTGGCGTCTCAGGGGTGGTACGTAGACAGGGTGCACGGTTCGCACCATATCATGAAGCACCCCGAGAAACCCGGCATCCTGATAATCCCGTATCACATGAAAGACCTGCCGCCGAGAACACTAAACAACATCCTCAAGCAGGCTGGGCTGAAGTAGCCCCGCCTCAGAGGGGAGATTCACATAGCCGGAGGTGCCGAATCATGTCGATATACGTCTATCCTGCCGTGTTTCACCCGGAGGAGGGCGGCGAGTACTCAGTTGAGTTCCCCGATCTGCCGGGCTGCTTTACTGCCGGCGCCAGCCTCGCGGAAGCCATGACAATGGCCCACGAAGCCATGGGCCTCTATCTTTTCACGCTGGAGGAGGACGGCAAGGCCATCCCCGCCGCCTCGCCATTGGGGGATGTGCACACCGAACCCGGCCAGTTCGTCTCGCTGATAGACGTCGATATGCTCGAACATCGGAAGAAATACGATAATCGCGCTGTTACCAGAACTGTCACTGTCCCCGCGTGGCTGAACACCATGGCCCAGGCCAACAGCATCAACTTCTCGCAGACCCTCCAGGCGGCGCTCAAAGAGAGACTCGGGCTGACTGACCAGCGGTAGCCTCGGGGCCTGGACGGGGCGGGCCGCCTCCTCCCCGCCCCGGCGGCTCTTGTTGTGCCCCGTTGCCGCAAAAGAAAGACGCCCGGCTTTCCCCGAGCGTCCCCAGAAAGGTCCGCGCAACTAGCTAGAGCATGTCACTCGCCCATCTCCGCTAGAGCCTTGAGTATGCCGAGCATCGTGTGGTACCGAGGGATACTCTGGCCCGTAACCTTCGTGCTAGCATCCATGAACCGATTCGTTATAGCCTCACCGAGATGCGCTCTTTCCATGAAGATGATGCCTTTCGCAACCCACGTTTCGTACTCTGGGCCGCTCAAGAATGCGCTTCCCAAGCCGCCCTCTTGGTAGGCCTGCCTATACACGGCCTCTCCTTCGTTAATCAGCTCCTGCCAACTGGACACAAGTCTCGCCTCCACATCCATGTACATGCAGGATGTGAAGGATTTCGGCACATCCTTGCAAAGACCCTCCGCGATCAGTCTGCGGCATAGCCCAAGTCATCAGTAGCAAGCGAAAGCGGCCTCAAGCGAGCCCGCCCCACGATGCCAATATAGCATGGTTATTGTCGCTAGTTGCTGCCAGCAGCTTTTTCTTGTCGCATCGCGTCCTCTGCCCAATATCGGAGCGAACCCCGCTTAGCCGCCTTGATCGCGCCGAACTGGAGTATCCTGTTCCACCATTCGGTGAACGTGTTGCGGTCCTCGATCCACACATCCTCGACCCGCTTGCCGAGCCTCTCCACGATCTCCTGCGCATACCGATGCTGCACCGCGGCAGTCCACCCGTGGGGACCTCGCCGATGCCGATACTCTCTTCTGAGTCGCAAGAGTGTCTGCATTTTCCAGGGCAAGGCGCTTTCGACCTCCCGGCGCCACTCCAGCCAGCGCTCAGTGGTCCGCAGATCATCCAGGGCCGCAAGCCTGATCCCCTTCCGCCCGGTGGGATCAGACCCAGATGTTGCGTCCCAACACTACATTCCGGTATTCGACGCCCGCCTGAAAGCCGCGGTCGAGACTTACTACAAATATCTTCACGGGCCCGAGTCGGGCAAATAATTGGGCACAAAAGTTGGGCACAATTGGGCACAACTTCTGGTCACTTGTGGGGCAATGCCCGCTAAAACGGCTATCCTGTTTTGGGTGGATTGGGGCTGAGGACAAAACAATAGGGCCGGGAAACCCGGCCCTAGCTGCTTAAAAGGCTGGTACGCCACCGGGGACTCGAACCCCGGACCCGCTGATTAAGAGTCAGCTGCTCTACCAACTGAGCTAGTGGCGCACGCACGTTTCGTATTCGACTGTGGCTGCGAGGCCTAACGTCCCCGCGCGACACTCATTATACTACGCGGTCGTCACGCGTTTCAAGCACAAATTCTGGATTTGTCGCGCATCTGGGCTTGTTAAGGGTCGCGGCCTGTTGCCCGTCCGAGCTCGTTGTGCATTCAGTCTTGCTGTGCATTCGGTCTCACTGCGTCTGGATCTGCTGCACAGCCTCGCCCCCTGTCGCCGGATTTCACCAATCATGTCTCCTCTGAAGGAAGAGTCCAGCCTATCTCGAATAACTGCTTGATACTCCATTATCGAACCCGCCCAGCACGTGCCGTGTGTGCGTAACGGCCGGCAGGAGGTGCCTGAGTTTGCGCGATTACGATGGTCGCATGCGCTTTCGTAGACCCGTACTTATCTTTGCAGCTCTGCTCGTTCTGGCCCTGGCCGTTGGCACAGGTGGCTGTATTGGCCCACCAGCGCTACTTAGGGGCAGTATCGAAGGTACTGTATTGGACACTGTCTCGGGCGCTCCCGTTGTCGGCGCCTCCATCGCGGTGGACAACCGCGTGCTTGAGCCCGCCGACCTGGCCGGGCGGTTCGCAGTGAACAGGCTCGCTGTGGGGCGGCACACTCTGTCGGTGTCGCGATACGGCTACCTGGCCGACCAGCGCACAGTGAACGTTCAGTCTGGTCAGGCTACTGTCTGTGAGATACGGCTTACACCTGCGCTGCCGGGCACGTCTTCCATATACGGCCACGCCACTCTGGCCAATCGCTATGACCCGCAATCGTCGTCAAAGCCAAGGCTATTGGCGGGATCGGCGGTCCGTAAGCCAAGCATAGCCCCTTCGGAGGCGTCGACCAGCACCATTCAGGTTAAGCTGAGGCCTGGGCTCACAGCAGCTGATATCGCCGATGAACTAGCTCGCGCAGGCTACGAGATAGTGGACGAACTCCCCCTTACGCGGATACTCCTTGTCCGCCGAGCGGATTCCAAGTCCCCGGGCGGCACAGTCGCCCCCAATAGCGCCGCGCCCGGCATCCGGTTGGGCGCGCCACAGGCAGGCGGCGTATCGGTGGAGCAGGCTGCATCCACCCTTGAAGACATACCCGGTGTGGACTGGGCGTACCCCGACTATCCCGTATGGGCGACGGTGGAGCCCGACGATCCCGGCTTCCCGCTTTACCAGTGGCACTACCGCGCCATCAGCCTGCCGGAAGCATGGGACGTATCCACCGGGCAGGATGCTCCGGTGACTGTGGCGGTAATCGACACGGGCATCAGCCCGAGCCATCCCGACCTGGTGGGCAAGTCGGTCCCGGGCTGGGATTTTGTCGGCAACGATGATGACCCAACAGATACGCCTTCACGCTCCAGCCATGGCACGCATGTGTCCGGCACGATCGCCGCCGCTACCGACAATGGCATCGGCGTTGCCGGTGTAAGCTGGGGCGCAATGATCATGCCGGTCAGGGTGCTCGACAGCAGCGGGAACGGTTCCTATGCTCTTGTCATGGAGGGAATTGAATGGGCCGTGCAGCATGGAGCCCAGGTCATCAACATGAGTCTTGGCGGCTCTACCTACCCGGGCCAGGCTTTCGAGGCGGCTATCAGAAACGCCTATAGCCGCGGCATAACCCTGGTGGCCGCCACAGGCAACGACTATGGCCAGGCCGTGTTGTACCCTGCCGCCTTCCCCGAGGTCATAGCAGTCGGAGCCACTCTGAAAGACAATTCGCTCGCATCCTACTCTAACGTGGGGCCCCAGGTCACAGTGACCGCCCCCGGCGGCAGCACGGTGCCCAACCCGCCAGACGGCGTGTTCAGCACGGCTCTCACACGCGCCTCCACGAGCAGCGGGTACACTTGGGCGAATGGATATGAATTCATGCACGGCACTTCGATGGCTACACCGCACGTGAGCGGCCTTGCTGCGCTCCTGCTATCTAGGTTTGGCCCAATGTCCCCGGACGCTGTTGCAGCCCTCATGTCCGACACGTCTATGGACCTGGGCGACGATGGCTACGATCCGGGTTTCGGCGCCGGCCTCGTGAACGCTTACGCCGCCCTGACGCAGTCGACCATGGACCGCGCAGTGTTCGCCGTCAAGGACTCCGGCGGCAACTGGGTAGGCGAGTCAGTATACGGTAGACGTAACCGAACCTTCTGCATATCCAACGCAAGCCCAGGCCTGTGTACCCTGGTAGGATTTCTCGACGTGGACGGCGATCACCAGATCAGCCTGGGCGACTTTTACGGCGAAATGCAAGCCGTCGTGCCGCCCTCCGGCGCGCATCAAGTAGATCGCCTCGTCCTGTATTATGTCGGCACTGAGTCCGCTGCCATCGGCATGGCGACGCCAAGACCGCAAAGCTAAGCACAACGCCACCTAGGCAACGAAGTGAGCCACTGTCAGACTGAGGCGGGATAACATCCCGCCTTCATTTTATTGATACCGTCCTTGACATATCTGCAATATCGCTTTAACATATCTAATGGAACGATGAACTACCAGTATCGGGAGGGCTTGCTATGAGTGTGGCCAACGCCATCGAAGTCGAGGACCTGAGAAGGACCTTCACCCGCCGGGCGCCCAACAAGTTGACCCGCATGTTCTCGCGGCAACGCGCCAACGGCGGCGCAAGCGCCAATGCGGCGGAACGCGACGATACCGGCAGACGTCCGGCGGCTCTTGTCGCCGTGGATGGCATTAGTTTCGACATCCGTGTCGGCGAGATCTTCGGCCTCCTTGGGCCGAATGGCGCAGGCAAGACCACAACCATCAAGATGCTCTGCACCCTGCTCGAGCCGACCTCCGGCACTGCCCGTGTAGCCGGATTCGACATTGTTCGCGATCCGGCCGGTGCGCGCGCATCGCTTGGCACAGTGTTGTCCGGTGAACGCAGCCTCTACTGGAAGCTAACCGGTCGCGAGAACCTGGAGTACTTCGCCGCCCTCTATGACGTGGAGCCATCCACGGCGCGCGAACGCATACGCGAATTGCTGGACAGGTTCGAACTGACCGACAAAGCCAATGAGCTGGTGGAACGCTACTCCACCGGAATGCGGCAGCGGTTGTCGATAGCCCGGGCGCTGCTGGCCAGCCCGCCAGTGTTGCTTCTCGACGAGCCCACTGCCGGCCTCGATCCCCAGTCCGCGCGGAATCTGCGTGAGGTGGTCCGCGAGCTGAAAGACGAAGGCCACACCATCCTCCTGACCACCCACTACATGGCTGAGGCAGACGAGCTCTCCGACAGGATCGCCATCATCGACCACGGGAAGGTGATCGCGCTCGACACGCCTGCCGCGCTGAAGCAGCACATACAGCAGATGCATTCAGTGGAGGTCGAAACTGATCGGGCGCCTGACGGGATACTTGACGAACTCCGGTCCCTGTCGCTGGTGCGCGGTGTGGAATCCGTCCAGTCCGGAAATGGTTACCAGACATGGACGATCCGCGTGATCACAGAAGACAGTCGCCAAACCCTCGACGCACTCCTTGACCTGCTGCGCGCGGGGGGCGAGCGCGTACTCAACCTGAGAGTGGCTGAACCCACCCTGGAGGACGTCTTCATCGCACTTACAGGCAAGTCACTGCGCGACTGAAGCCCAGAGCCCCAGGGCCCCAATGGGCTGATGGGCTAGCGGCCTAATGGCCTGAAGGAGGACCACAATCATGAGCAAGACAATGCCGCACACCGTCAGGGTCTTTCTGGCGGCGGCCCAGCGCGACTTCCGGATCACAACCCGCTACGGCGACTTCGTCGTGGGAATGCTCGTATGGCCCATACTCATGCCATCGCTCACGGTCTTCGCCGCCAAGGCACTGGCCGGGCCGGACGGAGCCGGGCTGTCCGCATTCGCAGAGCGAACGGGAACAACGGACTACGTCGGATTCGTCTTTGCCGGAATGGTGCTTTGGATGTGGCTCAATATGGTGCTATGGAGCGTCGGCGGCGCACTCCGATCGGAGCAGCGGCTCGGTACGCTCGAGTGCAACTGGATGACCCCCGCTCCGCGCCTGGCCATACTCCTGGGCAGCGGTGTCAACCAGATGATCGTGTCGGTCATCCCGGTATTCGTAAGCCTGGCCGTATGCACCGCGGCCTGGGGAGTGCGTTTCGCGGTGACGCCCCTGGTGGGCCTGGTCTTCCTCGTGTCCACCATAGCGATGTTCGGTATGGCGCTGGCATTTGCCAGTTTGGTGCTGTTCCTCAAGGAACTCAACGCCGCAGTCTTCTTCCTTCGGGGAGTCTTCATGGTATTCTGCGGCCTGACATCGCCGCTTGCGGTGCTCCCGCCGTGGATGAGGGCGGTATCGAAGGCCCTGCCCCTCACCTACTCCATTGACTTGGTGCGGCGCCTGAGCCTGGCCGGAGCAAGCTACGCAGATGTCAGCCGCGATTTCTGGGTTCTTGCAGCATTTGCGGCAGGACTGATGGTCGCAGGGTGCCTGGCATTCCTCATCGTAGACCGGGCCGTGAAGCGCAGCGGCACTCTGGGGCAGTATTAGCCCGACATGGAGGTGTTCTTGGTGAACAGATTCGGGACAGACGGATTCGGAGCATGGCTCAGGCGTCAGTTTCGCGTCATAGGCGCCATAGCCCGCAAGGACTTCCTGGTATTCCTGAGGTACCCTGCCAACGCGCTGATGTCGGTAGTTGAACCGATAATGTGGCTGGCCCCGGCCTATTTCATGGGCCAAGGGTTCTCAGTGGACGGCCAGGCCATTGGATTCGCAGGCTTCACCGGCACGTCGGACTACTTCTCGTTCGCGATGATGGGCATGTTCATGTCCAGCTACATCAGCACGGCCTTTTGGGGAACAGGCTTTTCGGTGCAGGAAGACATGACTCTGGGTGTACTGGAGCCTAACTGGGTTACGCCTACGAGTCGAGTATCGCTGATAATCGGTCGGAGCGTGATAATGTTCCTGCTCACCACGTTGAATAGCATAGGAGTCCTGATCGTGGGCGCCGCTTTGTTTCACGTGAACCTGACGGGAAATGTGCTGGCTGCAGTCATCACCATGCTGCCCATGCTCATTGCCTTGACCGGGCTTGGCCTGGGCATAGCAGGCGTGGTGCTCAGCGTGCGGCGAGCAGGAACCGCCATCGACATATCAAACTGGATAGTGGTCCAGCTGTCGGGCACCACATTCCCAGTGAGCGTGCTGCCGCGACCCCTGCTTGCCGTGGCGCTGGCGCTGCCGACCACATATGGATTCGACGCCGTGCGCAGCATCCTGTTGGGGACCAGGACTATGTTGCCCCTGAAGGTCGAGATTGGGATAATGCTTGCATCAACGGTAGGGATGTGCGCCGCCGGCTACGCGGTGTTCAAAGCATTCGAGCGGCGGTGCCGCAGGCAAGGGCTCTTGGGTACACACTGATGGGCTACAGCTAACCTAGCTGGTACTGAAACTATGCTGCCTTGAGGCATGCCCTGGCGTCTACTCTCCCGTTGTCGCGGCTCAGTATCTCCGCGGCGCCCATAGGCGACCAATGTGGGAATGAGTATTTCGGACCCGATGATGGGCAATGTCTATGCGTCGTACGCTGCACGCTTGCCACGAAAGGCCCATCTGCCTGGCCTTTTGTGATGCGTTCGCAAAATCGACATCTAGATTTTCCCAGTAGCCCTGGAGTCGGTCGCTACGACTTTCCTGCTGCCAGGCTTCGCTTCATCTGTGATCGAAACCGCGCGCACCCATGGGGACGGGTGCGTTTCACCTTGGGTTTGGTTGGCCATAGTCAAGCGTCATACCGCCCCGCCTTGGCCGTCGCCTGCCCGGATCGCAGCGGCACACTGCGGGCAACGCCTGGCTAGTTCCGAAAGGTTCTCGTCAGCGTTCACGCGGCCTGCACAGAAAGACGGGCAATCATCGCGCAGCGGGGAGCTATGTCTGTAGCCCCGCCTCTCCATCTCGGCTGCAAGCTCGTCGTGACGTATGCGTATTCGATCCACCTCGACCAACCCGCCGTCGAGATATCCCTGAATGCTGACCCCCTTGGCCAGAGTTCCGGCGAACATGTGCATCTCCACGTGCTCGCCGAGCAGGTGCTTTCTGCACATTAGCTTGGGATCCACATTCCACATCCTCATCAGCGACACCCCATGTATAGTCGAAATCTCACAGCAGAACACCGCGGCGGCATAAAGGCAATGGGAAAAGCCGACAAGAGGAACGAGAAGGAAAAGAAGCGCTGTCGAAGGGACTTCGACGGCGCTTCATATATGGTAGCGGCGACTGGATTCGAACCAGTGACGCTGCGGGTATGAACCGCATGCTCTGACCACCTGAGCTACGCCGCCACTTCACCAATTTCCTGCGAGTTTGATTCTATCATCCCCGATAGGCCTTGTCAACGGAGTTCAGACGGTCGCTTTCCTGATCGTCGGCGCAATGTGGCGCGGCGCGAAGGCCCCCACGATGGAAACACCGCCCAAGGCGCATGGGCCTTTGGGGTCGTCTCTGCTCGCCCGGCGTGCGGGGCAATCGGCGCCGTCGAGTGTCAGCTCCTGTACCCTACGGTACACCTCTTTCGGCCACGCTGAGTCGGTGTACACTGGACCCGCGAGAACCCTGGTCCACAGGGCACTGTTCCGCGGAGCCCGTCGGTCGCCGCCGCGTCCAGTTGCAAGGAGGACGTTTTCTTAGGCGGATTGACCCCAGAAAGGAGGGCACTTTCACACAGTTCAGCGGGAGCTGTTCTCGGTAATGGGCCCGCTCCCATTGCCTCCAATCCCAACACGCGACCGACCGTATTGGTATCTCAACTGCAGGAATCTGGGCAATACTTAGGCTAGTTGGACTAGCAGCGACCACGAAGGGAGGTTGACCCCGATATCCGGAAACCCGGAGGAACCCACAGGCCGCCCTGATCACGTTCTGCGGGTTCAGCACCTATTCTCGATTATCGCACCTGTATACGACCTTATGCTGGCTCGTTCCATGACTCGAATGTATCGAAAGGCGGTCGACCTGCTTCTCCACACCGACCTCTGGGCCCCCAGGCCCGGGCATACGCCGCCGGCATTGCCGATGACGTCAACGCCGCATGGTCCGCCCACTGAGCCGACGCCAGGGCCGCCGGGGCCAAAGCTATCGATCTTGTCGCTGCCGTGCGAACACCAACGGTGCGCCCTACGCCCGGCGCCAACCGCCCTAGACGTAGGAACGGGTACCGGCATGCTCGCCTCTGAGCTGGCGAAGGCCGGGTTCCAGGTCACGGCCATCGACTCCTGCAGTGCCATGCTGCGAGTTGCCCGACGTCACCGGCCTCGCGCGGCAGACTACATCCAAGCGGAGGCACACCTCGCGTCGCGCCAGCCTGGCGCTCCGTTCGATCTCGTGTGTGCGGGAATGCTTCTCCACAGTCTGCCCCGCGAGTACCGAGCAGAGGTCCTCGCCGATATGATTCGTGCAGCCTGCAAGGCTGTAGTGATTGTGGACTACGTCCCCCCTGCGAATCCCATGGCTGCTGCCGTCGAGTGCCTAGAGGGCAGCTACTACAGAGACTTCCTACACGAATTCGGCGACGACCTCGCGTGTGCTGGAGCGGATGCCCTGGTCTACCCGCTTACCAGCGCCTGCGCGCTCTACCTCGTGCCCCTCTGCACCGATCCCTGAGTCACTGAGCTCCAGCGCCCGGCGCCATCTCAGCGTTCTTCATGCGCCACACGGTCATCAGCACCATCACCGCAACTTCCACGATCAGCGCTGCGGTCAACACCCAACCATTGATCTCGCTCCCAGTCCTGCCAACCGCCATCATCGCTCCGGCGCCGGCGCCGCC
>Ga0116159_1005478_pt1 | contig 10218 bp, 7 predicted proteins | sample AD_JPNAS1_MetaG_FD_89878 | JGI IMG/M metagenome (GOLD analysis project Ga0116159, IMG submission 89878) | Active sludge microbial communities of municipal wastewater-treating anaerobic digesters from Japan - AD_JPNAS1_MetaG | ecosystem: Engineered > Bioreactor > Anaerobic > Digestate | place...
GGACGCCGTTCCGCCGCAAGAAAAAAAGCGGAGCTTCAGCGAGCTCCGGCTACCCTTTCTTTTGCGGCGGAACGGCGTCCGCCGGCTACCCAAAACTCAATAAAGCTTCAAGATGAGCAATAGTAATCCAAGTTAACTAGTTGACAGATAAATATATACTAATTTTGGAACGAATAGTGCTTAAATATATTAAGTAAATATTTTTTGTATCAGGAGGATACGATGAAACGGCGTTGCTTGTTCTTTTTGATGGCGCTTAGCGTTGCTTTTGTTTTCGCGGAGCTGGGTCCGGTAAATGAAATGGGTGATAGTTTTTTTGCCGGCAAGCTTGGTTGTTATGCTAAAGGTGATACTTTAGCTTATGTTTCTGCAAAGCGGTCTGAAAATAACAATTTGTATTATCATATTCTTTTTCAAATTAGTTATGATGGAGGCCAGATTTGGCAAAGCAGTGTTGTAGATAGTTCTTTGTTTCATCCCACAGAACCGACTTTATATTACAGTCCGGAAGAAATAATCGTAAGTTGGAATACTCGGGAAGAGCATCTCTGCAAATATGCCCAAAGTATCAATTCTGGTGCTTCTTGGAATATTTCTCAGAATTGGAATTCCTTTGAAAGCAGTCCTTATTTAGAAAAGTACAATGGACAATTACGACAGTTTTCCCTAAAAGTCCCTTATCCTCAATGGGATCAGGAACGATATTTAATGCCGGATGAACCGGATCGGTTTAAGCCAGTGCATCTATATTTCAAAAATACACTAAGTCCAAATCAGACAGATACATATTTTTATGGATATGAAGATATTACAGGTGTAGTGCGTAGTAATTCAGATATTAAAATCAAACAATTAGGTGGAGGACAAAATAATGGATGGCCTACTTTCCACGAGCCAGTAATTATTTCAGGTAGTGTTAATAGTACTCCTTCCACATATCCCATAGACGCTGTATTTCAAGGTGGGTTAATAGAAAATGCTCCTCCTTTGGAATTTTCCGATTTCATTTTTACCAGGAGCAATTATCTTCCTGTTGGTCCTACAAATTATGATCCCAATTGTATTCTTTTAGTAGATGTAAATGGTGCAACTTATACATCCTATATTGGCCAGATTATGCCACCACATACTGTAACCACCGATGTTTGGACTAATTATCCCGTAGGAATTGAAAATCCGCCTTTATTTACCAATACATTTGCTGTATCCGATACAATCTGGATTCCCTATGGTCAAGGTTCTTGCAATAATCGGGGTTTCTTTGTAAATTCCAAGCTTTGGATAAAAGGGACTTTTAGTGGTCACCAAGTTTGGTGTGCCGCCGATACAATTATGATTATTGGTGAGATTTTATTAAGCGGAACTGTTCCAGGTGAATCACCTGAAAATAATCCAAACGATTCCGTTAAGCTTGTTTCCGAAAAAAGTGTTCTACTTAAATATGGCTATGTGGATCCTGTTAGTGGGGAGCGAATACATCCCAATTGTTTTAGCGATGATAATCCAGGCAATTATTACACCGATATTTATGCTTTGCGAGAAGATCCTGAGCATCCGTATAGAAAGGATGGAATTTTCAGCTTTGAATATCAACATCCTCATCCCTCAATGCCTGATTTAGTAATTAATGATTCTCTTTATACTTGGGTTGATCTACATCGCTATCATTATCCTCAAACCTCGGTAAATTCGTGGTCGGCAAATTTGGATTTACCTTGGTATAATCCACTCTGGCCTGAAGCTCAACCTTATCTGGAAAGAGGGAAAATCCAGCTTTGGGGTTCTGTAAATCAAATATGCCGCGGTTTTATGCATCGATCTTTGAGTGATTCAGAATATCCTTCCAACAGTGGTATCTGGAATCCGGAAAATGATTATTGCGGTGGAATTTCTTCTGTTCACTATAATGATCCGGCTACTGGAATTCTCTTAAGCACGCAAAATTTCCCGGGAGCAGCAGGAAGTGGGGTTGGTTATATAAGAGATTATCATGCAGATAATCGTTTCAGTTGGGGAATTGAAGCTCCGAACCCGATTTTTTATCCCTGGAAATTGGGTATTTCCCTTGAAGATTTTGTTAACAATGATCTTACAGACATAGATTGGGTGCCTCAATATAGACCCATTAACAGCAAATGTTTTACCCGCAAAGCGGATAAGGCATATTTTGCTTCCAACGATGTTCTTGCCAGCAGGATAGGGGAAATACCAATGCTTGAAGACCTAACTTCGCTTACCCAAAACCAGGGCGATATTTGTGGTTTGCACATATTGGCGGATAATGCTCTGTTAGTTCATCAAGAAAAAGAGGTAAACGGCAGCAGGGAACTGATAATCAAGGTCTTTAGCGATGTTAATCATACTTTAACCGATTCTTTTTCCTTGCCAGTTTTTTCAGGAATGAACGATGTAGCCGTTTTAGGAAATGGAACTATTATCCTTGCCACTTTGGGAGCAAATCGGACGATCAATCTTCGGAGATTAAATAGCGATGGGACTTTTACTACCATAGATACTTGGCAATTGAATTTCCTGGATCCGCAAACCCAAATTCATCCTAAAAGCAAAATATGCTTGCAACCCCGTCACCAAAACGCTCTGGAAGTAACCTTTATGCTATTTGCGGAAGGAGAGAACGGAGAGCCGGATTATTATCAGCTTTACCGAGCTGATGCATCCGTGCCTCTTGCCATCGAAGATCCTTCTGTTCCTGCCATAGAACCTGTTATGTTCTATGCCTATCCGAACCCTGTTCATACCAATTTGAAACTTCAAGTGAAGGTTCCCAATCAGAATACTCATAAAATCGAGATTTATAACCTGAAAGGACAAAAAATTGCTACTCTAAAGGGAAATTCGGCTAAAAACGAAATTGCCGAATACAACTGGAATGGCTGTGACGCTAAAGGTAAAAGTGTTTCTGCCGGAATTTATCTTGTCCGCTTAACTGTTGATGGTAAGGTTGTACAAAGTAAGCGAATCTGTAAATATTGATCTATAAAGGAGGGTTGACTTTTCTGGTCAACCCTCCAACTTAAGAAAAGCCATTTGCACCTTGATAACCCATTCTCTGTAGATATCTTTTGTAGGGCAGAGAACTAATTACCACTATAATACATTATCTATACACATATTACCAGCATCGGAGTACAATAAGATAAAAAATAAATATTCCTTCCCTGTATAAAATAGCCCCATCGGGACGACAAATACTAACACCGAATTGTATGTTACAATAACTTCAAAACAAAAATACTCCTTCCTTAGTTACCTGAAGTAGAACTACCGTCCTGCTTCTGGGGAAAATCCCCAAGAGGCTGCACCACAGCTCTACCATAGATCCCTAAGGAAGATATAGAAATACTCCTAACATTAAAGAAGCAATATCGTTATATGGCTATTGCAATATTAGGATTAGAATTTACTATATCTTCCTTATAGCCTTCGGAAAAATATTGGCGTAACCAAGATCCGCTTCACGGTTACGATAAAGCGTAAATTTTCTGTTACCTAGGGTAAGACTTAATAACTTGTAATTAGAAAATAGTTATTTATACCTTTTGAAAAATCTCACCCAGGGTTTTCACGCTGCCTAACAGGGCTGATGATTCATAGGGTAAAACGACTGTTTTATCTCCTTGTTTGACAATCTCTCTGAATGCTTCAATATATCTAAGAGCAATCTGAAACTGAGCTGGATCGGTTCCTGTATTTTTTACAGCTTCAGCTATGGATATAATTGCTTGTCTTTCACCTTCGGCAACCAGTTTTTTTGCTTGTGATTCACCCTCTGCACGCGCTATGCGAGCTTGTTTTTCTCCGTCTGCAACCCGAATTTGATATTCTCGTTCCCCATCTGCTTGTAATATTTTGGCGCGTTTATCGCGTTCGGCGCGCATTTCTTTTTCCATAGCCGTTCTAATTTCTTCTGGAGGTAAAATTTCTTGCATTTCCACCCGGTTTACTTTTACGCCCCATTTATCGGTAGCTTCATCTAAAATATCACGCAATTTAGCATTAATAGCATCGCGCGAAGTTAAAGTATCTTGCAAGGTTAATTCTCCGATAACATTACGCAGTGAGGTCTGAGTAAGTTTTTCAATCGCTTCAGGTAAATTGCCTATTTCATAAACAGCCTTATAAGGATCGGTTATTTGAAAATAAAGCAAAGCATTAATATTGATGGAAACATTATCACTGGTGATAACATTTTGCCGGGGAAAATCATAAACATTCTCCCTTAGGTCAATTCTATCCTCTATTTTATTTACAACAACAACATTTCCGCGATAGTCAATTTTGTTATAACGCCAATGAATTGGACGGGTTTTATCAAAAATAGGAATGATAATGTGAATCCCGGAATCCAAAGTCCGATAATATTTTCCTAAGCGTTCTACAATTACGACACTCGCCTGACGCACAATTATCAGTCCACGAGAAATGAAAGTAAGAACTAAGATTGCAAAAATGAGTACCACATATAGGTAAGCCATTATTACCTCCCTAACTATTTTTTTTCCTTATTTCCCCACTTTGTTTTTTTGGCAAGAAAAAACTGAAAAAGAGTAGGTCAAAGTGTGGGAGTTCAAAGTTCAAAGTGCGGGAGTTCAAAGTTCAAAGTTATGCTTTTTGTGTTTTCAGTGTTTTCGGTGATTTCGGTGGCTAAAAAAATTTACTTGACTTAAGTTGCCTTCCCAAAAATAATAAAAAAAAGAAATCAAGTGAGGTAATTATGTTAACCTATACTGAAATTCGTAGTAATGCGCGTGAATTTTTACGAGGGAAATGGAATAATCCCTGTGCATTGATTATTCTTATTTTAGCCCTGATTAATTTTGGAGTTTCTTGTGTACCTTATCTTGGTTCTGTTATTTCTATTCTTGTTACAGGACCTTTTTTTTTGGGATTAGCTATTGTTTTTCTGAAACTGGTTAGAGGTGAAGAGATTACAATAGAATTGATGTTTGAGGGCTTTAAGGATTTTACCCGTAGTTTTATTGCCGGTGTTTTAATCATAGTTTATATCTTTTTATGGAGTTTATTGTTGATAATCCCTGGAATCATTGCTTCGTATGCCTATTCAATGACTTTTTTCATTCTGGCTGATAATCCTAATTTAACTGCCAATGAAGCAATTACAGCTAGTAAAGAATTGATGAAAGGCCATAAAACGGAGCTCTTTTTGCTGGATCTTTCTTTTATCGGTTGGATTTTACTGGGAATATTATCTTGCGGAATTGGTTTTTTGTGGATAGCAAGTTACATTGAAACAGCCAGGGCAATTTTCTATCATGAAATTAAAGGCGAAGCAATTGTGGAACCGATTGTTGATGCTACTTTTGAAGAGGTAGCCAATAAACCGCTGGAGGAAGAATAATTTAAATTCAGCGCTTCTCAAAAGGTGATTTAAAAAGCGATATTAACGCTTTATGTAAAGGTACATTTTGCTTTTCCACTACAAAAAAAAGAGGAATAAAACTTAGCCAACGTAATATTCCCCCTACCCCAAAAATCACCTGTTCAGGTTCAAAAACGCGTTTGCCAAAAGTTAAAGCCGATGGAAAAAATATACCACAGGCAAGGGTAGAAACCATCATTGCTAAACCTGTTATTGCTCCGTAAACTCCAGAATAAACTTGTTCGCTACCCTTGGCTGCAACCGATAAAACAAAATTGGTAGTGATTATTCCTGTTCCAGCCCACATACAACCTGAAATAAGTGCTTCAAACCATAAAATTGTATAGTTGCCAGGACTGGTAAATAGCCAAAGCATTGGATTTAATCCACCTAAAGCAACGCAAATTTTCATAGCTGTTTTGTTGCCGTTATTGTCGATAAAGCGTCCCCAAAATTGATATGATAAAAGGGAAGAACATACACTAATAGTGTTATATAGCTGAATTTCAAATAAGCTCATAGATAGCTTTTTCATCATATAGGGTCCCCAAAAAGGACTTCCTACTCCCGTTGCCAGCATCCACCATATCCCAAAAATGAGTAATAACCGAAAATTTTTATCCCTAAAAGGTGAAAGATAACGTTCCCGTAAACTTAGTTCCGGAACCGAAGTTATCAGGTTTTCAGGTTGACGCTTTAGAAAGATTAACCCAATTAAACCAATAATAGAAGCGAAAGCAAAAACACCAGCTAAAAACCAGGGTTGATTTTGCGGAATAAAAAAATGCTCTGCTTTTAATAAATGTATGTAGCTAGCTTTAAAAGCACCTTTTGCCGCTTCAAATAAATCTATATGAAAACTAACAATGTAGCTAACTATAAGCCCTACACCAATTAAGACCTGATTCCGTTTGGAAAAGAAACGCCCGCGAATAGATAGAGGAATTAGATCACTGATCCAAGCAATCCAAATATTGGATCCCAGAGATTGTAGTCCAGCACTGAAAAAAAGCAATATCAGTACAAACCAAATACCCTGTAACTGACTATGAAATAATAATGATAGCCCTAAAAAAAAGGTTAAAAAACGCCCTAGGGCAGTAATGAATATACAGGCATTTTTACGCTCCCTCAATTTATGAGTAATAGCCACTCCCAAAGGTTGCCAAATTGCAGAAACCTGACCAATTGCACTTAGTAAACTGTAATGCATTGGCGAAGCATTTAAAATAACCATCAATTTTACAATAAAAGAAGAACCAATCACTGACAGATTACCATAAATCTGAGCAAAAATACCTTCTGTGATAGAGGTCCTAAAACTGGTTCGAAGACGGCTATCCTTCTGCTTTTTATATATCTTGGACATTTAAATTCCCTTATAATTTCTATTGCTCATTTTATTAAGGGGCTGTTCCTGTCCAGAAAATTGTAACCAAAAGTGAATTTTCGAAACAAGGATTTTAGGATTGGTTCACGCAGATTACGCAGATCACGCAGATTTAGTTTTAGAAACAAGGATTTAAGGATTTAAGGATATGTTCACGCAGATTACGCAGATTACGCAGATTTAGTTTTAGAAACGAGGATTTAAGGATTTTAGGATTAAGAGGATTTCTAATGTAAAGTTCCGTTAGGAACGATACATACTAACGACGGGTTTTAACCCGGCGCAAAGAAGAACGAATAAAAAAAGTCCCATCGGGACGACAGATTTGATCGATGGGTTTTAACCCGGCGAAAAATACAGAAAGGTAGATAACTTCATCAATTCACAACAAACAAACTATCAAGCCTTCATAGAATATAGCAGAAACTTGATAACTCAGTTGCAAGCTGAACGACAGGATTTCGTTCTTCCAGGATATCAAAAGTAAAAAAGCCCCTTCCTCCTAAAAATCCTGATATCCTATAATCCTCGTTTCTATAATGTTGGTAATCTCTAAAATCTATTCGTGATACTTGACAAAAACCAAAGGCAATCAAAAAAAGGAATATATTAGTATAGAAACTTACAGGTTAGGTTAATGGCTCAAGATATGAATGAAGACCGGGATTTATACTCTTCCGAATTGAAAGAACTTCTCAGAGAAACATTAAAACACTCTATTGAGGGAGAATTTTCCACTCATAGTGAAGACCCTTATTTCTATACAAAAAAAGGCTATCCCCTACAAACCGAGATTGATGGTTTACCTCTTTATCCAGAATTTATTCCGGAGGTTTTACTAACCTGGGCAAATTTAGATACAACTATTAAAAGACATAAAGAAGATATCCTAGTTTTGGATTTGGAGACTACTGGTTTACGCAGTAATGGCATTTTTGCTTTTATGATTGGTTTGGGTTATTATGAAAACGAGCAGTATATCGTAGAACAGATCTTTCTGCCTGATCCAGAAGCAGAATTAAATTCCTTCGATCGCCTCATTGAATTGATAAAGGAAAAATCACTGCTAATTACATTCAATGGTAAAACCTTTGATGTGCCGGTTTTAGAATCTCGGCTTTTATATCATCAAATATGGCTTAATTTACGAGAAATGGAACACTTGGATTTATTACATATTGCCCGGCGACTATGGAAAAATAAACTTCCCTCCTGTGCTTTGGAAACCTTAGAATTCTATATTCTGGGTCAGATCAGAGATAAGGAACTTGATATTGCAGGCGGGGAAATTCCGCAGACCTATTTTAATTACCTAATTAATGGTGATCCAGAACTTATCCGGAGAGTATTTTTGCACAATCATACAGATATTTTACATACAGCAGCACTGTTCACTTTAATTTGTAACAGCATTTCCTATCCTCCTGAAAAAGGGATGGATATAAGAATTGATTATCATTCTTTGGCTATGCTGTACCAGAGCCAAAATCGAATAGATATTGCCAAAAATATACTTCTGGATTTACTATCACTTGGATTTATCGATAAAGATATTTTAAGAGAACTCGGCTTCATCTATAAAAAAGAAAAGGATTACGATTCTGCCTATGATTGTTTTGAAATAGCTGCTTCTCTAAATTGCCCTATCGCTATGCAAGAAAGCTGTATCATTCTGGAATATAAATATAAACGCTATGCAAAAGCGCTCGAAATAGCAGAAAAATTAAAAGCTTATCTGCTTAGCCGTCCAATCGTTAATCTTAATAAAGTGACAAATACAGAAAAACGCATCGAACGGCTTAAACTAAAGCAAAATAAGATAAAATGAGGTAAAAATAAATGAATTCGGTAAGTTTTGGTTCGGACAATCATAGTGGAATTCATCCCCAAGTTTTGGAAGCAATCCAAAAAGCTAATTATGGCTACTGCCCTGCCTATGGAGATGATCCTCTAACTATCGAGGTCTTAGAACAAATCAAACAACTTTTTGGGGGAAATTGTGATGCCTGGTTTGTAATTACAGGAACCGGAGCTAATATACTTTCTTTGCAGTCTGTTATACATTCCTACAATGCAATTATCTGTCCCAAAAGTGCTCATATAAATACTGATGAATGCGGGGCAGTGCAAAAATTTACGCAAAGCCGTTTGCAACCAATTGAAACTACCGATGGGAAATTGACCCCGGAATTGATTGCTCCCTTACTTTTAGGTAATCGGGATCAACATCATTCTCAGGCAAAAGTTATTTCTATCTCCCAAAGCACAGAATATGGAACTTTGTATTCATTGCAGGAACTGAAAGCACTTGCCGATTTCGCTCATCAAAATAATATGTTTTTACATATCGATGGAGCGCGTTTGGCAAATGCTGCTTCCGCTTTAAACTGTTCTCTGAAAGAAATGACAAAAGATATTTCTGCCGATGTTGTTAGCTTCGGGGGAACAAAAAATGGTTTACTTTGCGGCGAAGCAATTATCAGTTTTAATCCAGAAATAACTTCCGATATGCGTTTCTATAGAAAACAAGCAAGCCAGCTTTTAAGTAAAATGCGTTTTGTTTCTGCTCAGTTTGAAGCATATTTACAAGATGATTTATATCTGCAAAATGCTTTCTGCGCCAATAAAATGGCAAAACTATTAGCAAAACGCTTACAGGAAATAAAGGAAGTTACCGTAACTCAGGAAGTGGAAGTAAATTCCCTATTTGTTATCTTACCTGAACATATTATTGAAACCCTGCAGCAAAAATACCATTTTTATACTTGGAATGAGGCAACTAACGAAGTCCGACTAATGTGCAGTTTTAATACTAAAGAAGAACATATAGATGAGTTTATTAACGACCTCAAAACACTACTGTAAATCTGATAACTTCTATGTGAGTAAGTTGTCCTTGTAAATCACAAGCACAGTAAATCCAGATCCACCGTAAATCCAAAGTTCTGGTAAAACACGAGGCACAGTAAATCCAAAGTTCTTGTAAAACACGAGGCACAGTATATCAAGAACTATTGTAAAATAAAGTGATAGTAAATCAAGAGCCATTGTAGAGCAAGAGTCATTTTTGTAGTGAGACATTTTTTAGTTCCATTAGGAACGATACATACTAACGACGGGTTTTTAACCCGGCGAAAAAAATGTACACCTAAAAAAAGTCCCAGCGGGACGACAGATTTTAGCTACAGGTTTTAACCCGTCTAAATAAAAGTGTCGCCCTAAGGGACTATTAAGAAGAAGCAGTTTATAAAATCCTCTAAATCCTGAAATCCTTAAATCCTAAAATCCTTGTTTCTAAAATTCACTCCTTACATCCTTGTTTCTCAAATTCACGCAATTCAAAACTATAGCTTGTCAGATGAAATTATTGGATTATACTATTATCAAAGCAATAAAACAAGGAGTATAAACAAAAATGAAGGTATTA
>Ga0116159_1005483_pt1 | contig 10214 bp, 4 predicted proteins | sample AD_JPNAS1_MetaG_FD_89878 | JGI IMG/M metagenome (GOLD analysis project Ga0116159, IMG submission 89878) | Active sludge microbial communities of municipal wastewater-treating anaerobic digesters from Japan - AD_JPNAS1_MetaG | ecosystem: Engineered > Bioreactor > Anaerobic > Digestate | place...
AAGTCCCAGCTACAACAATTCTAAAAGCTTTTGGTGTCGAAAATAATGAAGAAATTAAAAATATTTTTAGTGATATTGATACCAGTGATATCCAATATATTGAAAAAACACTTAGCAAAGATAATACCTCAAATAGCAATGAAGCTCTCTTAGAAATTTATAAAAAAATGCGTCCCAAAGAACCATTAGCGCTCGATAATGCTACGTCATTTTTCAATAATTTATTTAAACGATTTGATAGATATAGCTTTGATAAAATTGGTAGATATAAATTTAATAAAAGATTAAATTTACCCTTAAATCAAGTAGAAAATAAAGAATTCCGCGTATTACACAAAGAAGATATTATTGCTGTTTTGCGTGAACTAATAAGCATGAATAATAATCCCGAAGCCACATCTGATATTATTGATCATTTAGGCAATAGGCGTGTTAGATCAACGGGAGAATCATTACAAGATCGCTTTTTTATCGCTGTTTTTAGAATGAAAAGACTTATTCAAGACAGAATGACTATGTTAGATCCCACTACTCTTACCCCTGCTCAATTAATTAGTCCGAGAATTCTAACTAATGCTATGCGTGATTTCTTTAATATGTCACCCCTATCTCAATTTATGGATCAAGTTAATGCTTTGTCAGAGCTTGAACATAAACGTCGTTTAACTGGTTCTGGTCCTGGTGGTATTAAACAAAAAACTAAAGGTGGTGTTGAAATTCGTGATATTCAACCAAGCCATTATGGCAGAATTTGTCCAATTAACTCGCCTGAAGGACCAAATGTTGGGTTAGTATTAAATTTAGCTACTTTTAGCCGCTTAAATGAATTAGGTTTTTTAGAAACACCTTATTTTAAAGTAAATCATGGTAAAATTACAAAAGAAATAGTGTGATTTGATGCTAATGAGGAAGAGAATCATATTATTGCTCGTGGGGATGTGCCTTATGACAATAATGGTAATATTTTAGAACAAGAAGTAGAGTGCCGTTTTAAAGGTGATCCTCAGATATTTAAACTCTCCGAAATAGAATATATTGATGTATCTCCATATCAGTTATTATCTCCTACAAGTGCTTTAATTCCTTTTGTCGAACGTAATGAAGCCCGACGTGCTTTAATGGGATCAGTTATGCAAAAACAAGCTGTCCCTGGCATTATTAAAGATAAACCATTAGTAGCAACTGGTATGGAAAAACAAGTAGCCCGAGATTCTGGGCAAATGATTTTAGCTAAAAACAGCGGTATTGTAAAAGAAGTTGATGCCAATCATATACTTATAGAAACCAAAGATCACAAAAAAGATAATTACCAGCTCAAAGTCTTTGTTCGTACTAATCAAAATACTTGTTTTCATCAAACCCCAATTGTTCATAAAAATGATGAAATAAAACAAGGACAAGTAATCGCCGACAGTTCTTCTACCCAAGATGGACAATTATCATTAGGACATAATTTGTTAGTAGCATTTATGCCTTGATATGGTTATACTTTTGAAGATGCTATTGTTATTTCAGAAAATTTGCTTAAACAAGATGTTTTTACTTCAGTTTACACAGAAGAATTTATTTGCGATCAACAAGAAACTCAGTTAGGACCAGAAATAATTACCCGAGACATTCCAAACATTTCTGAAAAAGCTTTAAGAGATTTAGATGAAGATGGTATTATTCGTCTTGGCGCTGAAGTAGAAGGCAACGATATTTTAGTCGGGAAAATATCTCCAAAAGGTGAAGTAGAATTAACCCCAGAAGAACGACTTATGCGCGCTATTTTTGGTAGTGAATCCAAAGAAGTGAGAAACACATCTTTATTTTTAAAACATGGACGCCATGGTCGAGTAATTAAAACTAAAATTTTGTCTAGAAAAAAAGGCGATAAATTAGAGGTTGGTATTATAAAAAGAATTTTTATTGAAATTGCCGAACTTCGTAAAGTTAAAGTAGGAGATAAATTAGCTGGTAGGCATGGTAACAAAGGTATTATTAGTATTGTGGCGCCAGCCGAAGATATGCCATTTTTAGAAGACGGGACTCCTGTTGATATTGTTATAAATGCCTTATCTATTCCAAACCGTATGAATCTTGGTCAAATTTTTGAATCACAATTAGGATTAGCTGCTGATAGATTACATTATCAAGCTATATGTCCTCCTTTTGATGGAGCCACAGAAGAAGAAATAAAAGAAGAAATGAATAAAGCTAATATTGATACAAAAAACGGAGGTAAAGTTGCTCTATTTGATGGTCGTACAGGTCAAAAATTTGAACAGCTTGTTACTATTGGTAAAATTTATATGATGAAACTTAATCATATGGTAGCGGATAAAATGCATGCAAGATCAGTAGGTCCCTATGCTTTAATTACTCAGCAACCCCTTAAAGGAAGATCACAAATGGGAGGACAAAGATTTGGTGAAATGGAAGTATGAGCATTAGAAGCTTATGGTGCTGCCAAAACTTTGCAAGAAATGTTAACTATTAAATCAGATGATATTATCAGCCGTCGAGAAGCCTATGCTGCAATAATTAAAAATGATAAAATTAAAAGCCCAACAATCCCCGCAGCATTTAATGTTATTTTAAGCGAATTAAAAGCTTTGTGTCTAAATATTGAAATCAAAAATATTGCCCCAGACCAAAATACAAAATCTCAATAACAATAATAACAATAATGATAAAACTATCAAAAATATAATATATAAAAATAATTTTTATTAAATAATAATATTTATAAATTTTTATTATGTTAGAAAAAAATACAATGAATCCATCTGATGATTTTGAAAGTTTAAAAATATCAGTTGCTTCTCCAGAAAAAATTGTCGAGTGATCGCACGGAGAAGTTTCAGAAGCTGAAACAATAAATTATAGAACTCAAAAACCAGAAAAAGGTGGATTGTTTTGTGAAGCAATTTTTGGTCCCATTAAAGATTATCAATGTAGCTGTGGCAAATATCGTGGTATACGCTTCAATGGCATAAAATGTGATCGTTGCGGGGTGGTTATTACCCACTCTTCTGTTAGACGTTTTTGAACAGGTCATATATCCTTATGTATTCCTATTTGTCATATTTGATACCTCAAAACCCCTCCTCATATATTAGAGGCTGTTTTGGGTGTATCTAGTTTGGCTTTAGAACAAGTAATTTATTACAACGCCTATATAATCACCAAAATTAACGAAAATGAACTTATTAATATAAAAAACGATATAAACAAAGAGTATAAAATTGAATTAAAAAATGCTGATAATAACCAAAAATCTAATATTAATTTAAAATATAAACAGGCTTTAAAAGAACTTGATATTATTCATGTAAAAAAAGTTTTAAATGAAAAAGAGTATTATTATCTTACTAAAAAATTTAGCAATGCATTTGAAGCAGAAACTGGATCGGAACCCATTGTTAATTTTTTACATACATTGGATTTACAAAAAGAAATAAATGATTTACAATCCAAAATAAATAAAGCTCCATATAGCCAAAAAGAACGATTATTAAAACGACTAAAAATATTAAAATCTTTTTGAACATCCAAAACCCAACCAGAATGAATGTTTATTACTAATCTTCCAGTATTACCGCCTGACTTACGTCCAATGGTCCCACTTGATGGAGGAAGATATGCATCCTCAGATTTAAATGATCTTTATAGACGTATTATTACTCGAAATAATCGTTTAAAAAAATTAATGAGTTCAAATGCTCCTTTTGTTATTGTAAAAAACGAAAAAAGAATGCTCCAAGAGTCAGTTGATATGTTATTTGATAATTCTTTGCATCAAGGGAGACAAACTTCTCAAAGATCTCAAAGAAGACCTTTACGATCTTTGGCTGATATTCTCAAAGGTAAACAAGGCCGTTTTAGACAAAATTTACTTGGTAAAAGAGTAGATTATTCTGGTCGTTCTGCTATTGTTGTTGGACCTACATTAAAATTAAACGAATGTGGAGTACCAAAAGAAATGGCTTTGGAAATTTTTAGACCTTTTATTATTCATAAATTATTAGCCAAAGATTTAGCTCATAGTATTCCTGCTGCAAATAAATTAATTGATGAAAAAAACGATGAAGTTTGAGCTATTTTAGAAGAAGTAACAAAAGATAAATATATTTTATTAAATAGAGCTCCAACTTTACACAGATTAAGTATTCAAGCTTTTCATCCTATATTAATAGAAGGACTAGCTATACAAATTCACCCAATGGTTTGTGAACCATTTGGTGCTGATTTTGATGGTGATACTATGTCATTACATTTACCTTTGTCTGAAGAAGCACAAAAAGAATGTGACGATATAATGGTTTCTACACGTGGTCTTTTAAAACCTTCAAGCGGAGAAACAACCATGAGCCCTACCAAAGATATTGTCTTAGGGTGCTATTGACTAACATTAGATTTTGATAATAAATTAGGTGAAAATAAGATATTTTTGAATGCCCAAGAAGCGATGCTCGCTTATGATAATCAAAAAATAGATTTACACGCAAAAATTAAAATAAAATATCCTAAAAACCAAATTACGAGTGATGCTCAAATTATTGAAACCACAGTTGGACGATTAATATTCAATGAACTACTACCAAATGATTTTCCTTATCAAAATGAAGTTTTTACAAACAAAAAATTAAAAAAATTAATTAATAGTATTATTAAACAATATGGATTTCAGATAGCTGCCAATTGTTTAGATAATATAAAAACAATAGGATTTAAATATGCTACTGTTTCGGGATTAACTTGAAACTTAGCTGATCTAAAATCTCCGGCTGATAAACAAGAAATTATTAAAAAACATATAAGTATAAATAAAGAAATTCAAAAACAGTTTGACGAAGGATTACTAAGCCAAGAAGAAAGATACACCAAAGTAATTGAAAATTATACTGATGCAATGAACAATGTAAAGAATGTTATTATTCAAAACTTAGCCAAAGAAGTTTCTAATCCTATAAAAATTATAATTGATTCTGGTGCTAGAGGTACTCCAGAACAGTTAAACCAAATGGTTGGTATAAAAGGTATAGTTACTACACCAAATGGCAGAGGTATTGAATTACCAGTGCTTTCGTCATATAAAGAAGGATTCAATTGTTTGGAATATTTTATAGCTACTCATGGTTCAAGAAAAGGTTTGGTAGATACAGCTATCAAAACTTCTCAATCTGGATATTTAACCCGAAAACTAGTAGATGTAGAACAAGATATGATTATTTATAATCACGATTGTCAAGATACAGAAGGATTAGAGATATTAAGAACAACCCACGAGGAATTAGAACAAAGTTTTGCCAGTCGTATAGTTAGTCGTGTTTTAGCTAAAAATGTAAAACTAAAAAATGGTAAAATAATACCCAAAAATACTTTAATAGATTCCGAAATAGCCAAAGAAATAGTCGAGAATTCTGATGTAGAATCTATATGAGCATTTTCACCTTTAACTTGTAAAAATATAAAAGGTGTTTGTCAAAAATGTTATGGCGCTGATTTGACCAACGGGAATTTAATCAAAATAGGTGAAGCTGTGGGCATTATTGCTGCGCAAGCTATTGGCGAACCTGGTACTCAACTCACCTTACGTTCATTTCATGCAGGAGGTATTATGACAGCATCAGATATTACTCTTGGCTTACCATATATAGATGGACTATTTGAATGTCGTAATCCCAAAAATGAAGCACTTCTTTGTGAAGTAGAAGGTATTGTTGATGATATTTTAACACCCTATAATGAATTTAATAAAATTGTTATTAAAATAACAACAAAATGCAAAAATCCCACATATAAAAAATATTCTCGATCTAAACAAAATAAACAATTCTTAGAACCTGGAGAAAAATTTATTTATTCTGTCAATCCTAATAAAAATATCAAGGTAGTACCAAATCAACAAGTAAAAATTGGCGATCCTTTAACTATAGGCAGTATAAATTTAAAACAGCTATTTCCATTAGTTGGTCTTGTTCCTACAGAAAATTATATAAAAAGAGAAGCTCAAAAAATTTATTTATTAGCTGCTACAGAAATTCATGAAAAATATTTTGAGCTTGTTATACGCAAAATGTTTTCCCAAGTGTTTATTACTAATAGTGGCGACTCAAGTTTTATCCCCGGAGAAGTTGTATCACTTGCTAATTTTATAGAGACTAATTATAATTTACGAAACAATCACAAAAAACCAGCTACAGCCAATCGATTAATTCGTGGTATTAAAAAAGTAGCATTAAATTCAGATAGTTTTTTGTCTGCTGTATCATTTGAAGAAACTTCTCATGCTTTAATTAAATCTGCCATAGAAGGTAAGGAAGATAAACTTAATGGTCTAAAAGCTAATATTATTATTGGTAGGCTAATTCCTGCTGGTACTGGGTTTCGAAAATTTAATAAACAAAATAACAAACAAAATAATAAAAAATAAAATAAATATTGTAATAATATTTAATATTGTCACTATGTCTTTAGTCAAAATAACTCCATCAAAAAAACCATATGTTTATTTAGATTATGCTGCTAGTACACCCATAGACCCCCGTGTTCTTAAAAGTATGATTCCTGTTATGAGATATTATTATGGTAATTCTTTATCTTTACATCAAAAAGGTATGGAAGCCAAAGAATTATTAGAAAGCATTCGGGAAGGATTTGCTAAAATATTAAAAGTAGCTCCACAAGAAATTATATTTACATCAAGCGCCACTGAAAGTAATAACCTTGCTATAAAAGGCATAGTTATGGCTGATATGAAAAGCAATATTGACAAAAATGTTGTTACCTCCTCACAAGAACACTCATCAATAAATAGCTTATGTAATTGATTAGAAAAACACGGATTAAAAGTATCAAAAGTATCTAGCACCAATGAAGGATTAATTGATATAAATCATTTAAAACAGCTGATTAATGATAATACTATTTTAGTTTCTCTAATTTATGTTAATAACGAAACTGGTGTAATACAACCACTTGAAAAAATAGGCGAGTTAATTCAAAAAATTCGCCAAGATCGATTAGAAAGAGAAATCACAACTCCAATATATTTTCATATTGATGCCACTCAAGCTTTTGGTAAAATAGCTATTGATATAACAAAACTCAATTGTGATTTACTAACAGCTTCTGCTCATAAAATTTATGGGCCAAAAGGTGCAGCTTTACTTTATATCAAAAAAGGTACACATCTAGAACCTTTAATCCATGGTGGGGGTCACGAGTTTGGTATACGTTCAAGTACTGTAAATGTGCCAGCCATTTTTGGATTTTTTAAAGCATTTGAACTATGTCAAAGCCTAATGAAACGAGATTACAGAAAATGTACATCTTTTTCTAATAAAATAATAAAAATATTGCCTCAAAAAATATCAGGAGTCCATTTTAATGTACCAAAAAATATTCGTCTTCCTAATATTATTAATGTCCGTTTCGACTATATAGAAGGGGAGTCATTGGTATATATGCTCGATACTCACCATATTGGTGTTTCTACAGGCTCTGCCTGCGCTTCTAGTTTTTTAAAAGCCAGTGAAACTCTAATTTCAATGGGTCTTAAACCAGAACAAGTAGGGGGGTCTATTCGTATTTCCCTTGGGCGTTTTACTACCAAAAAAGAAATAAATTATTTATTAGAAATTTTACCACAAGTTGTAGAACAATTAAGAAGAGTGTCTCCCTTTACACCTGCTTCTACATAAACAATTTAATATGAATGAATACTATTCCAAACATCTCTTACAACTATTCCAAAATCCTAAAAATTATGGTAAAATAAAAAATCCTGATGCTATAGGTCAAGCAGGTAATTTAACATGCGGTGATGTTATGGCTATATATATAAAAGTAGGCACAAATGCAAAAAACGAAAAAATTATTAAAGATATAAAATTCGAAACATTTGGCTGCGTGGCAGCTATTGCCACATCGTCTATGATTACTACATTAGCCAAAGGCAAAACATTAGACAAGGCTTTACAAATTACCAACAATGATATTATTAATAAATTAGATGGACTGCCAACTGCCAAAGTACACTGTTCATTATTAGCAACAGATGCTTTATTTGAAGCAATATATGATTATTATAAAAAACATGAGCCTAACAAAATAACAGAAGAATTGGAACAAAAACACCAAAACATATTAAAAAATCAAACAATTATTGAACAACGTTATAACGAATGAATAGAACAAGAAAAAAGGGAATTAAACAAAAACTAAATATTTTTCATTACTATTTAGTATCAAAATATTTACAACATTTGGTTTTAACGGAGGGTTGGCAGAATGGCTAATGCGTCGGTCTTGAAAACCGATGGGCGAAAGCCCTTGCAGGTTCGAGTCCTGTGCCCTCCGCCATAACTATTTTCTCTTTTTACAATAAATAAATCTAAATACTAATTTTTTAATACCCAGCAATATAAATATGAATGATTTTTTTAATCAATTTTTTGCGAGTTGAAAATACGCCTGAAATGGAATAAAATATTGTTTTAAATTAGAAAAAAATTTAACTTTAATGCTTATTATTGCTATTATTGTAATAATTATAGGAGGGTTGCTACATATTTCTCATACTGAATGGCTTTTTGTTATAACTCTCATAATAGCAATATTGGCATTGGAATTGTTTAATACAAGCATTGAACACTTTTTAGATTTATTTCATCCAGAAATTAATAATCAAGTAAAGCATATTAAAGATTTAATGGCTGGGAGTGTAGCCATTGTTTCCCTGGGCGCTTTAATTCTTGGTATTATTATTTTTTTACCCAAAATTTTAAAACTAATAAACGCTATAAACTAAATTTATGGCCGATGTCAGAGATGAAATTAAACAAAAACTAAATATTGTTGATGTAGTGGGTAGCTACATAAAACTTCAAAAAGCCGGGGTAAATTACAAAGCGCTTTGTCCTTTCCACAAAGAAAAAACCCCGTCTTTTATTGTGTCACCCCAAAGACAATTTGCTCATTGTTTTGGATGTAATTTTTCAGGTGATATTTTTACCTTTGTTATGAAAATAGAAAATGTTGATTTTTTTACTGCTTTAAAAATTTTAGCCAATAAAGCCGGAGTTAATTTATCACAATATCAAAGTAAAGAAAATTCCATCAAAAAAACTCTATTTGAAATTCAAGAAGCTGCATTAATATTTTTTGAACAAAAATTAAAAGAAAATACAAGTGCTTATAATTATTTAAAAAATAGAGGATTAAGTAATCAAATTATTCAAGAGTTTCATATTGGATTTGCTCCTGATGAATGAAGATCATTAACTGAATATTTAATTAGCAAAGGCTTTAAACTAAGTGATATTGAAAAAACTGGATTAATTATTCGCAAAAATGAAGCAGCCAATATAACAGATATTAATTCGCTTACAACTAAATTTTTTTTCGACCGTTTTAGATCTCGAATTATGTTTCCTATTTTTAATTTATCAAATGAACCAGCTGGTTTTACTGGAAGAATTTTTCAAGCCGACAAAAATATTCCCTTAAAAACTATAAAAAATATAGAAGAAACCGGAAAATATATAAATTCTCCAGAAACTATTATTTTTAACAAAAGCACACTTTTGTTTTTATTAAATAAAACCAAAAATTTTATCCAAGAAAAAAATGAAGCTATTTTAGTAGAAGGACAAATGGATGCAATTGCTTGTTATCAAGAAGGAGTCAAAAATGTTGTAGCATGTTCTAGCACAGCTTTGACATCAGAACAATTAAATATATTAAAACGTTATTGTAGCTCTCTTATTTTAGCATATGATAACGATCAAGCTGGACAAGAGGCCACAGAAAGAAATATTGAATTAGCTTTAAATGCTGATTTTGAAGTAAAAGTTATTACTCTTAATGATGCCAAAGATTTCTCTGAATTTATGAATCTTCACCCAAAACAATTGCCCAATATAATATCTTTGGCAAAACCAATTATGGAGTTTTACTTTAATAGAGCACAAACACTTTTTGATATTAATACTATAAAAGGCAAAAAAGATTTTATGGTTTACTTTTTATCAAAAATTAAATACTTACAAAACAATATAATCGAAAAATCGTTTTGAATGGACAAACTATCTAGTTTATTAAACATAAAAGTAGATCTTTTAGAAATAGAGCTACACAAACTAAATCAAACAAATCCATATATTCAAAAATTTGGGATTACTCAAGAAGACGAAATAATAAATCTAAACACCATAAAAACACGA
>Ga0116159_1005501_pt1 | contig 10186 bp, 2 predicted proteins | sample AD_JPNAS1_MetaG_FD_89878 | JGI IMG/M metagenome (GOLD analysis project Ga0116159, IMG submission 89878) | Active sludge microbial communities of municipal wastewater-treating anaerobic digesters from Japan - AD_JPNAS1_MetaG | ecosystem: Engineered > Bioreactor > Anaerobic > Digestate | place...
AGTTCGATTCGATCAATCCTGCTGACGTCCGGAGTACCGTCGAGTATGGGTGCCATCTCTGCGATCTGGGGTGTCTTTGATGCATCCAGCTCTACCGGGGCTACCTTTGACCAGTCGACCACGAGGCTAGGCTGGAACACATGCTCAATGCGAACTATGTCGGGCCAGCTTATCTCGTACTCTGCCTTGCCTGGGTCAACCTCGACCGCGGTCTTGGGCGTGGGCGGAGGCGGCGGGCCATCGCCACCCCCCTCGTGGGGCAGAAAGGTGAACGGCACTCCAAAGATGTTAACATGCTCGGGTTTGAAGAACCCGGTGACCGGATCCATCTCGCGAGAATCATACGACGTACGCCGAAGACCCCGCCCCACAACCTGCTCGCAGAGCAACTGACTCGTGAAAGCACGCAGACCCATGATGTGTGTTACTGTCTTCGCATCCCAGCCCTCACTCAGCATGCCGACGGAAATCACGTTCTGTATCCTCTCTCCCAGCTGGCCAGGTTTGCCTACAGTATCTACTGTGCGACGCAGCAATTCTGCCTGCTCAGCCTTGGTCAGCTTCCGATCCTGCGGCAACCCATCTTCCCTGTCTGCCTCCACATCGCTGTCCGTCGGGCTCTCGATGCCAGCTACTTCCTCTCGTGCCTCTGCCTCAGCCAAGACCTTGGAGTCTATATGAAGGATTCGGTCCGGATCGCAGAGCTCCTTGATGTAGATCCTGTTGGAGTCGAACGCATGCTTCACTCGAGCCGCCGTCTCCGTTCGGTTAGCGACAGTGATCATCACGGGTGGAGTCGCATGACCGGCCTCAGTCCAGTGCCTTCGAGCCTGCTGCCAATCATACCCGAGTAGATAGTACGCATTAAGGACTAAGTCAGGTAGAGGTTCTTCGGGTTTGGCGCGGCGGTTCAAATCGTCTTTGACATCGGGGTCGTTATATATGTGGTAGAGCCTAGACTTGTATGTCTTGGCGTCCGGAATCGCGTCATCGCGTACGACAACACGAGGGGTCTTAACGAGGCCCGATTCAATGGCATCGTTCAGGCCGAAGTCACTGACTATCCACCCGAATAGCGCCTCTTCTCTGGTTCTCTTGCCTGATGGCATGAAAGGTGTTGCAGAGAAATCATATGCTGTTTGGATACCTCTGGTACGATGTAGGCGATCCAGTCCTCCTACCCATACCGTAGCCTCCTCGGCGCTGTCCCTGAGGTCGCGACTTCGAAGGTACTTCCCTTCCGCCTCTGGATTCACGCGCCAGGCGTGATGCGCCTCGTCGTTGATCACCAGCAGATTTCGGGCGCTCGCCATCGGCCCCAGAACATCGCGAGTATAGGCTTCGTCGCTCTTCATGCCTCGCTTATCCACGCTTCGACGCTTCTTGACCTGCTCTTCGCTTTCCCAGGACAGCTTCTGCCAGTTCACAACCGCGACTCTGCCACCGCTCAGCTTGTCACATAGCGCATCCGGTACGATCCGAAAAGCCTTGTAGTAGTTATCTTCGGACGACGGCAGCAGCACTTCCAAGCGCTTCCTCACCGTCAGACCCGGTGCCACTACCAGCACACTCTTGGAGAAGCGAGGGTCTTGTGGATACGTCACCTTGTTCAGAACATGCCAAGCAATCACCATTGCCATCACAATGGTCTTGCCCGATCCCGTCGCCATCTTGCAGCACTGTCGCGCGAAGGAGCCGCCGTCCCCGGGTATGTCGATACCTACTCGGTCGGCAGCTGGAGATTCGGCAAGCCAGATGAGTGTCTCGGCGGCCTCTAGCTGGCAGAAGAAGAACCGACGCATCTCGAACTCTTCTGGATCGCGCCAGTGCTCCAGTAGGCGTTTGGTGATCCCCGATACCCCAGGGTACCCTGCTTCGCGCCACGCCTTGACGCGAGGGCGAATCTGGTTGACAAGCGGTATCTCTACGAAAATGCCAGGGTCGTCGAAGGCTCTGGATTCGCCTGATGCAATGACGTAGCCAGCTGGTCTGCGCCCCTCCGCACGATGGAATGTGCGCGTCGTGCGGTCATAGCTCCAGTGCTGCGTTGGCTCCTCGTACGGCGAGTTGATAATGAGGTGGTCGATCTTTGCCTGAGCCATCATTCCACCTCCAGCACTCTCAAGCTTTCAATGCCGCGATCATCGACGATCTTCACCGCTATGCGTCGATTGTCGCCGGGATCAAACGGCAAAGAAACGGTACCTCTGTATGCCTCTATGAGTCCCTCATCAACAGCAGCTCTCAGACTCCTTGCCAGGCGTGCCCAGCCATCTTTCTCTCCTGCCAGTGGGAAAAAAACCTGGCGCGGATACAGGCTTCGTCCATCATAGTCGGTATCCAGCATCCACAGTGCTATCTGCTCTGCATCTCCTGAGTCAATGGCACCCGTCTTGGTGTTGTAGTAGTCGAAGCCATGGACAGAAACACGCAACTTGCCCTTATCCGGGCCGTCAGCGATGCGCTCCACCTGAACGTCAGGCCGTCCTATGAGCCAGAATGACTCATTGCTTGCCCGCTTCTTCTTAAGGTCTTCGGTCAGGAGGTCGGCATTCATCTGCACCTTGAGCAGGGTAACACCGCGCCAGTTGGTCTCCTCAATGTCCCTGGCAGCCTCAGGATCGAACTGGAACGCAGCGAAAGCAAGTAACTCAGGCCTTGGCACGAGCCTCTGAGCATCTTCAAGGGCCAATGCTACCTGGCGCTTCTCCAGAGGAGCATGTTCTGGCGCGAATGAGACCGCGATTCGAAGAGGAGCATCGGCGGTTCCTTCGCTTCCTGCTTTCGCAGTATCGCTGTCGCTAAGCCGGGTCTCGCCATCGGCATGAATCCATCGCAGCCCCGGGAGTGGCTCAAGCCTGGCAAAACGAATGTGCTGCCCCCCCTTTCCGCGAATCCCTGTGCGCAGGAGTTCATCGCGCCACTCACCTTGTCGAAGAGTCTCTCCGGAGCGGGCAATGGAAATATCGGCAGCCTGGGGAGGCGTTTCCAGAAGCTCTTCGACCGATTTGACTGCGGGAGCAGGTACAGCCTCTACGGTGAACGGGCCGCTAACACGCTTCTTGCCCCGATCCACTAGCGGCTGGTCATACAGGATCTCTGTCGCTGGAGGCTCATTGTTAGCGATGGACTTCAGAGTGATATGCGGTACAGTCTGATACACAAAACCGCTGCCTACGCCCTCCATTGGACGAGCGAGCTCATAGTAGTCGTAAACAGCTGTCATCAACCGCTGTCTTGCGATAGTGAGCGCAACCCGAGAGGTATCGCAGGTGATCCACCGTCGTCCCCACTGCTCTGCCACGTATGCGGTTGTGCCACTGCCGCAAGTGGGGTCCAGAACAAGATCTCCGGGATCCGTTGTCATCAGAAGGCATCGTTGTACCACCCTTACAGATGTCTGAACAACATACAGCTTCTCTTCCGCGAACGATGAGAAGACGACGTCATCCCATATGTTGGCGATAACCTGATAGGGCCAATCGCTCTTCAACCTCTTGAACCTTAGCGTCGAGCCTGCGATCACTAGCCTGCCCTGCTTCGCCAGGTTCTGAAGACCCTCGATGCTTGTGCTCCAATACCTGGCACCAGGTGCGAAGGTGCGTCCTTCGTACTCGAATGGTGTCCGGTGATACTCATGCGATGAGGTCAGATCGCTGGTCACGAATTCGGTGTCCGAGCCGACCCTGGACAGCTGGAACAGTTGATGGTACTTGGCGTACTCATGATTCTTCGAAAACCATACTACATAGTCCACCACTCCTGGCATGAACCTGTCAGGCTGTGGTGATCTTTTCTGTACAGTGATGATGCGCAGGAAGTTCTTCGGGCCAAAAACCTCATCCATTAGCGCACGTACATGATGAAGATTCTCGTCGCTGATCTGTACGAAGATGCTGCCAGATTCCGCGAGCAATTCGCGAGCCAGTAGCAGGCGGTCCCGAAGGTACGCCAAGTACGAATGTATCCCCAACTCCCAGGTATCCCGGTAGGCACGGATCTGCTCCGGCTCCGCCGTCACATCTTCATCCCTGCCATCTTTGACATCACGCTTGTTCACAAAAGGCTGGAAATTCGACCCATACTTGATCCCATACGGCGGATCTATGTATATCATCTGTATCTTCCCTGCCATGCCTTCCTTCTCAAGCAGCGAGTTCATCACAAGAAGACTGTCGCCTGCTATGAGCCGGTTACTCCACCCGTGAGCATGGCGGTAGAACTCAATTGCCTCTCGTAAAGGCGGGTTCTCCTCCGGCTGGGCGAACAGCGCCAGTTGCTGATCTGTCGTGGCCGGTTGCCTGCTCACCGCCTCAATGATCGTTCGTGGGTCGATGCGCTCATGAACGTGCAGTGATACCGTGGGTACCTCAAATGACATCCGCTCTGCTTTGCCAGCCCACTGCAGTTGGGGGTCTAGATGCGGATCATATGAGTATGTTTGCTGCTGTCCAGCGTCTGGATCCGTATCAGGCGTTACGAGTCCTGCTGGAGGGTTGTTGATCCGTTGCTTGTCGGAATGTATGTAGGAACCGAGTGTCTCGACAGCCTGTCCACGCTTCACGCGTCTCTTGCCCACTTTCATATCCCGCCATCGACCTCCTATCGCTGATCGCGGAAGGCCAACGAGGTTTGCGCCACTGGCCTCTCGTATTGCCTAATGTAGCTAGTACCGCGCCCCAATGGAAACGGAGCCCTTCGCATAGTCCCAGCCGACTTCCGTCACTTCATGTTCCAGCCCTCTGTGGAAGAGCGTCTCGCCAATCCGGGGAATGAGGTCCCGTTCTCCTAAGTCAACGGTCTCGACCTCAGCCCCGACCGCAACGTCTGTCTTCCTAACGAGTATGAGCTCCACCCTCATCTCAGACACCTCCCGGCCCAGCCAAACTCAGTTTCGCCGAAGAAGCCGACTCGTTGCTGCCGTCGGCCGTCGGCTCTCAGGCATTGTGCTGACCGCCCCAGCGAGACTGTTCTGGGACTTATCGAGAATCCCTTGGTAGCCGCCTGTCGAGCGGGTCTCTCGCGCATAGTACATAGCAACCTGCAGATCATCGGCAGTATTGCCAAGGGTATCAGCAGGCCCAAACCATCTCCCCCATCCTAATTCCAGAGGTAGCGACTCGTGGCGAGACTCGGCCCTATGGCAACGCAACCAGCAGATTCCCCGTATACACCAATGCCAGACTATGTCCGGGCTTGCCTACGGCGGTATTGCTCAAGAACTCTCGTCAAATGGCTCTTGCGGACCTCGGTAAGCCGCGCGAATCCAAAGTGCTCAAGCAGCACTCGACACAGAAGCGTATCATCTTTGTAACAGTCATTGGTTGCACCGACTAATCGGTCTAGTACCGCAAAGAACTCTGACGAAGGAATCTCCAATAGATCTCGCCGTCCAGCCGCTCGTTCCTTGACTCTCGGGGAATTGGTAAGCCATAGAACCTGCGACTCAAGGGAGCGGTCACCGAGTTCATCTTCCAAGACGATCTCTCCCGCCCTTTGCATATGGAGTAATGCCCTATTTAACGTCTTCCTCACGGCTTTACCGGATCGGCTCAGGCTAGGGCATTCCTCCACATAGAGTCTGAAAAGGAACCTCTTAGTGATTGGCCCTTCCTTTTCGATGATCTTGCATAGGGCTTCTCGAAGAGCAGCGGGGGCAGAGTTGCGTGGATCGGGGAGACCCGGCCTTTCGGGCGATCGCACTACGGGGACGAATGGCTGATCCTCTTCGTGTTTCCCGTGAGTCTCCTCGTTGTCTCCAATGCAATCACTTGGCTTCGCTTCTTCGATATGTTCTCGGGGACGTGTCTCGCTTGCTCCTAGGCGCGGCGTCCGTTCGTTGTGTTCCTCCGTTTTCTCTTCCCCAACTGGTTTGATGCCCAGTTCATCGCACGCCTCGACGATCCGACCTATGGCACCCCTACGGTCGAGGTAGAATTCCGATTCACGTACACGAACAAACTTCAGCCCGGCCCGTTCGAGTTGTCGCTGTCTAATCATATCCTGATCGAACCGTTCCGGTCCATGCCACGCATCGCCATCGCATTCCACTGCCAGCCGATGGTTCACTAGCCCTTCGAGGACAAGATCGATCCGATAGCCCGCGAACTCAACTTGAGGGCGAAGCCGGTATCTCCTTCTCAGCAGCTCAAGCGCAACATCGAATTCGAACCAGCTCTCATAGGGGTCAGGTTGTTCACCGAGCTGCCGGGGGCCGCGTCCTGCCTCGCGCGCCAGACGTTCCAACCGCTCTAGTTCTTCATGAACGGCTTCGAGGGCGCCCCCAGTAGGATCATAAAAGAAATTCAGAAGCTGCCATCGTAGATCCTCGCGGTTAAGGTCGTGCTGCTGAACGCTGTGAAGCATCCACACCTGATCCCTTGCGCGGCTCATGGCCACGTTAAATCGCCGCTGATCAGGGAGCCCTGTCAGCGCCCTAAAGCGACGATTGGGTGCAGCGACTAGCGACAGGAAGATCACGTCTCTCTGGTCGCCTTGGAAGGTAGCAGGCACGCCACATCGGAGTTTTCGCTCCTCGCGCACTCTAGGTTCGAGCACCTCAGCTAGTCTCTTTTCTATGTACTCTGCTTGAGCTCGGCCCTGTAAGGCGATAACGCCCATCGTCTTGCCTTCGTAAGCTTTGGATTCAAGGCACTTCAGAATCGCGGCAACTACTGCTTCTGCTTCTGCGCGATTCACGATTCGCTGGCGTTCGCCTTCGCAGTACCCTTGGTCGACAAAGTCCACCATTAGCGGCTGAAGCCTTTTCGGCGGGGGTTGACGCAGAGGGATCAGAGGAGCATCCGTATAACATAGGTTGTTGCTGAATCGGATAATCTCCGGGACGCAGCGAAAGTGCTCCCGAAGTGAGATCGAGCCCGAGCTTCCGAAAGCACGTTCTGCATGATCGTAGAGGCTTGTATCAGGCCGAAACTCGTGACAGAAACGAAACTCACGAAGATGGTTGCGCGCGAGACGGGCAATGTCATCTTCCGACACACCCACTGCTTCGGGACTATCTTGCTTGTCGTCGCCGACAATGATAATACGCTTACTCAGAAGAAGTAACGCCAGAGCCTCTGTACCGGCCTGCGATGCCTCGTCGATTATCACGGTATCGAAAACCCCTGGCGTCACATCTGTAGTCTCCCACAGCTTGTATAGTGGCATGACCCAAGCAGGCATCTTTGCTATACACGATTTGAGATAGTTGCGCGCCGCCCTTTCGTGCCTGTAGACATACTTACCAGTCCTCTTTCCAATACGTGTGACTGCTTTCTTCCAGGCTACAAGGTTTTGCTCAGTACTGTCATCAAGATGGAGAAAGAACGACTGCCATGCCTTACCAGAGGTCAGTTCTTCCAGCTTCCTCCCGATCCTGGACTGCAGGCGCAGTCGCTCGGCAAGAAGCCGTTCGTAATGGCCCGGGTCAATCACGTTTCGAAGCCACGCCTTTGCCGCAGACCAATACCACGCTTCTTTGAGGTGAACCAGTCGATCTGTCCATTGGGGATCGCCTTGGGTTGACTCTACTATGTGCACCAGCTCGGGACAAACACATCGAAGATCTTCCAGTAATCCCTGATAGCGCTGATACCGATCTCTCGTTGCCCTAAGGTTTTCTCTCACCCTCCACGCGATGCCCCACCCGGCCGAATCACGATGATCAATGGCTTCCGCGAGCTCATTTATACAGGGGTGCGCCTTTTCACGGGCGACTCCGAGGATCGCATTACGCCAGCCTTCAAAGGGTGCTCGCGCTTGACATTCAACGCGCCGAGAGAGCTCGGCTTGGATCAAGAGTCGCCATGTAGCCCGTCCGTTAGGTCCTACTAGAGTTGCTCTGTCCTCTATGGGCACAACGTCCAGTACAGATCCTTCACAGCCTCTGAAGAGTTGAAGCAACTGATGAAACAGCTGAACCCAATCAAGGATTTCGTGAGCGACGCGCCGAGGGTCGTTAGGTATTGGGTTCGGCATACTAGGCCAAAGACAATAGAACCCTTCAACCGACTCCTTTAGCTCTAGAAATCCAACTAGTTCATCAAGGGTCTGCAAGCTGTTGGGCGCCTTCAGATCAACTCGGCAGCAAACCTCAAGGTACCGAGTCTCGCGTGCGGCGCGGGGAGCGACAGAACCCCAGCCTCGCCAACCGCCTTTTCTAAAGTGCTCATACCGGCGGCGTGCATCAGCCAATAGTCTCGGGCCCTCTATGTCTGATGGTGTGTCGATCCTGGTGGCACCTGCCCGCCCAGATGCCTCATCGATCGCGGCAGCGAGTTCGGAAACTTGCTGTTCCAGGCGGTCCCAGCGCGGATGTTGTCCAGCCAGGAGGACTTCTAGGACTTCGGAAGTTGGTTCACCAAATAGGCGTCCCGCTCGCACCGCAATGGTGTTCAGCTGGGCCAGTAACTCCTCTAGTGCCTTGAGGTTTCCTCCGGAGAACCGCTGGAGTGCATCTGTCTTGTCTTTCGGCAATCCGTCAAGCGCAGCTCTGGTTTGACCTTCTGAGGCATTTAGCCTTTCGAGCGCTTCCGCATACTCGAGAGGGTCCGGAAGGGTGAAGTTGCCGATATCGAGGCGCAGTTCTCGCATTTGCTGCTCCGTTAAGGATGTGTGGATATCGGCGAGAAATTCGGCACCTTCGGGCTGCAGAGGATAGCTCTCTCGCTCATCCGCTGGCTCGGGGAACCAGTCATACAAGTGGCTGGCCGCCTCAATCTGTAGTGCAATCTCAGCGGTCGTCCCTACATAACCGCCTGGCAGGATATGTGAATACGTTTCAGCTTCACGGCATTCCCGAAGTTGCCGGTCGACCTGAGCTACTCTGCACTCGAGCTGATAAAGGTCTTGCTCTAGCGAATGGATCGCCGCAGATGCCCATTCTTCGCCCTTCCATTCACTCTTGCGCGACAGAATCCCTCGGACACTATCCTCCAGGAGCCGATGCTCCTCTCGGGTCGATCCCAAGGCGATGACGCACAGGTTCCGAATGTCGGACGGCAGCAAATCCCGCAACACGGCCAGGGCCTTGTGCGCATGAGCCGTCACGAGTACCCGTTCACCTGTTGCGAGTAAATGGCAGATCAGGTTGGCTATAGTATGGCTCTTCCCTGTCCCGGGGGGGCCCTTAACAAGTACATAAGGCCGAGCACTGAGACACGCGATAATCCGCTGCTGTTCGTCATTCATCGCCAGCGGAAAGTAAAGGCGATTATCTACTTCTTTTAGGCCATGACCAACATCAGGTGCTGCCTTGCAGGAGCATTCAGGCACCGCTCCTTCACCCAAAAAACGCTCCCACGGTGCTGTCCGCGCGAAGGTCGGCTCATTCTCAGCGGCCTTCAGAAACCGCGTAATCACTTCCTCATACGCTGTCGGACGCCGTTCGCGAAGGACGAGCGCCGGGGCATAAAGTACTCGAAAGATGTCATCTGGCCAGTCGACAGGCATCCAATCGTCTTCATTGACTTGAGAATTCGGGCTGGCTCTGTTCGCAATGATCCGAAGGACTTCGGCGACACCAACCTTGTCCCAAACCCTAACATCGAGCTTTTCTAACCGAACCTCAATATCCGTCCCCTCTAGCACAGGCTGATCCTGCAGTTCCAACATATCCAGCTCGACACGAAGCCTCTCGAAGGAGGCGGCTGGGCCGACTGTCAGGATGCCTTGCTCTGCGTGGAGACTGATCTCAGCAGGTGCCGTAAGCACATGCCGTTTGACTGTGACTCCGACCGAGTCGCGCCACTGCACGAGTCCTATAGCAACTACAAGCTCATAGCGCTCTTCCGCTTCCTCGAGGCGCCGACGCATGAAGTCTACTTGTTCGTAAATGGCCTGGACCTGTTCCCACTGGCGCATCTCCCGCACCCAGGGTTCCCAACAGTCCGTTAGGTAATCGACCCATGCATTCTGCACCTCGGGGTGATCTCCGATGCAGTGTTTTTCCGGAGCCACCTCCATTATTGAGCGGTCAGCGTCCGATAACTGGAAGGGATCCAGAATTCCCCTTCCGCCGAGGATTGTGATGTCCGTATTCAGAAGACCAAGAAGTGTCTCTGTTTGCCTATGAACGTAATCATCTGGGTTATCTTGTAGCTCGCGAGGGACCCAGTCCTGCAGTTCTTCAGGTAACGCTTTGAGCATCGGCTTACGCCTCTTGCGAACCTCAAGCCAGAGATCC